>Ga0137463_1000041_pt1 | contig 57079 bp, 47 predicted proteins | sample EasRivERMGT800_2_FD_102333 | JGI IMG/M metagenome (GOLD analysis project Ga0137463, IMG submission 102333) | Soil microbial communities from meander-bound floodplain in the East River, Colorado, USA - East River MetaG ERMGT800_2 | ecosystem: Environmental > Terrestrial > Soil > Floodplain ...
AAAAACCGTCAAAAAAAGTGGTTGACGTTTTTCAAAAGTGCGGGTCATAATTTCACTGTCGACTGTGTCTCCCGTCCCGTGACGGCAGGACCGCTCCCTCGGCACTTCCGGATGTGCGTGAAATAACGCAGCCCGTCGAGGAGTTGACGCTGGAACACCAGCCCCCGGCAGCATTTCCCGCTTCCGGCCCGGTTCAGGTTCCCGCGCCAGCTTCCTTTTGGCGGGCTTTTTCATTGCGCAGTCGCGGCGCCCGCCAGACGGGCGAAGTGCGGAATTCGGAGTTCGGAATTCGGAATGGCAATTCACGCCGTCGAATCCGACTCGCGATCAGGAGGAGTCTCATGCACCCGGCAAGCGACACAGATCAGGCGCAGCGAACACGGAATGGACCGAAAAACAGTCCCCCGACCGACTCCCGGCGGGCGAGGGAGAATCAGGGGGCAACGACCGGGATCGATTGGAACCTGGTTTTCCGGGCGAAATCGGGGGTGGAGGGGGAACTCGAACGGGCCGTTCTGCACTCCGGTGCACCGGGCAAAATGACGTGGCTGTGGCCCAGCCGCATCCCCTGCGGCCGGGTGACGCTGATCGAAGGACCTGCGGGGAGCGGCAAGTCGCTCGTCGCTCTCGATCTGGTGGCCCGCCTCGCAGCCGATCGCCCCTGGGCGGACGGTGCCCCGCAGCCGCACCCCGGCTCCAAAGCACTCGTTGTCTGCCGGCAGGATCATGCGTCCGACGTCGTCGGAGCGCGGCTCGAAAGAATGGGGTCTGACCCCCAGCGGTTTGTGCAGTTCCACGAACTCGAACTGCTGCAGGGACGTCGTGGAAACGAGCGCGAACCGGGGCCCACCCGTCTGCTCGAATTCCCGACGGACCTCGACGCCCTCGAAAAGCTGATCAGCGTCGACAGGAACATCAAACTGGTCGTGATCGATCCCCTGTCGGATTTCTGCGGCAGCAAAAAGCTGCTGGCAGAAACGATTCACCGGCTCAACCGGCTGGCAGACGAGCAGCAGATCGCGATTGTGATCACGCTCCGGGCGGCTGCCAGATTCAATCGGCAGGGGGAACTGGTCGTGAAATCGAAGCACGACACCGAAGCGGCGCGCTGCCAGTGGTGTTGCCTGGCGGATCCCGAAGACCCGGCCCGCCGGCTGTTTGTGCCGACGCTGATGAACTACGCCAAACTCCCCAAAGGGCAGGCGTTTCAGCCGGGGGAGATGAATTTCGACTGGCTCCCCGGCGAGGTGGACCTGAACGATCCGCTGCGAAACATCACCCCCTCGGCCAAGTGGCTCAAGGAGGTCCTTAAAGGAGGGCCGATGCCGGCGGAAGAGCTCAAGAAACGGGGAAAGGAACTCGGGTTCTCGGAAGGGCAGTTGCAGCGAGCCGTGTATGAGGTGGGAGGGACGAAGGATCGGGACAATAGTTATCGGAAGGGGTCGAAGTCGATGTGGTCGCTGGAAGAGCGACTGGTAGCGGCGGTGGAGGCTGAAGTACGCGCCATGGCGGAACCCGGCCAGCCGAGGGACAGCGCGCTCCGCGCGCAACAAAAGGAAGATCGAAATCAAATTCCTTCCCCCTCGATGGGGGAATCCCGGCGCGCCGGGACGCCCCCACAAAGTGGGGAGGGAGAAACAATTGCTTCGCGTGACTCCCAAGTGTCCAGCGAAAGTTGTGGTGAGAGCGCCGCGCCGGCAATCGTGGAACCGCCGCCAGTCGCCGCCAAGAAAGAACCGGCCGCGCAGGTACCGGTCGAACCGAAACCAAGTGTCGCGCCAGTCCGGCCGGCCCGGCCGCTCGGCGAGCAAACCTATATCCCGTGGGACGACAGCCCGTCGAGCCGATTGAATCCGTTGAACGCGATGCTCGACGCGCCGCAGAATCCAAATCAACTGCGACGAAACGTGAAAACCATGAAAAGTAACGAGAAAATGCAGGGTCAGACAGAGACGAAAAGTAAAGAACACTGATCGACGCTGATCGTCGCTCATCGATTGGCGGAGATCAGTCCCGGCGCGCCGGGATTCTTGCTCGTCTGTTTGTGAGCCGACGACGGACGATCAGGAACCACAGAGACACAGAGAGCACAGAGGAGGGATTGAGATCGATCCTGCCCGATTGCCATTTATTATGTTGTCAACAAATTCTTCTCTCTGTGTCTCTGTGGTTCAGAATTCAACGGCAACATGAAACGTGAAAAGTATGAAAAGTAACGAGGAAATGCGGGGTCGGACAGAGACGAAAAGTAAGGAACACTAATCGACGCTCATCGTCGCTGATGGATTAGTGGAGATCAGTCCCGGCGCGCCGGGATCAGTGTTCCAGTTCGTCGGGAGCCCCAACGGGGCGAGATTCGATAGCCCAGGGCGCAGCGGAGCGGAGCCCTGGGTATCGATCGCAATCCGTCACGCCAAGCCCTGAAAGGGCGAGATTCGACCGCTCGTGACAGCAACGTGCAACATGGAATCTCGCCCACGTTGGGGCTGGGCAACACGCTTTGGATCCGAAACCTAGGGCTGACGCGCCCTGGGCTATCGAATCTCGCCCCCTTGGGGCTCTTGTGTTGTGTAATAATTGCCGAACAATAATCGTGAACTGCCGAACCGCTTGCCGGCGGACGTTTGCCGTGGAATGGATTGGCGAACCGCATTCCCGACAGATTACAGTACAGCGCCTCGTCTGTCAGGCTGACTCGCTCGACGCGGAGGACCAGACATGAATCGAAGACTTCTGATCATCTGCCTTCTCGCCCCCACGTTCCTCATCCTGTCGATCGGATTGTTCATCAAGACGATCAAAGCGGGGGCCGCCACGGCACCGGTGCCGCTGCGTCCGTGACCGGGAGGCCGTCTGGCAGCAGCATCACCCCTCTCTCAGTCCCTCCGTCGCAGGCGCACAATTCGCAAATGAACGTTTTAGTCCTGGGCGGCACCCGGTTCGTTGGCAGGCACATTGTGGAGGCCCTGCTCGCGGCTGGACATACCGTCAGCATCCTGAATCGAGGCATTTCGCCCGACGAACTCCCAACCTGTGTCGTGCGGTTGACCGGCGATCGCGATGCAGGAGCTGCGGGGCTCGCTGCGCTCGCCGGACGGACGTGGGAGGCCTGCGTTGACGTCAGCGGTTACACGCCGCGCCAGGTTCGACCGAGCGCCGAACTGCTGGAGCCGAGCGTCAACCGCTACGTGTTCATCAGTGCCGTCAGCGCCTACGGTGATCCGCAGCAGGGGCCGGTCACTGAAGAATGTCCCCGATTACCACCGGCCGGCGAGGAGGTCACCGAAGTGAATGGCGAAACGTATGGTTCGCTCAAGGTGGCCTGCGAAAACATCATCGAGCAGGTCTACGGAGGGCGGGGTACGCTGCTCCGTCCGCAGATTGTCGCGGGGCCCTACGACCCGATTGACCGGTTGTCATACTGGGTGCGACGTGCGGGGCAGGGAGGGGCGATGCTGGCGCCCGGCGATGGATCGGACCATTTGCAATTCATTGATGTCCGCGATCTGGCCCGGTTCACCGTGCGAGTGATCGAAAATGATCTCGGCGGCAACTTCAATCTGGCAGGCCCGCGGCTGACGTGGACAGAGTTCATGAACGTACTCGGTGCCCGAAACATCGTCTGGGTCCCCGCCAGGACAATCAAAACCGCCGGGTTAACCGAGCGGGAACTCCCCCTCTACCGGCCCGTCGGAGGGGCGAGAAGCCGATTGATGCATGTGAGTAATGCACGAGCGGCAGGGGCGGGTCTGGTACTGACGGCCCCTCATGCCACGGTGCAGGCCGTTCGAGACTGGCTCCCGGGCAGCGGCCTGGCGTCGGTGCTTTCGTCCGATCGGGAAGTGGAATTGATCAGAATCGCGCGCGACGGAACCTGACGCCGCGCACGCTGAACAGAGCGGGTGATCGGGAGCGCCGGATGTGCCTTTACCGCTGTGACAATTCACTCGGTCAGCCAGGCGCGGACCTGTTGCAGGGCCCGTTCCGGCGGAGACTGCTGGAGATGCTCGCGCACCAGTTCCAGCGCGTCGCGCGGGCGGTTCGTAATCAGGTTGTCCACTCCCAGGCTCAGCAGCCGTTCCATATCGGCCCTTTTGTCGACCGTCCAGACATGCACTTCCTGCTTCCGGCGATGGGCGGCGTTGATGAACGGGCCGTTCGCCCGTCCGAGCTGCGCGCTCAAGAAATCGACGTCGAGCCGCTTGGGCTCCCGCGCATTAACCGAAAACAGATAGCCGATCGGGATCTGTGGCGCGAGCCGGCGGACTTCTGCGAGTCCCGCGTAGTGCAGCGACTGGACGATCACCTGGTCCGACATCTGTCTGGCCCGAACCGCGTCGACGACCCGCTCGGCCAGACGGGGCTGGTTGTCGCCGTAGTACTTGAGCTCGATGTTGAGGCGGATCTTTCCGCGGGCGGCGTCGAGGACTTCGTCGAGCGTGGGGGCATGGTCGGGGGCGATCTCGGGGGATCCGGAGCGGGTCAGTGGAGTTTTCCGGATCTCGTCGTACGTCAGCTCCCAGACTCTGGCGGCGACCCCCGCCTGACGCGAGAAATCACTGTCGTGCGTGACGACGAGAATCTCGTCGCTCGACATCTGCACGTCGATCTCGGCGTACTGCGCGCCGTCGTCGATCGCCTCTTCGACGGCGCGGACCGTGTTTTCGATCGACCGCAGCGTGCCGCCGCGATGGGCGGTGACCGCGACCGGATGATCCCGGTAAAACTCCCCCATCCCCATGACCGTGCTGGCCAGCGCGATGCCCAGCATGATCAGTGGCAGGATTGCCAGCAACCACCTGCCGACCGACTCGATGCGCGTCGGGGCCCTGTCACTCGGTGTCGGGGCGAGCGAGGGAGTCCAGCCAGGTTCGCGCGCGCGGCGGAAGTCGCGATAGAGTGCGGCGAAGACGCCGGCCGCGATGCACGGGCCCGGCAGTGTCACGAATCCGGTGAGGGCTGTCCGCAAGACGAGCAGGCCGATGAACACGGCGACTGGCGAACTTTCGCCGTCGCCGGCCAGCAGCGCGGCCCCCAGGCTGCACAGTCGTCCGACCCAGGCGGCAAGCAGGCCCAGGCCGAGGATGACGAGTTCGGTCACGAGCCAGGCGGTCGCGCTCCGCCGCCAGTTGCCGCGCACCAGCCGCACGCTCGAGCGCAAGGCATCGAGCGCATTCGCCCGTTCACACAGCGCCGCCGGAACGACGAGCCGCCAGCGGACGGCCAGCCACACGGCTGCGATCAGAGTGGGAACGGCGACCGCGACGATCACGGCGACGGCCGTCAGGAATTCGGGGGGACGTTCGGCGATGTAGTAGTTGATGTCGTGCCGCGCCAGCAGGTTGTGGGCGTAGAAACCGGTGACCGCCAGCAGCGGCGCTGCGACGGCCAGGCCGGTCAGCAGAATCCACCCGGCGATCACCAGGAGCCGCGGCAGGAGCCCGGCGACGATCCGCAGGGCCGCCGGCGAACTCACCCGCTGGCCGCCGATGGCCCCCAGCACGATGGCCGACAGCCCCGCCTGTTCGACCAGACGGATCGTCAAGAGGAGCGTGGCTCCCAGAAAGGTGGCCAGAAATCCCCGGGGGGAGAGGACCCAACCGACCAGATCGGTGCTGTCGACGACCGGCCGACCCGACAGGAGTTGCCCGGTAATCGCCGCCAGCGGCGTCAAGACGAACGCTTCGAACAGCCGAAACAGCGCGGCATAGCGGGCAATATCACGCCGGCTCTGCCGGTAGATGCCGAACGCTTCGACCTGGTGCTTCAGCATCGGATTTCTCATTGGAAGAAATGACGAATCCGAGCCGCGATTTCCTCCAACTCGTCCCGGGTTGCGTTGGACCGAGTTCCTTCGAGCAGCGATTTAGAAGTGATGTCGTGATAGTCATGCATTGGCAGCACATGCACATGCGCATGATCAACGTCGAAACCGGCTGCCAGCATCCCCACTTTCCTGGGCTTGAAGACGTTTTGCAAATGGACTGCCAGATGTCTGACCAGGAGCATCAGCTCAAGATAGATTTCCTCATCAAGATCGTAAAATGAGACGGCGTGTCGCTGAGGAATCACCAGAATGTGTCCCGGATTGATTGGCGACACATCCATGAACGCGAGGACGTGATCCTTCTTAACGACGCTCACGCAATCTCGCTTTCCCTGGGCAATCTCGCAAAAAATGCAATTCGGGTGCATAGAGTTCCCCACCGAACTTTTGTCTGCCGAGGCGAGCCGATCGAAGAATGAGCACACGAATCAGCGATATGAGACGCACGGCAGCCGCGATAGCCAGAACAGGGACGGTCCCCTCTTTCAACGATCTCGTGCCCACTCCTGATACGGCGGCGCCGGCAAAGACCCCAATCAGCACGCGGACTGCATTCATCCCGGTTCGACGATTGAGAGTCACCGCCTCCTACTTGTGCGCCCCCTCGACGACCGACTTCATCGACGCCAGCCCCTGCTCGAACTGCCCACCGAGCGTCTTGTCCATATTCATGAACAGACAGACCGCCTTGCTGAGAAAGTCGTTGTGCCCCGACATGCTCCACGTGACGAAAGTTTTTTTCTCACCTTGAGACTGGAAGGTGAACTCGGCGGTGCTGGTCCCGGCAAAGGGCTTCACGAATTCCAGCTTCACCGCGACCAGATCAGTCGGGCGGCTTTCGGTCAGCGTCATCGTCCCTTCGCCGATCTGCTCGTTGCCCGACCACTTGAAGACTGCGCCGGTTCCAGAAGGGGGTCCCTCGAACGTCGACTTCGCTGTCGGATCGAGTTTCGCCCACGGAGACCAGGCCTCCCAATTGTGGAAGTCGTTCACCTGCGCGAAGACTTCCTCGGCGGGAGCGGCGATGGTCGTCGAGCGGGTGATGCGGAACTCCGAGGGTTGCAGCGCGACGACCCCGAGAAAGACGGCGACGCCGGTTCCGAATATGAGGAGGATCGTCTTGAAGACCGAGACGCGTTTTGGGGCCGGAGTCGAGGGTTGAGTCGGGGCCGCGGCCGATTCGTGTTCGCTCATGATCGGGCCTCTCGGGAAATTGTGATTCGCGAAGGGAGGCGCCTAATCTACCAAATTCAGGCTGGTTCCGCCGCGCGCCGCTCTGAAAGTTGCCGGGAAACCGGGCGCCGGCCCTGTCGGCCAATCCAACTGGCCGAAGCCAGAGCTTTGAGATTCGCGAGGCGAAACTATTCCTCAAGCCAGAAATAAACCGGGCTTTCCTCGAGCGTGAAATGGACGGCGCCGGCCTGGGCGTTAAAGCGGGCCGGCGGTGCAGCGCCGGCCGCGACGGGCATTTTTTCGGCTCGGACGACGCGGCCAGTTCCCAAAGGAAAGTCAATTTCCGTTGATCTCCCCGCCCCGGTCGGCGACCACGCCACGACGATCTTGTTCTTCGGTTGGGTGCCGTGAACAAACTCATAGACGTAGATTTCGTCAGCCTGCTTTTGCACGACCCGGCTGAACCGATAATCCCACAGCGACCGGTAGAAATGCGCGAGCGCATGAAACGACGGCTTGGGCTCGAAGTTGCGGGTGATTCCCGACGAGGCGTGAAACGAGGGTTCGTCCGAGTCGTTAAAGAAATAGAGGTAGGCTCGCTCCACATCCATCGCGGCGAAGACGAGGAAGGCGCGCACCAGGTATTGTGCCTGCTTCTGGTCGCTCACATTGCCATCCCATTTTGCGAAATCGCCGGTTTTCGGAGCAGGCTTTGTCGTCGCGTCCCAGCCGAACTCGGTGACCCAGACTGGCTTGCCCCTGGCGCTGGCGTTGCGCCAGGAGATGAGCGCCTCGACCGACTTCAGGAAGTCGACCTTCGGATCCTCAGGATAAGACCGCCGCCACGTGGGCCACCCCTGGGCCATCGCATAGGTGTGGATCGTCAGGACGTCGTACAGCGATTCGAGGCCGGCGATGCACGAGACGCTCTTCTCATAATTGCCGCTTTTGCCCACCGTCATGTTGCAGGTGAGGATTTTGAGCTTCGGGTCGCCGTCGCGCAGGCCACGCGCCATCGACTGAAACAGTTCGCGGTATTTTTCGTCGCTGTAATTGCCCGGCTCGTTGCCGATCTCCAGCGACGATACCAGTTTTTTCTCGGAGGAGGGCCCGAAGGCGCGGGCGAAGGCGGCTCCGTAGGCGTGCGCGTCTTTCGCCAGATCCTTCCACTGATCAGGCGGCGTGTCGTTGAACATGATGCAGACGTCGGTTTCAAAGCCGGCTTTGTCCCACGAGCCGTAGACGGTGTTCCAGTTGACCCGATTGCGGGCTTCGGGAAACCGGGGCACGAAATCGGTTTCCTTCCCCATGTCCCATTCAAAACTGTGGTAGTCGCGGACCTTGCGGCAGACCTGGGCATAGAGTTCCGGCCGGAACTGAATGGTATGGCCGTTGACGCCGAGGAAATCTTTCATCAGCGGCCGAGGCGCTGGTGGTTCGGCAGCCGACAGCCGTTGTGGCCCGGGCGCCGAGAGGAAAAGCACGATTCCGAGGAGGATTCTGAAGGCATTGTCGAAACTGTAATTCTCCCTCTCCCAGAGGGCGATTGTATCTACACATCTCAGTTCTGAGCGAAATAACAATGTCTCCCTCCCCCCTTTGTGGGGGAGGGCCGGGGTGGGGGGGGCGAGCGCCGATTGACGCTCCCACCCCCATCCTAACCTTCCCCCATCGAGGGGGAAGGAATCAATTTCTGCGACGCGCGTTTTGACTTGTGTAGATACCATTGCCCTTTGGGAGACGGAATACGTTTGAGCTTTTTTGCATCTGGTTTCAAGCATCCGTCGTTGCATCATGTCGGTCCTCTGACGATCGATTTTGACGTTCTTGATTCACAAATGTTGATCGGTCTGCCTCTGCTTCTACCCCATTCCACAATCCGGAGAAAGGGACTGGACTCGGGCGCCTGAAGACCGAATAATCGCCGAAGCGGATCGCCACACTGGTTCGACACGCGGGGCGAGGGCGGCTCAACCGAGGACACATCGGCCTGACGAGGAATTCACCATGCGCGGACTGATCTGGCTGGGTGTCGTGTCGGCGATTCTGGTTTGTCCGGCGGCGCTCCCGGCCGCCGATGCCGTGATTCAAGTGGCCGTGTTCGAGGCCGACATCACTCCGCCGCTCGGTGCGCCGCTGTGCGATGCACTGGTCGTCCCTGCGAAGGAAATCGTCGATCGGCTCAAAGCGCGGGGCGTGGTCCTGCTGTCGGGCGAGAAACCGATCGTGCTCTGCGCGTGCGACTGGGTGGGAATCGGAAACAGCGGCTACGATCAGTTCCGCGAAGCCCTGGCCCAGGCGGCGGGGACGACGCGCGAGCGGGTCTCTGTGCATTGTCTGCATCAGCACGACGCGCCTGGCTGCGATTTCGCTGCCGATGAAATCCTGATTCCCTACGGACTGGGAAACAAGATCTTCGACGTCCCGTTCGCCCGGACGGCCATTCGTAGTGTGGCCGAAGCGCTTGCCGCCAGTTTGAAAACCGCACGGCCCGTGACGCACGTCGGCTACGGAAAGGCGAGGGTCATCGAGGTGGCCTCGAACCGGCGCGTGCCGGGCCCCGACGGCAATGTAAAATACGTTCGCTACAGCTCCACGAAGGATCCGGTCATTCGTGCCGAGCCCGAAGGGACGATTGATCCCTACGTGCACCTGGTTTCGTTCTGGAACGGCGATCAGCCGCTGGTCTCGCTGACGTATTATGCCACCCATCCCCAGAGTTATTACGGCCAGGGAGGGGTGAGCTGCGACTTTCCGGGCCTCGCGCGCGGCATCCGCGATCGGGAGTTGCCGGGCGTGTTCCATGCGCACTTTGACGGAGCCGGAGGGAACGTGACCGCCGGCAAGTACAACGACGGATCTCCCGAAAACCGTCCCGCGCTGGCCGGGCGGCTGGCTGCCGGCATGAAGGGAGCCTGGGAGGCCACGCAGAAATATGCGGTCAAGGCCGACCAGGTCAATTGGAAGGTGCAGCCCGTAGCGCTTCCGGTGGCGGAACATCTCGAAACCAAAAAACTGGAACAGACGATTGCCGATGAGTCAGCCGAGCTTCGCGTGCGGCTGCAAGCGGCCCGGGGCCTGGCGTGGGTCAAGCGGTGTAGCGCGGGCGAAAAGCTCGACGTCGGGTGCCTCAAGCTCGGACCGATCGCAGTCTTGCACATGCCGGGGGAACTGTTCGTCGAATACCAGCTTGCGGCTCAGCAGATGCGGCCGGGCGCGCCGGTGGTGATGGCTGCTTACGGCGATTACGGTCCGGGATACATCGGGCTGGCCGAATCGTATTCCAAGGGGGGCTACGAAACGGGCCCCGTCTCGCGCGTGGCCCCCGGTGTCGAAGAAGTGCTGATGTCGGCGATGCGCGAACTATTGAAGTGACGGCACTCGCCGCGAACGGCTATACTTAATAGAGAGCGAATCAGTCCACGAATTTTCTGGAAGATTGAAGATGCGTGCAGTGATGCCAGTCGTACCGGAGCATATTCTCGCCTGGAGAAAGCGAACCGGGATGTGGCAGCGGGACGAAGTCTGGGAAGGAGTTCTGCACATGTCGCCGGAGCCGGATCGTGAGCACCAGGATTTCGAAGGTTGCCTGGAGACCTGGCTGCGGTTGAACTGGGCTCGCCCGCGGCGACCCAAAGTTTACCACCGCATCAACCTGGCTCTGCCCGGTGCAGGGGATGAGTGGATCCACAATTTCCGGATTCCCGATCTCGTGCTGTTGACTCCGGCCCGATTTTCAATCGATCGCAAAACGCATTTTGAAGGGGGACCAGAGGTTGCCGTCGAGATCCGCAGCCCCGGCGACGAATCGGAAGACAAGCTGCCGTTCTACGCGCAGCTCGGAATTCTCGAAGTCTGGATTATCGATCGCGATACAAAGGAAGTGGATCTGTACTCGCTGGTTGACGACGAATACGTCAGGCAGGCATCCGCAGAAAGCGGCTGGTTCCAGAGCGAGTGCACCGGCCTCGAAATGCGGGCTGGCCGCCCCGGCAAATTCGCGATTCGCATCTCCGGAGATAATTCAACCTGCGAAGAGTTGCCGGAAGATTGATCTCTGAGAACTCACCTGACGCACTTTCGAGTGCGCCGCGCCCGGCGTGAGGTCGTCGGTCGCCCGTTGGCCAGTGGCACACCTTGCGTGCAAGTCGCAGTTCGGCAGAGCCGATAATTTGACGTGAATCGCACCACTCAGGATTGCTACTACACTAAGACGCACAGCAGACAGAACTGGATGACGAGAAACAAAATCACCAATCCCCCGACCGCGCCGGTCCAGATATTTCCGGCCGACAATCCCTTGAACGCGGAGAAACCGGCGACGACCGTCGAGCCTGCGAACAAGATGATTTGCAGCAAGCCGTAGGGAGCAACGTCAATGCCGTGGGCGGACCAGAACGAAACGGCCACGCTCGACATCATCGTCCCGATCAAAAGCCGGGGCCGAACTTTCATGCCACAATTGTACCAGCCGATTGCGGCGAATTCCGCAATCCAACTCCCACCTCTATAATGCGCGAATGTCCATTTCGCCGACGTTGATTCCACAACTTGCCGCAGAGCTCGAGAGTCGCATCGCCGGCGAAGTGCGGTTCGACGAGATGACGCGCGGGTTGTACAGCACCGACGCCAGCATCTATCAGATCTCGCCGGTCGGCGTCGTGCTGCCGCGCTCGCAGGCCGATGTCGAGGCGGCTGTCGAGATTGCCTCGCGGCATCATGTCCCCATCCTGCCGCGCGGGAGCGGTACGAGCCTGTCGGGGCAGACGGTCGCCGCGGCCCTCGTCATCGATTTCAGCAAGTACATGAATCGGATCCTCGAGATCGACACTGAGCGCAGGCTCGTGCGGGTCGAACCGGGGGTCGTGCTCGATCAATTGAACGCCGCCCTCGCGCCGCACGGACTCCAGTTCGGTCCCGACGTCGCTACCAGCAGCCGGGCGAATCTGGGCGGCATGATCGGCAATAACTCGGCCGGTTCGCGCTCGGTCCGCCAGGGGAAGGTGATCGACCACGTGCGGGAACTCAAGGTGTTATTGGCCGACGGCACTCAGATCACCTGCGCCCCGTGCGACGACGCAGCACTCCAGGCCAAAGCGGCGCTCACGAATCGCGAAGGGGAGATCTACCGGCGGCTGCCGCAGATTGTCGCCGAGAATCGCCGCGAGATTCTGGCCCGTTATCCCCGCATCCTGCGGCGAGTGAGCGGCTATAACCTCGATGCGTTCGTTCCCGAGATCTACGAGCAGTCTCCGGTGGCGGCGGCGGCAAAACAGCTCGATCGTGACTGGCCCGACCGGCGCTCGTTCAATCTGGCCCGGCTGATTGTCGGGGCCGAGGGAACACTGGGGACTGTGACCGAGGCGCTGCTCTACGCGGTTCCACTGCCCAAAGAGCGGGGCGTCGTCTGCCTGCAATTCAGCACGATCGATGCGGCACTCGAGTCGGTGACGAAGATCCTCGAATGCCAGCCCTCGGCGGTCGAGTTGCTCGATCGCAACATCGTCGAGCTGTCGCGGACGAACCTCAAGTACCGCAAATCGCTGGAGTTTGTCGAAGGCTCCCCTGAAGCACTCCTGATTGTGGAGTTTTCAGCCGACGACAGCGCGCAGGTGGCAGACGGGATGCAGCTTCTCGAACAGAAACTGCACGGCCAGCCGGGACTCGAGCGCCTGCTGCTGGCGCGTGATGCGATTCAGCGCGAACAGATCTGGAATTGCCGCAAGGCCGGTGCCCCTCTCTTGCTCAGCATTCCCGGTGCGCGAAAGCCGATTGCGTTCGTCGAAGACACGGCGGTCGATCCGCCGCGGCTGCCGGAATTCACCCGGCGGTTTCGGAAGATCCTCGACAAGCACGGAATCACCGGCGCGTACTACGGCCACGCGTCGGTCGGCTGCCTGCACATTCGCCCGATGGTCGACACCAAAACGGCCGGCGACCTGGCGATTCTCAAAGCGGTCTCGGACGAAGTGGCGCAGCTCGTTCAGGAGTTCGGCGGCGCCATGACGGGGGAACATGGCGACGGCCTGGCCCGCAGCTATCACAATCTGAAGCTGTTCGGGCCGAAGCTCTTTGCCGCCTTTGGCGACGTCAAGCAATTGTTTGACCCCGAGCGGCTCATGAATCCCGAGAAGGTGGTGGCCAGTCCCTCGCCGATCGAGAATCTGCGATACGGCCCGAAGTACGCCGGCGCGCACGTCGCCACGTATCAGGATTTCACGCGCGAAGAAGAGTTCGCCGGTGCGCCGGGGCAGGGCTTTCTCGCCGCCGCCGAGATGTGCAACGGTTCGGGGGTCTGCCGCAAGACGGCGACTGGGACGATGTGCCCATCGTTTATGGTGACGCAGGACGAAGAACACTCGACGCGCGGGCGGGCGAATGCCCTGCGCCTGGCGCTCACGGGACAGTTGCCCGCCGGGAGCCTGACCTCGCAGCGGATGTGGGAGGTGATGGACCTGTGCCTCTTGTGCAAGGGGTGCAAGGCCGAATGTCCCTCGAACGTCGACGTCGCCAAGCTCAAGGTCGAATTCCTGGCGCACTATTATGCGCAGCATCGGCCGTCGGTCGGAACATTCGTCATGGCCAATGTCGCCTGGCTGAACCGCATCGGATCGGCACTGGCTCCGCTGGCCAATGCGCTGGCGCGATTTCCCGGGGCCCCCTACCTGGGGGAGTGGCTGCTGGGGGTCGATCACCGCCGCCGGCTGCCACGCTTTGCCTCCGAAAGTTTCGCGGACTGGTTCGACTGGCACAAACCGCACTCCAGCGCCGGCCGCGCGGGGCGCGTCGCGCTGCTCGACGACTGTCTGACGTCGTATTGCGAACCCGAGGTCAACCAGGCGGCGGTCCAGTTGCTCGAGCAGGCCGGTTACGCCGTCGAGCGGGCAGGGCTCTGGTGTTGCGGCCGCCCGTTCATTTCGAAGGGGCTCGTGGAGCAGGGCAAAGCGCTGGCGCGACGGAACGTCGGACGGCTCATCGAGTTTGTCGACCAGGGGATTCCGATTCTCGGTGCCGAGCCGAGTTGCCTGTTGACCCTGGTCGATGAATATCCCGATCTGTTTCCCTCGGCCGAGACGACCCGCGTCAAACAGAATGCGTTTCTGGTGGACGCGTGGCTGGCCGATCAGGTTGCGGCGGGAAGAGCGCGCCTCGAGTTTGAGCCGCTCGATTCGCCGATCCTGCTGCACGGACATTGTCAGCAGAAGGCGCTGGTCGGGACGTCGGGCACGAAGCGGGCACTCGGACTCGTACCGGGTTTGCGCTTGAGCGAAGTCGATTCGGGCTGTTGCGGCATGGCGGGGTCGTTTGGATACGAACACTACGAAGTCAGCATGGCGATTGGGAAACGTGCCCTGTTCCCGGCTGTCCGGGAGCACGCCCCTGGGCGAGTTGTCGCTCCGGGGTTTTCGTGCCGGCATCAGATTGCCGATGGCACCCCCCACCGGGCCGAGCATCCCCTGGTGCTCCTGGCTCGGCAGTTGCCGGGGGGGCGAACGGCTTGCTGATCGGTTCTCGATCAAAGCCGCGACTGGAGAACCGGGCGTGCTGCAAACCAAGATTGGATAACCCTTTGCGCCCTTCGGCTTTCAGCCGATCGGTCTGGCGGGTAGAATGCCGAGAGGTGCCTGGGATCGGGCCGTGGGAGAGAGCGGCGGTGTTGCTTGAGACTTTGGGGAACTTTTCCCCGGCTGTGGGCGTCTCATATCTGACAACTGTGATATCACGTGTCGAAACCCGATCAGGAACTCATCGCCGACTGCCTTGCCGGCCAGACGCATGCGTTTGGTGATCTCGTCGTGCGCTATCAGAACCGCCTGTACAACACATTGGCGACGGTTCTCGGTTCAGCCGACGAAGCCCACGACGTGTCTCAAGAGGCATTCGTCAATGCGTTTCAGAAATTGCATACGTTTCGCGGTCGTTCGGCGTTCTACTCGTGGTTGTTTCGGATTGCGCTCAATTCGGCGGTCAGTCAGAAGCGGAAGTTGAACCGCGTGGCCGTGTCGATCGACGCGGTTCGCGAACAGAGCGGGGTCGAACCGCCCGACCGGCATCCCGAATCGCGCCCCGAACATGCCCTGGAAACCAGCGAACGGCAGGTGGCCGTGCGGGCAGCGCTGGCGGAGCTGGCCGAAGAATTTCGAACGGCACTCGTGCTGAAGGAAATGGAAGAACTGTCGTATGAAGAGATTTCCGAGATTGTCGGATGTCCGATCGGCACGGTCCGCAGCCGGATCCATCGGGCCCGCGCTGAGTTGCGTGCGAAATTGCAGGATTTGCTGCGGGAGCCGTGTGATTCGTGAGCCGGACGTTGGATCGTCATTCCTTGACTTATTGCGATTTACGGGATGTCAGTGAACGTTTTCCCGAACTCCGCCGGGCCTTGATGCGGCACGTGTTCCTAATGTGTGGTGTGTTGAGATGAACGAACCATTTTCTGAAGAACTTCTGTCGGCATACGTGGATGGCGAGTTATCGGCAAGCGAGCGTGCCGAGGTCGAACGCTGGCTCGAGCAGCATCCCGCAGCGCGGGACCGGGTGGAAGATTTCCGCCGGCTGTCGCAGATGTTCGGCAATCTGTCGCGGACTGAAATGCCGCTCGAATTTCGTACGGAAGTGCTGCAGCGCGCCGAGCGGCGGATGCTGCTCCCTGATCCTGCGACTCCCGCGAGCAAAGGCCGAGGTTGGCTCCTGGCGCTGGCGGCGCCGCTCGCGGCAGCGGCGGTCCTGGTGCTGACCGTGCAGATTCTTGATCGCGGGGAGGTCAAGCAGGGTGAGTTTGCCGGCGTCGATCCCGAACACCCGGCCAAGCCGGCGGCGCGCGGCCGCATCAGCAATGACTTCATTGTTGCAGAGCAATTCGATACGCCGTTCAGCGACCTGGAATCCACTGTCAATACCGACGGCACGCCGGCCGCTCCCGTCAATCCGCAACTGGCGGCGATCGACGACGCGGTGCATCGCATCATCGAGTCGCGCCCGGAAGACAAAGTCTTGTCGGTGGTCAAAGTGTACGTCGCGGACCGGGCCAACGGTCTGGTCCTGATGCAGAAAGTTCTGGAAGACAACAACATCCCGGTCGAGCGTGGCGAGCACCCGGCTCCGGCAAAACCGGACGCCGCCCCGCTGGACGACGGTTCCCGCAATGACGCGCTGTACATCGTCGCCGAGCCCGAAGAACTGATTGCCGCCTTCACAGAAATGCTGAACCGACGGCACCCGGACCTGCGCGTGGACGTCGAAGCACCGGTCGCACTGGCGATGCTCGATGACGCATCGCGGATTCAATTCCAGGCGGTAGAAAAGGAATTTGCCGCCAGCAATCTGCGTCGCGACAATGCTGACGGACAAGCCGACCAGGCGCCCGCTGGCGCGGCCAAACCGACTGGCGCCAAACCGGGCATGATCTCCGGGAAGGCCCCGGCGGACGTCCGCGCGGCTCAAGCCGAGCAGGGGCTGGAATCGGCTATCTTGCGGAAGGATTCGTCTGATCAGAAGCAAAATGCTGACAAAGAAGTCGCGCAGAAAAAGATGATGGTGAACCGGAAGAAAGGTGACGCGTCGCCAGAAGTTCCCTCGGACCCGGGCGCGAAGGCGCAGGCCGACCGGCCGAATGTTGCGAACCGGTCGAGTAATCCCGAATTGCAGCAGTACTCGAAGCAGATGAAAAGTGCCGCGTCCAATTCAGCGCGCCGCGCCGAACCTTCCGAAGGAGAGGGCAATCGACAAGCGAGCGGCTATTCCAATTCGCGGCAGGCCGTGGTCAATCTTTCCCCGGCGTTCGAGAATCGTCAGCGAAATTCTCTGTCCAAGCGGGAGGCGATTTCCGATCAGCCCCCCGGGGACAAGTCCCGGGCGGCGGCTCCACGACCCACGGCGGCCGACGAGCTGGCTCCCGACGCCGCCAGGACGGCGGCGGTTGAGGAGAAGCTGCAGCAGCCCGCGCTCGTGCGGATGCTGATCGTCATCGAGCCCGAGGGGCGCTAGAGCGGGCAGCACTATCCTTCCGGAGTGGCCGGCGGGAGCCCGGCTGAAAAATAATACATGGCGCGCGGCACGGTCAGTTCGAGAACGGCCCGCCACTGTGCCGCCGGATCGCCGGACTTGGCCGTTCCCAGCAGCGCATCCCACAGGTCGACCGGATAGTGGTACGACACGATGCGGGCCTTCGACAGACCGGTCATTTTCTTCAGGGCTTCAACGGCATCCTCCTGAAAGCCGATTTCGTCGATCATGCCGATCTTTTTGGCGTCTTGAGCGGTATAGATCTGGCCGGTCGCCAGCGCCCGCACCTGCTCGCGATCGAGCGTATCGCGGTTTTCATCGATGACGTCGAGAAACAAATCGTACGACTGGTTCAGGATGTTGTCCCAGACTTCCTTGTCGCGGGGAGTCAACGCCCGGAAAGGACTGAGGGAATCTTTGAACTCGCCCGTCTTCAGCGGCACCGCCTTGAAGCCGATCTTCTCGGCGACCTCGGTGACTTCGTAGTGCGGAATGATGACGCCGATCGATCCGGTCCAGGTGGTCGGCTCGGCAAATATCTTGCCCTTGGTTCCGGCGCCCATCGCCACGAAATACCCCCCCGATGCAGCCAGGCTCCCCATCGAGACGACAATCGGCTTTTTCTCAAGCAGTTCCTTGAGCCGGTGATAAATCTGGTGACTGTCGGTGACAGTCCCCCCCGGGCTGTCGACGACCAGCAGCACACCTTTAACGTGCGGGTCCTCTTTCGCTTTTTTGATTGTCTTGATAATCCGGTCGCTGAACGGAGGCATGATCGTTCCGGCGATCCGGATCAGCGCCAGTTTGTCGGATGCGTGCGCGTCACCCGAGTGAAATCGCTCGCCAGGTCCGTCGTCGGCGCTGAAATAGTCGCTGTAGGCGACGTACATGCTGTAGTTGGCGAGGAGGGACGATATCAGCAAGGTCACAATCAGCCACATCCGCAGGCGGCCGCCGAAACTCTGCGACTGGTTGATGACGACCGTCGGTGCGGCGCCTCCCGGACTGTTTCCTGACCGCGGCCCGGTGGGGGATCCTTGATTCTCTTGATCAGCGGACATGACGAAACTCACTTTGCGTAAGTGCAGTAAACGGAACGAGATCAGGGGAGATTAATGAGTGTTGATCAATCTTTGCAACCACCGTCGGGCTGCGATCGACACGCACGCAACGACGCTGGCTGGAGAAAATGGGTCCCCTGAGGAGAGATTTCCGATTGTAACGACGCTAGGCGATTTGCCGCTAAATTCTCCTGCAAATGTCCTACCGCCGTCAAAATCACGACGACCGATACCCGATAGGTAAAGGGTAGGTGTACGAACATCCTGATTCAACCGGCTTTGCAAATCAAGCCGTCTGTAGGGGGGACGAAGCGAGATGAATGCAACACTTCGGTCGGCAGCGAAGGCTTGTCTGGTCACTGCGGCTTCGGGTCTGTTGTGCAGCCAGGTGGCTGGCCTGATGGCAGAAGACAACCGCGCACCGTTCGGCGGCAGCCGGACAAACTCGGCAGTTCAACTGGCCGAGGCGACGATGGATGACGACGGCGCCCCCGTGGAACAGCCCGACCCGGCAGCCGAAACCGAAGTTCAAAAACAACTGCGAGCGATCTACAAAAAGAACGGGCGCGAAATGCCCAGTATGAACATGGCCGAATTGCCGAACACGCAGGTGCCTACGGCGCCGGCCGGCGGAACCGACCAGGCCGGATCGGCGGTTGTGGGTTCGAAGGGCCCCAAGGCCAACTGGTTCGAGCGAACATTTCACGTCGGCAAAGGCAAGAAGCAGGCGACTCCGACGGCGACTCCGACGGCGAGACCGCTTCCAAAACCCGCCGCCAGGATGGCCGCCCCGGCCCCCGGTCCGAATCGCAATCAGATGAACCAGCCGGCGGCCCGTCCGGGGATGCCGATGTACCGGCCGGCCGCCCCCGCGGTCCAGGTGTACGAGGCGCCGGTCGCGCCCCCCGTCCCGCCGGTCGTCCACCAGCCGCCGCTCGGAGCAAATCCGAATGTTTCAGCGGCCCCCGCCAGGCCGCAATACAGCGAACCGGCTCCGCTGGCTCCCGTGGTGAATCCCAGCGAACCGGCGCTCGCGGCCAGGCCGCCGATGGTCCGCCCCGCCAAACCGAACGGTGCGTCACAGCCGCTGCTCGACGAATCGGGAATCAAGGGTGATTCGGAGTCGCTCGACCTGGAAAATGGAGGCACGCCGGCCGCCGGCCGGGCTCCTCAGATGCTGGCGCGCCCCGCCGCAAGCGGCTCGGCTCAGTCTCCTTACAGTGGCCTCAAGATTGCACCGAACGAGATCGAGGAAAAGGCCGATGTGGCTTTGAGCGCCGCCCCGACTCCGGCTGTGCCGGCGATCGCACCGACGAAGGAAAGCCCGGCCATCGCCGCCTCGTCGACGCAGGCTGCCGCTGCCACTTCGAAGCCCGCAGCAGCGGAAGCCAAGTCGAAAGATGCAGACCTGGGACTTGACGAAGAAGGTGACGAGGCAGACGACGGCGAAACAATTTCGCTCCCGGCGGCAAAGCCGGACGCGCTGCTCAAGAAGCCCGGCGAACCGGAAAAGATGATCGCGACGACCGATAAACCGGCCGCAGGAGCTGCGCTGAAAGGCCTCAAGGGACTGTGTCCCGTGACCTTGAAGGACGACCGGAAGCTGATTGACGCCCAGCCAGGCATCACCTCGGAATACAAAGGCAAGATCTACAATTTCTCGACGGCCGATGCGAAAAAGGCGTTCGATGAAAACCCGAAGAAATACGTCCCCGCCGGTGACGGCAACGACGTGGTCCAGCTCACTTCGGGTGAGAAGAAGTCGGTCGAGGGAACGCTCGATCACGCGGCCTGGTATCGCGGCCGGCTGTACCTGTTTGCGTCGCCCGAGTCGCGGCTCGAATTCGTCGAGATGCCGAGCAAGTTCGTCATCGAAGACTGACCGGGCACTTGCCAGCGGCGCCGGCTGCGTTTGTCAGTCGGCGTCGCCGAGGCGGATCCGGCAGTAGCTTTCGTACCGCAGATGCGTGATGAGCCCGCGGACGACGGCGCGTTTGACACCGCAACGGCTTTCGTGAATGTGTGCGCAATTGGGGTAGCGGCATTCGCGCAGAAACGGTTGAAACTCGAAGAAAAAGCGCTCGACCTCGTCGGGCGCGACGTCCCAGAGTTCCATCTGCCGGATTCCGGGTGTATCGACGACCCAGCCTCCGAACGACAGTTTCAAGAGCCGCGCCGCCGTCGTCGTATGTTTTCCCTTGCGGGTTTCTTCGGTCACCTCGAGGGTCCGCAGGTCAAGGCCGGGCTCGAGCGAGTTGATCAGCGAAGACTTCCCGACGCCGCTCTGTCCCGCCAGCGCCGTCTCGCAGCCGGTCAGCAGATGCCTGAGCCGCGAAATCCCCAGCCCCGTGCGGGTGCTGGTGGGAACCGTTTCGATCCCGAGCTGGGAATACGTGCCAATCACCGGTTGCAGTTCGACGAGATCGACAAGGTCAACCTTGTTGATGCAGATCACCGGCTTCAATTCCCCGGCTGCGGCGCTGATCAGGTAGCGGTCGATCAGGCTGGTTTTGAGGGGCGGATCAGCCGCTGACCCGACGATCAGCACCTGGTCGACATTTGACGCCACGACGTGCTTCTGTCCTCGAATCTTCCGCGTGAGGATTCCCCGTCGCGGTTCGACGCGTTCGATCAGGCCCTGGTCCTGGCCCGACGGGCGGAAGACGACGCGGTCGCCGGCCGCGACCACTGCCCGTTCCGTGGTGGCCAGAGATTTGAGCAGTCGGCGGACGGCGCACAGATACGTGCGGCCGTCGTCAGTCTCGACCAGGCATTCCCCGCCGCGCGGGCCGATGACCCGACCCGTCAGGCAGTCTGCCAGATCGACGTCGCGGATGGGCTGGCCGCCGCTCTCGCTGGAGCCGGCGCTCATGATCGTGCGATTGCGAGTCAGCGATCCTTTGCGGGAAATGCGCTCCCGCTGATTCAATTCGTCGAGATGCTGATCGGTATCGATCCGCTGAGAAAGCTGCCCCCGCTGGCGCGGCGTCGTCTGGCGATTTTTTCGGAGCGGTACGCGGATCTTCTTTTTCTTCGACATTTAGAGATCGTCGTCGTCATCGACCGAGTCCCAGTCGCGCGTCGGATCGTTCTGGCCGTGGGGGGCGGGACTCTGCCCGTTCAGGTTCTCCCCGCGTCCCCCCGGTCGTCCAGGGGCTCGCTCGGTCCGGCGTTTGAGCAAACCGGCCTTCTCGAGGAGGCTGGTCCCCAGATCGGCATCGTCTTCCTGCAGCGGTGGAGGAGGGGGTGCCCCGGCGGCCAGGTTATAATCGATCTTGTATCGATGCTTGGCGACAGCGAGCTCGTCGCCCGGCATGATCCACTTGGCCCGCACCCGCACCCCGTTGACCTTGGTTCCATTGCTGCTTCCCAGGTCGCGGACCAGCCAGTAGCCGTCGACCAGTTCCAACTCGCAATGACGGCTGGAAACGTTGGGAAACTGCAGGGCAATGTCGCAACTGTCGCGTCGCCCGATCAGAAGTTTCTTCTTCAGGAGCGGGACCGGGTCGCCGCCGCCCTGCGGTACAAGCTCTCCAAACATCCTGGATGCGTTCCTCGAAAAAGGGGAGGCGACCCGCAAATCCCTGGCAAAGCGGCAGGCTGCCGATTGGAAGTGATCAGAAGAAATCGTAACGCCCCGTCGGGGGAGCGTCAATTACCTGTTCCGGCGAATTGACGGTCTGGACGGCTGGTAGTCGGGTGCCGTACAATTTCAGCTGGCCGGAGCGAATTGAGCGGCCGCTGTCGGGAATCGTGCGGTTTCGGCCGTCCGGTTGCTGGCAGAGGAAAGTCCGGGCTCCACAGGACGCAGTGGTGGGTAACTCCCACCGTCCGCGAGGATCGGGACAGTGCCACAGAAAATATACCGCCGTCCGAAAGGGCGGTAAGGGTGAAAAGGTGCGGTAAGAGCGCACCGCGCAGCGGGTGACCGCTGTGGCAGGGCAAACCCCACTGGGAGCAAGACCAAGCAGGAAGGAGCCGGAGCCTTTCCGGCGCGGATCGGTCCGGTCCGCCAGCACTTCCGGGTAGGTTGCTAGAGGCGGCGGGCAACCGCCGCCCGAGAGAAATGGCCGCTCTCGACAGAACCCGGCTTACAGGTTCGCTCCGGCCGCTTTTTTGTCGCTGCACCGTCGAGATTCCGGCCGCCACTGGCTGCAGGCTGGCCGCCTCAGGCAAGTTTCCAAGTCGCGCAGAAAGCGTCTTGATTCCGCGCGGCCCGTCGGAATCTCTCCGCAACCTGAATCCGGGAATGGGTTTGTGCGAGACTCCTGGCCGGCTTTTTCGGTCCGATTGTGCCAATTTGTCAAGATATACCGAAGATTCCGTTTATACCGGCCGATAAATAGGGGTGTCGCCGGCCATCAGTGATCAAACGGCCGACCACGAGTTTTGAAGTTCCCCTCCGTGTCTACGATAGATCCTCGCGTGATTCGAGGATGACTGTGAGAGGCGCAATGAAGATTAATCTCGTATCTCCTCATGCCTGGCTGCTCGTCCTGGGATGTGCGGCGGTCTGTGCGACGTCGGTCGGGTGCCAAACGACCGTCGGTGGCCAGACGTTGCCGTCTGCTTACTATCTCAAGGACGACCTGCAGTACTTCCCGCCGGGCCCTGAATTCAAACTGACCCGTCAGGTTCAGGCCCTTGAAGAATACAAGCTGCGGCAGCAGGGTGGAGCGGGTGAAGAAGCCCCCGAACCCGGGCGACCATAGAATCATTTGACCGAGCGGAGTCCTTGAGGCGTCCGCCCGCTCGCGTCAATCTCGTTAACTTCGTTCGCCCGTGTCAGAAGCTAGTCCGAAAGGATTGCAAACTGGCGCAGGCGACGGGGGGGACGAAACCCTTCGCGGCCGTCGAATTCCGGGGCGCACTTCTGGCGTCGCGCCCCGTGAATTCGCCGGTTTGCGAAGGGCTTTATTATTTGATCAGATCCGCTTCGACAGCGTTTTTGCCAGCCGCTCCAGCGCCGGACTGATGTCCTTCGGCTCCAGATGGATGTTGAGCAGGCTGAAGCAGCCGCGATTGGCCAGCGCCGCTCCGAGCGCTTTCTCGAGGTCTCCCTCGGTGCGGACCTCGAAGCCCCAGCCCCCGCCCAGCAGGTCGGGCAGCCGGTGGTACTCCCAGTTGGGGATGTCGTTGAACGGGCCTTCGTGCAAAAACCGCTCGGTTCCGTACCCTTTATTATTGAGCACCATGACGATCGGGTTGAAGCCATGCTTCGTGGCCGTCGACAGTTCCAGGCAGGTCATCTGAAACGCCCCGTCGCCGACGAGCACGATCGGTCGCAGGTCCTGATCGGCAAACTGGGCCCCCAGCGCCGCCGGGATCGCAAAGCCCATCGACGTGTAATACGCCGGGCTCAGGAATTCGGTGTCGCGATAGATCGTCAGATCGGCGGCGGCAAACAGGCAGTCACCGACGTCGGCGACGACCACCATCTTCTCGTCGAGTAACTCATTGATCCGCATGAACAGCCGCTTCGTCGTGATCTTCGCGCTCGGCTGCAACACGAACTTCGGTTCTTCGCGCCGGCACGCCTGCGGGATTGCCCGTTTCGGGGGCGACAGGTCGGCTTTCAGCAGCCCCTTGATGAAGTCGCCCAGCAGCACATCGTTGAAGTGATGGTGCCGGATCTGCAGCAGGTCGCTCGTGACGTAGATGCACTTGCCGAAATCGAGCTTGGCCGTGTAGATCCCCAGGTCGATGTCAGTCATGAAGGTGCCGAGCAGGATGATGCAGTCGCTGTCTTCGACGAATTTGCGGACCGGCTCGCGGCACATCGCTCCTTCGTAGATGCCCAGGTACAGCGGGTGCTTCTCGCTGACGACCGACTTCCCGAGCAGGGTGGCACACATCGGGATCTGGTGCTGTTCGGCCAGCTTCACGACTTCGTCACCCAGGCCGAAGCGATGCATTTCGACGCCGGCCACGATCACCGGCTTCTGGCTGGCGTTGATCATCTCGGCGGCTTCGTCGATCGCTTCGCGGAGAGCGCGCTTGTCGCTGACCGGTTTGTCTTCACTCGGTTCGTAGGGATACAAACCCTTGGTGCGGACCCGGTCGCGAGGCAGTTCGAGATACACGGGGCGCTTGAATCGGTCGCAGGCAGCCAGGCAGCGGTCGATCTCGCGAAATGCCGTCAGCGGGTCGTCGAGCGATGCCGAAGCCACGGTAATCTTTTCGAAGACTTCGCGCTGCGTGTTGAAATCGCGCACCCGGTGGTGCAGCAAAGGGTCGCTGCGCTTCTCGTCGACTCCGGGAGCACCGCTGATGACGACCACCGGGGATTTCTCGGCATACGCCCCGGCGATCGAATTGCACATGCTGAGGCCGCCGACGCTGAACGTCACGCACACGGCTCCCATGCCGTGCACGCGCGCATAAGCATCAGCGGCGAAACCGGCGTTGTCTTCGCGGGTACAGCCGACGACCTGGATCGGGCTGTCGCACAAGAGCGAGTAGAACTGGAGCACGAAATCGCCGGGAATGCCGAACACGTGCTCCAGACCGTAATCCTGCAGCCGGCGAATCAGGTATCCGCCGATGGTTTGCACGTCGGCTTCCGGGCGGGCGGCAGCACGCGACCGGGTTGATTTGGCGGTGGACGGTTTCCGTCGAGGCATGAATCCGTTCTCCAGGTGTGGGCGACCCGGGGCATTGTAATGGCAGTCGTAGTCGAACGATACGCCTGCCGGGCCGGCCCGGCAAAGTGCAGGAATTCCGCGATTTTCAGGGCCCTGGGGCGGCGAAAAAAAATCCTGGGGTCGGGCGTGACAAATCGAGGTCGAATGCGTATAAATAAGTCGATATGGATGGGTTGTCGGGATTGTAACGTGGAAGTCAACGGGCGCATTTGAGAGTTGACTCTCGCCTGCCATCATCTAATTCTAGCGCACCTGCACAAGGAGACATCGATGAGACGCTGTTCGCTGCTGGTTGCCGGTTTGGGACTGCTGTTGACCTCTGTCGTCGTCGCAGACGTCAAGCTTGACGGAGTCAAGTGCATCGTGGCCACCTCCAAGGATGCCAAGGCCGACAAGTCGGCTGACTACAAGGGGGGCAAGGTTTATTTCTGCTGCGGCAATTGCCCGAAGGAATTTGCCAAGGACGAAGCCAAGTACTCCACCAAGGCGAATGCCCAGCTTGTCGCCTCCGGTCAGGCCACGCAGAACAAGTGCCCTCTCTCGGGCCAGAAGCTGGATAAAGACACCGAGATTACCGTCGGTGGAGCCAAGATTCAGTTCTGCTGCAACAACTGCAAAGGCGAAGTCGAAAAATTGAAAGGCGACGACCAGCTGGCCAAGGTCTTCAGCGACGAAGCCTGGAAGAAGGCCGATTTCAAGGTCGAGAAGAAGTAACAATTCGGCCGCTCCCTGAGCGACCAGAATTTGAGCTGCAATTACAGAGCAGGGGAACCTTTGCTGGTTCCCCTGCTTTTTTATTCACTGTGCGATAAGATACGGCCGACAGTCGACTCGTTCCGTTACGTAATTCCTTTTGATCATGCCCAAGCCTCAAGTCATCGTCCTGCGTGCTCCCGGTACCAATTGCGATCCCGAAACGGCGTTCGCGTTCGAGCACTGCGGCGCTCTGGCTGATCGCGTCCATTTGTTCCGGATCCTCGAACGCCCCGAACTGCTCGATCGGTTTCAGATCCTCTGCATTCCCGGCGGGTTCAGTTATGGCGACGATGTCGGCGCCGGCGTCATTTTCGGGGCCCAACTGAAAACCCGGCTGGCCGGCGCCATCCGCCAGTTTCTCGAGGCCGACAAGCTGGTCCTGGGGATCTGCAACGGTTTTCAGGTGCTGATGAAATCGGGAATTCTCCCCGGTGGCGGCGACAACTGGCCGCCGGATCCCACGTCGGCACCGTCGGCGACGCTGACCTGGAACGACAACGGCCGTTACACCACCCGCTGGGTTCGTTGCCAGTCAGCCGGCAGCGAATGCGTTTTTCTGAAGGGGATTGATGCGATCGAACTCCCGATGGCGCATGCCGAGGGCAAAATCGTGGTCCGCGACGAATCGGTTCTCGCCGGCTGGCGCGACCGCCGGCAGATTGCTCTCTGCTACCGCCCGGAAGACAATCCCAACGGCTCGACGGCCGACATTGCCGGGTTGTGCGATCCGACCGGGCGGGTCCTGGGTCTGATGCCCCATCCCGAGCGGCACCTGCACGCGACCCAGCATCCGCAATGGACGCGCCGCGAAGTCGATGCCGAGGAAGGTGCCGGAATGCAGATCTTCCGCAACGCCGTCGAGTACTTTGCCTGACGGGTCTGTCGCGGAATCGGTCGCGGCGCGCGGCGATTCGGTCCGCGCAGGTCTCAGCCTCCAGACTGCATCGGCTGAAACGACAGTTGAATCTGCAAATCCGAGAGTTGTTTCATCGTGGCAGATGCGATGCTCAAAATCGATCGGAAAGTCGCTGATCACCGCCAACTTCGCAATGATAGCGGACGGATCTGCTGGAGGCATGGTCACCTTGATATCGAGAGGGAGACGGATTCAACAAGAGCACGAAAAAAGCCCGCGGATCAGAGATCCGCGGGCTCGGAGTTTTCCTGTCTGCAATTCTCCGACCGGGAGAATCGGGCGTCTACTTTTTCGGTGAGGGTTGCTTCCACGGGAAGACCGCCATGGGAACCAGTTCGATCGGCGCCCCGACCCCTTGTTCTTTCCACGGGAACGCATAGGCTGCCAGTTTTCCCGATGTGAGTTCGGCGACGTAAAGAGCGCCAGAGGCCATTGTCAGGCCGCCCGCGGCGGGCATTTGCGAGTAACCCGACACCATGGCGTAGTGCGGATCGGCATCGCCGGCGACCTGAAAGTCTTTCGCCAGGTCCCGATAATAAAACGATGCAAACGTCCCGGTCTGCCGGTTGAGGCAGGCTCCCTTGAGTTGCCCAGTGAGGAAGTCGAGGATGAATACGGCGTCGATCGGGTCGAGAATGCCGACTCCCGCGTTCCCGACGGGGACTGTGACCATCATAAATTGACTGTCGCGGTCGGCCGTGGTCGCATAGGTCGGCTCGTGCGGCCAGAACCACGAGATCGCCAGACCTGCCAACAGCCCGCCCGCCAACCACGCCACGCGATTTGCCGCCATCTTGCTACGCATTGAAAATCTCCTTGCCAGGATGAGTCAAGCCGCGGCCCGCGGCCGGTGAAGCACAGCGGTCAGAATGCCGCTCGGATTTGTTACGAACTCCGCAGTTCGAGAGGGGATTCGGTTACCAGTAATGTATCCATTCAGACGGATGACGGCTAGAGGCAAATTTCGAAGATTTCACTGGGATTTCACTGGGAAACTCAGGGGGAAAGGGGTCGGTTGTGTTTGGCTGAAATCAGCAGTATTCTCTGAAGAAACAGATCATGCAGGCGGCCAAAGCGGTGCATGTGTGCGCTCCCCGGGAGCAGCAATCCGAGGCCGTCAGTTGTTCCCCAGGATGCTCCGCGCGAGTTTCCCGGTTTGTCCAATCCAGTCAGGAGATGCGCATCATGTCGACCAACGGAAAACTGAACCGGAAGCTGCGGATGGCCCTCGTCGGAGGGGGGCAGGGGGCGTTCATCGGCCGAGTCCATGCCACCGCCGCCGTCCTCGACAACCGCGCGGCGCTCGTCGCCGGTGCCCTGTCGTCCGATCCGGCCAAGGCGAAAGCTTCTGCTCCCGACTACGACATTCCCGCCGACCGCGCCTACGGTTCCTATACCGAGTTGATTGAAAAGGAAAAGGCGCTCCCTGCCGACAAGCGCATCGACTTTATCACCGTCGCCACCCCGAATCACACGCACTTTCCGATCGCCAAGGCAGCCCTCGACGCCGGCTTTAATGTCATTTGCGACAAACCGATGACCTTTGACCTCAAACAGGCCGAAGAGCTGTACGAAATCGTCAAGCGCTCGGGTTGCGTTTTCGCACTGACGCACAACTATACCGGCTACCCGCTGGTGCGCCATGCGCGGCAGATGATTCTGTCGGGCGAACTCGGCGAAATTCAGGCGCTGCGGTCGAACTACATCCAGGGCTGGCTGCGATCGCGTCTGGAAACGGGGGGGCAGAAGCAGGCCTCGTGGCGCACCGACCCGGGGAAGTCGGGCGCCGCCGGCTGCTTCGGCGACATCGCGACCCACGCATACAACCTGGCCCGCTACATGACCGGCCTGATTCCGGCGGAAGTCTCGTGCAACCTGAAGATCTTCGAACCGGGACGCCAGCTCGACGATTACGGCCATGCGGTGATCCGCTTCGACAACGGTGCGCTGGGTACGGTGACTGCGAGCCAGATTTCGCACGGGCGCGAGAACGACCTGTTCATCGAGATCGACGGCACCAAGGGGGCGGTTTCGTGGCGGCAGGAAGAGCCAAATCTCATGGTGGTGCGCCGCAACGGTCAGCCCCACGCGATGTATACGCGCGATCCGAACGCTCCTCATATGAACGATGCCGGCAAGGCGGCCTGCCGCTTGCCAGCAGGGCACCCCGAGGCGTTCTTCGAAGCCTTCGGAAACGTCTACCGTTCGGCGTACGACGACATCGTGAAGCGCTCCTCGGGTGAAAAAATCTCGGCGACCGACACGATTTACCCGAACGTGGCCGACGGCGTCGACGGCATGAACTTCATCGAGCAATGTGTGGCCAGCAGCCGGCAGAATGGCGCCTGGGTTTCGCTCAAGCATCCGGCTGCCCGGCGCTAATACCCCAAGGGATAAACGATGCTCGATTACGGGGCGAAATTCGAAGCTGGCCTGGCGTACCATGCCTTTCTGGCCAAGTACGGTACCGAAGAGCAGCGCCGCCGCTGGGAAGTCGTCCATGAACAGGTTGAGCTGACGAATGCTCAGCGCGACGTTCTGGCCGGATTTCGGCGCGACATGAAAGTCTTGTGTCTGGCAGGAACGTGGTGCGGCGACTGCGTCAACCAGTGCCCGATCTTCGAACATTTCGCCATCGGCTCGCCGACGATTCAGATCAGGTATTTTGACCGCGATGCCAATCCCGATCTGGCCGGTGCACTGTCGGTCTGCGGCGGAGCCCGGGTGCCCGTGATCTTGTTTCTCAGCGAAGACAATCACCAGGTCGGGTGGTACGGAGACCGCACGCTTTCGAAATATCGGAAGGTCGTCGCCGACGAATTCGGCGCCGCCTGCCCGACCGGACTGGTCCGCGAAGCCGACTCGCTGCTGGCAGCCGTCACGCAGGACTGGCTCAACGAATTCGAACGCATCCAGCTCATCTTGCGAACCAGCTCCCGGTTGCGCAAGCTGCATGGCGACTGATGGTGTGTTGAAAAAGGGGACAGTCCCTGCCGGCGATGTCGATTTGTCGGGGAAACGCGAATGGTAGGAGAGGGACAGTCCCCTTTTTCAACGGCCTGCTGCTGGGCGATTCAATTTGCCGGCCGTTGCCCGCGCAGGAGAGATTGGGCCCGATCGAGCGACGCGGCGACGACAATCACCGACCCGACGATGATCTGGCTGTAGTTCTGGTCCAGATCCAGGATCACGATCCCGTCCACAATCAGCCGGATGATCAACGCGCCGAGCACCGCACCCAGGGCCGTTCCCCGCCCCCCGGCGAGGCTCGCGCCACCGACGACGGCAGCGGCGATCACTTCCAGTTCATAGCCGGCTCCGTCACCCGATGCGGCCGAGCCGTGATATCCGATGTTGATCATCGCGGCGATCCCGGCAGTTAAACCTGCGAGCACATAAGTCGTGGCCTTGAGCTGCGCCACGGGCAGCCCGGCATAGCGGGCGGCGGTCTCATTTCCGCCGATCGCATGCAGCTTGCGCCCCGTCACCGTCCTGGCCAGATACACACTTCCCCAGACGGCGACGACAATCAGGATCAGCAGCGGAATCGGGTAAATGAACTCGCTGCTTCCGGCCGACAGCGGAACGCGCCGGCTGATGAAACCTTCCACGAACGCCGGGTGAAACTGCCCGATCGATTGGGCCTTGGTCGTGACAAAAGCGATCCCGCGAAAGATGCCCATCGTTCCCAGGGTGATGATGAAGGGATGCAGTTTGAGGCCAATCACTCCCAGCCCATTCACGATGCCACAAATCGCACCGGTCGCGAGGCACGCGGCTGACGTGACCAGCACGACCACGAATCCGGATCCGCCGGGCCAGTGTCCCCCTGGCCCGAAGCGGTGGAGCAGGGCGGCTCCCGCCAATCCCGACAGAACGTAAATGCCGGCGACCGACAGATCGATTCCCCCGGCGACGATCACCACGGTCGCCCCGATCGCCATGATGGCGAAAAACGACGTGTTCTTGGCGAGAGTCAGCAGCCGATCGACGTTCAGAAACTTGTTGCGGACGATCAGATACTCTTTGCCCGTTTCGGGATCGCGCACGCGCCTTTCGGTCGAACCACCGAAGAAGGTGAGCAGGCCCCCCAGGAGCACGATCACGCCAATGAGCCCGAGTTCCTGCATGCCGCTGAACAGGCGCGGGGCTCGCGGTGCCGGTTGGGGCGTCGAAGGCTGATGTGGCGAATCGGTCACGGCGGCATTGTGGAGCAGCGGCAGGACGCACGTCAAGGAAACAGTCAAGCAAACAGGATCAGGCATGTCCCGGCGGGGTCGACGTTACTCTGGTAGCCCGACGCGTGAGCGAGGGACGGACGTGCGAAGGACGCTCGTTTTGCCCGGCGCTGCTGGCCCCTCGCTCACGCGTCGGGCTACCAGGTCTCTCGGCTGGACGGCCATCGTTGGTTGGGCAAGTGCACTAATGCTGCTCGCTGTTCGGCCGCAGGTCCCGCGGTTATTCTTGTCACACCATGGCACAAGGCTACACTCCGGGATTGAAAGTCACGCAGCGAATGTTGCTGCGTCGTCGTCGCCTCTTGCCGATTCGCGGAGAAGTGCGGGTCCGCATCGGAGACCGCGTTGCCGCCCGCGATGTCGTGGCCCAGACGCTCCTGCCCGGTCCGGTCACACCGGTCAATGTGGCCGCGTTATTGTCGATTCCGCCGGGCGAGCTCCCGGCGGCGATGCTCGTTCGGCAGGGGGAGTCCGTCACCGCCGGCGGGATTCTGGCTCGCTCGAAAGGGATGTTTGGCTTCTTTCAGAAGGACTGCGCGGCTCCCGCGGACGGGACCGTCGAATCCATTTCAGGAGTCACCGGCCAGGTCATGCTGCGTGGCAACCCCTTACCCGTCCAACTGGCCGCATTTCTGGCCGGTACTGTTGTCGAAGTCGTGCCGGAGGAAGGGGCGACGATCGAGGCGGAAGGTTCCTTCGTGCAGGGGATTTTCGGCATCGGCGGCGAGGCGTTCGGCCCGATTCGAATGGCCTGCCGCAGTCCCGACCAGAACTTGACCGCCGACCTGATCGCCGCCGGACATCGCGACGGAATCGTCGTCGGTGGTGGCCGGGTGACTGGTGAAGCGCTGGCGCGCGGCGTCGCCGTCGGTGTGGCCGCGATCGTGACGGGTGGGATCGACGACCAGGATTTGCGCGACTTTCTCGGCTACGACCTGGGGGTGGCGACGACCGGTTCCGAAACGGCCGGTCTGACGCTGATCATTACCGAAGGTTTCGGCGAGATTGCCATGGCATCGCGGACGTTTGAGCTCCTGACTTCGCGAAACGGGTGCGACGCAGCCGTCACCGGGGCCACGCAGATACGCGCGGGAGTATTGCGCCCTGAAGTGGTCATCCCCTGGGTCGGGACTGCTGCCGCACCGGGAACGAGTGCGATCAGCGGCACTGGCGCCGAAGCGCACATCCTGTGTCCCGGGGCGCCGGTACGTATCATCCGCGATCCCTATTTTGGTATCATCGGCACGGCTCTGGCACTCCCCGCCGAGCCGCAGGTGCTCGGCTCCGGATCGAAAGCGCGCGTTCTGGAAGTTCAATTGCCGTCGGGGGAGAAAGTGGTCGTTCCTCGTGCCAACGTCGAGCTCATTGAGGGGTAGCGTTGCGGCGATCGGTGAACCAAATCGGGCGGCGGCTAACATTGAATTGCGCGCTCGCCGTCGTTGCGAGCGCGTGCTGCCTCGCGAGCTGGACCGCACCGGTTCGCGGTCAGGAAGGGGCAGCGGCACCGGTCGGTACAGCCGTGGCACCACCGTCGGGGCTGATCGCGACCGATCATCCGAACGACACCGGCAATGCCATCGACTTGAAGTGGACTCTTTCACCAGATGACGTGCCCGACAAGAAGCCGCGCATCGTTCGCGGTTACGAAATCCACCGCAGCCTGGCTGACGGTTCCGACCGTGAGAAACTCACGCAGGTCGCCTATCACGTGGGCGAGTATACCGACCGCAGTTGCGAGCCGGGCCTCGATTATCTGTATGAAGTCATCACCGTCGGCCTCGGTGAAGTGCGATCGACGCCGGCCACCCTCGAGCGGCCAGTCCACGGTGTGCTGCAATGGTTTGACATGAGCCGGGCCTGGTTTGGTGTGATCGTGCTCCTGGTTTGCGGTGCCGTGGTGGTCTTTACCGAGCTCGTCAAATCGGGGCGCAATCTTTACGTGCGCGAGATCGCCGGGCTCAAGGCGATCGAAGAAGCGATCGGCCGTGCGACCGAAATGGGACGCCCGTGCCTGTTCGTGCCGGGGTTGCTCGACATCAACGAACCGGCGACGGTCGCCGGAATTACTCTCCTCTCGCACGTGGCGAAACTCTCGGCGGAATACGAGTCGGCGATTGACGTTCCCACCAGCCGATCGCTGGTGATGACCGCGGCCCGGGAAACGGTTCACGCGGCCTATCTGGCCGCCGGCCGCCCCGAGGCCTACAGCGACGACCGCATCACGTATATCAGTGAAGAGCAGTTCGCGTACGTGGCTTACCTCACCGGCTACATGGTCCGCGAAAAGCCGGCGGCCTGCTTTTACGCCGGCACGTTTTTTGCCGAATCACTGATCCTGGCCGAAACGGGCAATTCGATCGGCGCGATTCAGGTCGCGGGAACCAACGAAGCGGCGCAGTTGCCATTCTTCGTCGCCGCCTGCGACTACACGCTGATCGGCGAAGAACTGTTTGCCGCCTCGGCGTATCTCTCGAAAGAGCCTCATCAGTTGGGGAGCCTGAAAGGGCAGGATGCCGGGAAGGTGCTGGCCGGCGTGCTGCTGACGGTCGGTTGTATCGTGGCGACGCTGGCGGCGCTTATTCCTGCGTCGCCGGTCCTGGCCTACTCGCTGTATTTCCTCAAAGAGGTCGTCCTCGGCAAGGGAGGGACCTGATGAAGAGCACCATTCCCTGGCTGATCGCCGCGGTCACCGGCTGCGTCATGATCGGCGCCTACTTCATCCCGTACACGCAAAGCTGGCGGGACGAAGCGGCGATCTGGTTCGAGATTCTGGCGGCGATTGCGTTCGTGCTGGGCGGCGTGAACCTGTTCACACAGCACCTGCAAAAGATCGCGGCGCGGCGGGCCGGCTGGGGTTATTCGGCGATTACGCTCATTACCTTCGTGACGACGCTGGCGGTGGGTGTCCTCAAGATCGGCGTGCAGTCAGAGAATCCGAACCTTCCCTGGTCGGGACACTACCAGTTCGAAGGGGGAGCGATGTGGTGGTTGTTCGAATACGCCTACAATCCGCTGCAGGCGACGGTCTTTGCGATGCTCGCCTTTTACGTCGCTTCAGCCGCCTTTCGGGCGTTCCGCGCGAAGAACACCGAGGCCACGCTGCTGCTGGTGACCGCCTTTATCATTCTCCTGAGCCAGACGTATGCCGGCACGTGGCTGACCGCGTGGGTTCCCGATGACTATCCCGCCGCGACGTTTCCGGGAATGAAGGCGATTATCCTGGGTGTCTTCAACACGGCCGGGCAGCGGGCCATCATGATCGGCATTGCGCTGGGAGTTGCTGCCACGTCTCTGAAAGTGCTGTTGGGTGTGGACCGTTCGTACCTCGGTTCGGACGGAGATTGATTCTGTGCTCAACCTGCTGAAAAACCTCGATCGCCGCTGGATCTTTCTGGCCATGCTGCTGGCTGTATCCGGCCCGATCCTGGCGCAACGGCCGTTCCCCGAAAAGCCGACGAAACTCGTGCAGGATGTGTTCGATTACGTCGAGAATCTCGACGAGGGATCGAATGTGCTCCTGGCGCTCGATTACGCCCCCAGCAGCGATGGCGAACTGGCGCCGATGGCCACGGCGCTGATCCGCCACTGCTGCCTGAAGCGCCACAAGATGTTCTTCATGACTCTCTGGCCCGATGGTTTGCCGCTCCTGGGGCGGAACATCGAAAACATCCTGCAGACCGAGTTTGCTTCCCTGAACCTCAAGGAGGGAGTTGATTACGTCAATTTCGGTTATAACCCGGCCCGCGAGGTCGTGATCATCGTGATGGGGACCAACCTGCGGAAGATGTATCCGCGCGACGTCAACGGCACCGACCTCGATGAAATCCCGCTGACCGCCAACATCAGCTCGCTCCAGGACATGAAGCTGATCATCAACATCAGCGCCGGCTACCCCGGCATGAAGGAATGGGTGCAATACGCCGCCAGCCCACACAACATCAAGCTGGCAGTCGGCTCGACTGCCGTGCAGGCGCCGCAGGCTTATCCCTACTATCCCAACCAGATGCTGGGGCTGCTGGCTGCGATCAAAGGGGGGGCTGAATATGAAGCGGCTCTCGCCGCCAAATACCCGCAGTACGACGATCCGAAATTCAAAGAGGGGATCCGCCGGATGGCGCCGCAGTTCTGGGCGCATCTCTTGATCATCGGTCTGATCGTCTTGGGGAACGGCATTTATTTCGCAGAACGCCTGCAGAGAGGCCGGCGATGAAGCGCGAAACCCTGATCTGGACGGTGCTGTTCGTCGCCGGGGGCCTGTTCCTGGTATATCGCGGCCTGACTGCCGACCACGGATTTGGAAAGTCTTACGTCAAACAGGTGCGGATCAATCCGGAATCCCAAACCGACCTGCGAATCAAGTACGTCAATTCCCGACCCGGAGTCGCTGGTGCCGAGGTCAGCCTTCCCCGCACAGTGGGACTCTGGCTGTCGGCGTTCTTCACGCTGGCGATCTTCTCGTTTCTCTATCGCGACAACATGTTCTACAAGATTGCCGAGTCGGTTTTTGTGGGAGTAACGGCGGCCTATGTCATGGCCCAGGCATTCTGGGAAGGAATCGTCGACCGACTGCTGGCTGGTTTGACGCCCCAATTGATGCGAGGGTGGGCCTTGCCTGACCTCAAGGCCACGCAGGAACCGAATTACGTCTACTTGATTCCGCTGGTTCTGGGAATCATGCTGCTGTGGCGGTTGGCGCCCCGCGGCGGATGGATCGCGCGGTGGCCCCTGGCATTCATCGTCGGCACTTTCGCCGGTGTCAAGTTGATCAGTTTCCTCCAGGCCGACTTCGTCAGTCAGATTCGCAGTACGATCGTCCCCCTGGTCGTGGTCACCGCAGCGGGCAGTATTGACATCTGGGCATCGCTGCGAAATGTGGGGCTGATCTTTGGGGTCTTTTCGTGTTTGACGTATTTCTTTTTCTCGGTCCCGCATCGGGGCGTCGTCGGCAGGATCTCGAGAGCCGGCGTCTGGTTTCTGATGATCACATTCGGGGCCTCGTTCGCCTTTACCGTCATGGGGCGCATTGCCCTGTTCGCTGCGCGACTCGAGTTCCTGTTTGACGACTGGCTGTGGCTGATCGATCCCAAGGGGAAGCGCCTCTGGTAAATCCCATAGGTCTCTACACGCGGTGCCGAATTTGATTCCTTCCCCCTCGATGGGGGAAGGTTAGGATGGGGGTGGGAGCGTCAATTGACGTTCGCCCCCCCCACCTGACTTTGCAGGAGAGCAGATGGGGAGACTTACAGGAAAAGTCGTCGTCATAACCGGCGCCAATCAAGGGATCGGCAAGGGAATCGCGCGGGCCTGCGGCGCCGAAGGAGCGAAGCTGGCCCTGTGTGCCCGAAACGTCGAGCGGCTCGACCAGACGGCGCGCGAGCTGGCGGGCGAGGGAGCCGAGGTCCTGGCCCAGCCCGTCGACGTCACCGACGAAGTCGCGGTGGGCAAGTTCTTCGCCGCGGTCATGGAGCGGTATGGGCGCGTCGACATTCTGGTGAATAACGCCGGCGCCTTCGACGGCGGGCGGATCGACGAACTGACGCTGGCAGCGTGGAACAACGTGATCGGCGCTTGCCTCACCGGCCCGTTCCTCTGCAGCCGACGCGCCTTCGCGTTGATGAAAGACCAGGGGGGCGGGCGGATCCTCAATATCGGGTCCATCTCGGCCCAGCGCCCGCGCGAACATGGCGCTCCCTATGCGGCGGCCAAGTTCGGAGTGTGGGGGTTGACCCAGGCCACCGCGCTGGACGGTCGGCCGTTCGGGATCGTAGCCAGTTGCCTCCATCCTGGGAATGTCCTCGTCGAGCGCCGCCAGGAATCGGGGTTGAAATCGGACGATGAGCCGATGATGAGTATCGAGACCATCGCCGAGGCGGCCCTGGCCATGCTGACCCTCCCGCCGAACGTCAACATGCTCGAAGCGATCGTGCTGCCGGTCGGGCAGTTGTATCTCGGCCGGGGGTAAGGGAATCCGGCGACATCCGCCCCCTCCAAGACGTCTTGCCTCGTTGGGCGGTTTCTGATACCTAACTGCCCGCCCATTCACGAGATTTGACGATTCAGGGGGGGGCTGAATTCATGTCGCAATACATGGCGGCGATCTGGAAGTGCCGCTATTTCTGGTTATCGCTGGTGCAGATGGACCTGCGCGGCCGCTACCGGCGTTCCATGCTGGGGCTGGGCTGGTCGCTCCTGCACCCGATCGTTCTGACGATGGTCCTGTGCGTCGTCTTCCCGCGCATTTTCGGCGACATGGATGTGCGGTCCTACGCGCCGATGGTGCTGGTGGGGCTTTGCTTCTGGAGCTTCATCAGCACGACGACTCTGGGGGGCTGCCAGTGCCTGCATCATGGCGAGCGCTATATCCGGCAGTATCCCGCACCGATGGCAATCTACCCGCTACGGACGGTTCTCGGGTCGTCGTTTCATTTCGGGATGGCACTCGTCGTCGTGATCGTCTTGCGGTTTCTCCTGATTGGCTTTTCCGGTGTCGCCTCGTTCGCCAGCCTGGTCCCCACGTTTTTGCTCCTGTTCGTTGTCGGCTGGTCGCTGGCCCTGATCGCCGGATTTGTGACGGCATATTTCCCCGATGTCCAGCACCTGTCGGAGGTCGGGCTCCAGATCCTGTTCTACGCGACTCCCATCATCTATCCGGCCGACAAAATCCAAGGGAAGCTGGGCGCCCTGATCAATCTCAATCCGCTCACCACATTCGTCGAACTGCTGCGCGAGCCGCTCCTGCACGGGCATTGGCCGTCGGTGACGCAATTCAGCTTCGCGCTCCGGGCGACCTACGTCATTGCCGCGATCGCAGCAATGACGGCATTCCGGTTGCAGAAGAAAATCATCTTCCAGTTGTAAGTACCTCATGACCTCCATCGAACTGGATAACGTGAGTCTGATGTTCCGCGTGCGGCAAAACCGCCGCCTGGGATTGAAGGACTTCATCGTCAACCAGATGTTCCGCAAGTCGGCCAATCCCTTCATGGAGATTCGGGCCCTGTCGAACATCAATTTGACGATTCGCGAGGGAGATCGCCTCGGGATCGTCGGCCACAATGGCGCCGGCAAAAGCACCATGCTCAAGCTGCTGGCCGGGATTTATCCGCCGACCGCCGGCAAGCTGACGGTGAGCGGGCAAATCAGCTCGCTGTTCGACCTGCAACTGGGGTTCGAGCCGGAAGCCAGCGGCTGGGAAAACATTGCCTATCGTGGCTATCTGCAGGGGGAAACTCCCCGGACGATCAAAAGCAAGCTCACCGAGATCGCCGAATTCAGCGAGCTGGGAGAATTTCTCAACAGCCCCGTCCGGCATTATTCCAGCGGGATGCTCGTGCGCCTGGCGTTTTCAGTCGCCTCGGCGATCGACCCTGAGATTCTGCTGGTCGATGAAGTGCTCTCGGCGGGGGACATGGCATTCCAGAAGAAATGTCGTCAGAGGATGCACGAGATGATCGCCAAGGCCCATCTGATCGTAATGGTCAGTCACGATCTGGAAGCCGTGAAGGCGTTTTGCAACCGGGCGATCTGGATCGATCACGGCCAGATCTGCCTGGCCGGCTCGCCTCACGAGGTGATCGCCGCCTACACGGCTGCGATGAGCGGGGCGGTTCCCAAAGCGGCTTGATTGCGCGAGTGCCCCAGCGAGCCGGTGGGTTGATCCCACCGGGATCGAGTCCAACGGCGCGTGCGGTACCGAGTGACAAATCGTTCGTCGCAGGCGCTTCGCGCATTTGGAAGTCGAACGACAACTCCGACCGTGGCAACGATTCATCCGATCCCGCCGGAATAAATCCGGCGGCTCGCTTCGTCAAATGCGCCGGCACTGATTCGCGAGTCGAGTCTGTGTAGACTACTAAAGACCGTCCGGGTGGTTGACTGTCGGTCAACTGCCGTGCCAGTGCCTTCTGTTCCCGCTTCCTCGCGTAGGGTGATTCATGTTTGTGGCCCGCCTGATCGCCGTTACGCTGCTCGGTCTGGCGACCGCGCAGCTCGCATCAGCCCAGCTCAAAGACGCCCGGCTCGCAGATTACGAACAGTGGCGGCTGGCCCAGAAGAGCGGCGCCGTCGCCGACCCTGCCACCGTTTCCACGTTGCCGGGCTTCAAAATCGATTTAGTTCGAATTGCCCGCCCGGAAGAAGGGTCGTGGATCAGTCTGGCGTTCGACCCCCGCGGCCGAGCCGTCATCGGGCGCGAAGACAAGGGCCTGCTGCGGCTGAGCCTTGCCGAAGATCGCAGTTCCGTCAAACAGGTCGAGTCGATCGAAGAAACGCTGCTCGAATGCCGGGGTCTGCTGTTCGCTCACAATAGTCTGTACGTTCACGCCAATAATTCCAAGGGTTTGTATCGCCTGCGCGATACCGACGGCGATGACCGCTTTGACGAAGTCCGGCTGCTCCGCAAGACCGAAGGGGGCGTCGGCCACGGCCGTAACGGGCTGGCACTGGGGCGCGATGGAATGATCTATCTCGCGATGGGGAATAATGTCCAGGTTCCGGCCGATCGAGACGCCGCCTCTCCGTATCGCAATTACGCCAATGACCGATTGCTGCCGTGCGCCTGGAATGAGTTTCTCTTCGATTCCGACGTCGTCCCCCCCTGCGGGCACATCGTGCGGACTGACGCCGAGGGCAAATCGTGGGAACTGTTCGCCGGTGGCTTTCGCAATCCCTATGGTCTGGCATTCAACCGTGACGGCGAACTGTTCACCTACGATGCCGACATGGAATGGGACGCCGGCGCTCCCTGGTATCGCCCCACCTGCGTGATGCACGTCGTGTCGGGAGGTGAATACGGCTGGCGACAGGAAACGAATTGCTGGCCGGCACACTATGCCGACAGCTTGCCGCGAGCGGTCGACATCGGGCTCGGCTCACCGACCGGGGTTCGATCGGGCGAACGGAGTAACTACCCCGGGAAGTACAAGGAGGCCCTGTACGTTCTGGACTGGGCCTACGGGCGAATCATCGCGGTGCACCTCCAACCGCAGGGCGCGAGCTACTCGGGGAGCGCCGAGACATTCATCAAGGGGCGACCGCTGAACGTTACCGATCTCGATTTTGGTCCTGACGGCGCGATGTACTTCGTCGTCGGAGGCCGTCGCACGCAATCGGCCCTGTATCGGGTCAGTTGCCAGAAGCCGGCCGAGGTACCGTCCGAGGCGGGTCCGCCGCCCGACACCAACTCCGCCCGCGCACGGGAACTGCGGCAGAGACTGGCCCGGGAACACGGCACGAGCCCCCCTGATGCACTCGCCCTGGCGTGGTCGAATCTCAACAGCGGCGATCCGTGGATTCGCCAGGCAGCGCGCGTCATCGTCGAACACCAGCCCGTCGAGAGTTGGCAGGAGCGGGCACTCGCCGAAGAACAGCCGACGGCGGCCGGCACGGCTCTCCTGGCACTCGCTCGCAGCGCAAAGCCCGACATGGGGCCGCGCTTCTGGAACCGGGCCACCGAAATCGCTCGGAAATTGCTCGATGAACAACAGCGCCTCATTGTCTGGCGGGCAATGCAACTGGCGATTCTCCGCTGGGGGGAACCCGATCTTTCCCGCAAGCGTGACGTCGCGAACCTGCTCGGGATGCATTTTTCGCGGGACGCATCTGGGGCAGAGCGTGAAATACTTTGCGAACTGCTCGTGGCGCTCGATGCGCCCAGCGTCGTCAGTGCGACGCTCAAACTCCTCGCTGCCGCCGAAACCCAAGAGGAGCAGCTCTTTTACATTTTTGCATTGCGGAACGTCGAACGCGGCTGGACCACAGCCCAGCGCGAGCAGTACTTCAATTCGCTCAAGCGGGCCGAGGACTTCCGAGGCGCCCAGTATCTGCAGCGCTTCGTGACGTTCATCCGGACCGATGCCCTGGGAGTCCTTTCGGAAGAGCACCGGAAGGAGCTGGCTCCGCTGCTGGCGACGCTGGGGAAATCAGCGGCCGCGGGAGCCGTCGAGGGCCTGACGACGCAACGGCCGGAAGTACGCAAGTGGACGCTGGCCGACCTGGAGGCTTCACTCGATGAAGTCGGTCCGTCGCGAGATCTCGTCCGCGGCCGGCGTCTCTTCAGCGAAGCCCGGTGCGAGCGGTGCCATCGCAAAGAGAGTTTCGGTCAGCCCATCGGACCCGATCTCGATCACGTGGCGTCCCGGTTCGGACGCCGGGATCTGCTCGAATCGCTGATCGTGCCTTCCAAAGTTGTGGAAGAGAAGTACCGCAATCTGATCATTGAGACCGACGCCGGCACGATTCTCACCGGCCAGCTCGCCGGCGGGGACGCTCTGTCCCTGGCGATCGCCGCCGACCCGCTTGAACCGACGAATCTGCAGCGCGTGCCTCGAAAGTCCATCGTCGCCCGCAAGACATCCCCGATCTCGATCATGCCCGAGGGCTTGCTGAATCCGCTCACCCGCGAAGAGATCCTCGATCTCCTGGCGTACCTGGAGCAAAGCTCCCCCGGCAAGTGAATCTGAAGAAGACCGGCTGGCGAACCTGATTTCTCCCTCTCCGGCTGGGAATAGGTATCTACAGATCGCAGTTTGAGCCGAATTCGAACATTCTCCCTCCCCCCGTTGTGGGAAGCAACGGAGGCCGCCGAGTGGGCGAGAATTTAGGCCGACGGCGGTAGCTCTCCTGCAAAGCCAGGTGGGGGGCGAGTGCCGAATGACGCTCCCACCCCCATCCTAACCTTCCCCCATCGAGGGGGAAGGAATCAATTTCGGCGCCGCGAGTTTTGACTTGTGTAGAGGCCCTCTCCCCGAGGGAGAGGGAAAACGTTTGACGGCCGATTGACCTGGCCGCGTCAGCAGCAGTTCATTTCGCTCGAGACGCCCCCGGCTGCCGGCAGGTAGCACTTCTGCACGTAGTCCATCACCATCCGGTCGGCGCTGAACCGCCAGCCGAGCGTGCGAATCGATCGCTTCATGTGGGCCAGCCAGTTGGTCGGCAATCCATCGGCAGTGCGGTCGTAGTACAGCGGCACGACTTCGTTCTCGAGAACCTGGTACAGCGCTTCGGCGTCCCGTTCGTCCTGCGTGTCGGTGTTGGAATGGGTTTCCCCCGAGCCGATGGCGAACCCGTTGGTGCCGTCGTAAGCTTCGGCCCACCAGCCGTCGAGGATCGATAAGTTGAGCCCGCCGTTGAGGACCACCTTCTGGCCGCTGGTTCCCGAGGCTTCCAGCGGGCGCCGGGGAGTGTTCAGCCAGACATCGACCCCCTGGATGAGGTGCCGGCATGTCTTGATATCGTAATCCTCGACAAACACAACTTTGCCGAGGAACCGTTTGTCTCGCGACAGTTTCGCCACCTGCTGCAGGATCTGCTTGCCGGGTTCATCCTGCGGATGCGCCTTGCCGGCGAAGATCAGTTGCACCGGACGGCGCGGGTTGTTGACGAGCGCCGCGATTCGATCAAGGTCACGGAAGATCATGTTGGCCCGCTTGTACGTCGCAAACCGGCGGGCAAACCCGATCGTCAGCGTGTCGAGGCTCAGCGCCCGCCGATATTGATGAACCAACTGGCTCGGCTCGTGGCGCAGTTCGCCCAGGCGCACCAGGTGCCGTCGGACGAATTCGAGCAATTCGTATTTCAACGTCTGGTGCGTTTCCCAGATTTCACCGTCGTCGATTTTGTCGATCGGCTCCCACGTCTCGGGTTCTCCGGTGCGGCGCATCCAGTCTGACGCCAGATGCCGGTCGAACATCTGCCGCATCGGCGGCGCCAGCCACGACAGAGCGTGGACGCCGTTGGTGATGTGCCCGATCGGGACTTCGTCGGCGACCCGTCCCGGATACAGTCCGGTCCACATCGCGCGCGAGACCTGGCCGTGCAAGGCCGAGACGGCATTCCGACGGCGCGACATTTTGACAGCCAGCACTGTCATGCAGAACTCTTCCCCCAGATTGTGGGGATCGACGCGCCCCAGTCCCATGAAGGCGTCGTACGAGAGCCCCAGCGATTCCCGCAAGGGGCCCAGATGCTCCTCGATCATCTCTGCCGAGAAGCGATCGTGGCCGGCGGGTACCGGTGTGTGCGTGGTGAAGACGGCGTGCGGAGCGATGCGGTTGCTTGCCTCATGAAAATTGATCCCCTCGGCAGCCATTCGCTGGCGGGCCACTTCCAGCCCCGCAAAGGCGCTGTGCCCTTCATTCATGTGAATGACACCGGGAATAATCCCCAGTTGCCGCAGCGCCCGATATCCGCCGATCCCCAGCAGCAATTCCTGCCGGATCCGCACCCGGCGGTCGCCGCCGTAGAGGCGAGCCGTGAGCGCGCGGTCTTCGGGCAAGTTGCCTTCGACGTCCGAATCGAGCAGGAGCAACGTGCAGCGCCCCACGATGATCTTCCAGACACGGGCCCGAATCGTCGCTTTGCGGGTCTCGATTGCGACGACCAGTTGCGAGCCATCGGGGAGCCGCGCCGGCGCGACCGGTAGCATTTCGCCGCGCACCGAGAGGTAGTCTTCCTGCTGCCAGTCGTCGTGATTGAGTCGCTGCCGGAAGTATCCCTGGTTGTAAAACAGGCCGATGCCGATCAAGGGGACCCCCAGGTCCGACGCACTTTTCACGTGGTCGCCCGCCAGCACTCCCAGGCCGCCGGAGTAAATGGGGATCGATTCGTGCAGCCCGAATTCGGCCGAGAAATAGGCCACCGGACGCGATCGCAAGACGCCGGCATAACGCGAGCCCCACGTATTGCCCGATTTGAGGTATTCATTCAGCCGGTGGCACGTATTTTGAATGCGGCTGTGCAGCACGTTCTGCGAAATGCGGCCGGTCAGTGTTTCCAGCGGACATTCCGACAACAGCGCCAGCGGATTGTGATCGAGCTCGCGCCACCGGACCGGGTCGAGATCGCGAAAGATGCTCGTGGCTTCGGCGTCCCAGCTCCACCACAGGTTGCGGGCCAGCGTCCAGAGCCGATCGTGCGCCGGGGCCGCATATTGCTCGAGCGCGCGAACCGTACTCACCAGCGGGCCGATCTGTCCGGCCGCAGTCAGCAGCATCCGCATTTCGTCAGCCGAGAAACTGCGCGGCTCGACTGTCTGGACGACGATCACTCCCTGCAGCACTCCCCGGTCGAACACCGGGAGACCCAGAAACGAATGATACGGGTCCTCGCCGGCCTCGGGAAAATATTTGAATCGGGGATGCTGGAACGCATCATTGACGGCGATCGGCTTCAGTTCCTGCGCGACAAGACCGGCCAGCCCTTCGTTCAGCCCCATCCGCAACGTCCCGACGCATTCGGGACGCAGGCCCACCGTCGATGTCAGAATCAGGTTCTGGCGGTCAGGTGTCAGCAGATAAACCGAACAGACGTCGGTTCCGAACCGTCCCTGAATCAGCCCGACGACCTTGGCGAGTGCCGTGGCAGGGGCCTGAGTCTGCGAGACAAGTTGGCTGATTTCTTCGAGTGCCAGAAGGAGCGACGCCTCGGGGACGTCGATCGGCGATTCAACAGTCTTGGCGTCAGTGGTGGCGGATCCCATGTTGAGCCTTGCGTCATGTGAAGAATGGACATGCGGTTGAAGAGCGACTTCAGGAATAGACCGCTGTGCATATTCATGGGCGGCACGCTGTTCGAGAGGGGAAGGAGCGCAGCGCAAAATCGGGGGCCGAAACCAGCCCCCATGACAGGATAAGCAGTTTGCGTGCCGCGCCGGTGATTCAGCCAGCACCTGGCTCGGAGAGACCCTGATCGCGTCACGATATGGTTCTGGGGGCCGTCAGAAATCAATGCCGGGATGCGAGCCGTATCGCGTTTCGTACCGCCAAATCCACTTGATTTCCCGTAATTTCGCGATTGGCGAGGGCACCTTCTGAACTTGTGAACAGGCCGGCCCAGCCGAACCCGCATCTGATAATCAGGAAAGCCTGCGAGACCTGCGGTGTCCCGGTGCCGGCAGCGGCTGCCGAAAAAAGAGGCAGACCGCACGGCGAATAATCGGGGGCGGGAGCCCCCGTCGAGCAGGTTGATCTACCTGCTCGTCTCGGAGCTTTGCGAGGCAATTCCCGCGTTTCTTCCAAAGGCGCCGATTCCGCATTCCGAAATCTCCGCCCCTCCCACACCGGCTCCTCTCAAGAAATCGCCCCGCCCTCCACTGGTCCGCAGGCCCGAAAGATTTTTTCCTCCCCATTTCAAAAGTCTTCGATTAGACTACAACCATGGCGACGCAATGGTATGTCAAACGGGGCGACGATGAGTCCGGTCCGATTGCATTTCGGGACCTGGTGGAACTGGTCCGTAAAGGAGAGCTGACCCCGGACGACCGCGTCCGCCCGACGTATAAGCCTGACTGGCAATGCGCCGATTCGGTAGTCGGTTTGTTCCACATGGCCCGTCGTTCACCGGATGAACTCCCGCCAATCGAACAGCCTGCGCCAGAGCCCGCCATCGTCGAGCCGATTGCCGACGAGGCGCCGCCCCCCATTGAGGAACGTCCAAGCTGGTTGAAGCGCCTCTGGCAAGTCGGCGGACCTAAGACGAAGAACGCCGAGATCCCCATTCTCGGTCCCACCCTTGATACGGGAGCGAGCGCTCCTGGCGCCGCGCCACCGGAAACCGGCCGAGGCTTCGCGAAGCCCGTCGATGTCGGTCAACGAGCGGCAGCGATGGCGGGCCAGGAATCACTCCTGCCGGAGCTGCAGGAATCGATCGACCGGTTAGGGAGCGGCGAGTCCAACTCCTGGTCGAGCACGATCGAAGAGGCCATGGCGGCCGCGAAGGCCCGCAGTGCGTCGTTACGAAACGCCGACCGTGGCGGCCGTTTCGCCCGGATGTTCGAGCGCTTCACAGGCCTGGTTCCCACCGGCGAAGAGGGCAGGCAGAACCTGCGGATCGGCTTTCGGATCGTGGCTGCGATCGTCTGCGCGAATCTGGCGGCACTGGCGATCGAGAGCTGGTCGAGCAACGAGGCGCTTCGCTTTCCGACGCGCGGGGCCTCTGCGGTGGAGTACTTTCCCTTCATCGGCGCATGCAGCGGCACCGAGTATCTGGTGCTGATGCTGCACCTGATGCTGGCCGCCGGCGCCGTCGCCTGGTTCGCCGCCGGCTGGCTCGAAGCCCACGCCGAAGATTAAAGCCGCCTCTCAAAGGCACCAAACGTTTCCCCTCTCCCACCGGGAGAGGGTTAGGGTGAGGGCTGGCGTCCGGTGACACCCACATGAGCGATGCATGCATCGACTCCACAGTTCACTGACGCCGATCGTTCACCTGCTCAAACATCCAGCGCAGAACGCCGTTCCGATCGCGATAGGTCTCGGTCCAACTGTCGTGCCCGACTCCCGACAATTCGGTATATCGCGGCAGGCCCCCCGCTTTGCGAATCGCCTCAAGCATGATACGCGACTGTTCGGCAGGAATGACGTTGTCCGCAGCGCCATGCACCGCCCAGATCGGCACATCGTTCAGGCGCTTTCCCCACGCCGCGTTCCCACCGCCGCAAATCGGGACGACCGCCGCGAACAATTCGGGCTGGTGCGCCGCCAGCTCCCAGGAACCAAAGCCTCCCATCGACAGCCCCGTCAAATAGATCCGCCGGCGATCGACCGGAAGTTGTACGCAGAGCTGGTTGATGAGCCCCTCGAGTTCGGCGATCCATGCCGACCACGACGTCGCTTCTGAACATTGAGGCGCCAGCACGAAACACCGAAATCGCTGCCTCCAATCGGCCAGAGCCAGTTGCTCAGGCAGGCCGCGAAGCTGCCGCACGTTATCTTGGCCGCACTCGCCACCACCGTGCAGAAACAGAACCAGCGGATACTTGCGCCCGGCTACAGATCCCTCCGGCCGCATCAGGCGGAATGGAATCTTCGTACTGAATCCGCTAAGGCTTCCGGAAGCCGCCAATTCGTCTGGCGTCTCATACCGCTCGATCGCTTGTGGCGACACAGGCTTCCGGACGTGCTCTCTTGTTCGCCCGCTGCTGTCGCTGCACGCAATGATCACCAGATTGAGACCCAGCCAGGCGGTCGCCGCGGCAAATAGCTGCCGGCGGAAAATTGATGCGGGCAGGTTGTCCATCGAAGATCCGGAGCCATGCCGGCTAAGAGGTCTTGTCGGTTTTGTCGCCGCCGCGCCCCCGCCGTCTATGAATCCAGGCGCGAATGCGCAATCCCACTCCGACGAGGGCCGAGATCACGATCAGCGACGTGCGAACGACAAATTGGTCCGTGGAAACCGAGTGCCCCTGAAGCCACCAGATCATGGGCGTCATGACGAGGGCCGACCAGGCGCAGAACTCGGCCCAGCCGAATACCTCTTCGGGATCCAGATCGTCCGTTGGTTCGTCATTCATCGCCCGCGCATCATGCTCAAGAATCCTGGACTTCGCAAGTCGGCATTCGCGGGTGCCCCTGCGCCGGCAATTCTCTGCTCAAGCCAATTCACCGTCTGTTTCGGGATCGGGACGGAATCCGAATTGCAGTTGAATCCCTGACAAATCCGCCGGCGCTCAGAGGCCGTTGAAAAAGGGGATTCTCCCGTTCGCGCGCGTGACTCGTGGGCCGCAAATCGGTACTGCCGGGAGGGAGCTGTCCCCTTTTTCAACAGCCGGCAAACGGCCTGTTGAAAACCAGGCATTGGGTCTGAGCCAATCGCCAGATTCTGCAAGAAAATGCCTGTTCACGAGGTGGCCTTTCCCGGTTTTCAGCAGATTGCCAGGGGTGGGCTTTAATGAATTTCGCTAATTCTCAAAAAAACCAGAAAAAAGATGTCCGCATTTTTCATCCGTTTTCGATTCAGTAGGTAGGAGAGGGCCAGTGCCGCTCCTAGTACGTCGCGGCTCAAGCCAGGAAATTCAGGCGTAACGCATTGTCAATCAGAGATTTGTGTCACAGTCAGGAGGTCGCGACCTAACTAACGCTGAAGCGGAAGGCGAGGGAAGCTGCTCAGGGGTGTTGCGCGCACCCGACGGGACCAGAGGCTGCCCACTCAGGCGGAGCAATCGAGGATCGCATTCGCCCAGAATTGCAGAAACTCAATCCCAATCCCTGGCAATCCCTGGAGACACGATGGCCAGATCGAAAACCGGCCATTCTCACGTTACGTCGAAAAATGGCCAAACGAAGCCGGAAGTGAAGTACGACGTTGAACTGTTTGAGCTGTGGGTCAACGGGGCCCTCGTCAAGCGACTCGACTCCCGGGCCACGAACCAGATTCTCATCCTGTCGGCATTTCAGGAGTTGAATTGGGCCCGCCGGATTGATGATCCTCTGGTTCCAGCAAATGGTGCGGACGCCAAAGCACGCCTGCGGTCGACAATCCACTGTCTAAACGGTTGCCAGCATCCGCCGGCAATCCACTTCTTCGCCGACGGCACCGGCCACGGTATCCGCTGGGAATTGGCCGGGATTTCACCAAGCGAATAAGCGAGATGGCCGACAAGATCACAACGGATCCCTGTTGATCGCCTGTCTCCACAACGACTGCGTGTGACACGCTTCCACCTGCGTTGCTCGGTGTCGCCGTGCGTCCCGTCTGGACTCACAGGCCGTCCAATTCGAGGAGACGCACGGTGAGCAGCAGGTAGAGGCAATCTTTGCGATCGAAGGTTGGCAGGCACCCCACGAGCAGCGACTGGCCGTCTTCGAGCGGCGATGCGATCGAGAATCTGGAACTCGTCACGCGCGGCGCTTCGATTGTGCGAATCCCCCGGGCCGTCGAGGCGGAAATCTGCCGGACATCCGAAATACTGGTCAGTTCAATGACGCCGTGGAGTTCGATGTGCCGGCGATCCGCCCCGAGGAGAGTCCGCAGAGTCATTTTCGTCCCTTCTTCGATCACTTTGATGCGCGGCATTGGTGATTCGCTCGCGCGCTCATCGACTCCGACGACAAACGGGCGCATGGTGCAGTCGCTGATCTGTGCCTGCTGCCCATTGAACAACGTGACTTTGGGCGCGCACATCACGTTGGATCGCGGCTCATTCTGTGCCGCCTGAACGATCGCCTGCACTTGCCGGTCATTCAGCGGCACAACGAACAGCGGGATATGATCCTCGACCCGCGACGAGGCGTGGACGATCGTGCCGCCGACGTGATTGGGGAGAGTGATCGGAGTCTCACGACTGGCCGGTTCGGCCCCCAGCGATTGCCATTCGATGCCGGCCGCCGTCGCCAGTTCGCGATGCGACGTCATGATCCGGCACTCAATCGACATCTGCGCGAGACCGCCCGCTTCCCAGGCATTGATCAATAGTGCCAGTTCGTCGTGCATTGCCGACGTGTCGCGAACGATCAGCCGATCACCATCCCACTCATGGGTGGGTTGTTCGATTGAACTGGCAGCCGGCGTCGGCTGCACGCGCCTGGCGACGACGGATGTTCGCTTGAGCCTTTGCGAGATGAGCCACTCGATGTCGCGGCGGGCGCCACCATCATCCAGCCCGCGACGCTGCATGCGTTCGACCACTTCGCCGATGGCGTAAACCCGCGTTTCGAGAGGCCCGCTGGCTGCCTCCTCTTCCGCCGCCTGCTGCGAGGCAACCCATTCGCCACCTGACGGGTTCCAGAGCGGGCCGGCCGTCAGATCGCTGGACGGGTTCGTAGCCGGTTCGGCATCTGTCAGGCCGCACAGCCCGATGAGGATGATCAACAGCCCGACACCCGCCGCATGCCAGGGGCCGCGGCGAATGCCCGCCGTGCGCAGTGCCTTGAACCGCGCCCGCAGCGCCCGCTTGCGGAAGAACGCCGTGCAAAACCCCAGCAGCGAGGCGGGAACCAGAACCCGCCAGGTCGCTCCTGCGGGTGCGTGCTCGGCGAGGTTCAGGAGCAGCTCGCCGTAATCGCGCGTCGATTCGCTGTGGAGTGTGCGAATGACGAAAGCGTCGCAGGCCTGCTCCCGCAGACTGCGATACCGCGCTGCCGCCAGCCAATAGACCGGGTTCCACCAATGCATGGCCCGCAGCGCGACCATCCCCCAGTTGATCGCCAGGTCCCAGCGCCGCACGTGAGCCAGCTCGTGGAGCATGATCATTCGCAACTGGTCATCACTCTGTGCCAGGACCTCAGGGGGAAGCAGCAGCTCGGGGTGGAGCAATCCCATGACCGCCGGTTGCTGGACACCGTCGAAAACGACGATCGGGGGACGGCTGCGTACTCTGGCGCTCGCGCAGCACGATTCCCACAGTCGCAGCAACCGTTCGTCGTGGCAGACCGGCGTCCGCCGCACCTGGCGGCAGAAGTGCCAGTGCACACCGAGAGTCCAGACGACGATGCCGATGGCAGCGGTGAGCCAGGCCAGCTCACACAATGCGGTCCCGGAATTCCACGGAGAATTCATCGCGCGCGACCCCGTCACCGGGTCAGAGTATTCGGGGCGGGCAACCGAAGGGACCAATGTCAGCGGGCTGTCGACCGGGTCGACTGCCGTTCGCAGATTGCTGTCGGCAGACGTCACGATTGTTTGCGGGATAAAATTCTCGAGGCTCAGCGGGCTGGCCGGCGCGGCGGGAAACGTCAGCCGCACCAGCACCAGGCACCACAGCAACCCCATCTGTCCCGCCGAGATCCAGCGGCGGCCGAGCAGGTTCACGAGCAGCACGACCCCGGCGATTGGCAGCGCTCCCACTGCGGCCTCGGTGACCCACATGAGCCCTGCTTCTGCCGGGCCCGCCATTTGGTTCCAGTACCAGTCCTCGCACAGCGTCAGGAATCCGTTCATGAGTGAGCCTCCTGCTCATCGAGAATGCGGCGGAGCTCCGCGATTTCGTCCGCCGAAAGTTTCGTATTGCGGAGAAAATGAGCCAGCAGCGGCGCCGGCTCTCCCTCGAACACCCGCGTGAGAAACGACCGGCTGGCCTGCCGGATGCAGTCGCTGCGCCGGACCGACGAGCGATACACGTAGCGGTTGCCCTGGGCCTCATAGGCCAGCACCTGCTTTTTCATCAGCCGGTGCAGCATCGTTTTGATCGTGGCGGGGGCCCAGTCGGTCTCGCGGGCCAGCCCGGCGACGATTTCCTGTGCCGTGAGCGGCTGCCGCTCCCAGACGAGATTCATGACCTGCCATTCGGCATCCGAGATCGACACATGCGGCATCAGTGGAACCCTCCGTGATTCGATTACACACGTAAATAATTACAACTGTAAACGATGTCAAGAGGAATCTGGACCGTCGTGTAGCCATCTCGGTCCTCCGAGATGGTCTCTGTGCTGAATATTTCACAATCCGCCGAGCGCCGCATCGGCCAATTCGAACGCCCGGCAGACGTCGTCCAGCGTGGGAACCGGGATCAGGCCGCCGACGGCGCGGCGGCTGAAATGGTCGAGCATCACCTCCAACTCAGGGCGGTCGGCCGCCAGCGATTCGACGCGCTGTTCGCCTCCCGCTTCCCACGTGAGATTGATGGGACCGTCGACACAGGCGCGGCCACTGGCGCAGTCGATCTCGACGTGAAGTCGGACCGGACTTGAGCCGGTGGCCGGGACCTCACCAGTTCGGCACGCGACGTCGGCCACATTGATTGACGCCACGCAGGAGGGTCCTTCTGGTCCTGTTCGGCGGAATTCCAGCCGCGTGTAGAGTTCCGGTGATTCCGTGTTCACCCGAGCAGATGCGGAGCCGGATCCGACGACGCAAGTGCACCAGTCGATTGCAGTTCCCAGTGCGTTGCGCGTGGCGGCATGCGTCGCCTTGAAGTCGATGTCCGAATGAACGGGAATGTAAGCGGTGACCGTGATGTTTTTTGGTTTTCCCAGTCGGGTGGCGATCAGTTCCCGGAGCCGCGATGTGGCCGGCGTGTAGCGGTGGCCAAAATCGGGCATCACAGTCACCCCCGACTCTGCCGTGTGGCGCCGCAGGGGTTCGGCAACTGCCAGATGCTCGAGCAGTGACCCGGCGAGAAAGATCGCCTTGCCGGCGCGGCAGGCGAACTGCGCCGGTACCCCGCCGTACCAGGCGCCGTCGAACACCAGCAGTGCGCGCAGGTCGTCACGCTCAACGAGCGACAGGAGGCCCGGCGCAACGCTGCAGCCGAGTTCTGCGGCCGCCTGCTCGGCTTGCGGCAAAACCGGCGCATAGACCGACCGAACTTCGAGACGCTGGCGCAGTTTCTCGATCGCCGGCCGGGTGCGGGTTTCCCAATCCGCTCCCAGGCCGATGAGACCAACTTGCAGCATCGCTACTTGCTCACGGGGGAGTAGTCGGTCAGCGTCATATATTGCCTCTCGACCTTGGCGACGATCTTGCCGTCCTTTTCGGATTCGTCACGCACCTTCTTCCACTCTTCGTCGTTGATGAAATCGTCCCACGACTTCTTAGCTGCTTCGGGGCTGGCGTGGGAGATGACGTAGATCAGCGTATTGTCCTTCAGTTTTTCGTAGGTGGGGGCCCAGTACATGCCGTTCTGCATGCCGTGCTTTTCGAACAGCCGGATGGTGTGGTCTCTAAACCGCGCATGGAGCGCCGGCAGCCGGCCGGGCTCGGTGGTATAGATCCGCAATTCATACAGGCGCGGCGCCGGCTTCTCGCTCTCGGCGCGCGAATATCCGGCCGAAAATGCGACCATCCCCACGAGCCCGCACGCAATGGCACTCAGAACGAACGGCATGTTGCTCGACATGGCACAATCTCCCTGTAGGGAATCGGTTGGATGGCAGAGACAGTCAGCGGTGTAGTGTGCAGGAATTTTCGAGCGTCTGCAAGTGGCGGCAGCGCGCGATTTGCAACAGCGAGCCGCGGGGGTTGATCCCTGCGGGATCAGGGGGCAAGAGTCGATTTGACCCCGGCGTGTCCAAACTGCTCGGCGCGTACTCTGCGAATCGATTGCTTGTGGATTTCACAGGCTGATTGATCGTGCAGACGGGCCTGCACCCGATTCCGGTGGGATCAGCCCGCCGGCTCGCTGGGACGACCCCTTGCGGGCTCGATTCTCGTCGGAATGAAATTTCGACACTCCCCGTCCGCTTTGCGTATAATGACATTGCGGGAGCACGTTGGGCCGAGCGAGACATTCGGGAGATTCTTTCGATGCCGATGTACGAGTACGTGGTGATACAAAGTGATGGCTCCGACGGAGAGCGGTTCGAAGTGATGCAAAGCATGCAGGCTGCACCTCTGTCAGTACATCCGGAAACCGGTAAACCAGTGCGGAAGGTGATTTCCCGTACGGGACCGGCGAAGGTGATCGGTGGAACGCGCGAAACGAAACCCGACCTCAGCAATAGCCGCCTCGAGCAATTGGGCTTCACCAAGTACAAAAAAGCCTCAGGTGGCGGCCGAAAATACGAAAAGGTCGCCGGCGACGGCCCGGACCTGATCAAGGGGTCGTAAAGTAGTCATCTCGGTCCTCCGAGATGGTCTGGGTGCGTCGTTTGCGCGGTTGTCCGTCGAACAACTGAAATCTCTGCCGGCGGCCATTTTTCGTAAGTCGCGACACAGAAGCCAGACGCTCGCATTGGAGCAGCGGTCGTCGCTCACAAGCTGTTCAAGAAAGGAAAGCCCGCAGCCCATCTCGCGGAGCGAGATGACTACACTACGGGAGAGTGCCCCAGGGTCGTGAGAATCGTTTCGCAGGCTTGCGAGCGGTTGAGCACGTAGAAGTGAATGCCGGGGACCCCTTTTTCGATCAGGTCCTGGCACTGGCCGATTGCAAAATCGACGCCGATCTTGATCTGGGCGTCTTTATCTTCGTGGGCGGCTTCGAGCCGGTTTGCCAGCCCCGCCGGGAGAACGGCCCCGCACATCGACGTGATCCGCTTGATCTGCGCGAAATTGAGGATCGGCATGATCCCGGGGACGATCGGCACCTTGATCCCCAGCTTGTCGCACCGGTCGCGGAATTTCAGAAAGGCTTCGTTGTCGAAAAATACCTGGGTGAACACCGCCTCGCCCCCCGCGGCCACTTTGCGCTTCAGGTTGACGAGATCGACTTCCAGGCTGGGGGCTTCGGGGTGCTTTTCCGGGTAACCGGCCACGCCGATCCCGAATTCGGGGAATTCGTCCTTGATCAGCGCGACCAGTTCGTTGGCATGTTTCAGGCCGCCGGTCACCTGGCGAAACTCGGTCTGGCCGGCGGGGGGATCGCCGCGGAGCGCCATGATGTTCGCCACTCCCCGTTCGCGGGCCAGGGCCAGCCATTCGCGCAATTCGGGGAGGGTGCCACCCAGGCAGGTGAAGTGGGCGGTCGCCGCGACTTTGAAGCGTCGCTCGATTTCGTGACACAAATCGACGGTCCGCGAACGAGTGCTCCCGCCGGCGCCGTACGTGCAGGAAATGAAGGCGGGGGCGAAGCGCGCCAGGCGCGACACGCTGTCCCACAGCGCTTCGTCCCCCTCTGGCGTTTTCGGAGGGAAGATCTCGAACGACAGCCCGAACGATCGGCCCGAATAGATCTCACGGATACGCATGAACGATCGACTTTGTGTGAAAACGGTATCTCAAGCACTCAATCATACTCTACAAATGGCAAATCGGCCGCATCCAGGGACCGAAAAATGGTCCGGTCGGACGAAGCTGTTCACAAGGAAATGCAATCAGGGACCAGCGAGCCGACGGGTTTATCCCGTCGGAATCGGGTCCACTTGTGAGTTCGGCTCCAAATGACTTCTCGTCCCTGGCAGGCGCTTCGCGACGTTGAGGCCCAATGCGATGTTCAACCAATCAGAGCCAGTCACCCGATCCCGCGGGGATCGACCTAGCGAGCCGGTGGGTTTATCCCACCGGAGTCGGGTTCAATTGCGAGTTCGGTACTGATTGAATTTTCGTCTCCCGCAGGCGCTTCGCGAGGTTGATGTCATCCCCGGGAATCAATCGATCAAAGCAAGTCACCCGATCCCGCGGGGATAAACCCACGCGGCTCGCTTGGGCGATCCCTGCGGGATCAGCGAACACGGGCAAACTTCTGCAGGGAGTGGCAGGTCGGCGACACCAGGCCGCGATTGCCGCCGGCCGACATCATGACTTCGCCCACATACAGGTTCCCTCGGGAATCGACGCAAATGCCATGCGGCGCGAAAAAATCGCCCGCTGCGCACGGATCGTCGCCCCCTCCCCAGCGGGCGAGCAGCTTTCCCTGGCGGTCGAAGATGCTCACGCACGCTCCCCGGACCGGCGGCGGTGGGGGCGTCTGAAAGGGAAACAATCCCGCCCGAAATCCCACTTCACAGACGAACGCCCGGTCCTCGGCGTCGAAGAAGATCTGCATCGGCCGGGCGACGTCGGACCACTGATCCAGCAACTTGCCGTCAGGGGAAAAAATCTGGATCCGGCTGTTCTCCCGATCAGCGACGTAGACTTTTCCCGTGCGATCGATCGCGATGCCGTGCGGCACGTTGAACTGACCCGGCCCGTCTCCCGGCTCGCCCCACGAGGAAATCAATTTGCCGGCTGCCGAAAACCGGTGCACCCGTGCGTTGCCGTAGCCGTCGCTGATGAACAGTTCGCCGGAGGGTGCGATGGCCAGATTGGTCGGCATATTGAAGGGGGGGCCGGAGCGCGCAATCGTCCGGTAGTCCATCCCCTGGACTCCGGTTTCGGCGGGCTTACCGCGCATCCCCAGCGTCAGGAGCCGCTTTCCCTCGGGAGTGAACTTGCTGACCGTATGCCCCTTGTCGTCGGCGCACCACACTTCACCGGCGGGGCCGATCGTAATGCCGTGCGGACGAACGAACTCGCCTTCCCCCCAGGAACCGACAAACGTTCCATCCGGCTCGAAGATGATCACCGGATGTTCGCCGCGGCAGAAGACAAACGGGCGGTCGCGCGAATCGACAGCGATCCCGACAACCTCGACGAACGACCAGCCGGCGGGCAAATGTGCCCAGTCGGGGACCGCCTTGTACAAATGCGGCGCTTTTCCAAAGAGTGTTTCGTTGGCGAGACTGGTCAATTGTGCCCCACCTTCCAGAGATGCTTGTCGCTGCGAACATACAAGGCGCCGTCGGCGATGGCGGGAGTGCACAGAATCGTTTCGCCGAATTCGTGGCTCGAGACAATCTTTCCCTCGTCGCCGATCTTCACGACCATGCCGATGCCTTCTTCGTTGAAGGCATAGAGGTGGCCCCCCGCTGCTACGGGAGTGCTGGTGAAGTCGCCCCGTGACGTCTTCTCACCGACCGGAACCTGCAAACGCACCTGCCAGGCGACCTGCCCCGTTTTTACGTCCGCACAGGCGAGGACGCCGGTGCCGTTGATGTTGTAGACGCGTCCCCCCTCCACCAGCGGGCTCGGCGTGGCCGGTCCCAGCCGGTTCGATTGCCAGACGACGCGCGGCGGCTGTCCGGGAGCTTGAGGTTCGAGAGCCGTGAGTCCCTTGGACGGGACGAGCAGCATTCCGCCCGCCGGAACTGCCGAGGGAATCGTATTGGTCACTTCGTCATAGCGCCATTCCTCAAACCCGGTGTAGGGGCGCAGCGCGACGACACCTTTCCCCGATTGCAGCACTACCAGATTGTCGTCGCGCGTCTTACCAGGAAAAATGGCCGGACTCGTCCAGTTATCGAGGAGCGGGCGATCGAGTTTCCAGCGGTTGACGCCGGTGGCAACGTCGAGCCCGGCGGTGAACGACTCGCTGAGGTTCTCGACCGGCACGATCAGCGTTTCACCGAGAACCAGCGGCGACGACGACATTCCCAGGCTGTTGCTGGCATTGGGGTAATCGTGCGTCATACCCCGCATCCAGAGCAGATTCCCTTCCAGATCGAGGCAGACGACGTCGTTGCTCGAAAAGAAGGCGAAGACGCGCCGGCCGTCACTGGCGGGAGTCGGCGTGGCATTGCACATTTTGGGATGGCATAGTGTTCGCCCGGTCGCCCAGAACTGCCGTTCCCATAATTTCTTCCCGGTTGCCGCGTCGAAGCAGAGGATGTGCAGCCGGTCCTGCTGATAGCCGCTGCTGGCGGTGAGGAACACGCGCTTGCCGACGACGATTGGCCCCGACAAACCGCGTCCTGGAAGGTCGACCGTCCAGGCCAGGTGATCGCCGATCGACGTCGGCACATTCTGGTCGGGAGAGATACCCGACGTATCGGGCCCGCGAAACTGCGGCCAGTCGGCGGCCGTCAGTGTCACGGTTGTCAGCAGGGCCACAAGTCCGGGCAGGATTCTTTGCATGGTAGTGGGGCTCGGTGCGGTGTGACGGTCACTCGGTATTGCGGCTGCGAGGGAGGGCCGGGGCGGGTGGCGAGCGCCGATTGACGCTCGCCACCCCCATCCTGACCTTCCCCCATCAAGGGGGAAGGAATTCTGCATCGTCGAATTCATTGTGGTAGTTGAGAGCGACTGTTGAGGACAGGCGCCAAGTCGGATTGCGATGCGGTCGAGGTCAAAATCATGGCGTTCAATCGCCGCCTGAAGCGGGGCGAGGCGCAGCATTCCGATCTGCTGACAGGATCGCAGTCCCGGTGGCGTCGCAGACGCGAAGCTGAAACTCCCAACGCTGGGCCCAATCTTCGGTCTGCTCGTTCTGACAGACCTTGATCAGGATTACGTTCTTCCCCGGCTTGAGCGTCCCCCGCATCCGGTACTGATCGAGG
>Ga0137463_1000042_pt1 | contig 56358 bp, 43 predicted proteins | sample EasRivERMGT800_2_FD_102333 | JGI IMG/M metagenome (GOLD analysis project Ga0137463, IMG submission 102333) | Soil microbial communities from meander-bound floodplain in the East River, Colorado, USA - East River MetaG ERMGT800_2 | ecosystem: Environmental > Terrestrial > Soil > Floodplain ...
GATCGGTCCCGCCTGTGTCGTCTGTCGTTCGTTCTGCCGCACCGTAGAGCGACGGCAGCGGCACAGGTTTATTGTCAGCGGATTCATTGTCCCGTCATCCTGGCTCGCCAGAGGGAGCGTAACGGCCATGCCTGCTACCACAGAGATTGTCGTGTTGAGCGCCCGCCAACCTTTTGCCGCCGCTCTCCTGGAGACGGATAAGCTCCTGGAAAATCGGGACTGGCGATTCCCACCACGCTACCGAGGCCCTGTCTACGTCCACAGCAGCCGCTGGGATGCCAGACCGCCGGCTGACGTGCTGGCCGTTGATCCCTGGCTGGCGGACCTCTGGGACGATCCCACGCCGCTGGCGACGGTCACCGGGGCAATTATCGGCCGGGTGGATCTGGTTTGCGCTGCGGATTCGATAGACGTGGTTGAGTGTTACGACAAGTTGGCTGGCCAGTCCCGGCGGACACTCACGCCACGGCAACTGGAGTTGCTCCCATACCTGCCGCCGGTCAACAAATCGAGCGACCCGAGTACCGACCCCTGGCGCTGGTGGGCCGGTGGGGGTGTGCTGATCTTCAAGAATCCAGCGATCCTGAAACAGCCCATCCCGGTCAGTGGGAAGCTCGGGTTGTGGCGACGATCCGTCAGCAGCGATCGGCTTGCCTTTCGGGAAGTCCGCCGAAAGAAACGCCGCAAGCGGTCCGGTCGCGGTGGACGCCTGGATGATCCGCCGGGCGACGATTAACGGGCCAATCTTCACACAGGAAGCCAACAGGTTTTCCACAGCAGTTAGTGTGGAAGCCAACAGGTTTTCCACAGTTTCTTCACAGCCCCACCACGCCATTAGGGAGAGCTGCCCCAATGAACAGAATCCTCACGTACCTACATCAGCGACCTGTGACAGAGTGCCAATGCCACGCCGCACGCCGCGAATACCAACGCCTGAAAGAAATCTGCGAAGCCATCGAAAAAGAAACCGCAGAAGAGAGCGCAGTTGACGACTCCGAAAATATCGTTGGATTTGTCGTGCCTTCTCTCTCAACACTGGCAGGCATTGACGAAGATTTTGACATCTTCGACGACGACGACGAAGCCGCGAAGCGGAAGGAGCCCGGCATCAGGCTCTGTATCACGATTGAGTCAGCACCGAAGATTTCAATCGATTCCACGGAAGATGAAATTCGCCGGTACGCCATCGACGAATTGCGTCGGCAGGCTGCTCATCTGTTGGCAGCGGCCGACAAGATCGAAGCCGGCGGATCGTCAGGGAAGGCGACGGCGGTAGAGGGAGGTGACTCCAAATGATTACCGCATCGATCACACTCCGCGACGCCTTCGATCAGCACTACCGACGCCAGAAAATGCTGTTGCCGGCGAGAGACACGATTCGGAAATGGCACCAGGCCCTGAACTGGTGGAACACCGAATTAAATCGCAAGGCACTCGTCGCCGACATAACGCAAGCCAACATCGACCGGATTGCAGGAAGGCTCGCGGCTCGCGGGATAGGCGAACGCAGTCAGAAGAGTTTCCGCCGGCACACGCTCACTCTTTGGTGGTTTTGTCAGTCTGTTGGCGCGTGCTCGAATGCACCGAAGCGACGGCGACGGGGGCGAAAGCGAACTCGCCCCATCATCCCGCCGAAGCCACCGCGTGATCCGAACAACTGGACAAACAGGTTAAAAGCCATGCCGAAGCGACTGAAGAAACGCAGGCTCATCACCATTCCGCAAGCCGTCGTCGAAGAGATGCTGCCGACTGCCCGGCTTGATGATCTGGTAAATGCTTACATCCTGCGAAAGCTCCGGGGGGCGAACCCGAAGACGATCGACAAATACAACTATGCCGTTGATGAGCTGGAATTCTTTCTCGACCGATTCGCCACAATCGCAGACCTTACAAATGAGAACATCGAAAACGTCATGTGGCAGGTTCGTGAAAACGGCCGGTCAATTCCAACCGCGAACAACTATCGAAAAAACCTTATCAGCTTGTGGAACTTCGCGGCGAAACGTGGCGTTCTCAAAATCTTTCCTGACGTTGACAAGATGATTGAGCCAACTCGCGTTCCGATCGCATGGTCGGAGGACGAACTGGCGAGACTGTGGACAGCCTGCCTGAAACAGGAAGGAACGATCGCGGACATTCCGGCGGCCGATTGGTTGATAGCCTTGCATGGCGTTCTCTGGGATACCGGGGAGCGAATTGGAGCCGTGCTGTCGGCACGCTGGGATTTACTCGATGCCGCCGGCCGGCTGACGATCAAGGCCGAATGCCGGAAGGGCAAGACGGAAGATCGTTCCAGCCTGCTTCATCCCGATACCCTGATGACTCTCTTTCGTATTCGGAAGCCGCGCCGCGAGCTGATCTTCCCGATTGATTTTACGTTCGGGACGCTGTTGGCCAAATATCGGCGGTTGCTCAAAAGTGGAGACCCGCCTCTCCCGACTGATAGGGCTCACATGTTCCATTGCATGCGTAAGTCTTCCGCGAGTTGGTTCAAAGCGGCCGGCGGAAATCCCACAGAGTTACTCGGGCACGCGGATGAGGCGACCACGAAGGTTTATCTCGCTCCATCGATCGTACAGAAGCAACAGGCCAGTACGCTGCTGTTCCGACCTGGAGAGACTCGGCCGGCACGGATCGCACACGAAGGGAAACGGAAATGATGTTTGACCGCCCATCCGGAGCCCGCCAACCGTCTTCATATGCGGTTGTTCGTTGTCCAGTGGGTGCCGGCGTGCGGTTGCGGCCTGGGGGCGGTTGTTGGCATTAGGAACCAGCACGCTGCCTACGGGAAGGCCCGCCGGCCGGGTGTCCTGCTTGAAACGGGATGCTCGTGGCCGGCGGGGTGTGGTGATAATCGATCTGAAAGAGAACAGACCATGAAGCGACCGAATCGAAAACGAAAACCAGCCAGGCCGACAAAGGCACCCGCCAAGCTCCCGGCCCCGACACTCAAAGCCCGCACTCGCGCCCGCTCTCCACTGAAAGGCCGGAAGTTCCCAGCGGAGCCGTTGACGAAAGATGAAGTCCAGGCACTCCTGAAGGCTTGCTCGAATCGGGCTCCCACAGGCATCCGCAACCGTGCTCTCATCGTCATCTTCTGGCGCGGCGGCCTGCGAGTCGATGAAGCTCTCTCCCTGTTCCCGAAGGATCTGGATTCAGACGCCGGCACCGTCAGAGTCCTGCATGGCAAGGGGGACCGCTCCCGAATGGTCGGGCTCGACCCAGAGGCCCTGGCTGTGATCGAGAAGTGGATTGAACGGCGGGGAAAGATCGGACTGAACGGCCGGCATCCGCTGTTCTGTACTCTGGCCGGTGAGAAGCTGTGGACTCCCTACGTCCGCAACCTATTCCGCCGGCTCGCGGTGAAGGCAGCAATCGCCAAGCGAGTCCATCCCCACGGGCTCCGGCACACTCACGCTTTCGAGCTGGCCGGCGAGGGCGTTCCGGTTCACGTCATTCAACATCAGCTCGGGCATTCGAGTCTGGCGACGACGGATCAGTACATCCGGCACCTGAATCCGCAGGCGGTGGTGGAGGCGATGAGGGGACGGGTGTGGGGGAAGTGAATTCAGGCCATTCATTGTACCCGACAGTCGGATCGTTGGCGTTGTGCAGCAAGATGAGTTCGATTTGCTTCTTGTTCACATCATCGTCACTTGCGTCCATCGACTCCCAGAGTACCTGACGCCGGATAGTTATGTCGTTCAATTGTTCGGGCTTGAAATCCTTCGCAAGCAACGAGCGTTCGATGTAACCGAAATGATTGAATTCTCCAATCAAGTCCTTGCCGACTAGAATCTTGCCATTCGGATAAGTCACTTTGAATACAGACTTGATTCTCGACTGCATTTCACGAAAGTGCTCGGCATTGCCTGGCTCTTCCGAATCCACGACTTGTTCCTGCGTCAGCGTCTGAGGTGGTGGGAAGTTAAGAGATCGGCGTACTGCAAATTCGGTGAGTCGCGGATACATGCAAAATAGGCCGTCTGCAATCCGTTGGCCATGCTCATTCAGCCGCATGTTTCCACTTGGTCCATTGAGAGTGAAGCCCGACTCGGGAAAAAAAGAAAACGACCGATATGCTTCGACGCCAAGAAAACCTGGATACCGGCACGTTTCCCCTGACAGCATAACGCGAAGCTGGAGATTTGCCGTATTGGGATGCTGAATGTTAATGATGTCATGGCCGTCTGGTGACTTGCGAATGAATCGCCGCCAGTTGGGAACGAAATAAAACACCTCGATAAATAGAGCATTGGACTTCGGAAATGGTGGAATCGTGTCTAGGTCGAACAGAATTCCATCATTCGGGAGACCGTCAATGGTCTCAAGTTCTTCAATCCCCTGGATGATCATCGTGACGCACGGGCCGCGAAAGATATTATTAAGTGGCGACGACATGACCCCCATTCCGCGGATACTGCCATCAGGGTTCCTTCCTGACAAGACGCCATCTCCTGAGTATTGAACAAATCCACTTGGGTGGTGCGACAGCTTCAGTCTCGACTCATCGAGTGAAGTCACATCGACTGTCTCGTCGATCGGACTGCGAATCGCCGTGCCAGAGTCATAATTGACAGTCACCTTCATCAGGCACGCCTGCCTCCGGGAAAGATACGGAGCGGTCACGTAATAGGAGCCGTCTGCCCCAATTATCAACTTGGTAACGCGGCGAAACACTCCGCCTTGTTGAATCACAACTGTTCCCCGTGAAGTTGACGACATTGAACGTGCTCCCAAACCGATCGGGGATCGGCGTCATACAAATTGAAAACTGGTTCGGCGAAACTGATAAAATGGATTGTCTCGGTCGCCTCGCATGTTTTGCTGCTTTTTTTGGTATCTCCATTGCTGTTTCCAACCTTTCCGGTTCAGCGGCACAGGAGTTGGAGTGGGCGTTGGTTTCGGGATTGGTCGATCAGGCGGCGGCTGCGAATCATCGTCTCTCTTCTGTTTGATCGGCCTTACGCAGAAGTCGCCCACCGCAAGCAATTGGAGGGCATCAAGTTCACCATAGACCACCTCAATCTCGATCACCTCGATATGTTTTGCATTTGGGTCAACAAAGCGAACGGGAATGTCAACCGTCTTTCCAGGTTCGATTGCTATCCTGACCAGTGTGCTTTGCCAATCGCCCCGATGAAATGGCTCCGGATCTATATGCACTGGATTCTCTTGCGGCACGGCCGCACATGGCGCAGGTGCATTGGTTGCCCGGCGAGTCCTGATCTCATGAACTAGAACAGGCCAATCCGAATCGTTTCGGAGAGGCAATAGGGTCTGGCCTTCTTCGAGTTTTGTTTTCGCCGGAACGCTCAGGTGCGGCATGCGTTGGACTTCACGATCAAGTCGAGTCACGTAATATGTGGCAGCGGCACCGAAACCAGCTCCGAGAATCGCCGCAAACACGGCTCCCGCAATTGCGCCAATCACCTTCAGTGTTTTCGACTCACTTGCCATCTCTCACCTCTGATTGATTTCTCGAACCTTTTTGAACTGCGGTGATCGCTGGAATTATTGTCATTGGACGTGACTTGCACACAGAAAGTATCCCTTCTCTTAGAAAGCGATACCGCATCGCTCCTCTTTGTCGGCTTCTTCCGACCATTTTGCAAGAGTGATACTCGGCATTCGTTTCGCAGTGATCCCCGGATTGACCGCTCTCGTTGCGCCTGCAGACGATTGAAGTCTGTAAAGGGATGCCAAGCGGACCGCTCTCACCAGCTCACCGCCGGCTTTAGATCCGCACACCGGGCCACGCGGGGTTGTAGGGTCATTGCCAGGAAGTGTGGCCAGCGGCCGTGTCTCGCGATTTTCACTCGTACATCACACTCCGGAATCGGGCGATTGCCTTTGCCGACGATGAAAGGGCCCGCGCTTTCGCCAAGTCGATGACATCGGCAGAGTATCGGGTGGAATTGCTCCGGCGGGCGGTTGTGCAGTACGGGAAGGCCACAACCAGAGAGCAGCGGTTGCACGTCCTGAATGACCGATCCCCGGCAGCAGCCGAGCACGCCTGGACTGGCTCGCATCGCCCGTACTGGAATTGCTGGCCGATCGCAGTCGAGTTGTCCCGGACTGTCCGTCTGGATCTGCCTTTCCGGTCGATCGATCATCCCTTCAAGACGGTACTCATTCGGTTCGCCAGCGGGCATGAGCTGGCGGGAGAGCTGGCGACTGCCCTGATTCATTGGGAGCGGCCGTGGCCTGATGGGACGGCGTACATCCGGGTTCAATGCCTTTTCAGAAACTGGCCGGTGGGAAAGGCGACGCTGCAATTCCGATATCGGCCTGACGATCTGGTAGAGGGCTGGCTCGATACGCTCGCGGCGGAACAGGCACTCCCCGAACGAGCCGCAGTGGATGAGTTGGCGGCCAGCGGCTTCAAGCTCCTGGAGCAAGTTAGGGAGCCGCTCATTCGATTGGTCGTGTTCATCGGCCTTCTCGCCAAAGGGAAGGACACGATTACGCCCGTCATTTTGGCAAAGGATCGGGAGCGGTACGATGCCACCGATGATCCACAGGTGAGGGCGTGGCTGGAGAGACGAGCCGCACGAGTTACTGGCCGTGGCTTCGATGTCCTGAAGCGACTGGATCAGGAGAGAGAGTCAGTCGGCCCGCATTTCCGGAATCCGCATTTGTGTTTGTTCTGGATCGGTGAAGGCAGGCAGATTCCGATCATCAAGTTGCGGTCTGGCTCTGTAGTTCTGCGAAGCAACCTGGATGACGTGCCAACTGGCTATCTCGGGAAGGAGTCGCCGGCCGATGATGCCCCGCCGGCGGGAGAGGGATCAACCGGGGCCGGTCAACAGACGCCCATTCCTGTCGGCCAACGATTCCGGATCCTGAGACGAGACGGCTACCGTTGTCAGCTCTGTGGACGCAGTCAGGTCGACGGAGTGAAGCTCCACGTTGACCACAAGCTCGCCAGGGTGAACGGCGGATCGAATGACGATGAGAACCTGTGGACGCTTTGCGAGGGCTGCAATCTCGGGAAGGGGGATGGACCGTTGTAACCTTCTCGCCCGCGCCACTCATTTTACGATTCTGAATCCGAAGTGATCCATCAGCTTCTGTGCCGTAGAAATACGGAGTCCGCCACCGTTGACGAAATCGTGAATTCTCGGACGCGAAATGCCAGTGAGTTGTGATAGCTGCGTCGTAGTCAGTCCCGATTCCCGGACTGCCTCTCGCAGCGTCTCTTCGAGCGACTTCGGTGAAGGCGTCATTTCAACTCCTTCAACCGGCTTGTGGCGGCCCGGCGATGACTCGACAGATGATGCAAAGACCGCCATCTGACGTACTGCCGTGCTCCCCCTCGCAGTAGCCCCGATCGCATTTCGAACAAAATCTGCTGGTGACCCGCTTCCGGCCGAAGAACTCCCGGCACACGTAGCAGTCTGACCATTCCCCAGATTCGCTGGACTGGCGGGCTGTCGTCTGTGAAGCCATCGGCTTATCCCTTGTTCGTCGGGCTCTATTTCCGGGCCTTGGTCAATTGATACTGGGTCAGTTTGATTCAGTCGGGGGCGTCTGGAGTTGGAGCGGGAGTGTTGACGGCTGGTCAGGCGGATGTGTTGCCAATTGCTCCGGGGTGTCTCGCGAACGACCAGTGATTGTGGGCAATGTTCCACTTGCCATCGGCGAGCCGGTAGACCTCGGTGCAATTCCACAGCGGGATGGCCTCCAGCTTCCCGTCCGTGCCTTTCAGGAAATTCTGAAGATTGTAGGTCAATATGGCCGTGTCGCCCGCATCGTTGACGACGACCTTCGGCTCGAACCGATCGCTGCGCACGACGATTGCCCCAGAGAAATACTTGTCAAAATGCTCTTTGACCGCTTGACGACCGACCAAGCACCGCTCCGTCAGCGGATCGAAATAGGTCACATCTTCACGATACATCTCAAGAAATCCGGTGTAATCTCCGCTGTTCCAGCGTGCATTGATTGCCGTCTCGATCTCAAGGATGGTTTTTTCAATATTGCTCGCGTCATGGCTCATGACTGTTCCTTCAGGGGCTGCATCATGGTCGGACCAATGTCGCGATTCTACCTCGTCACCGCGATGATTGGGATGGCCGCCATGCTGGCATACAACGCCGTGATGTACAGGTAGAGGCATATGCGTTTCCGCATGCCCCGATTCTACCCCGGCGGGAGGATGGCGGGAAACGACAAGATCCATTCCCGCTCCCGCGCCACCCCGGCTATACTCGCGGAATGGTTGCCGGGACGATACGAATCAAGTAGCCTCCAGTTCCCGAGGTTCATGATGAACCTCCAAGAAATCTCGCCGTTGCCAAGATCGACGGTGGCGGGACCAGACTATTGTGATGGCCGAGCAAAATGGATTTACCCGGACACCTTAGGCACGCTCTCACCTGTCTGGGCGATGACCCGACAATTACGATCGTCAGTTGGGAAATGATCCACGAACTGATCGCACGGGGTCTGATCGAGCGCCAAGCCGGCAATATCTGCTTCACGGAAGCCGGCCTGAAGCTGTTCCAAGAGATTCGCGGCAGCAAGCCGAAGCGGAACATCTGAGCGATTGATTTCCGCGCACCCTGCCGCGCTACCGCGCACCCCGTCCCGGCCGGTCGCCAGTTATTTCAAATGACCCCACTACCGAAACGACACAGCCCCTTAATCGATGTCTGTCGGGCCAGCAACAGCGCAACGATAGGGGCTGTGTCGCTGTCCACGATACCGTCAATGCGAGAGAGCGGCAACTGAAAACCACCAACGCGAAAACCCGGCAGGAGGCCATCTTCCTGCCGGGTTCGTGGTGACTGGCCCAGACCTCTCACATTCCCATCCTATAGTCGAGACGAGAGGTGCGATCAAGAGATGGGCTGGAAAATTAAAGTAGAATTACTCCATCCTCACCCGATCATGCGGAGCCTCGGCCGCAGCGCGGCTCGCGTCGTACTGGATGACTCGACCTGAATAAAGCCGAACTGTTTTGATGTTGCCGGTTGCGGGCGTTCCTGACGCTGGAGGCGATGCCGCTATCCTGGCTGCGTTCCCGCCGGCCGTGGCTCTCCCGCTCGCCACCATTTTATCGAGGTGCGATTTGAAGGTTGCGAGGTGATCTGATCTGGATTTCATTGCGATTCCTTTGGGTTTAATCGGAGTAACTGACGCTCACGTTTGTTTGGTAACGATTCCAGACGTTCCCTTAATCGTCGTCGTGCCTTCGAAGATTCCAAATCCATTTGGATTGCACGACCTCGACGGATCGAACGCCCACTCCGAATTCGACCATTTATTCGCGGGGTCGATCTTGCGGCTCAGAAACCGATCACGCTCATCATCGCCGTGCGGAATTTCATCGAAGGCATCCGGACCGCTGCGAACTTGAAACCCCGCGTTCTGTAGTCTGAAATAAAAGTTCGTATCATCCCCGCCATAGCCGCTGATCGATTCGTCGTAACCGCGAACAGAATTAAATGCGGCGACGTTCACCAAACAAGTCCCGCACCAGTCGCCATTCCCTTTGCCATTGATCCAGGGCTGAATCAGGGCACCTTCGCCGGCCGCGTTCAGGTAGATTTGCAATGAATTCGCATCTCGCGGGCGATAGTCACAATCGATCAACAGAACGTACTGCGCGTCCAGGTGCTCCACAGCCGCTCGTACACCGATATTCCGAGCATGGCAGGGATTGAAGATCGGGCGATTATCGACTTGGACGAGAACGATCCTTCCGGCAGTCCCCGGATCTTGAAGTGCGACCCACCCACCAGAGTCCTGCGGGCAGTCGTAATCGACAGCGACCATGCCAGACAGCTTGAACCTTCCCGAGACTCGCTGACGTAGCAGATCGGGAAAGGTCTGTTTCAGGTGCGAGTGCCGTCCCTTGAAGATCGTGACGACAGCGACGTTGATCGGATCGGGTCGGCGATTTGCAGCCGGCGGGAGAGGCGTGCCGACAGTTTCGACGTGCCAGCCGTCCCCGTTTCTCATGGCGAAAATCCCGCCCGGCACAAGATGCCGCTTCCAGGCCGATGCGTCCCCATTTTCGCAAATAACCGCCGACAGCTTGCCGGTGAACTTTTCGGCGTGCGACGCATGATCGCTCGGAACACAATCGATCTTGTGACGGCCGTTCGGGTTCAGCTTGTGGAAGGATGGCGCATCGGTAGCCGTCTGGAACGCAATGACCTTTTTGTGAAATGAAACCAGCCGGTTCAGATCGCGATCAGCCTCGATCGTGATTGCCGGCTCTTTGCTTTCGAGCGCCGCTAGAGAATTCCACAACAGCCGGCCGGTCTCGATTCCGATCGACTTCGTGCCGATGAAGAACAAATCAAACTTCGTTTTTATGTCGAACGTCTGCGGCTTGCCAGCCAGCGTGGATGTCTCGGTCAGCAGTTCGCGCCAGTCTGCCGGGGTTAATTCATCGGTGTAATACCTGATCGGTTCCGACACATCTAACCCCAGCTCGAAGAACGCCAGCAAATGATTTCGCACCATGTCTCGCGGCTTCGCAGAGTACGGTCGGGGCATTCCGTCCTGTCGGAACTGGTGATTCCACCCGAGCCAGGGGAGACAAATCGCTTTCTTTCCGAGTGACCGGAACTTCGCGGCGGCATATCCCTCGAATCCGCCAAATCCTCGCATGTGCGGATTGAGTCCAGGCCAGTCGGAACGCCGGCAGGCGAACAGGCCGGCACCGTGGCCCCAGATTTCGTAGGGCTGGCCGTTCGGCTGCTGGCCCCGTTCGTCGTGATCCCAGACGCCCCACATTCCGCCAGACCATTTCGGAATCATTCCAGTCGCCGCGCCGGCTCGGTTCAGGTCGTCATAGATCATGGGACCGTGAAGCAGGTTGCCATCGTCTGCCCCGCTTTCGAAATACCCGATCAACCGGCGGATCGCTCCGGGTTCAATCAGAACGTGGCTGTCGATGACGAGAACGGCTTCCCCGCGTGCCCGGTGGAATATCTCATTCACGGCCGCCACAGTCCCTACGGCTTCACTGTATGGCACGTAGCGGGCCGCGACTCCCTTGCCGTTCGCGTAGCTCTCGACAAGCTTTTTCGTCGCTTTGCCGTGAACGCTGCCAGGGTTGTTATCGACGATCAGGAGTTCAACGTCCTTCATCACGTCGGCATGGAACATTCGCAGGGACTGGAAAGTGAACCACACATTTGACCATTCGTCGAACGTGCTCATTGCGATCGTCAGCTTGAATTCTGATTCAGCGTGCCGGTATGGGAATAACTGATTCAGCAGTTCTTGCCGTTCCGCGCAGCCGCAGTCAGCCAGACCGATCAGCGTCGCCGCTTTGTGCGCGAACCAACTGATGCCGGTCGCTTCGGTGATTTTGGCGATTGTGTCGCCGAGTCCTCTGGATTCGCTCATTAGAATTCGCAGTCCACAATTGCAGTTTGACCTTCAAAAAGTGCCGGATCACTCGGCGGGGGACCGCAAGAGCAAGGGGCGGTACATGGAGCACCTTCCACAAGCCAGAAACCCAACGGAGGCGGGCCGACCCAGATGTACGTACAGGTCACGCCTCCGCAAGCATTCGAGCCGGTCGTACTGCTGCTCGATGTCGTCGTGGTCGACGAGCTTGAGCTTGTGGTCGTGGTCGTGCTTGAACTCGTCGTGCAGGCATGGCGATAACTGCGGGCGGTGATTCCGTAGTTCGCATGGGAAATCGTGCCGTCGCACGGATCGTTGACAATCACATCTCCCCAGACCTCGGCCGTAAAGCCAACTGCTCCGCCGGGGTTCATCCGGTGAACGCGATACCTGGGGGGAGACGCCGGCGGGCAGAACGTCATTGTCAGGACATAGACATCGCCCGTTGTCGGGTTCAGTGTCGCACAGTTGGACAGCGTGTGACGACAAGCGGTGTCAGTCCAAAAGACACCCTGATCGTCAACCAAAAGGCCAGCACTGCCGAAACAGAACGCATCGAAGACAACCGCGTGAGACGCCGACTGACCGCCATCGTCGCCGTCATCATCGGGAGCACCTTGTAAGCTCACTCCGAACGCGATGACTCCCTGGAACAGTTCGCCGTGAAACTCGCCATTGACGGTACGGCTGAAATCCGAATGAAGCAGGTCGTTAGTTCCGAGAGACGGCAATTCAGCAATCGTCAGACTGTTTTCGTCGCTCAAGTCAGAGCATTTCCACTCTTCCACAATCACGGCGTTACTGGCCTGTGTTCCGCCACCCGCAACGCTGAATGTGGCGTACATCAAATAGAGGTTTCCGAGACCACGATCGCAGTCGATGGATTGAACCAAACTCGCCGATTCGCCCGAAGTGTCGCGATCGTGATCCGGGTCAGCGCTGGCGTCCGTGAAGGTGATGTGGCCGACACGATGCGTCTGGTACGTTCCGGCGTTATTGACCTTGAAAACAACCGTGTAGGTTTTCGCGTCCACGAAATAAATGTTGTTATCGCCGTCCATCGTGATCGAACGCACCGGGCCGACACCGGTCCAGTCGCCCGGTGATCCAGGAAAGCCGGCGTTGATTGTGTACGTCGCGAGCAAAGAGCCATCGCTGGCCGCCACGGAAACCGCGAACGCATCATCCGATTGACCTCGCGGCACGCCAATCAGAAGATTCCCGGAGTTGTCGAAACACGATCCGACCGGGATGCCCCACAAATCTTCGTGGGCCGCGTGCTGAACGTACCCGAGAGAGAAATTATTAACGTCCCACTGAACTACGCCGGCGGAGTTTAGCTTGACGCAACCGGTTTGAGTTTCGCCGGGCGCTCCGCCTCCCCCGCCAGGGTCCGTGATCTGCGTGTATGGGATATAGACGTTGCCCTTCGAATCGATCAGAGCCTTGCCGGGGCATCGGCGGAATCCTGCCCCATTCACGCCAAGGTCATACCACCAGATCGCGTAGCCGTTTTCGTCGTGGGCCACGTTCGTCGCGTAGCCGATTTCGGCACTGATGTACGTGCGAAAAAACGATGAGACGATCAACTGATAATCGCAGCCGCCGCAGCCACAGTCCCCGCAGCCAAGTCCTGCCCATATTCCAGGGGGTGATTTCCAATCAGAAAAATCCCGTGGCTCTCGCCAATCCTTCAGCTCTCGCAGTTGGTTCAGCATTCGACCACCAGCACTTCCCATTTCGAATTCAGCCACGCGACGATGATCCATTTCCCATCGCCGATATCCGCAAACCTGTTGTAAACTTTGAGCGTAGTCGCTCCGCTCACCGCTGCTTCGCTGCCGGGGGACAAACCAGCGTGAATCGCAACAGTTCCCGTTGAATCCTTATTGATCGCTCCGCTGGTTTTTCCGAGTAGCAGAATGGCCCCACGTTCCGGCAGCTCCCTCTGAATCGACCACTGTGTTCGGGGTTGGTATCGGATTACTTCAGTCTTTAAGCCGTCGCCGAATTCACGCCAAATGACTTCGCTAATCGTGGCCCCTGGAACAAACTGCCGAGCCCCGTTAAAAACCTGTTTAGCCGGCGTGCAGTCTCGAATACTCTTGTAGAATTCCGTGGCGACTTCGGTGGCTCTCGTGGTGAGATCCGTTTTGTTATCCGGGTCCGTTACGGTCACATCAGTCCACAGAGCGAGCATGGCGTCATAGAGAATCTGACGAGTGCCGGTGAGAGGCGTACTGCCGTTTGGGGATGAATAACGCGAAGGCGTGATGGAACTGCCGGCAATGTCGATGTTGTAAAAGTGACCATTGTTTTTGTTGACCAGACCGAAGGTATTAGAGTCGCCGTCAATTACGGGGAAGCAGACTGAAACTTTCTCGGGATACCGATATGTCCCCACGATTGTCTCGGCGTCCTCTAAAAGCTGATCGCTCTGGGTTCGCTGCGTTACTCCGTCAGTCAGACCCTGCGAAGTCCCCGCGCCTCCCTGCTGCCCCATTGGGTTCGTCGTATCGCCACCCATTTCCACCATCGAAAAACTGTCGGCAATCGGATCGTATTTACATTCGGAACCAATTCGGTTCGCCACGTCACACATGGCCCGCCAGCCACTGATGCAATCGAAGCGGAGATTCTCGGGGGTGGACGTGAGCGAGAGAGACGACGGGATGACAATCGAACCAGCGCCACCCTGAAGCGAAGTGGCAATCTGCTGAATGATCTGCGTCCAGGTGTAGGGCGTTGTGCCGCCGTTCACGGTCTGGCTGGCGAATCCCATCTTCAAATCAAGATTTGCATTGTCCGCAGCCTGTGACGAGTTGGGATAACGTAAATTGAATCGCTGGTTACAAAATGACTGTGCCGCGATGAATCGTTTATCGACTGCCTTCACGAGATAGAGGGCGTTCGGATCTTGCGATGAGCCGGGGAGCAATCGATAGGCAGAATCGAAGATCATGCCGGGAAAGGTGACGGAACCGAATGCGTCGTCACCCATCACGAGAGTTTTGTAGCCAGCGGTCGAAATCTGTTGAACGTCGCGGCGGAGCATCAGGAGATGGGCGACGCCAGTTTCTTCGCCGATCGGGCAACGGTAAGAGTTGGCTTTGAATTGGAAGTCGCTGAAATCCCAATTCAGTTCTGAGAATTGCTCAATCGTTCTCCCCGCCGGGACGATCGGCTTCCCATCGAACGACATAAAGACTTGCGAGGCCATGCTTGCCCATTCCCTTCCGTGACTTCCTGACTTATCCGTGAATCCGCAACCGATCAGCCGGCGGGAAGCAGGTTCTCCGCCGGCCGGCCCCGCACTTACTCACTCGCTCAAATCGAATGTCGGGTGCAATCGGTTGATTGCATCAGAGCTGTCCTTCGAAAATCCGGCGACTCGATTTCGTTCCCGCTCTTCGTTCTGTGCAATTCGATCGGCCTCTTCCTGTCTCAATCGTTCGTCCCGCTGGCGATCGGATTCAGCTTTCTGAAGGGCGGCATCGTTCGCTCGTTTCAGTCCCGCTTGATTTCGTTGGTAAAGCTCTTCATGCGTCAACGGGCGCGGCGGAGGCGGCAACGGCACCGGAGCCAGGGCAGGAGCGATGAACTGAATCAGGAGTCTGCCGGCGTCGGTCGTCTTGCGAGAGAATAGATCGACTTCAGTCTTTTCGAAGTCACCAGCCACGATCAAGCGAGCCGAACGCAGGCCAGATTCGATCGATCGCAAGTAACCTGACTCGACACCCTCAACGAGTTCCGGAGCAACCAGTCGAATGAAGTCGATGAACGGCTTTCGGATACCGTCATCCGTTCCCAGCTTCTTGCATTTGAGTGCAAACCACGCTCGCGGATCATCGGCGAAAAACAGGATCTTGAAATGGGCGACGGTGAGCCGTTCCAGGGCCGACAGAAGACTGTCCATCTCCCAGCCTTCAACGGGTAGCGGTTCCCCGGACGCCACAAGAGCCGCCACGCCGGCAATGAATTGCTCCAGGACGGTCAACTTTGCGGGGTCGCTGGTTTCGGAATAGATCCGCATCGCCCGAGCGAGCACTGCCAGGAAGAGCGGACTCTGCCGAGCGACGGCCAGTAGATCACCACCATAGGCAGCGGCCGACTCGTGAACCTCAACAGCTTCGATCAGATCGGCCTTCCGACCCCAGACGAGTCGTTGTGCGGCAGTCAGTCGGTTGCCGGTGGGAGCGGGAACGGTGGGGGTGCCGGCCGGCGGCATGATGCCCGGCGGGGTGGTGGCGGGGTCGCTGGCTGTGGGAGCAGATTCGGTCGTCATGGTTTTAATCCTTAGTTGGCTGGTGAACTTAATTTGAAATTTGAGATTCGTTTTTATTGAAAATTGAAATTGAAAATCGAAAACGTGAAATCCAAAGTGATGATCTTGGGAGCCGGCCTCTCACGGCGGTCTGTCACCAGCCGCAACGGGAGCCACAGCGGACGCCGGACGGCTCGCACTTGCCCCGCCAGCGACTTCGGGCGACTCGGGAGCCGGGTTTTCGGTCTGCGAGCCGCCAGCGGGGCAAACTGAGGCTCCTGCCGACGCGGCCAACGATTCGCTAACCGCCTGATCGATCTCCGCCCATGCCACGGATTCCGCTCGCTGCGTGAGCCACCGGCGATCTTCTTCGGACAGCCGAGGCCATGCCCGAACGAGGCGAGTCAGGAGCGGGTCCGGAGTCTCGCACGGCGGGCCGGCGGGGGTGCAGCCGGCCAGTAGAGCGACCGGCGAATTCAGCGGCAACGGCGACTCCGCTTCCGAAAACGCCTCACAGAACGCCTCACGCCCCTCTACCGCATTCCCTAACTCATTGCCCTGATTCTCGATACCAGAATTTTCGCACTGGTCTCGAAAACTAGTAGGGGTGCAAGCCTCTCGGGGGTTCGAATCCCCCCCTCTCCGCTTGCAGAGGTATCTACACAAGTCAAAAGTGGAGCTGCCGAAATTGATTCCTTCCCCCTCGATGGGGGAAGGTTAGGATGGGGGTGGGAAGAGTTAATTGACGCTCGCCCCCCCCACCCCAGCCCTCCCCCACAATGGGGGGAGGGAGAATGTTTGAATTCGGCTCAAACTGCGATGTGTAGATACCTATGCTCTCCGCTTGCGAGCGCCGCGAAATCGGTCGCCATAACTCACATCAGAAGATCGTCATCCGGGGCTGAAAACGGGTTCCCCGATGAAGAATCTCAGTGTGAATAGTCCTGGAAGAATCGCGCATTGCGCGCCGCGCAAGCCCAGCTCGCCGGATTTGCCTGTAGCGGAAGTCGTGAGACTTCCGTTGGGAACTCTCACGAGTTCCACTACAGCCAGTCCCTCGCCGCACGGCGATCTTCACAGGCCGGTCTGCGGTGCACCGCCGGCAGGCGGGCCGGCCCGCATGGGAAGCATCAACAGGTTCGCCGAAACATTCAGCGTCTCGAGGCACAACGGGATCCGATCGGTGAGCTTTTCACCAATGTCGATGCCGTTTGGAAGCACGAACAGGACGATGACCTGGATCTCCCCCTGCTCGAAGATGAAGGCCGAGAACTGCCGGGCGTAACCGGCAATTTCCTCGGTTGAAGTGACGGTCACGTTCTTGTATTTCACGGGACGGACAAACGTGGCCTTGGAACGAGCCTCGGACGGAAAGCTGTCGTCCTTCCAGTCGGTCGGCTCGACGACCACGTGCACCGTTTCACTGAGCGACTTGATGAAATTTCGCGAGAACTCCCGGGCCTGATCGGGTTGGTCGGCCAGATCGTTGTTCGACAGCACGTACAGGAATCCCTCGCCGTCGCTCATCACGTTATTTTCAGCAATGTACTTGACGGCTGCGGTGAATGCCCCGCGCAGGCCTGGCAATTCGAAATTCATGTATTTCGGCTGGCGGTCATCGGGGATCTCTTCGGGGCCTTCCTCTTCAGCAGGCTCCCCTTCAGCACCGGCCTTCGCACCGGCGCGGGCGGGTTTGGCTTCACCGGCGACCGCCGGAGGCTGCTCGGTCGCCGCCGGTGGAGACATGACGACGAACTGCGTCGGGGGTCGGACGCTGATTCCGGTTTCGACGTCGGTCCAGATTGCCTGCAAGTTCTTGTTTTGAAGATCCTTGTGGGCAAACATCAGCCGTGTGTTGGCCAGACGCTGTTCGTACAAATCGGCGCCGCAGCCGGCCAGCAGGCAGCCTGTCCAGACGACGCCCAGCAGCCGGGCGAGATGAGTCGAGTACAGCGCCAGAGTGCGTGTGTTCAGTTGCATGATCGCCTGCCTGCCAGGGGGCCGTTTATTGAAGAGGTCAATCGTTCCGCGTCGGCGGAGCCGTTGCAATAATCTCCCGCTCAACTTTCCCCGATTAACAGTTCGCCGCGTCTGGGTACTTCCTGGGAGGCGGCAGTCCTCCGACCGAACTCACAATTACGCTACTTGTCGTCACCCGGATCCTTGATGTCGTCGGGCGGCTCATCGCTCCGGATGGGAGGGTCGGTCGGCTTCTTCTCATCCCCCGCCTTGCCCTTCTCCTTCACGAGGTCCTTACGGCTGACGTGCAACTTGTTGAAATTCTCGGCCGAGATCACGTAGTACCAGTCTCCGAACCGGGCGTTCAACTCGTCTACCTGTTTCTGTCCGGCGGCGACCTTGTCTTCGAAAGTCTTCAGATCGGCCTTGTACTTTTTGACCTTCTCTTCGTGCTCCTTCTTCCCCTTTTCGAGCTGCTCCTTCTTCAGATCTTCGGGAGATTTCTCGGGGGCTCCCTTTTTCTCGCCGGGGTCAGCCTGACTCTTGTCGGCCTTGTCTCCCTCGGCAGGAGGTTTGTCCTCGTCATCGGCGCCGGGTGCGGGCACGCAATTGTCGTCCCCTCCTTCCGGCTTTTTGGACTGGTCCTGCTGATCGGTAGAAGTTTTATCGGCGGCATCATCAGCATCGCTTTTTTCGGCCTTGCCCCTGGGCCGCACGACGGGAGGGAGCGCGGCGCCGGCTTCATCGAAGGGGGCGGGTTCAACCGGGCGCTCGCCCAAATACTTTTCATCGAAGGCGGTGACGACAAACAGGTAGCGACTGGGCTGCTTGCCCAATGCCGCCTTGGCTTTAGCCTCGGGGTCCGCTCCTTCCTTTTCTTCCTCAGTTTCGTGTTTACCCCCGACTTCGACTTCGGCTTCGTCGGCGAGGAACACGTCGCCGAATTTCAGCGTGTAGACGACACCCTTATTTGTCGCCGCCAGCAGTTCCCCTTCATTGGAATACAGTCGCGGCTTGCCGGTTTTCGGATCGCGGGCCCCGTAGAAACCACGGCGCTGCAGATCGAGCCTCAGCGCCTGCTTCTCGAAAGGGTTGTCGACACCTTCTTCGAACGTCAGGTCGGGACGCAGGCCCTTGGGTTTGGGGCGGACTCCGGCCAGCTTCAGGTCGTCGAGCGCGCCGAGCATGGCATTGACCTTGGCGACGTCAACTTCTTCTTGAGACTCGTCGATGCCGTCCAGCTTCCAGGGATCGGCCGACTTCTCGCGCCGCAGCGTATTGATGTCGCCGGCAATGATCGCGCCCCGCAGGCGGTCGATCGAGTAATTGTCCTGGACGATCTCCGTGAGGTCATCCCGATTGAGCTTGAGGAGGTCGGTTTCGACCCAGTCCGAAAATTTCGTCGACAGGTTCAGATTGAGCTTGGCGACGAAGGTGGCATCCTCACTCGGCTTGCGCACGAAGAAGAAACCGGTGCGGTTGGGCGCCCCTTTCCCGATGATCAGGTCGACGAGTGTATCGTCTCCCTTTTTGATCGTGATCCGCTGACCGCGCCCCTTGAGCTTGGTTTTATCTTCATCGGTTGGATCGATGACGCCCAACTGCTCGTGGAACTGTTTGGAACTGCTGGCCAGTTCCTCCCGCTTGATATGCAGGGCCGAAGCGGCGGTCTTGGCCAGGCGATCGGCGCCGTCAGCCGGGTAATTGTGGTGCGAGGGGATCGTCCACTTGCCGTTTTCGAAGCTGACGCCGAAGCCGCGCGGCGTGGCCTTGGCGTCGTCGAAGTCGACGACGCGGATCGAAGTCGCCGAATTGGGATCGGTGAACTCTTTATAGAATTCTTCGCCGACCTTGGCCGCCCGCAACTCTTCGGGCGTGATCTCCCCCGGCGGACTGAGGAGCCAGGCCAGTCCCACCGCGACGGCAGCCACGATCACGTAAGTAACGGTACGTCCGGATTCGTTCATCGATCAATCATCCTCAACGAGCGCACTGGAGATTGCAATTGGTTTTCGCAGATCCGAGATTCAAATTCCGCCTGGCCCCGGTCGGGATGCCAGTTTCCTGTTCTGTCTAAGATTTCTTGCCGACGAGCCGGTCGGGAATGATGCCCTGTCGCTCGTGTTGCACCCGCAACGAGAAGAAGAAAATTCCCAGGAGCAGCGCCGGAATGGGAGGGATGGCGATGGCCAGCATCCGCGTCCGGTTCTCGATCGAACGGACTTCCCGCTCGGTCGAATCCTTGATCTCCTTGACCTTGCGGCGCTTGGTGTTTTCGATATTCGCCGTCTGCACGTTGAGCTCGAGCGACATCTTCTCTGCCGCCGCCTGCTGCATCTGGCGCTTGGTCAGTGGATCGAGCGACTGATTGGCTTCGATTTTGTCGACTGCCTCCTGCAGGCGCTTTTTGACGTCGGCCAGGTTCGTCTTGGCTTCTTCGTCAGCCTTCGACGACTCTTCGGTTTGTGAGGTTTTGAAGGCGTTGGTGCGGGCTTCGACTGTCGTCAGCGTGCGGTGAGTCGCCTGCCGCGAACGGAGCGCCAGGAGCGACTGCTCGCCGGCCAGTTCGTCAACCGCATTCAGTACAAACGTGATGTTGTCGAGCTTCAGGTCCTGCCATTCCTTGTCGCGGACAAAAAAGAGCGTATTCGAAATCATGTCCATATCGGCGGCGAACACGACGTTCAGCCCCGAATCGCCGCTGCCTGTGCCACTGGTGATGCGGGCGGCGATCACGGGCGAGGTCTGGTCGAACTTGGGGTCTTTCCGGGGAGGGACGATCAGTTGCGAGGGGGCCATGAATCCGCCGGTCTGGACGTATTCATCCCACTTGTACGTCACCGACCGGGGGCTGGCTCGGAGCAGGGGGTCGAATTTGATCTTGTCGTTCTCCAGCCGGTGAAACGAACCGGGGTAGAACGTCATGACTTCCTGGAGACCGTGCGTGATCGGGCTGTCGGGATTGAACGCGTAGCGGGCGCCGTTGGAGGCGGCGACATACACCACGTCGGGGAGCGAGACCGCTTCGAAGAACTCGCTGATGTGCGGGTGTGGATCGTAACGGTCCCAGACGATCTCCCCCGAATCCCAGACAATGCCCAGGGCGGTCGAGAGTGTCGTTGCCTTGCCGTCGTCGGCCTTGGGCTGCTGGGGCTGGCGACCTCCCATCATGCCCATCATCCCGCCGCCGGGATTCGGCTTGGGATTGTGCGGCGCGAGGGCCGGGTTGGCGAAGACCGGGTACGGGTCTTCGATGATCAGGGTCGGTTTTCCCCGTTTGACGTAATCGACGAAATTTCGCATTTCGGGATCGGTGAGCGAGGAGGGCATGACCGCGACCAGCACGTCGACAGTGCTGGTGGCCAGTTCTTCGGGACCAACCTGTTTGACGTCGTACTGCTTCTTGAGTTCCAGGGCCACGCGCCATTCCGGCAACTGGCGGAACGACTGCATGTCGAAGCCGCCGATCACCTGGGCATCGGTCCGCAGGATGCCGATCTTCTTGCGGTTCGATTCGGAAACGGTGCGGATCGAACGGGCCAGTTCGTACTCGACCGGCGTCCCCTTGTCGAAGAACGGGATCACGACCTGTTCGTCGACGCTGGTGACCACCAGGCCGAGGTACACGTCGTCGTGGACGATGCGTCCGCCGCGCTCGCTCTGAACGTCGAGCGATTCGATGCCGTAGCGCTTGGCCTCTTCGGCAGCGTCGGTGAATTTTTCGGTATTGACGATCCGCACGCGCACCCGGTTGCCCCCCTGCTGGCCGAATTGACGCAACAGGCCAATCAGCGTCGAGCGGCTGGAGACGAGTTCGCGCGGCACTTCAGGGCTGATGAACGCCTGGACGAGGACCGGTCGTTCCGATTTCACCCCCGCCAGGATTTTCTGCGTCGTGGGGGTCAGGCTGTAGAGCTTTTCTTCCGTCAGGTCAAACCGGCGGTTGGCGGCGACGGCCATCGAATTGATGCTGATCAGAATCAACGCCAGAGCGACCGCCCGCGTCAGATAATGCGCCCACATCGGAGATTGATGCGGCCCCCCCGACCAGTGACGCCGGCTGATGAACACGAGGTTCAGGTACAGCATCAGGACGGTCAGCGACACGAAGTAGAGTACGCCCCCGAGCGGGACCATGCCGAGAGCGAAGTCACGAAACTGCTCGCCCACCGAGAGCCCCTGCAACAGGCGACTGTTGGGAGCCAGCTTGTCGACAAACACCGGAATAGCGCAGATCAGAGTTCCCAGCACATACGCCACGGTCCCGCTCGAGGTCAGGATCGAGGCCAGCATCCCCGCACTGAGCATCGCACAACCGGCGATCCAGTAACCGAAATAGGTGGCAAACATCAGCCCCTTGTCGGGAGACCCGAGCGAAATCAGCACGATGATATGCGACAGCGAGAAGAACAGGGCGACGGTGTAGATCCCGGCCACGGCCGCGTATTTGCCCAGCAGAATCTCGAGATCCGAGGCGGGCAGGGTAAACAGCAGTTCGTCGGTCCCCAGTTTGCGCTCGTCCGACCAGACCGCCATCGTGATCGCCGGCACGAAGAACAACAGCAGAATCGGGAAATAGGTGTTGAGCTGGTCGAGATTCGCCAGGTTATTGGCAAAAAACTGCTCGCTGAATGCAAAGAACGACCCCAGCGCCACGAACGCCACGATAAACAGATACCCGAGCACTCCCGAGAAGTAGCTCATAAAGTTCCGCTTGAACACGGCGTTGATCACGTACATTCGCAACTTCATCGAACCGGTCCTCGAATGATCGAATTGTTCCTCTGAATGATCTCTCTGATTCGGTGTGCCAGCCTGTCGCCGCGGGACAGGGGCCCCGCTATTCACTTTCCATTCCGGTGGTGCGTCAGCCCGACCGCGTCGGCACACAAACCGACTTTGGTTACGCCGACGCGCGCCGCGTCAGTTTGCGGAAGTGCACTTCCATATCGTGCTCCTGGCCTTCCATCTCGGCGACCGAACCGTCGAGAACGACCCGACCATCGTTGATCAGGATCACCCGACTGGCCACCGCCTTGACTTCCTGCAGAATGTGAGTCGACAGCAGAATTGTTTTGGTCTGACCTAAACCGCGGATCAATTCCCGCACGTCGTGAACCTGATTCGGATCGAGACCGGACGTCGGTTCGTCGAGAATCAGGATCTTCGGGTCGTGAAGCAGCGCCTGCGCCATGCCGACGCGCTGGCGAAACCCTCGCGAAAGCTTGCCGATCGCCTTCCCCCAGACCCCCTTGAGGGAGCATTTTTCAGCGACGTAATCGAGACGCGTGCTCAATTCCTTGCCGAACATCCCCCGGGCCTCACCGAGATACTTGAGCAGACCGGCGGGAGTCATTTCAAGATACAGAGGGCCGTTCTCGGGCAGGTAACCGATGAGTTTGGCCGCCTCGATGCGATTTTTGTAAACGTCGAACCCGCCAATCTTTGCGACCCCCTTCGACGCCGAGAGGAAGCCGGTCAGGACCTTCATGGTCGTCGATTTGCCGGCCCCGTTGGGCCCCAGGAATGCCGCAACCTGCCCCCGCGGAATCGCAAATGACACATTTTCGATCGCCGCAAAAGGTCCGTAGTACTTGCACAGGCCTTCCGCTTCGATCATCAACTCTTTACCGGAACCCGACATCTGCACCTCATCTGTCGAAGGAGAACGATCTCGATCTTGGATATATTGATTTACATGGGTTCTCGGCGGATGTCCAGAGTCCCGCAGGCTCGCGAGGCAAAATCAGGGGCCGATCCGCCGGAACCTAACGATAGACTTGCCTTGTACTTGCTTGCCGATTTCCCATTTGCCGTCTGAAGTTGATACGTTAACCGCGGGCCAGGCGCTGGCGCGGCGGTTGTGATGCCGGCCCGGCAGCGATTTTGAAATCGCTCGACTTTCTGTCCAGGAGCTTGAATGATCACCCTCGAAACGTCGCCCGAAGCATGCCTGATCCGTGACGGCGACATGGAAATATCGTTTCGCCGGATCGCCGACCGCTGGCACCACGCGCTGCGAATCCTGCACCAGGAGGTCTGGAGGCCATTCATCACGTCTCAGGAGGGGTTGCCCGACAGCGAGGTGCCACCCAGCCCGGTGTTCCAGGACCTGCGCTGCGAGCGGTTTGATGAGAACGTGGTGGAATTCCAGTTGCTCGGGCAATCGGGCAAAGCGATCTATTCCGGGGCGATTCGCTACGATGGCGGGCCTCACACGCTCGACTTCGACCTGTCCGTGCGGGGCCGGTCGGTCGAACCTCCCCCCTGCACAGTGACCCGCTACCTTATTCCGCTCGATTTCGACGTCCGTAACGACCCTCAATCAAATCCCGGCGGGGCAGAAGTCGTCGCCAGCAGCGATCAACGGGTTCGCGTGGCGCCCGTCGCGCTAGCCGATCAACCGCAGACTGAGCTCCGGGTCGACGGGGACCGGCGACCGCAGTGCATCACCGTGGGGTCGCTGGAGCGGGTCTGGCCCGATCCGTCTGGGAAGGGATTCACGGTTCGCTGGCGATACCAGATGACGCTCGGCACGGTTGGCCAGTTGTAGTGGAGGGTGGCACGCCCTGACCACCGGGAAGGGCGTGGTCGCCGGCCTCCACGCCCATCGCTGCGCTCTGGGCGTGCCACCCATTTTCCCCAGGTTGAGTCATTGGCCAGCCGTGTGACGCTCGGCGGGCACCCTTGATTTCGTTTGGCCGATGGTTCAGAATGCCGCAGGCATTTTTCCGGGCCGATTTTCCAGGGATCAGGCATGTCGTTCGAATTAGTCGAATCGCTCAAAAGGCAGTACACCGACAAGTTTGTGGAGGTCGATGCGGCTGTTCCCGAATTGCGGCGGTTCAAGGGGCTGACCGGCCAGGTGAAGACGGTCAACATGAGCGGACGGGCGCTCGTTCAATTCGAACACCCGGTCGACATCAGCTGGTACGATATCGAACTGTCGTACCTGCACGTCGTCGACGCGCCGGTCAAGAAGGCGGAACCCGCTAAGAAGGCAGAAACAGCCAAGCCGGCCGCAGCCGCAAAAGCTGCTCCTGCCGCGAAACCGGCCGGCAAGAGCCCGCTGGAAATGGCGCGGGCCCAGGGTGCGGCCGGTTCTGGAGCATCGGCGGCGCCCGCCGCGCCTCCTGCCGGCGGAAAGCCTCTCTCGAAGCTGGAGCAGGCGCGGTTGCAGGGTGTGGGAGGCGCAGCGAAACCCGCCGCTGCTCCGTCGGCCGGTCCGGCCAGTGCGCCGGCTGCTCCTGCCGCAGGCGCCGGCGGAAAGCCGCTGTCGAAGCTGGAACAGGCACGACTCCAGGGAGCTGGCGGGGGCGCCAAGGCGGGTGCTGCGGCAGCGACTCCGGCTGCCGCCCCCAAGGCCGCACCGCCGGCCGCCGCTGGTGGAAAGCCCTTGTCGAAACTCGAGCAGGCGCGACTGGAGGGAGCCGCGAAAGCCGCAGGCGCGGCGCCGGCAGCCCCCGCTCCCGCAGCCAGCGCCCCCCCCGCGGCACCGTCACCGGCTCCCGCGCCTGCAACGCCGAAGGCCGCCGCACCGTCAGCCGTTTCGACCACAGGACCTGACGGCAAACCTCTTTCGAAATTGGAACTCGCCCGCCGTCAGGGGGCGTTCAAAGGAAATTCGTGATGGAACGTACGTTGATACTGTTCAAGCCCGACGCCGTGCAGCGGCGGCTGGCCGGTCAGTTGTTGTCGCGGCTGGAAAACAAAGGGCTCAAGCTCGTCGGCATGAAAATGCTGCGCGTCTCGAAAGAACTGTCGGCACGACATTACGCTGAACATGTCAGCAAGCCGTTCTATCCGTTGCTCGAATCGTTTATCACGTCTGGTCCGGTGGTCGCGGTGGTGGCCGAAGGTCCGCAGGCGGTTGCTGTCGTGCGAGCCATGATGGGACCGACAAACGGAGCCCAGGCGCCGCCGGGAACCATCCGTGGCGATTACGGCGTGAGCCGCCAGATGAACCTGATGCATGGAAGCGACAGCGTCGATGCCGCCAAACGCGAAATCGATGTCTACTTCCGTCCGGAAGAACTGGTCAACTACGAGACGACGCTGCACGAATGGGTCTGTGCCGCCGACGAAGCGAAGTAGAGAACGCCTGGTCGTCTGCAATCCCTGAAGTGCCGGCCAACCAGTTCCGCCAGGTTTGACGTCTCTGCGGAGCATCCGCGTGCCCCAATTCCGGCTGGGAATCACTGGCGACTTTCTCAACGAACAGGGTGCTGACGCCTGCGGGGGACTGCCGCTCGATCGGCTCGATGCCGCCCCGCATGTCGAATACGAATTCCTCCAGGCACATGCCCCGCGACCCGGCGACACCGAATACTGGAACCGGTTCTATTCGTTGGAAGTTCTGGCCGACCACCTCGCAAACCTCGACGGCATCGTGATCTTGCGCCCCTGGCTCAAGAAACCGGCCATCGAGGCTGCCCGCGATCGGCTGCTGGTAGTCGGCCGCTCGGGAGCGGGATACGACAAGATCGACGTGGCCGCCTGCACCGAGTGCAACGTGGCGCTGTTCAATGCGCCACACGCGCTCAATCACGCCACCGCCTCGACGGCACTGCTGTTCATCCTCGCGCTCGCCAAGCAACTTCTGCCGCAGGACAGAGTGACTCGTACCGGTCGCTGGGACCGCCAGGCTGAAGTCCTCGGCTCAGAAATCTGCGGACGGACGTTGGGAATCATCGGACTGGGAAACTCAGGACGGGAACTGGCGCGCCTCGTCGAGCCGTTTTCCGTGACGATCCTCGCCTATTCACCGCATGCCGATCCGGCCGTTGCGCGGGAACTCGGCGTCGAACTCGTCGGTCTCGACGAATTACTTCGCCGATCAGACTTCGTCAGCGTCCACGCGCGCCCCCGTCCCGAGAATCGGCGAATGTTCGGCCGGCCGCAATTTGAATTGATGAAGCCGACTGCATTTTTCGTCAACGTCGCCCGGGGCGAACTTGTCGATGAATCGGCATTGATTTCAGTCCTGGAATCCGGGCGGATCGCTGGCGCCGCACTGGATGTCTTCGAGCAGGAGCCACTCCCCGTCAGCAACCCTCTCACCCGACTCGAGAACGTCATCGTCACGCCCCACTGGTCGGCCTCGACACGCGACGTGTGGGAAGCGACCGGCCAGGCAATGGTCGCCGGGATGCTGCGCGTGTCGCGCGGCGAACTCCCCGACAACGTCGTCAATCGCGAGGTGGTCGACCGCCCGGGATTTCAGGCGAAATTAGAACGGTTTGCCGAGAATCGGTGATTGGTTTATTTTGGTCGAGCAGATACCCGGGCTGGCGACGAGTCCGGGCGTCCCCGCATGCGAGTTTTGAGGCGCTAGTTGTCAGACTCGAATCGGGAGACGGCGACCAAATCGAACCTTGCCGGCGGTCAGGGGATTTCGGCGTGCTTTCTATCCCGGATCGACCCATCCGTCTGATAAAGTGCTCAGACGTCCGGCCTGGAACACCTTCCGTGATCGGTCCGGACATCCAGAGATTTGATTTTACACTTATCATCACCCGCAAGCGTTCACCACGATGCAAATGCCAATTTTCCCTGAGCCGGCTGTCCCGACGCCTGAATGCCCCAATCCTTCTGAATGGCGCGCTTACGATAGGATGTCGGCTGAAGTCGAGGTTCTCGACCTTCTCTATTCCCTCGTGCGGGCACTCCGACCTAAGGTGGTGCTTGAGACCGGAAGCTACATCGGTCTGAGCACTTGCCAGCTCGCAAGAGCAGTGCGGGCAAATGGGCAAGGCTTCGTCTATTCGTGTGACGCAGACCACGGACGAGTAGCAGAAGCAATCGCTCGCCTGAATGAAGAGAGTTTATCCGACTATGCAACCGTGTTCCCAATGCGAGGAATAGAGCTAATTGCTCAGGTCGGAGGGCCAATTCCTGGTCCGGTCGATTTTGCGTTCATTGATTCCGGGCTCCTCGAGCGGACTACCGAAGTGATGGTCCTGCTCCCAAAAGTGAGCCGAAGCGGAATTTTGGCCATCCATGACACAAATACCCATCATGGCCAGAACGGTCGGGGGCCACGAACAGAACTCCTGCGCCTCGGTCGTGAAGCAGATTTGCAAGTCCTGTTTCTTGACACACCGCGTGGACTGGCACTTCTTCGGCCAACTCCGCCATTTTGAACGACCGCAGAGTCGGCCAAACAGCACTCTTAAAAGACGCCGTACTTGATGGTGAAATCCCGCAGTTCCGTATCTGCACGGAAGAAGGCATTGCTCAAACCATCCTGAAAATGATGGCAGACTTCCCTGATGGCGAGAAACTGCCGATCCTCGAAGAGGGCATTCGGAGAAATCGCTTGCAAGTGGTTACGAAGTCCCTCGTCGTTTAAATAACCAATAAATGTGTCGTAGCAATCGAACACTGACCCCGCTTCTTCGAATAGCCCCAATCTAGAAAATGCCCAAGCGACGATATTCAGGGGAGTACTCCGCACAAAGTTCATCAGGTGCGATAGAATTGTGCGAACATGGGCGTGTTCAGAAGCTGCATCGAGTCTCAGAGAGGCGTTCCGGTAACAACTGAACACCGTGAGCAAACCCGCGACAAAGATGAGCTTCCGCGACATTTTCAGCTTCATGTTTCTCAAAGCCCATTTCCCTCCTCCAGATTCGTCCCACTCCTTGTGAGCGAAACCAACACACATTGTCCTCCAGTGTCGCACGATGTCATTGAGTAACAATCGTGGAATGCGCGAGTCGCTTGACCCGACTGAGTCCCTCGTCGTGTCGTCGTGGAGGTAACGGGATAAGATCGTTCTTGCGACGCGCCCGTGGGAGCCAGAATCATTGTCACTTCCTGGCTGGCGCAATGGAGCCGATTCGACCAGCAACAGATTCCGCCACATTGAATTCCGAACTGTATCGGCATCGCCTCCGATGTTGTGAACAATGTCATGGCTGAAGGTCAGGTGTGCAGCAACACCTTGTGAACCATACTGTGGCAAACGCCTGCCCTTGTAAGATGCTTGAGCGATCGCCATTTCCACTTCTCGCGCCAGTTGTCTGTGCTCAAGTTCAGCGGGACTGTCAACCAGAATTGTCCAATCCACGTCGCTGCCAATGGTCCACTCCTGGCGAGCGAGCGAGCCGAACGCGACGACATCGATGTCGGCTGACGACACTTTCGGCAGGATCTGACTCAAGAGCCTTTGCACGTCTTGCGCCGCTATCCGTGCAGCCTCAATGCTTGGCCAATGGCGCCGCAATTGCCGTGAAATGGATTCGACATTGTTGACGTGGGGGTCGATAGTTCCGTCCACGATAGTTCCTCGTTTGACAACGTAGTGCTTTTATCATTCTCGGAGGCATTGTATCGAGGGCACGCAGAGCGGAGCGACGTCATCCCGAGTGGAAGTGACGAGTGGAATCACCGGCGGCAGAATAATACCGAGGGATCGCGTCATTGACTAACCGGAATAATTTCATAAGTCCGACGAAAAAGCGTCTGGTCAACGACCCAGACATCTTCGGGATACGCAACGTCGCGATCCTGATGCCTTTTAACCAAATAATCTCCCGCCTTGCCGGTAAGTTTTCCGGATTCGACGTAAACCTCGAATGGGTGCAATATCTGAATAGCCATTACGCCTTGGGCGTCGGTCCGTGGAATATATTTTCTCCAGCCTTCCGAGTCGACTTCATCGGTTGCATCGTAGCGCTCCTCGATACTGCCGGGCGACTGTGGCCAAACATCACCTGCTTCACCTCGACAGAGGAAACTACCAACAGCAACCTCCAATTCCCCCTCCAGAGTTGACACAATTTGAGTGGCAGCGAGTTGCTTGGCCCAGATCGGACTCTTCTTCCTGGCTCGAAACCAGGCGGTTGTTCGATTTGCCTCGTCCAGGATGGCCTTGTTTCTGCGATCGGGGTCGCTCATTTTGTGCTGCAGATTCCTGAATGCGATGACGAGTTAGGGGCGAAGGCCGAATGGCTATCGAGAATCTCCGGCACGTTTCCTTGTTGTCCCCACAATCACCCGCCGCGCTTTGTCTCGCTCTACCGCCACGTCACCCGGACTTGAGATGAAGATCCGGATCGTGCGGGCGGCTGGTGGCATTTTTCGTGGTTTTCGTGTGGCGGGAAATGTCAATCGACGGGACGACCGACGGATCAGACAGGCGTCCTCAATCAGTGCGTATGTGGGGGTGAAATCCGGTAAACACGTCAGGCGTGACATCCCTCTCGCCGACTTGTTTTCCCACGCGTTCCAGATCAGGAATATTGTCGGGGCAATCCATGCGTCGGATTTGTTCCGACTCGATATCGGTGAGCCCCAGTTTGTCCAGGCCTTCACGCGACAGGTCCGCATTGTAGCGCACATACGTGAAGAGTTTTGGAACCGGGCCGTCCTTCGAATGGAACGAGGGAATGCGGGTCGAAAGATCTCCTTTGACGCTGCCTCCGTCGAGCATGCTGCCAATCTCATAGTCCATCGGAGCACCTCCCAGGCAGCGTCCAAAGACGCGGCAGAGAAAGTCCTGCTGATGGAGCGCGGCAGCCATGAATGTACTCGGCGCAGACCCTGCGTTGTACAGGAGATTCATTTGCTCAGGTCGCAAATTCAGATCTGCTGCTGCAGCGGTCCCCGTGCCTACGGAAACCAGAAACAGTTGATCCTCTCCGGTCGGCCAGCCGAGTCGGTACGGGGCCGCCGTCGCCATAAGAAACAGGTGGAACGCAGGATTATTCAAATTTGTCATGGCGCCGTCCACAAAGACAAATCTCTTTCCCTCGACGTCAATGACTTCGGGCGGAAAGTACGTCGGCGCTGCCGTACTGGCTCGCACCAGTTGCCACAACGGAAACTCGAGATTGCAAAACGATTGCGTACGATCGTTGAACATCGCCCGCGGATTGTTGCAGATCGGCCAGGGCGAGTCAGTACTTGCATTGCGGAGAACGAGCATCAGCAAAGTCCTGAGATTTGGACTTCCAAGCTTTGTCTCAGCTCCAATGTCGTGCTTAAGTCGCTCGGTCAATTTCTCCGCCGTAAATTTATGATGCCAGCGCTTCGTGATTCCAGCCGAAGTGAATATCTCCCGCCCCCCCTCGCGATAAAAACTCCTCAGCTCGTCAACAGACTTTCCCAATGCAAGCCCGGTCGCAATCACCGCACCAATGCTTGTCCCGGCGATGTAGTCAAAGTAGTCCGCGAGGACGAGATTCGGATTGTTCTCCTGCGCGCGCAAAAGTGTTTCGATCCTCTTCAAAATCTCCATGGAGATCACGCCACGGATTCCGCCGCCGTCAATCGCCAGCAGTTTGCGGGGTCCCGTTCGTTGGAGCACCTGCTCAATGCTCATCAGTTCTCTCCCTGATTTCAGTGCTGATTCTTATGCGAGTTTCGCCATAGCCGCCGACACTCACTCTGGCTGGAAATTACGGCTTGAACGGAAATGACGCACAACCGTGCGTACGTCCTGAGAATTCGCAAATCCAAAAAACCGCGTGGCTGGTGTTCGTTGTCTTCCGCTTGCCGAGCACCGGCCGATCCCGCTGGGCATGAACCAGTGGGTCAAACTCTATTGTAATTAGGAAGCCGTCCTAACTCTTGCCGTCAAAACTTCCCAAAAGTGGTTGCGATCTGAGGGAAAGGAGTGGGGCGTCAAATTAGTCGGGCAACTCAGGAAAGGTCTTGCGATAGTTGCCCTGAAAATATTGCTCCCATTCGACCCGGCTGAGGTTGCGCCCCACTTTGCTGGCAATCTTCACGAGGTCGTCCCATTGCCACTGCCAGAGTTGCGCTGTATTGTTCCCATTCCCTGCGACAATCCAATGGCTATCGGCACTCATGAGTACACTGCTGACATGGTGTCTACTTATGCTCAGGATCAGTGGACTGGCGGCCTGGTTCTCGGCTACGAGATCCCAAATCCGCACTGTGCCGTCATCACTCCCTGTGACGATCCACCGACTGTCCGGGCTGATCGCCACGCTGCTGACCTTGTTTTCGTGTCCCGCCAGAATGCGCGGATTGTCACTCGGATTGTTTGCAGTGAGATCCCAGACTCTCGCCGTTTTATCCTCACTCCCGGTGACAATCCAGCGGTTGTCGGAGCTAATAGCCACGCCCCGGATAACGGATTCGTGCCCTCTTAGCACACGCGGATTAGCGGCCAGGTTCTTGCCGGTGAGATCCCAGACACATGCTGTCTCGTCCCAGCTTCCCGTAACAACCCAACGACTGTCATCGCTGATTGCGACAGCGCTGACGAATTGATTGTGTCCGGACAGGACCTGCGGATTGGCTGTCGGGTCTTTAGACTTGAGATCCCAGATCCGAGCAGTTTTGTCCCGGCTCCCTGTGACGATCCAGTGGCAGTCACGGCTGATCGCCACGCTGGTGACTTTCTGTTGATGTCCGAGTAGGATCCGCGGATTGTCGGCTGAATTCTCGGCTGTGCGGTCCCAGAGTTGGGCCGTAAAGTCGTCGCTCCCGGTAACAATCCAGCGGCCGTCCGGGCTGATCGCCACACTCGTGATAACGCCTGTATGCTTGTCTAGAATGCGCGGATTGGTGGCCGAGGTCGCGGACGTGAGGTCCGAAACTCTCACCTTTGTGTCCTCGCTTCCGGTGACAAGCCAGCCATTGTCGTGGCTGAGCGCCACGCTTGTGACGAAGGATCGATGCCCACACACGACGCGCGGATTGGATACCGCATTTTCGGCGGCGAGGTCCCAGATGCACGCTGTATTGTCCAAACTGCCCGTAATAATCCGCTGCCTATCGGGGCTGATCGCCAGACTGGTGACGTGATTTCCGTGGCCGGTCAATACACGCGAGCTCGAAGCCGGGCTCTCGGCAAGAAGGTCCCAGATGCGAGCAGTGTTGTCTTCGCTCCCTGTGACAAGCCAGCGGCTGTCGGAACTGATTGCCAGACTGCTCACAAAGTCTGCGTGTCCAAACAGGACGCAGGAGATCGCTTCTGGGTTTTGGGCCTTGAGGTCCCAGACCTTGGCCGTATCGTCCCATCCCCCAGTAGCAATCCAGCGGCAATCGGGGCTGATCGCGACGCTCGTGACAAGGCGGCCATGTCCATTTAGGACATACTTGGCGGCCGAGTTTTGTGCCGTGAGGTCCCATACTCGCGATCTACCATCATAGCTTCCCGTGACGAGCCAACGGCTGTCACTGCTGATTGCCATGCAGCTGATTCCACTCCTGTGACCACTAAAAGCGAACGATTTGGCGGGCTCGTTCTCTTTGGAGAGGTCCCAAACGCGCGCCGTATTATCCCAACTCCCCGTGACAAGGCAGCGACCGTCAGGACTGAATGCCACAGCACTCACAACATTCTCGTGTCCAGGGAGTTCTCGCGGATTCTCAGGAGGGTTTTTGGCATTGAGATCCCAGACCCACGCAGTAGGATCGTAGCTCGCCGTGACGATCCAGCGGCTATCAGGACTAATCGCGATGCTAGTGACTCCTCGCTTGTGGCGGTTCAAGACCATCGGATTAACGGCGGGATTCTCGGCCGACAAGTCCCAAACCTGCACCCTGCCGTCTCCGTCCCCAGTGACAACCCAGTGGTTATCGGGGCTTATTGCCACGCTGGTTACGGTGTGTCGATGTCCCCTCAAAACGTGATGTTTGGCGGCGGGATTCGTGGCCGTAAGGTCCCAGATCCGTGCTGTGCTGTCATCACTCCCGGTAACAACCCAACGGTTATCGGAGCTGATCGCAAGCGTGCGGAGCCCACCGACGTGTCCGACAAGCGGCTGGCCGCCGATGAATGACAGCGAGTCGAGCAGCGACTGGTGGCTGCTCGGGCACATCCCTTCGTCATCGTGGCGTGTCGCGCGTCCGGATTCGAGAGCCAGCGCGAGACTCAATTCAGGAGATGCTGTTTTCTTTAACTCCGAAAGCCCTGCGAGGTGCTCGGCCGTGGCAATACGCAGCTGGCGCTTTGTATTCGTGGACTCAATGGTGGCCTCGCGTTCCTTGTCTTTAGCTTTCTGCCTTTCGCTGTCAGCTTCGAGCTTCTCGAACCCGGCGCAAACAGCGGCGATAAGTGCCAGAACAGTGAGCCCGCTCATGACGGCCATGGCGGTACGGCGGCGCTTTCGCTGGCGTTTCGCTTCGACCTCGTGGTGGTCGATGGACGCCTGGATGTACGCCGTCGTCGCGGTCAGCAGCAGGTCCGTAGTGACGGTGAGCAGTTTCCGGCCTTCTTCCAGCGCCAGACCGGGGGGGAGCAGCAGGCTCGGATCTTTCCCCTGCTGTTCCCAGCGCTGCTGGTTTTGTTCCACGTTGGCCCGGAGCCGCAGGTGTTCCCGGTTGGCGGTCACCCAGGTGGCCAGGTCTTCCCAGCGCCGCAGCAGGGCCTCGTGCGCCAGGCTGGCGATGGCTGTCTCATCCTGCCGGTCGGTCGTCAGGAACCGGGCCGCAATCAGACCTTCCGTCAGCAGGCGGCGGGGGGGGTCGCCGTCAGATCGCTCAACGGGGCGCGGCGGCGGGCTGTCTGTTCTCCGCCGACATCGACCGTCACCAGGAGCGGTAGGATTTCCGGCAGGGCGGCCCGCGCATCAGTGGGCAGGCCGTTGAAGATCACCGCCGCACGCTGGCCCAGAGCCCCTTCGACACCTCCCAGGCGTTCATACGCCGCAAAGGTGAGGGTCCGGGTGGCTTCGTCACGCTGGCGGTAGAGTTCACTCAGGGCGTACTGCAATAACGGTAACGCGGCCGGATCGCGGGACGCGTCTTGCAGAATGACTTCATCCAGCGTACGGCTGGTCCGTTCATCCCGTTCGAACCGCAGGCCAGCCAGCCGGGCCGGTTCGGTAATCAGTCGGTGCAGCGCCCCCGTGCCGGGAGGGAGCAGGTCAAAGTGACCTCGCTCTCCTTTCAGACGCAGGAAGGCGGCAGAAAGCTGTGCGTGGGGGTAGAAGTCGCTGCGCAGCGTCGCCAGAACGGCGATGTGACCGCTGGCTGCCAGGGCCTCTATGGCTTCCAGGAACCGCTCGCGGTCTTCCGCCGTGATGCGGCGGTCGGTCCAGAGTTCCTCCATCTGATCCACCACCAGCAGGACCCGGACGACACCGCGCGCCGTCTCGGCGGCCCGGGCAAACGCCGGAGCGATGCTCAGCTTGACCGTCAGCGCAGCGTCTTTCATGAGCCCGCTGGCAATGTCGTCCAGGGCCGTGGCCGAACTGCGCAGTTCCGGGAGTTGCTCGGCTAACGCAGTCGTCAGGCTCGTGAAGAGAGTACTCTCCCCGGAATCCGGGCTGGCAGCGACTGCCAGACTGGGGACAAAGGTGACCGCCCGCCATTCCTTGACCCGCTCGTCGTAGGCGTGGTGTGTGAGCGTGGCGGCCACCCCGGCCCGCGCCAGGGAACTCTTGCCGGAACCGCTGGCTCCCACGATTACCACACTGGCACATCCCGCCTGCTCCTGATCCCGGAGCCGCTGCAGCAGGTCGCAGGTTTCTTCATCCCGGCCGTGGAAGATGGTCGCGTGCTCCACATCGAAGACCTCCAGGCCGCGATACGGCTCTTCCAGCCACCGTGGAGCTGCATCCACCCCGAGCAGTTCCTCCAGCACCGGACGCAAGTGCGTGTGCAACCGCTGGGCAAAGCTCACCGGTTCACGGTAGCTGTGAACGGCCCGGAGATTGTGTCCCTCGGCATCGTAGAACTGTTCCCGAATGAACGACTCCGCCAGTTTCCGCTGCGCAATCAGTTCCTCCAGACGGGTCCCCGGACAATCCGCGAGCGCCTGCCGGAAGCCGCTCTCGTCGGCACGCGCGTAAGCGAGGATCACCGGGCGGTGCTTCCCGCTCTGCTCGAAGGCCGCCAGCATCAAGTCGAACTCCCGCTCCGTGCCGCTGCGATAGGGGGTGCCATCGGGGCGGTGGAACGCCGCTCCCAGGGGACTCCCCAGCCGCGACCAGAGAATGAACACGGCAATGTCGATCGGCTGCTGATTGAGGAGGAAGTCGATGCTCTCCTGAAAGGAGGCCGTGGCCGGCAATGCCAGGTCTTCCCACAGCACCGGCTGCAGGATCACGCCGCTGTAGTATCGCTGCAACCCCTCGATCACCCGCCGCGCTTTGTCTCGCTCCACCGCCACGTCACCCGGACTTGAGATGAAGATCCGGATCGTTCGGGCGGCTGGTGGCATCGTGAAATGTCTTTCAGAAAGGGATGTGCGGCGCGTGTCGCGATTTTACCGCTCGACGAGATGTCTTGCGAGCCGATTGAAATCATTTGTGAATCAAACTAGCGACACTACCATAATCGAGCGGCGTCTTAGCCATGTGAGCTATCTGTCGCTGCGTCTGGCACTCGACCTGGCGGTGAGACCTGTGCGGCAGAACTGCAAGTGTGGCTCTTTCGCTCCAGACAGTCCAACAGTTCCGACGGCCCGTTCTGCAAATCCGCAGGATTAGCAAATAGTTCAGCAATCATGGTCTCGGCGACGTGTTTTCCCAATTGGCGGTAAGCCTCGAATCGATCCGGCTCGAAGGCCTGCTCGGAAGTGAGGTCGTGCGGAAAATTGTGATTGGCATCCGCAAACCCGATGATATCGCGAGGCTCGTCTCCAGTCAGTGTCGACTTGAGGTAGACGAGGTATGACTTGCCTCGCAACTGCAATTTCGGTTCAGGATATCGAATCTCTGCAATAACAAAATGCGATTGCGAGTATAGCCGCTCCTTGCGCAGCTTCTCTGCCGCCTTCGATCTGGTGGTCTCTCGAGGCTCGCCTTGCATCTTTGCATCTCCGATTGTGATGTCATCAGATGCGCTCGGCTCATGCGCTTCATTCGGCACCAGTGTGTCCAAACCGACGGGCTCGTTTGGATAATCCACAGAGACGAATTCTATGCCGTGATTGAGCCGCGCCCAACGGATCAGTTTGTCAAAACCGGCAAAGCCATAACGACCGTCTTGCGATGCGTCAGCGACAATGATGAGTCGGCATCGGCGCCGCAGCAGCGCTTCGACTCCAAGACTCTCATAGTGTCCGCCGTCCGTGACGAAACAGAAGGGCCGCCGATCCGTTGATTGCCAGAGTCGGCTGAGAATTCGAAGGGGAGTTACGGGCGCTCGCTGTGCCAACTTTTGCCACCGCGCCGGGAGCACTGAATGGTGTCCCGGATTGGCAACCCATTGTCCCAGTCGGATATTCCCGAGGAACAGGAGTGCACGCAGCAGTGGATTCGAGACCTGAGCGGGAGTGACGGTAGCAGCAGAAATGGCGACTGCATTCGCGAGCGTTAAATTGGCATCGTCGTATTTGCCGGTCTCGGCATATCCGGTTCGAGTTGATCCGAAATATCGCTTTGAAAACAGAAAATGATCCTGCGATAGCGATTCATCGGCACGATCACCCCATCCGATCTTCTGTACTGTGCCCGAAATGACGTGGTAGGGACCTCCGTTTTTGGCGGTGTCCAAACAGGCGAGCGGGATTTGTCGATCGAGATCGGGAACCGACTGCATCCACATTGTGGCAATTTGATCGCTGTAAAACCCGTGCCAGGACGTGGCATTGAGATCGACGACGGCGCAGAGCAAGACAAATCCGCAGAAACACCAGATGAACAATTGCAACCGCCTGGACTGATCCGCTTCAATCACGACATAGGAAGAGACGAATTCGGCTTTTGGTCGAATGGCATCGTTGCCATAATAGGCTTCCATGAGACGGCGGTTGACGTTGACGATGTCTCTGCACCATTTCGAGTAAGCGTGCGACTGGTTAGGGAATGCAGTTTTCAGATCCGCCTCGGAAACCTTCCGGTCAGAATTTGAATTGGAATACTTCGCGAGACCAAACCGAAGTAGCCATTCGTTCAGCCGGCGCGCCTCAGAGGCCAACTTTTGTACGTCTTCCTGTTGCAATCGCCTTTGCACTTCTTCGCGAAGTGAATTGGCTTGCGCCGTCTGCACTCCCGCGCCCGCATTCGGAGATCCCGTCTCGAACACTTCATAGAGCGACGGATCCCCCAGCGCGCGATTCAGGCGGCACACGACGTAATCCTGATTCTCTTCGAATTCCCCTCGGACGTTTACATAGCGTCGCAGCTTGTTGGGATCGCTCTCCGGTTCCCAAATGATCCGGATCGGGGATGTTAAGAACAACCACCAGGCTTCCCTGACGTTCAGATCGTCGTCCGCTTTGCGGAATGATTCCGCCAAGGACTTAAGGTCCCGCAACAGCACGATGGATTTGGTATTCTCTTTCGGAGTGTGACCCTGTGATGTCGACTTCGCACCTTCGAATGGCTTGAGGCATATGCAGTTTCTGGGATCGTCGAGGCGTTGAATGATCCCCTTGCTCGGCGAGAAGTCGACTGCTGACTCCGCCACAAGTCGCTCCCAGAATGGGGCTCCCGCGTCGTTCCAGTCGGCAAGTTCAGAAAATCGCATAAACGTGGCGTTGCGCGTGTCGTTAATGCGTGAGATATTCTCACTCGCAAACCAGGCGACCGCGGCAAACGGAACACCGAATACCAAAGCTCTGGTCGCGATACCGTAGACTGCCTTGTCGAATGTGCTGCTTTCCCTCGACGTACTAATCGAGAACAATTTCTTTGGACTTAAATACGGGAGCAGTGATGCCACCCACACCGAGAAAACAACGTAAATCAACTTATCTTTGACCGCATTAATTGTGTTTTGCTTCGGAGACGCTTCAGTGAGCTTGACCTGGCCAGCGCCTGATAAGGCATTAAAACTCGCGTGTTCCGAATCGCTCCCCCCGCTGGCGGAAGTCGTAGTCACTTGAACAAATGAAATATGGCCAGTTCCCATCAGGCCGGCACACGCAACCGCGGTCACAATGACAAGGGCGTAGAACACGTATCGTGCGAGCTCACCTCGAGCTCTCGACTTGTCCTTCCAATACGAACCAATCCACATCAGCAACCAGATCAGCAGCAGGACGAACGATGGAAAGAATGCGACGTGGAGATCGTCGGCAAAACCGAGTTGGTCGAGCCATCGGCGTACGACAGGTAAATCGAGCAATCGAAATAGCCAGGCCACCAGCGCCGCAAGAGCCAGCACCCCGGTGCAGACAGTTCCGAAGACTAACACCCAGCCGATCAAGTGCTGGCTCGAAAAGTCCCAGGGCTTGAACAGGTACCTCCCACCATAAATGAAGTGCGAAACATTGAACGGCGAGTTGACCGGCTCGGCACCAAGAGCAGGTTCGTCTGGATTGCGGGACTGCGTCCCGTCGCCCGCGTTGCTAAATGCAGTTTGATTCGGGTCGAATGGCAAGCGTGGGCCGGTTCCGTTTTCCGCTGGCACCGGCTTGGACCGTAAGACCTCGGTCGATAGATAGGCCCCGGCATAACCTCCCCCGGAAACCGTGGACAAATAGTCCATAAACGGCAGCAATCGACGCTGGCAGAACGCATGCAGTACTCCCAGACAGAAGGCACCAGACCGGATTCCTCCGCCGGAAAGCGCGAGCCCGGTGAGGTTGCCGGCTACCTGCGATGTACTCTCGAGAGTCTGTGGAAAGGCTCGCTTCCTTCTTTGGAGAATTTCTTCGGCAAGTTCCTGATGACAAACGGTTGCTTCATCCGTCGGCCCCCCAATCGGTCCGGATCCGGGTCCGTCAGAGTCTCCCTTCGCACCAGCCTCGCCCTTCATCTCACGCCCCCAAGGTGGCCCGAACAACGCATTCGAAGATTAATCTCAACGGGCGCAATCCAATCGTTTCATTTTCCGTCCGCGACATTTTCATAGGTTTGTCGAAAGAGCACGCTGTCCACGATCCACACGTCCTCGGGGAAGGCAACCGCTCGCTCCTCATATTTCTTGAGCAGAAGGTCTCCCTTCTTCCCGATGAAGTTTCCCCATTTCGCGTGCACTTCGAACGGATGCTCGATCCGTATACTAAGGCCACAAAACACGTCAATGAGAACCGAATACGGATTCCACGCAATCCTCTCCTGGCATTTCGCGAACTTGTCAATGAGCCCAAGTAGCCGAGGAATGCGACGGAGGGTTCGGTCATGGTACCCACCCTTGGGCGAAGAACGGTGAAACGGCAACGGTTCGAACAGCGTGGCTTTCAATTGCGCGTTCCTGCGCGCCCCTGTGCAGGCCCCACTCGACGAGAGCCGATGAGCATACGCGATTCCAGCGATTGCGGCCATGCAATCGAGACTCCATGATGTCTCGGGATCCCACCAGCGATAAACATTCCTGACACGCACGGGTCGATTTGCGTGCGTCGGCCCGACACGCGCCGGGCGCTGTGACCGACGCGGGCACACAGGCCTATTCACCGAGGGCCGCCCGCACCACGTCAATGACGAATTGCTCGACCGGCTGCGCAGCCGATGTCGCGTCGATGCGCGGCACGGATGGAAGCGATTGAAAACCCTGCCGGGAGGTTGTCAGGTCTCCCACCGGCGGCCCCAGCCAGAAAATGAGGGCCGGTGCCGTTGCGGCAAGCTCGTTCTGTTCCACTCTGGAATTCCAATTCGAGAATTCGGCATCCGAAAAAGTCGCCGACAGGTGTGTCGTTAAGGCGTTTCTGCGGTCGGCCGTACCGCCGGCAAATGCCACCTGAAGTGGCCGCACCAGGAGCCGTTCTCGCAGCCGTTGGATGCTGAGTTCCTTTGTGGGATGGACCAGCCCGGGGGTAATCTCGGCGAGCGGATCGAGGACAAACCGGCGATACCAGGCTGCCGGATGCGGAATAATCAGCCGGGGCGAACTGATGACTTCGGCCCCGTAAAACAACAGGTCGAGATCCAGCGTGCGTGGTCCCCAGTGGACAGTGCGCACCCGACCCAGTTCGAGTTCGACAGATTGCAGGAGGTCGAGGAGGTCAAACGGATTGAGTGTGGTTTCGAGCTCCGCAGCCGCGTTGAGGAATTCGCTCCCCGCGTTCGAACCTACTGCGGGTGTGCGATGAAACCGGCTGACGGCGACGGGCGAGCACCCCGCGACCTGTTGCAGGCGATCCAGCGCCTTGTCGAAGGTCGCGGCGACCGGGCCCAGGTTGCCTCCGAGAGAGATCTGGCAGCGTGGCATGACGCAGAGCGATGCGGGGAACAATCAGTTGGCAGACGCCGATGATCGTAGCCAGTCCCACGGGAAGCCAACAGGCTGAAGACGCCTGGGCGATGCGGCCGGCGAGTCAATGCCGCCGGCAATGAGATGCGACGCTGGAATTCCGAACCCGATCACGCGACCGAATTGTCCGAACCTGGTGACTACGACCCGAACCCGGCCGACTGCATGGCCGAAAGGTTGCCGCTCCACATGCCCCCCGTCCCCTGGCCGACCGTCACGATCGAGCCGATGATGACCATCAAGATCAGCGCCAGCATCACGGCATACTCGACTGCGGTGGCGGCCTGTTCGTCGCACAGAAACTTCAGGATGTGTTGCATGACTGCACCCTTCCCGCAGCGGGCAAATGCCGGTGGGGCTTCGACGCTGACAGGCGTCGCCAGATTGCGCCCTCCGACATTTAAGAGCCTAGGTCGAATCGCGATGCGGTCCAGAAAGTAGGCCACAATTTCAGAGTCGAATTCCTAATTATCTACCATCCAGTGCGGAATAATTGGACCAACCGTTACGACGTTACCTCATCGACCGCAGGCGCGGGTCCATCGCATCGCGCAATCCGCTCCCAATCAGGTTGAAGATGGTCACGGTGAAAAAGATCCCGATCGCCGGAAAGACCAGCAACCACCAGTACTGGTAGTTCTCTGAAGCCAGTCTCAGCACGCTCCCCCAGCTGGGAGCCGGTGGTCGCACGCCGAAGCCTAACAGGCTCAACGAGGCTTCGGTCGTGATGGCGTTGGCGATTCCGAACGGGGCGGCCACAAGGGCCGGTGACAGCGAGTTCGGCAGAATGTGCCGGAAGATGATCCTCGTGTGCCCGAATCCGAGTGCGCGAGCCGCACTGACGTAGTCGGCCGATCGTTGTTTCAGGACTTCACCGCGGATCAGTCGGGCGATCGACGGCCAGCCGGTGATTCCAATCACGATCATGATGATGTAGATACTGGGACCGATCAGGGCCACCAGCGTCAGGATCAGGAAGAACGACGGGAACAGCAGGACCACTTCGATGACCCGCGAAATGAGCAGATCCAGTCTCCCGCCGAAGTAGCCGGCCAGAGCCCCGACGATACACCCGATCGACAGATAGATCCCCACCGACACGAGCCCCACCGTGATCGAAATTCGGGTGCCGTAGACGATCCGGGTCAGAATATCGCGGCCCGCATTGTCGGTTCCGAGCAGATGGGGGAACCCGTCGTTCGATTTGCGCCACTCACTTTCCGGCTTGCGAAACATCGGCCCCTTGAAAACCGTTCCCAGGTCCTGTTCGGTCGGTCCGAACGGAACCGGAACATAGGTGCCACGACTGCTCCCTTGACTGGCCACTTCTTCCTCGGTGAACGTCCGCGAAGCATGGAGATTCTGAGGACGAAGCGCAGAAATTGAAAAGAGCGCGCACAGCGTCAGCGTCAGAGCGACGTACTGGAGCGACGCAAACCAGAGCCTGCGGCCTCCCGACATGCCGCGCTTCGCCCAGCGCCGATTCTGCCAGAGGACCGCTGGGAGCCAGACCGGGAATCCCACGAGGGCCATATTGAAGAGGTAGTCGACGGCCTGCTCCTGATTGAACAGCGCCCGGAACCAGGGAAACAGGCGCTGGGTGCCGTCGCTGAAGACCAGCGGCTGGTTCGAACAGATGAGCGGTGCGAAGACCGCCAGCGCGACAATCGGCGCCAGGCTCCAGACGGCCCCGTACGCGAAGCGGTTGTTGCGAAACTGCTTCCAGACGATGTCCCAGTACGTTTCGTCCTTCCCCATCAGCCCTCTCCCGTCGCGGAAAAGCTGATTCGCGGATCGACGACGACGTACAGGAGGTCCGAAAGCAGGATGCTGAGCATCACCACGATGGCGTCGATATAAATCAGCGCCATCAGCGTGGGAAAGTCTTTCTGCTCGATCGAGTAGAAAGAGAGCCGCCCCATCCCGGGAATCCCGAACAGGTATTCGACGAGCACGCTCCCACCCAGCATCGCCGGCAGAAAGCTCGAGAACAGGGTGATGATCGGAATCAGCCCGTTGCGCAGCGCGTGTTTGAAAATCACGTGGAACTCGCGAACCCCTTTGGCCCGGGCGGTGCGGATGTAATCCTGCCCGAGTACGTCGAGCATGCTCGACCGGGAATACATCGCCAGTCCCGCCAGATTGAACAGTGCCAGGCAGATGACCGGCAAAATCGAATGCCAGCCATAGTCGACCAGCCACGTGCCCCAGGTCATTCCGGCTGCTCCTTCCGAATGCAGGCCCAGCATCGGAAACCATTTAAACGGCTTCCCGTAGCACAGCGCCATCAGGCACAGCATCCCCACGATGAACGAGGGCATCGAATACAGCATGAACAGCACGAGGGAGATCGCGTAATCGGCCGGCCGGCCGCGCCGCACCGCGCAAACGACCCCCAGCGGCACCGCGATCAGGTAAATCAGCGCCTGTGACAGCAGCATCAGCGGCGCCGAGACCTTGACCGCCGCCCAGATTCTCTCGCTGACCGGCTCGCGCGTCGTCAGGGCCGAGCGGCCGAAATTGAATGTTGCCAGCCGCACCACCATGTGCGCATATTGCGTATCTGTCAGCACGCGCACCGCGCGGGTCAATCCCGACGGATGGTACTCGGTCGAGTTCGATTCGTAATGCACTTTCCAGTTCTCAGCCACGTCGGCGACCGCCTCGGGCCGCGCGTCGATCGGCACGTCCATCCTGAGCGGCTGGGCCACCAGCAACTTCATCGTCACCGCCGCCACGAATCGTTCAGGCAACGACCCGGATGACAGCAGCTTCCCCGCCAGAAACGGCATATCCTCGCGATCGAAACCGGCTTCTTCCAGCCGTGTGAACAGCGTGCTGCGGTCGAGTTCTGTGGTCAGTGGGGTGAACTTGCGCTCCAGCGCCTGGCGGCGGTCCTCGTCGAGCGGCGGAAACTTCTTCTCGTTTTTCCGCCACCATTCCTTCCAGGCCGAGACGACTTTGGGCGTCTCAGCCTCGGAGGGGTGGCTCGAATAGGTGAAGACGAACGGCGCGACAACCATTCGGCTCAGGCAGCGAATGGCGCCGATTTTCTGATGCAGGTCTCCCTCGGTCGCGTCGAGGAGCGCGATCGTTGCGGGTACGCCGTGTGCCCCGGTGTCTTCGCAGAAGATCTGCACCCACGTCTGGATCTTGCGCGCCAGCGCCCCGTGCTTGTCTGGATTCGTCAGGCTGCTGTCAAAGTCAGGAATCTTGAGCGATCGCAGGAATGCCAGCCTGGCAATGGATTCTGCGTCCGCGGCTTTGGCCAGCACCGCCACGTCTTCACGGACCTGGTCGATCGACCGCGCTTCGAAATACGCCGCCGATTTCATCGGCGACGCGAAGTCGCGGTAGTAATTCAGATTAATGACCAGCGGCTTGTCGAGCTTCAGGTCGCGTTTCTGGACCAGAAAGGCTTCGCGGGTCTGCGTGGATTCGCCCGCTCCCCCCGCAGAGCCCGCCTGGATCATCAACGGATCGCCCGGCGCCAGCTGCATGATGCAGAACGAGACCACCGTCACCCCGAACAGGGTGGGAATCATCGCGACGATGCGGCGGATTACGTACGTCCACACAGGATCAGTTCGTCAGTTCGCGGGGTTTTGATGAGAACCATTCGCGGACGTCGTAGCCGGGCCGGATCTTGTAAAACTTGATGTTCTCCAGTCGCGCGTCATGAAAGGCGGTTTGCTTGTCGGTGTACAGGAACGTGTAGGGCTGATCGTCATAAATCAGCCGGTGCATGCGGAACGAAATTTCGATTTGTTTGGCAGGATCGAATGTGACCCGCATTTCCTCAATCAGCTTGTCCAGTTCGGGATTGGCATAGCCGATCGAATTCGAACTTTCGGGAACATCGGCCTGACTCGAGTGCCAGATCTGAAACAGGTCCTGCTTCCAGCCCATGTTCCAGCCCAGCATCGCCGCATCGAATTCCTTCTGATGCAGTTTCGGGATCATTAAGTTCCATTTCGCCGGGGAGATCTGCACATCCACCCCGACCTTGCGGCAGTTCTCCTTGATGATTTCGGCCACCGTGAGGTACGTGGGTGAGTCGGCATAGATCATGAGGTCGAATCTTGCCGCCAGCTTCTGGCCGTTGACCGTTTTCGAACGCGTTCCGCTCCCGTCGGTGTCTTCCCAGCCCGCTTCCGTCAGCAGCTTCGCCGCCATTTCCAGATCGTAGGGGACGGGGGGAATCGATGAATCGTATCCGCGGCTGCCGAAGAGCATCGGCCCCGTTGTCCGCCGGGCCAGCCCCTTGAGCACGACGTCGATGATGTTCTGCACCGGGGTGGCGTGGCTGAGCGCCCAGCGGACCTTTTTATCCTTCAGGAATTCCCGCTTCTGGTTGTACGCGATCATCCGGTACGCCGGGTAATCGTAATCGACCGGCACGACCTTTCCGTTCTTGACGTTTTCGTTTTCCTTGCCTTCGAAAAAGAGGTTCTTGTCAGGAATGATGAACCAATCCATCTCGTTGTTGAGCACATTTTCCCGCGCCGTGTTCGGATTGGAAATCGCCTTGAAGATCACCCGGGAGAAGTAGAACGGTTCACCCCAGTAGCTGGTATTGCGTTCGAGAACGACGCGCTGGTCCTTCGTCCATTCCCGGAACATCATCGGCCCGGTGCCACACATCAGGCTGTTGGCCCAGTGGTTGTTGAATCCCTCGGCGAACTCTTCCGACATGAAATCGAACGAAATCGGCTCCCCTTCCTTGTCGACCGAATAGACGTGCCGGGGAATGATGGGAATTCCGAGCGTGAACTCGTCGGCCAGGAAGTAAGGCTTGGTCCACTTGATCTTCACGAGGTAATCGTCGACGACCGTAACCTTGACCTTGATTCGTTCCGACGCTTCCTTCGCGTCGGGGTCGGTAAAATAGCTGCGCCAGGAGGCCGCTTTGGAGTTCGGATTGAGGATGCAGTCGAACGTGAACTTCACATCCTTGGCGGTGAACTCGCGCGTCGGGAGCGGCTTGCCATTGGGGAGTTTCGCGGGGTGCCATTTCACCCCTTTGCGCAACTTGATCGTGAACGTCAGGCTCGGTTCGTCGAACGTCCAGCTTTCGGCAAGGCCGGGTGTGAGTACGTCGGGATCGGGATACTTCTGATCGGCGAGTGTATCGTAGACCCACATCTGAAACTCGCGGCTGACGTTGTCGTTGGCGGTGAGGGGATTGATCGAATCGGGGTCGTTACGATACCCGAACAGGAGCGTGTCGGAGCGCGCCGGGGCAACGCCGCCCATGGTTTTCGACCGATCAGGCGCTGCCGAAGCGGCTGTCGCACCCGGGCTGTCGGCTGCTGCGCCGCCTGTCCTGGTTGTGGCAACCTCGGTCCCCGCAGGGCCGGCGGCATCCGTGCCTTCTGCGGACGACGTCCCGGTGCCGCTCGAAGCCGTCGGCGCCGACCCCGCCGTTCCGCCCGTTTTTGCGGGTGGCGAGTCGGAGCCACACCCTGCGATCATCAGCCACAGTGCCCCGGTAATACTCCATGTGCAGGTGGTGCGAAGGTTCATCGTCCGTTGTTCCTTTGCCAGAATCAATTGCCAGGACTGATAGATTTGCAACGTCTCCCGGCGGGACGGCTCACGAATCGTATATAGTGGTTCAGATACGGTCAATGAGATGTTCGGTTGCCGGAATTCGACTTCCTGAGAACAATGGTGCTGGTCTAACGAGGAGCGCTGCATGCCAGACAAATTCAAAGTCGCAATCATCGGGAGCACGGGGCGCGGAGATTACGGTCACACGCTCGACGTCGCCTGGAAGGAAGTTCCCGAGGCGCAGATCGTGGCTGTGGCCGATGACAACGAGAAGGGGCGGGCCGCCTCCGCCGAACGTGCGGGAGTCAAAGCCGCCTACGCCGACTATCGGGCCATGCTCGATAAAGAGAAGCCGCAGGTCGTTTCGATCTGCCAGCGGTGGATCGACCGGCATCACGAGATGGCCCTGACCTGTCTCGAGCGGGGCATCCATGTCTTCATGGAAAAGCCCCTGTGCCGCACGCTGGCCGAGGCCGATCAACTCGTTCGCGCCTGCGAGATGACGCACGCCAAGCTGGCGCTCGCCCACCAGACCCGGTATTGCCCGATCATCCCGGTCGTCAAACAACTGCTGGCTGACGGCAAACTCGGAACGCTTCTGGAAATGCGCGGCCGCGGCAAAGAAGACCAGCGCGGCGGCCCCGAAGACCTGTGGGTCCTGGGGAGTCATCTGCTGAATATGATGCAGGCCTTCGCCGGCGATCCGCAATCCTGTTTCGCCACAATTACCAGCAAGGACAAGCCGATCACGAAGTCCGATGTCGCCGAGGGAAATGAGGGACTGGGCCCTCTGGCCGGAGACGCAGTCGAGGCGCGATATCAGTTTTCAAAGGGAGTCTCCGGTTACTTCAGTTCGCACCGCGCCCAGGAGGGGAAGCCGTCCCGTTTTGGTCTGCAGATTTTTGGTTCGAAGGGAGTCATTGAATACCTGACCGGCTATCTGCCCGACGTCTGGTTTCTGCCGGACCCCGGCTGGTCTCCCGGACGCAGCAAGGCGACGTGGCAGAAGGTGACCTCGGCCGGCGTTGGCAAGCCCGAACCGATCAAGCCGGTCGGTGTTCCTGCGGGGAACGTCGCGGCGATCAAGGACCTGCTCGCTGCGATCACCGAAAACCGGCAGCCCCTGTGCGGGATCTACGATGCCCGCTGGACGGTGGAAATGATCATGGGGGTGTTCGAATCGCAGCGGCTCGGGAAGCCGGTGTCGCTCCCGCTGCAGAATCGGCAGCACCCGCTGGCGATGCTCTAAACCGGCCGAACAGCGTTTGCGTCACGCGTATTGCAACGACGCAGCAACCGCCAGTTCGTCGCAGCGCTCGTTTTCGGGGTGTCCCGAGTGGCCGCGGACGACGGTGAAGCGCACATTGTGGCGCGACAAAAGTTCGTCGAGCTGGCGCCAGTGCTCCTCGTTCTTGAGGGGCTTGAGCTGCTTCCCCTCGCGGCGGCGCCAGTTGTTGCTCTTCCATTTGGGGAGCCATTCACGGCAGCCCTTGGCGACGTACTCGCTGTCGGTGACGACTTCGACGTCGGTGCGGCGTTTGAGGGCGGTGAGCCCCTCGATCAATGCCTGCAATTCCATCCGATTGTTGGTGGAATCCGCTTCGCCCCCGGAAGCTTCAACCACCTTGCCGCTGGCGGGATGCTTGAGGATGTAGGCCCAGCCACCGGGTCCGGGATTACCCGAGCAGGCCCCATCGGTGAACAGTTGGACCAACGGCAGAGAGGCAGCGCCGGGGCTCGCTTCGCTCATGGTTACCGTTCGCGGAAGGTAATCCGCCCCCGCTTCGGATCGTACGGCGAGACTTCGACCGTTACGCGGTCTCCGGGGACGATGCGGATAAAGTTCTTTCGCATCCGTCCTGCCACGTGCGCCATGACCTCGTGCCCCACATCCAGTTTCACGATGAACTGGGTGTTGGCCAGCGCCTTGGTCACGACGCCCTCCATGGGAATGCCTTCTTCTTTCGCCATAACGCTCCTGAACACAGGGGGACGCCGCGCCGTAAAATGTCAAAAGTCGCGGCAAGCCGTAGATTCTGGCATGAGAGGCTCGATTACTCAAGCCAAACCCGCGTCACGTTTCGATCACTGTTGACGGAACGGGCAGTTCCATTCCCCGGGGCCGCAATCCGGCAGCCAGCCTCGGCGGGGAACCTGCCGTCGCACAGACCTGCTGACGCGGTTGTGACGGTCGCAAACTGGCTGCCTGCCATTCCGGATTTGACGGGGGCTTGCCGGTTTTGACGCGGGCGCCGGCGGCCTCGGTATCACTGGGCAGCACAAATTCGCCAGGCTGGAGGGTTTCGCCTGTCGCCAGTCTTTCGCCACGTCGCAGGACTGCACCGAAAACCGCTTGTCGCCGGGAAAATTACGTCGAGAATCCCCCTCGTTCCCGCCCCGGTCAGAAACGCGTGCTAGATTTGCCACGCAGTTGACATGACGAAATGCCCGGATCGGAAACCAATATTATGGGATTTCTGAAGAAGTTCTTCAAAAACGTCTTTCGCGACGGCCACCCGCATACGACGGCGAGCAGCTTCGAGAACTTGTCGGAAGACCAGCTCGAATCGCATATGAAGATCGCCCGTTACGGCGACTTCTGGCTGACCGAAGCGATCCGGCCCTCGTTCGACCTGCAGGTCATGCCGGCGGCGGGCTTTCGCCACGACGTGTACCGCGACAAGGACACCGGCGTTGATATTCCGGTGCTGATGGCCTCGGCATCGCGGGAGAAGCTGTTCGACCTGTTCCTCGATCTGCTCGACCCGCTCGGCTGTGAAGTCGACGTCGTGCTCGAGACCAGCCACGATCGCAGTAATCGCGGCCACGACGACCTGTACCGCGAGCACATCGACCTTCCGGTTCTCAAGAGCACGCTGTGCGACTTTGAAGACCTGATTCTCGATGACGGCTGTGCGGGTATCGCCGTGCTTAACCCTGGAATTCCCCTGGAAGTCCAGTTTGACGAACACAAACTGCTCATTATGTATGGCCAGGATCTCTCGGAATTCGAGAACGTCCTCGAGCAATCGGGATTGCCCCGCATCGAAGAAATGCGGTTCATCACCGAAGCCGAACACGTACATTCCTCGAGCGACGAAATGGCGCGCGAGTTTCAGCAAATGCGCTATCGCCTCGGCCTCGATGAAGGTGGCGACGGCGACCAGTATTCCTGGAGCGATGGTTGATCGCCTTCTTGTAAAGGTGCGGGGATGAAAGTTCTGGCTAGCGTAGTCGTCTGCTGCGCCCTGGGGGCCTGCGGATGTGCGGGAAATCGGGCATTCGGTTCAGGAGCATCGGCGGGATCGGGCCGGTCGTCGGTTCCAGATTCTTCTCCGACTCTGGGACTCCCGACGCAGTCGCTCCCGCAGAACTCGTCGTCGTACGGCCCGAGCGGCGGCAGTGGACCGTCGCTGGGATTTCCTGAAGCCAAGCGAAGCGCCCCCGTTCCCCGCAGTCCCCGCATCACCCAGCTCGAAGCTCCCCTGCCCAGGCAGCAAACGGTCCGCAAACCGGCCCTGCCATTTGCGAATCCCGTTTCGACGACCGACCGCCCCGGGACCACCAGCCAGAAGGGCTGGAATCGGAACTACCGCAGCACCGACGGCAACTGGATTGAGTCCGCCGTCCTGGGGACCGGGCCCACGCGTATCGCCATCACCTCGAGCATGCACGGCGACGAAGTGCAGAGCGTCGCACTCGTGGACGCACTCGCGAATGCCGTACGCAAGAATCCCGAATACCTGCAGAACGTCACTGTGCTCCTCGTCCGCTGCCCGAATCCCGATGGGAACGCCGGGCGCACGCCGTACAACGTCCACGGCGTGGACCTGAACCGGAACTTCCCGTCGGCCAACTGGAAGTCGATGACCAATTCCCGCGCCGGCAGCCGCGCGGCCAGCGAGACAGAAACTCGCGTCGTCGTCCGCCTGCTCAACGAATTTCAACCCGGGTTGCTCGTACACCTCAAAGACAGCCGCGGACGCGGCGTCGTCAACTATGAAGGTCTCGTGCAGTCCCGCGCAGAACAGATTGCCAGCCTGACTGCCTGCCAGGTCGTGCAGGGACTGGGCGAGAAGACCTCGGGCTCGCTCGAGAACTACGCCCAGACACAATTGAAGTGCCCCAGCCTGACCGTATTGCTGCCGCGAGAAGCGGACGATGCGACGGCCTGGGAGAAGAACCGCGAAACACTTCTGGCTCTGCTCTCCAGCCAGAAGGAGAACAGATCGCTGTCGGATCTGAACCGTCGGGGCAACGCGATCGACGACCAGCCCGACCCGTTCGAAGAGCGGGCGGTCAGGAATTCGCCGGCGCAGAAGTCGCGCCCCGCCTCCCGCGGCGCAGTCGCCGGATCGACCACCGCGCTCATGCGTGAGAAGAATTCGAAGCTGCCCAACTTCCCGTCGCCGGTTCCGGATCAGGGATACGTCGAGCTGCCCCCTCCGTAAGCGCAGGCGTCAAGGCGAAGCCGCTCTCGATCAGCTCGCAGCGCACGATGGTCCGGCCAGAAGGCTGATGGGGCGTTCAGCTCGCAGAGTCGACCGCGGCAAACCTTCTCAACCGGCGTGTCGGGCGTTAATTGTCGCCAGCGACGACGCAACCTGGTTACGCGAATTGCGGGCTTCGAGAATCGTCTGCCGGAAGACATCGGCTCGCAACACACCGGGCAGCGACAGGATCGTATCGCCTGCCTTATTGAGCAGGTAAATGTCGGCAGCCGGATAAAATGACTGGCCCGGTTCCTGCCGGATCACGACCTGATTGACGTCGGTGAGGGGGACTTCGCGCAGCAGTCGGTTCCCGATCGAGCGCCGCAATTGCACGGTCCGATTCGTCAGTGCGTAGACCTCGCCGAACAGCTTCAAATGGGCGTAGATCTGAATGGCAATGATCGAGGTCGGCAGCGGAAAGAGCAGGTGCGACAGCTTGATTCCAAAAATGCGAATGGGAATCGATTCGTAGAGTTGCCCCAGGAGTTTTCCCAGGATCGTGCCACCGATCGAGGGATAGACAGCCATGATCAACGCCTGCTTGCCAGCGGCGCTCACCCCCGAAATTGCCGGAGGTCTTTGAGTCAGCATCGTCATGAATTCTCCGCTGCGCTCCCAATCGGAGGTCGCATTCCGGACAAAAACAATCAAAACTACTGGAAACGGATGCCTAACCTAGCAAACCAGTTGGACGTTTGCCAGTCATTGCTGCCGGGCCCGAGCAGGGGGCCTGCGAGTGCGAATCCGAGCAGACATGCGTCTATCCCGAAGGGATTGTGCAGTACGCTTTCAGCGTACACGATCTCGGCAGCTTTGCCCCTTGGCGGCCCATCACGGGGCACACGGGGTGCATCCGTTAATTGGTGGTGCAGCCCCCCCCTTTCAGTCCTTTCTCCCTCGCTGGAGGAGGACGATGGTTCCTTGGGTCGTGTCGAGAGCTTGTTCCGACCAGCAATGAGCGGATGCACCCCCCGATCGGGCTGATTGCGAGCCGAGGCTTGGAGCGCTCGGTACCCGGCGGTAGGATGGAGCATTCCCCTGATTTCTCTACGGCCGCTGGCGACATTCACTTCAAGGACTTGATCCATGCGCTCCCGCAGATTGTTTTTCGGCGTTCTCGCTCTCTGCCTGGCCTTCGGTGGATGTTCGGAGGGGAAACAGTCGGCCCCGACACAAACCGGCGCAGGAGGCAAAAAAAAGCTGCGCATCGCCGTGATCCCCAAAGGGACAACCCACGATTTCTGGAAATCGGTCCATTTCGGTGCCCAGCAGGCTGCCAAAGAGCTGGGCAACATTGAAATCATCTGGAATGGCCCCGACAAAGAGACCGACAAAGAAGGGCAGATCAAGATCGTCGATACGTTCGTCGGTGAACGTGTCGACGGTATCTGCCTGGCCCCGATCGATCGCGATGCGCTCGTCACCCCCGTCCGCCGGTCGAAGCAGCGCGGGATCCCCGTCGTCGTCTTCGACAGCGCGCTGAGCGATCTGAAAGACGCAGTCAGCTACGTCGCCACCGACAACTATCACGGTGGCGTAATGGGGGCCGAGTTCCTGACGAAACTGCTCGACGGCAAGGGTGGGGTGATCATGCTCCGCTATCAGGCCGGCAGTGAAAGCACCGAACAGCGCGAGCAGGGCTTTCTCGATACGCTCAAACAGAGCGAGGGGATCAAAGTTCTCTCAGAGAACCAGCGCGTCAATTCCGACGCGGTCGAAGCGCTCAAAGTGGGTGAGACCCTGTTACGCAACTTCAAAGGCGAAGTCACCGGCGTCTTCACGGTCTGCGAGCCCAACAACAAGGGGATGTTGCAATCGCTCGAAAATGAGCAACTCGCCGGAAAGGTTCGGTTTGTCGCCTTCGATTCCGACCCGCGGATCCTCAAGGGACTCAAGGACAAAACGGTCGACGGCGTGATCCTGCAGAATCCGGTGCAGATGGGTTACCTGGCCGTGAAAACGCTGGTGGCGCATCTGAACGGCGAAAAAGTTGAGGCACGGATCCCCACGGGTGAAGTGCTGGCCACCCAGGAGAATCTGGACAACCCCGACGTTCGTGAGCTGCTCGAACCCGGCCAGGCTCAGTAGAGGCTCGTCTCGTGCGGCACAGCACGGGCGATCTGGTGACAGGGTGCAGCGGAACTGTCTGGCGGCGTGACCTCCTATGTTTGCCGGTGTCGACGAATGATCATGAATCCACCTGCGACCTCACCTCCGCTGCTGCGAATGCAGGGGATCAGCAAGCGGTTCGGTGCGACCCATGCACTCCGAGGCGTATCGCTGGAGGTCCGCTCCGGCGAAGTCCTGGCGCTGATCGGTGAAAATGGCGCCGGCAAGAGCACGTTGATGAAAGTTCTCAGCGGCGTGTATCCCCGCGACGATGGCCAGATGGAACTCGCAGGCCACCCTTACGCCCCGCAGAATCCGCAGAACGCCCGCCACGCCGGTGTGGCCATCGTTTACCAGGAGCTGACTCTCGCCGCCGACTTGAGCGTCGAAGACAACATCATGCTGGGGCAGGAAGTCGGCCGATCCGGCTGGCTCGATCGAACCGAGCAGCGCCGCCGCGTGCGCGCGGCCCTCGAGCGCCTGGGACATGGGGACCTGCGGCTCGATACGCCGGTCTGCCGCCTGTCGGTCGGCATGCAGCAAGTGGTCGAGATCGCCCGTGCGCTGGTCCTGGAGGCCAAGCTCATCGTCTTCGACGAGCCGACGAGCTCGCTCACGCAGCACGACGCGCTCCGCCTGTTCGACGTCATCGGCCGGCTCAAGCAGTCGGGGATCGCCATCGTCTATATCAGTCACTTCCTCGAAGAAGTCCGGCGGATCAGCGATCGGTTCACTGTTCTGCGGGACGGCTGCTCCGTCGGCAGCGGCGATCTGCAAGGGACGAGCGAATCACAGATCATTGCTCTGATGGCCGGCCGCAGCGTCGACGAACTTTTTCCCCGGGTGCCGCATACGGCCGGCGAGCCCATTTTGTCGCTCGCCGAGTTGAGCGGAGTTCGGCTGCCGCACAACGTGTCGTTTGATTTGCGTCGCGGCGAGATCCTGGGGATCGCCGGGCTCGTCGGCGCGGGACGTACGGAGCTGCTCCGGTGCCTGTACGGGCTCGATCCCTTGGCCCGGGGCGCCGTTCGCGTGAGTGGCAATGTGCCGCGGCACTCGCCGGCAGGGATGATTGCCGCGGGTGTCGGGTTTGTTTCGGAAGACCGCAAAGGGGAGGGGCTGGCGCAGTTGCAGTCGATCGCCGACAATCTGACCGCCGGGCATCTGGCCCCCTACGCCCGGTTTGGCTTTCTCAACCTGGGCCGTCGCCGGTCGGCGGTGAAAACCTGGATGGAGCGGCTGCAGGTCAAGAGTCGCTCCCCCGAGCAGCGACTGGTCGAACTGTCGGGAGGTAATCAGCAGAAAGTGGCCATTGCCCGCGTCCTGCACCAGGGGGCCGACGTCCTCTTGCTCGATGAACCGACCCGCGGAATCGACGTCGGAACCAAGGCCGAAATCTACCGGCTGATGGGCGAGTCGGCGGCTCAAGGAAAGGCGATAATCTTTGTGAGTTCTTACTTCACTGAATTGCTGGCTGTCTGCGATCGCATCGCGGTCATGGCCCGCGGCAAGTTGCGCGAAATCCGACCGGCACAGCAGTGGACTGAGCATGCTCTGCTGCACGCGGCCATCGGTCTGGAAGGAACTGAATCATGAGTGCTCGACCTGAATCACAGGGGACCGCCGCTGGTGGCCGACGGGCCGCCCGCCTCGTCGGTTCGGCACTCGGCCCGTTCCTGGGCCTCGTCTTCGTGCTGGCCCTGTTTTCCCTGGCCGACTACGCGCGATCGCGAACCACTGGAAAGACTCCCACGTTTGCATCGGAAGCCACGGCGCAAAAGGTGTTGCGCGACGCTTCGCAGGTGGGAGTGGCGGCGCTCGGCATGACGCTGATCATCATCGCCGGCGGGATCGATCTCTCGGCGGGAGCCACGATGTCGCTGTGCGCCACGATCACCGCCTGGTTCTTTCGCGAGAACTACGGTCCGTTCGTTGGCGTCTCGGCCGGGATCCTGGTGGGGTGCCTGGCCGGGTTCATTAACGGCGCCCTCGTCAGCGGCCTGCGGCTCGTCCCGTTTATCATCACACTGGGGACGATGACGATCTACCTGGGACTGGGGCTGATTCTGGCGAATGACACTCCCATTCGTGCCTTCGGAAAAGTCCCCGACTGGGTACTCGACCTGCAGACGCCTTACCCGATCCCTGAGTGGCTCCAGGTTTCGTCCGGCGTGTGGGTGATGGTGGCCCTCTCGGCAGTGGTGGGCATCCTGCTGAAATTCACCGTCTTCGGTCGCCACGTTTTTGCGCTGGGGTCGAACGAAGCGACCGCGCGCCTGTGCGGAGTCAACGTGACGGCGGTTCGGATCGCCGTCTATACGATTGCCGGATTCTTCGTTGGTGTCGCCGGGTTGTTCCAGTTCGCCATTCTCTCGGGAGAGGGAGATCCCAAGGCGGGGATGGGGAAGGAACTCGAAGTCATCGCCGCCGTCGTCATCGGCGGCGGGAGCCTGAATGGGGGCCGGGGATCGATCCTGGGAACTCTATCGGGCGCCTGCATCATGGCCGCCATCCTGCATGGCTGTGTCACGCTGGATATCAAAACTGCGTATCAAAAGGTCATCCTCGGTATCATCATCGTCGCAGCCGTCGCGCTCGACCAGATTCGCCAGCGCCGCCTGGCCGCATAGTCACCGCCAGGCCGGCGACAATTGAGAGACTTGTCACATTACCGTCCAGGGAGCACGCCCATGTCGATTTCACGACGCCAGTTTGTGACCACGGCGGCGGCAGCCGGGCTGGGATGTGCGAGCCCGCTGGCCGCCACCGCTGACGAGCCAGGCAAAGCACAGGCAGTTTCAACGGTGCACAATCGTTTCGCCGTCGCGACCTACTCCTTCTGGCAATTCCGGCCGGAGCGGGTCGAGATCGAGACATGTCTCGACGCTGCGGCCGCGATGGGCTTCGACGGTGTCGAGATCCTGCACCGCCAGATGCGCGACGAATCGAACGGTTATCTCCAGGGGCTCAAGAAGCACGCTTTCTCGCTGGGGCTCGACCTGTGCGGCTTTTCGACGCACCAGGGCTTTCTCTCGCCCGATAAGTCGGAGCGCAAGAAGAACATCGACCACACGCTGCATTGCATCGAACTGGCCTATCGCCTCGGCATCCCCACCATGCGCGTCAACACCGGTCGCTGGGGGACGATCAAAGACTTCGACGAACTGATGAAGCTGCGCGGCATCGAGCCCCGCCTCCCCTGCCACACCGACGACGAAGGCTTCCGCTGGGTGATCGACAGCCTCGAAAAGTGTCTCCCCAAAGCCGAGGAATGCGGAGTCGTTCTCGGCCTCGAAAACCATTGGGGCCTGGGCCGCACTCCCGAAGGGGTGATGAAGATCGTGAACGCGATCGACGATCCGTGGCTGCAAGTGACTCTCGATACGGGCAACTTTCTCGAAGACCCTTACGACAAGCTCGAACAGCTCGCCCCCAAGGCGTTTCTCGTGCAGGCCAAAACGTACTACGGCGGCGGCAAATGGTACACCCTCGACCTCGATTACCCGCGCATCGCGAAAATCCTCGCCGACGCTGGCTACA
>Ga0137463_1000043_pt1 | contig 55619 bp, 41 predicted proteins | sample EasRivERMGT800_2_FD_102333 | JGI IMG/M metagenome (GOLD analysis project Ga0137463, IMG submission 102333) | Soil microbial communities from meander-bound floodplain in the East River, Colorado, USA - East River MetaG ERMGT800_2 | ecosystem: Environmental > Terrestrial > Soil > Floodplain ...
AGTCATTGGGCTTTGGCCCTCCGGCGGGGTGTCTCCACAACCAGTCCATTCCGGCCTCCGTGCGGCGACGTTCCCGCAGTAAATCCTGAATTTCGGAGCTAGACCACATGCCTTTCGACCGCCTCCAGCGCGCGGGACGTTACATGTCCGTGGGACGGCTCGCGCGCAGGTAAATTCCTCAAACGACGAAATCAACGATTCCCGTGGTGAGGAGTTTCCGGGGGGCAATAAAAAGCGAAGCCGTTCGCGCGTAGAATTTTTTGCTACGACACGAACGGCTTCATTCCAAGGCGAGCCACAGCAAGGCGACGCATTTGGATCCCCGCGAAAAACTCAGGACCAAAGGGGCCGGCAATCACCTTTAGGCGAGGACCGGCGTCACAACTCACGACCAAACCAGACTCAGGGTTGGCGTTCGTGTGACAACCGCGGACACCCTTCAGCCTGAAGAAGCAGGTGGAAGCAGTGAGACAGGTGGTCTGCACGCACGCCTAAACGATTGCGACGGCGAAACTAACTCAGGGCAGACCGGATGTCAACGAATCTAGGAATTTTTTTCGAACGCGGGTATAACGGCGCGCGAAAGGAATGCCCAATGCGCGAAGCAACCAGGCGGCCAGCGGATGACGAAGCGACGGCGACTCGGCGTGCCGACGTCGCCAGCCTCACCGGCCAAATCCACTGGCAGCGCGAGAAATTGCGCGATGTGACGGTCACCGGAGATCGGATCTTGGGCGGCCTGCTGGCCGACCTGGCCTCGGCGGCACGGCTCCTGGCGAAGCAGCTTGAGCCGGTCGTTGTGCTCGGCGCCGTCTCCGTCCGCGTCAGTCGGCGAGCGGGCCGCCGGGGAAAGGTTCGCCAATGCTGACAAAAACGCAACAGCGAACGCGGACGGCTCTGGCCCCTCTGGCCCTGTCAGCGTTTGAGCTGGCCGAGACCCTCCGCAAAACGTCGCAGCGGAGCCGCGATCCCCGCCCAAGCGTCATCGTGCTGAGGGCGGCCGGCTGCCGGCTGGCCGTCGCCGCGATCGAATTTGGCACGCGGGTGCAACGTTTTCTGGATCAGGAAGCCATCGCAGGCGCAGGTCCTAAGCGTCCGCGAAAACCTTCCGGATCTCGGGATCGTCGAGCAGCATCTGCAGGTCGTCGAGCGAAAGCGCTCTGACGTCGGCGGGAAGCCAGTGCTCTACCGCTGAGCTGCACCCGCGATTGCGGGGAAGCCGTCGCTGAACTACAAAAAAGGCCTGGCGGCACGATTGAACCGTTTTTCACCGTGCCACCAGACCTCGGCAATGCGCCCTCACCTCATTCGCTTTTGATCAGGCCCGGGGAACCTGTCCCGGAACCAGAACCAGAAGTGGATGATGGTGAGGAGCGCCGCCAGGAATTCGATGCCATCCTTGGACATCTGATTCCTCCTTACGAAATTCGCAGCCGGGTTGCCTCCCCTTCGGCCGCAGGTACTGCGCCCCCGTCTCCAAGACGGAACCGGGCGCGGAAGCCTCCCTCGGTTTGGAAGAAGAAAAACGGAGGAGAGTTTGCAGGCCGTTTAGGCGGAACGCTTTCGCGCTCTGACTGAGCCCCGGGGCCTTGCGACCCTATTCCCTACCGGGATTGCCCGGCCACTTCGGCCGGCGGACTCTCCCCAGTTTTTCTTCAGTGCATTTTCAGAACCTTCACTCGAACAAGAATCACTGCTGGCTTGGGAAGCCAGTGCTCTACCGCTGAGCTACACCCGCGGAAAATAACTGCGGTCGCATCGAGAAACACCGAAACCACAACACATTCCACGCCCGTCATTTCTAACCGTCCGGACTAGCGAGTTCAAGGGCGTGTCCCCGGAAATGGATCTGGACTCAAACAACTCTTTGAGCTGTCTTTACTTTACCTCGCGGCGGCGTGTCGCGCCAGCCTTTTCCTGGCGACGTTCCTGATTTTCCTGCCCATCGGCCGCTGGGACAAAGCGATCGGACTGAAAGGCGATCTTTCCGTCGAGAATTACGAGGTCGGGAGCGAGCGGTTGGTTCGGCGATCTGTCCCCGAACGCGACTGCGAATTGGCTTACCGATCGAACACCCTGTTCGTTTTTGGACCTGACGGTCCCGTTCACGACGAACCCATTGCCGTCGGTCTTTTTCGTGACGGTTTCCTCTTCGAATTCCGCCGTGTTCGGCGCCCTAAGGCACTTCCGCACAGCGAGCCGGGCAAGTCGAATGCACTCGGCGTCGTCGGCTGGAACCGGCATCATCCAGGTCCACAACCCGACCCCGATGATGGTGAGAATGACCACCACGCCGGCGATCAGATGCAAGCGATCGGCGAGCGAAACAGGCCGGTCTGTATCTTGCGGCATGGGGCTGTTCCCCGGAGGAATCGGGCAAGTCTGCCGGCCAGCCTACCGCACAGCAAACCGCAGTTCCAGTGGCGACTCTGCCTCCCATGGAAGCCGCACAAAAAAACCGCACGCCGAACCGGTTTTCCAGATTCGGCGTGCGGCAGGCGACGTCAGACTCCACGCCGTCAGTTGGCAGACTTGTGGATCACCACAAAGTTTCCGCCACGCGGCGTTCGCACAAGCAGCAGGACTCCCTTTTCGGCCGGAGCCGACTTGAGCGCTTCCTTGAACTCGGCCGGGTTCGTAACTCGCTTCGAACCGACTTTCTCGATCACGACTCCCTCTCGCAATCCGGCCTGCGCAGCAGGGCCGTCCGGCTTGACCGAGGTCACGACGACACCGGTCGTATCAGCTTTGTAACCCAGCTTTTGCAGAACTTCGGGTTTGGCCCCCTCGATTTCGAGCCCCAGGTCGGCAAAGCTGTCGGCCTTGGGGGTCTCGGGTGCGGGCTTCTCCTGGACCAGTGTGTCGCTGGCCAGCGAGAAATTGCGAGGCATTTCCTTTGCCGTAATGTGCACCGTCATCTCTTTCCCGTCGCGAATAATCTGCATCGGATACGAGGCACCGGCCTTGAGCTGTTCCACAACTCCCTGCAAGTCGCGCGGGCCGTGAACGTCCTTGCTGTTGCACTTGAGCACGAGGTCTCCCGGTTCGAGCTTGGCCGCTGCGGCGGGCGAGTCGGGCATAACGTCGGTCACAATCGCTCCCTTGCCGACCGGCACGTTGAACTGCTTCGAGAGTTCGCTGTTGACCGGCTGGATCGCCACGCCGAGGTATGCGCGGGTCACTGTTCCGCGTTCGATCAGCTGTTCGGCGACCCAGCGGGCCAGATTGATCGGGACGGCAAAACCGACGCCGTCATAACCACCCGAGCGGGTCGAGATCGCCGTATTGATCCCCACGACCTGTCCGGCCAGATTGACGAGCGGCCCACCGCTGTTGCCCGGATTGATGGCCGCATCGGTCTGAAGAAAGTCCTCGCGTTCGGTGATCTTGGGCCCGCGTCCCTTGGCACTGATGATGCCGCTGGTGACGGTGGCATCCAGTCCGAACGGGCTGCCGATCGCCAGAACCCAGTCGCCGATTTCCATCGCGTCGCTGTCCCCCAGGGGAATAACGGGAAGCTGGCCGTCAGTCTTGATGCGCACGATGGCGACATCGGTCCGCGGATCGGTCTTGATTTCGGTGGCCATGAACTCGCGGCCGTCGTGCAATCGGACCTTCACGGACTCGGCATCGGCCACCACGTGATTGGCGGTGAGAATGATGCCCGAAGGATCAATCACGAACCCCGAGCCCATTCCCTGCGAGCGGGGCATCTGCTGCGGTCCGCGGCGGAAAAACTCCTTGAAGCGCGGGTCCCGCTTGAAGAGATCACCGAATGGCGTTCCCTCAAACGTCTCATCGCCGTCGGCGTCGTGTCCGCTGACCTGCACCGCTTTGCCGCGCGTCTCGATGGAGACCATCCCCGGCAGCGCCTCGCGCGCCGCCTGGCGGAAGGCGGTGGAGAGCTCCTTGGCTTCCCGCAAAGCGTGGGTGTCGGCGGCCGTGGCAACGGGCAGGGCCGGCAGACGCACCTGCATGGTGCCGGCCGAATATGCCAGACTGACGATCCCCAAGATGGCAACGATCCAATGTGCGTTCGTGCGAATGAATCTCATAGCGTCAACTCCTGTCTACTGAACTTGCCGCGGAAATCTGTTGGGCCCGAAGGTGGGAAGATGCTGGGCGGGACTCGCAGCATTCCGTTGTGCGAGGGCAAACGACCTCGGTCACTGTTAATCCTTACGGCGGCGGGGGGTGTAATGTTGGCCGGAATCGCCGCCAAAACGGTGTGAAAAAATTACAAAATCGTCAAGGGGACTTACTGGCTGAAGCGGCAAAATTCCGTGGGGACAGCAGCGAACAGAAAACCGAAAAAAACCCCTTGACCTGTTTCAGTCAAACGTCTATTGTCCCGCCCTCACTTGCGGACGCAGGTGACAACGAGCCAATCGCCCCGGAAGTAGCGGAAGTCCTTTGCCCCCCTGGGACCCGCTGCTTCCGGGTGTTTTTTTGCGCCGGCACGGGTGCCCGGCCAGGTGGTGCACAACCTGCGCCGACCAGTTTCCCAGATGCATCGATCGGGTGAGGACAAGCGGCTCACCGGTCTATCGGTGCCGATTCAGGCCTCTGCCGGCATCTCGCGATCGGGGCCCGGTTACTGTTACGACTCGACGGCAATGTGCCTGATCTGCATGTCAGCCAGATCGACAATCGCGAGCGTCCGTGGACTGGCGCGAAACAGCGCGCCGGGATTCAGAACGAGCGTCCGCCCCTCGAGATGCTGCTCGGCGACATGAGTATGCCCGTAGCAGACGAGATCCCAATCGCCCGATTCCACCGTCTCTTCAAACAGCTCGTGGTCGTCACTGTGGAGCCAGGCAACTTTCCGGCCCGCGAGTATCAGCGACCCGAACCGGGCGTGGCACGTCTGACCCGATCCTTCGATTGCCTGTGACAGAGCCCCTTCGTCGTGGTCGACATTACCGAAGACGAAATGTGCAGACAACCCGGCGAATAGCGGTACGATCGACGGGGACCCAATGTCACCACAATGCAGGACCGTTTCGATCTTCTCACGCGCCAGGATGCGGACGGCGGCGGTCGTAGATCCGATGTGCCCGTGCGTATCGCTGACAACCCCGAGCTGCATCGCACCACCGCAGAAGTTGACGACATTGGCCGCGGTCAGACCGGCCAGACGACGCTTTGGCCAGGTCGCAACGTTTGCCACACGCTCTGTTATATACGCTGCTCGACGCGATGCCAAACTCGACACGATGCCGGAGCGTCACGACTGACGCGCAGCGCGAAGCGGCGAAACAAAACGCCTCCGGCTTTCAAAAAGCCGGAGGCGTGATTCTGGCATCCACCGATTATTGATCGTCTGGAGTCCGGGCCGGGGATTTGCCGGCACCCCTGGCCGACCTGGCTCCCGAGCCCGATTGCGCGGCACCGCCGGCCTGCATCGCCGGGTTGTTCGAGGCGGTCCCGCCGGTCTGCTTGATCGCGCCGGCTCCAGCAGGGGCCTTGCCGGATGCCGGCCGGATGTTGCCGCCGGTCGATTCGCCGGTCCAGTAATTGTCAACCCGTGCTTCGCTCTTGATCTTCTTGAAAACCTCGGCAATCGCGAGCTGGGTCTTTTCGTCCTTCAGTTCCTTCATCAGGATCTCTTCCACGTCTGCCCGGTTGGTGACGTTGGGAACCGTACGACCATCGCACATGATGATGATATGCTGATTCAAACCGATTTGGATAACTGGAGAGATTTCCCCCTCCTTCAGTTTGAAGGCGGCTTTTTCAAGTTCCTCCGATCCGCTGTACCGCGGGATGGGAGGAATCCGCCCCCCCATCGACTTGCTTGTCGGGTCGATCGAATATTCCGCCGCCAGCTTCTCGAAGTTTTCTGGATTTTTTTGTGCCTTGTCCCAAGCTTCACTGGCCCGTCGCGAATTGTCGAGGACGATCGCTCTGGCTTTCACCCGGGGACCATAGTTGCGGATGAATGCTCGCTTCATGTCTTCTTCGGTGACTTTCACCTCTTCACCAGCCAACTTGCGAAGGGCGAGGAGGGGCCAGACGCGATCGCGCCGGTACTGTGTAGGCGTCAGATTGTTCTCGGCCTGCAACATTTGCAGGTACTGATCAACACTGAATCCCAAGTGCTTGGCCGTCTTCTCGATTTCCTTGGTCACTTCGGCTTCGCTGACCTCAATCCCCTGAGCATCACACGCCTGCTGCAGGATCTTGCGATTGATGAGATTTTCCAGGATGTCCTTGCCATACACCGCGACGCATTCGGCCGCCACTTCGTCGTAATTGATGTATTCCTTGCCAACCCGGGCCAGATTCTTCCCAGCCTTTTTCTGCGACTGATCGGCGGCAGCTCCGGCCCTGGCCGCCTGCGTGGATTTTCCGTCTTCCGGAAACGCCGGAGTCGGACGCGTGACTTGATACATGACCCCCGCGGCCAGCAGCATCAGTGCGCTGCCGCCGGCAACCATGGACCAGGTTTGTTTCGTCCCCGAATTGGATTTGCGTGCCGTCGCGTGAATCCGTTCACTCATTGCCCGAATCTCCGGAAAGGGAAAAGCCACTGGTCGTGAAATGCCCCGGAATCGACCGCACGCTGGGGGTGCCAAGGGGGGCGAGTTATAGAATTGCCGGGAATATCCGTCAAGCTCTTTTGCCGAGCCGACTTGCGTCATTGCCCATGTCGAGATCGAATCGTAATCAGTTGCCGGAATTCAGTTTGTGGAGAGTTTCCGACAGCATATCATGGACCCGAGCAGCCGCGGTGCGGACCATCGGCAGAAACCGCAGGCAACATTTTTAACCCGATTTTCGGGAGTCGGCGGGACCGGTCCGTTCGTCAGGCAACTGGCCCGGTGGCCAGAAATCCGGCTTCGCGACCTGTTGCGCGCCGAACGGCAGCCGGCTGTTACCGGAGCGTTGTGTCCCCAGCACACTCGTGCATTCTCCATTCTTGAAGGGGACAACCGCCGGTCCCGCCGGAAGTCCGCTGGAAAATTCAGCCGATGGAATTTGCCGCCCCACTAGGCGCCTGCCTGAAGGAATTGTCATCTCAGAACCACTGCGGGTCCTTTTGTCCCGGAAATCGAGGCGAATTCAACCTCCATTTACGGTGGTCCACGCCACTTGCGCAGCGGGATTCATGCAAAACTCGATTTGCTTCGGGCTCGCTTTACAGGTAAAAATAACGGGATTGTGACGTTGCAGCGCGCTCCATGCACAGGGGGGGAGTTGGCATGTCGGAAATCTCGAGGGGCCCGACCGATCGCGTGAGACTGCTCGGAACATGGCTGGGTGCCTGGCTGGCCATGATGTCGCTCTCTCTGTCGATTGCTGCGGACAAGTCGGCCGGCAAGTCAACGCCCAAATCAGGGGCGAAGACGAAGGCGGCGGCCGAGGTTGAGGAGCCAGAAGCCGAGGCGGTTGATGACGGGCTTGATACCGACGAGAGTCTCAGCAATCTGACAATCCCGCCGGCACTCCTGGGGAAGGTCGACAAAGCGAATCGACTCAAATTCTCGCAATCAATGCGTGCGCTCGTTCTGGAGGGAATGGTCGCCGACGGTGCAGCGACATCGAAACGCTATTTCGAAGCGGCCCATCAGAGCGCGCCCGACGATCCCCGCGCGGCGTACGCGTACGGCCTGGCTTTGCTCGTTCAGAACAATCCCAAAGAGGCGCTGCCGCAATTCCGCGCCGCCGCGAAACAAACGAACGTCCCGTTCCTGCCCGCTGTGCAGGGAGTCGCGTGGATCCACCTGTCGAAAAATGAGCTACCGCAGACACTGACGACTCTGACCGACATGGCCCGCCGACTCGAAGACTCCCGGGGGACCTGGCCGACCGACCACGACAAGAAGTACTCAGCCGAATGGATTGGCCGGATGATCGGCTACATGACCGGACCTGGCAAGAACGACGACCGCGCCGACGACGTTGCCGCGGCCGCGGGCGAGATTCAGAAGATTCTCACCGGCGAGCGCCGGCAGTCCTTTGAGCACGGCAGGAAGACCATCTCGCGCCGGTATGACGAACTCAAGGCCGAATCGGCGCGCCCGGTCAACGATGTGATCGCAGAGACGAAACAGAAGCGGCAAGACGCCCTGGCGGCGGCGCAGGGGGCAGAAGCCGACGTCAAGCGCATCGAAGAAGAGATTCGTTCGGTCAAAAAACCGTACGATCAGCAGATCGCCGATGCCGACCGTGAAATTCGCGAGAATGCAACCAAGGTCAAGCGCCTGTCGGCCGAGTTGCCCGAGGCGGAAGAAGAGGTGAGCGTGTTGTCGACGCCGCAGTTGATTCCGCAGCCGCGCACGGTGACTCGTTACCGCATGCCGGCCTATCAGTACATGACGACTCGCAATGAAACTGCCCAGGAAAAGAAAGCCCGCGAAACCAAGCTGACGTCGGCGCAGCAGCGCCTGCAGCAACTGAAAACGTCGCTCGACAACGCCAAGCAGAGTATGAGCGAAGCCCGCTCCAACCGCGACAAAGCACGTACCGACAGCCGCAAGTCGGTCGCCGACAAACAGTCGTCCCTCGCCGACGCCCGGCGCAAGAGCCAGGAGCTCGCGGCCCGCGTCAAGGAAGCCGAACACGCGCTCTTGACTCCCGAAAAACTCAAATCCCGGGTGACGGCGCTCGATTCTTATGTGCCGCTCGATCCCGAGGTCGAAAAACCGCGGCTGCTGGCCGTGCTGAAGACCCTGTCCGCCGAGTAATCGTCGCGGACTCTGCTATGGGCAGGTCGCGGCACACGTCCTGGAGCGCCGGTCATTTCGGCGCATTCTGCTCGAGTCGTTCAGCCTGCTCCATCTGATACAGCGGCAGGAAGCGATAGTAGACTTCCAGGCATAACGTCGAGATCGCCGTTGAGAACACGCGACCACCATAATCCCCCCACGGAGCCCGGGGATTCCAGCTTCCGGCGTAATCGCCATCCGTTCGCTGGTCAGCAACGAGCGAATCGCGCATGGCTTCGTTCCAGCGGCGCCAGGCCTCGCCACCGTGGTGGTACATCGCCAATGTTCCATAGTACCAGTAGTACAGATCCTGTTTGGAATGTTGCGGCAGGTTTTGCAGCAGGTACTCAACCGCTTCCAGAGAGGACTTGTTCGTGCGTTTGATGCCCAGCATCTGTTTACAGAACAAGGCCTCGGCGGTCATTGAAGGCTTCGGGCGTTCGCCGGCGCCGGCGCGGTACGACGCCAACCCTCCCGACTGACTCGCGCGGCGGGCCTTGAGTTCGTCACCGTTGGCGATCAGAAAATCGATCGCCTTGTTGAGCGATGCATTCGGCACTTCGAGGCCGGCGGTTCGTGCGCTCTTGAGCGCCATCAATTGCCAGCCGAACAAGCTCATATCCCCCGCGGGGTCCTTGAGCTGCCTCCAGTCGGTGTAGCGCCACGATCCATCCGGATACTGAGCCGCAACGATATACTGGATGGCCCGCGCCAGCGGCTCGCGCAGAGTGCGGTCCCTCGTCATGCCATACGCTTCGCCCAGGGCAATCGTCGCCATTCCGTGGCAATACATGCGGGCATAACGGTTGGCCCTGCCGCCGAGAAAACCGTTCGCATCCTGTTGCGAGATGAGCCACCGCAGGGCTCGATCGACATTGTCGGAAAACAGATTGTCCTCGTGGGTGTAGCCCTTGCCCAGGAACGCGAGAACCGCGAGCGCCGTCAGGCCCGACTCGGCGCCGAAACCCGAGCGGGCCCGTTCCTGGGGATTGGGGAAATTCACCGTTTTGTCGGGTTCGCTCCCCAGCGTCGATTCGATCGGTTCCCAGAACCCCTGCGGATGCTGATTCGTGGCGAGCCATTGCAGGCTGGCTTCGACCGCCTGCTCTGATTTTTCGTTGGCCCCCATATCGATCGCAAACTTCTCCCGTTGCGGCGATCGCCGCAGTCGATACGGAGCCGGAACTCTTGCCGCATTCTTATCGATTGCTCCGCCGGTGTCAGAGCGCAGCATGTGCGGAGACGGGACTCCGACGCCTGATTCGGCGCCGGAAGATGTCGAAGCGACCGCGGCACCAGGCGCTCCGCCAGTCCGGCCCGAAGCGCCAGCCGCTCCCGGATCAGATGATCCCGATGGTCCGGCTGGCAGTGCAGTTCCCGGTCGCGTCCGCTCAAGACTCCCCGGTTCGGCTGTGCCGACGATCGGCCGACCGGTCCGCGCGAATGGTCCCGTCGCCGGACCGCCCCCACCACCATTCGTACGAGCGGGCGCTGAATCCGATGCATCTTCAGCCGCTGTCGCCCGGGGCGCGCTGCGCGCCGTTCGCGCCGGTTCTGGAGCACCACTCGCGCGGCCGACAAGTATCTGGGGCCCGGAATCCTGCCCGCCACCGATTGATCGCGGGACGGGATTGGCTTCGATCCGCAGGTCGTCTGTCGCAGCCGTTCGTTGGCGCGGCGCAACCTCAGCCGATTTCGAAACATCGGAACCTGCAGGTGCACGAGTCGGAACACCCGTTCCGGCCCCCGCAGTCGGGCGCGCCTGGGCGGTCTCTTCATTGATTTTGGGAGTGGTTCTCTCAACCACGACCGGAGCTCGTGCTGCGGGGCGTGCCGGTTCGGGAAGCGGCACGTCGCCAGTCGGGCCTTCCGCCAGATTCGGGGCTGGCATGGCGAGCGGGTCCGGACTCGAGAATTGCTTACGCGGATTCGCATCCGCATTCGGGGTTTCGCGCGGAACCCGCTCGAGTCGTGCCGCCTTCGGCGAGTCGGGCTGGGGCGCCTGTTCCCAGGCGGGAGACTTGTCGAGAGGCCGGCTCCCCGTCGCTGAGGCCAGCTGACCTTCGGCACCCGGCGGTTCACGCCCCGCAGAATCGTCAACAATCTGGCGAATCGACACCGAGTCACCACGGCGATTTTCATCGGCAGGAACGCCGTCACCGGCTTCCGACCGAAACGCCGGCCCGAAGACCACGGTATTCGAGATCAACCCCAGGAGCAGGTGCACCAGCAACGATACGCCCAGCGTTTTTCGTGTGATGTCGCGCTCTCCCCAGCGCGTAAAGAGCATTCGCACCAGCAGAAACGTGACAACGAAGCCGCCGGTCCAGATGCCCCCCCAGTAGGCGGTGGCCCACCAATCGCGCTGCATGTGGTCGTACGCTTCGAGCGCAATGCGACGCGCGTCGTCGAGCGACCAGTCGAATGCCAGCAGGAGTGGAAGCGAAGTCGCCATGCGCCTATTCAGTTTTCAATTGCGTGGCCAGTGAGTAGTTGTGGAGTTTCGCCTTCTGGCAGACTGACAACACATCCATGATCGACTGGTAGGTTCCCTTTCCGTCTCCGCGAATCAGGACCGCCTGATCGGCGAAGCGGTCGTGCGCGCGGGACAGCAGCGCTTCGAGGTCGGTGGCCGACAGATTCTGCTGGTTCACGACGACGTGACCGTCGGCGAAAACGTTGACGATGATCTCGTCCGGGGGCGCGGTCAGCGGCTGGGCGTGGCTGACGTTGGGCAACTGGATGTCAAACTGCCGCTCTTCTTCGGCGAATCGCGTGCCCAGCATGAAAAAAATGAGCAGATTCAAAATGACGTCGACAAGCGGCGTCATGTTGAGATACGGCTCTTCCAGTGGTTCAACTTTCAGAGGCATCGGAAGCCCCGAGGAGGGAAGATCGAATCACTCATGCCAGGGAACTGCGGTCTGGATTCCAAATCCGAAAAATCGCTTACGAATTCTTGAGAGCGGCTGTGCCCAGTGTTTTCGGTCGTCCCGCGATCCGGGGAAGATCGCCAGTTTGTGACGCCAGGCCCTCGGCAGAAATCAAGTGCACTACCTTTTGCGCCAGAAAATCCATCTCCATCACGACGGCATCGACCCGACCGGCCAGGTACATGTAGAGGATCAGCGCCGGAATGGCGACGCACAGTCCGCCGGCGGTCGCCACCAGCGCCATACCAATCCCGACGGCCAGATCGTCGGTCTTGCCCATCGCCGCCGGTTTGGTGGCAATGTCGTTGAAGCAGACGATCATTCCCCAAACGGTCCCGAGCAGGCCCATGAGCGGTGAGACAGTGGCAATCGTATTGAGAACTCGCAGATGCTTGCGGAGCTGATTGACCTGCCGCTCGCCGCCATCGATGATTGCCTGTTCGACTTCGACACTGGGTTTACCCCATTTGCGAACGCCGTGCGCAAAAATCTGGGCGATGGGGCTGCCATTCTGTTCGCACAGAGCCATTGCGCCGGCTCGATCGAGCTGCCCCCCCTCGAGATGTTCAAGAAAGCGCTTCACGAAGTCCTTGGGGATGACTCGCCGCCGCCGGAGGATGACCTGGCGCTCGAAGGCGAACGCGACGACAACCACCGAGCAGGCAGCGATGGGCCACATCATGGGGCCCCCGGCCTGAAACAGCTCGGACGCCCGCGTGGGAATTCCGCGGCGCTTCGCCGGGGCGCGCTTCGGTGCCCTGGCATCGCGCGCCCCCTCGTCGAAGGCGTCGACATCCCCCGCTGGTTCGACTGCGCCCCGATCCTCCTGGGCGGTCGCCGTTACCGACAGCCCCCAGCCGCCAAACAGCCCCGCCAGAATCAGCGCTTTACCGCCCCAGATTGCCCATGACGAATCCGTCGTCTTCATGATGTCTCGCGTTTTGTATGAGCCAAACAATCTCTGTGCAGTCAGACTGCCGCGGCGGATCAGCGCGCGGCGAGCCGTTTGCGGACAATATCGAGCCGTTCCCGGGCTTTCGCAGCGTGCTCACTGTCAGGAAACTTCTTGAGCATTTCGTCGTACGTCTTGGCTGCATCCTTCCAGCGCTGCAGCTCTTCCTGGCAGACGCCTGCCTGATACAGGGCCGAGGCCTGCAATTCAGGGAATTTGTAGACGATGTCAACTTTCATGTATTCTCTGAGAGCCTCCTGGTAGTTCTTCTCCCAGTAGTACGTGTCACCGATCAGAAATTGACTCTTGGCAGCCGATTCGGTGAGCTTCCCGTGGGGATCCTTAACAGCCCGCTGGAGGGCCTCGCGCGCTTCGGGGAATTTCGCTTGTGATTTGAGGCTGCGGCCCAGCACTTCGTCGGCCTGATACAGAAACGGCGACTGCGGATTCCAGGTTCGGAATTCGGCGACCGTGGCCGCAACGGCGTCGTAATCCTTCAGCCGCCATTCCGTTTCTGCCAGCATCACCCACACCTGAGGAAACCAGGCCGCCGTCTTTACGCTGGAGTTCTCTTTGAGCGATTTCAGCGCCAGCAACCGATCCTTCGTCGCCTTGAAATCCGCAGGATTGGATGCGAGATTGAAATCGGCTTCGGCCCGCCGGAGTTCGGTCTCGTACCGGTAGGTCCCTTCGGGAAAGCGCTGCAGCCCGAGATCGCAGTCTTTGCGCAAATCATCCCAGCGCCGGGCTTCGAGATCGATGCGAATCATCTGATACAGCGATCGCTGCTGCACCCCATCGTCAGCCGCCGGACTTTTGACCAGGGCCATGAACTGCGTCCGGGCCTGATCGAGCTTGCCGGCGACGAGGTCGCTCTCGGCCAGGCTCAACTGCGCATTATCGGCCAGATCGCTGGCAGGATACTCGCTGACCAGGCGGCGAAAGATTTCATCGGCCCGCGAAAAGTTTTCGGCGTCGTAGTCAACGGCAGCCCATTCATTCAGCACCTTGTCGCCGTCGGGCCGCTTGGGAAAACGCTTGAGCAACCCCTCATACGCGGCGTCGGCTTCGACCGTTTTCTTGAGCCGCGCCAGGAGCCGCGCCGATTGCAGACCCGCCAGATAAATCTCGTGCGCCGTTCCCGGGCGCTTCCAGGCCTCGGCAAAGGCGGCCTGGGCTTCGGGAATCTTTCCTGAATCCTGCAGCGACTTTCCTGCCATGAATGCGGCTTCCGGAACCAGTTCCTGCTCGTCCGGATGTTCCTTGAGCAGCCGACCAAAACTGGCGGCCGCCTCGGAATACTTCTGCTGTTTGTAGAACGACCAGCCCAGATCGGCCAGTGCACTGGCGTGCCGGCGCGATGGAATGGGCCACGCCGCGAGTTCCGCGAACAACTGCTCGGCCGTTTTGAAGTCGTCCCACGAAAATGCGATCGTCCCCGACTCAAACAGGGCCTGTTCCAGTTCGGGTGATTGCGGATGGTGTTTGCGCAATGTCTCGAGAGCAGCCGTCGCCGCTTCGGACTTGTGCGCGAGGAACCCGGCGATCGCGCTGATCGACAGCGCCTGGCCCGACAAAGGACCGTTGGGCGCCACTTCGCGATACCTGCGGACCGACTCGAGCGCCTCCAGGCACCTGGCGGTCTTTTCGGGAATGTCGTCACTCGGCTTGGCCCTCGCGGGCACCGCCTTTGCCAGCGCAAGCTGGCTTGCGGCCCGCAGCACCAGCACGCCGGCGTAGTCGGCCAATGCCTTGTCTGACGGAAGGAGTGCTGCCAAGGGTTCGGTCACCTCGAGAACCTGCGCGTGTAGCGACTGCTTCAGCAGGACATCTGCCAGGAAATAACGGGCCTGGTGTCGTGTGCTTTCGATCTCGGTCGACGCAACAACAGACTGAAATTGCTTCCCGGCGGCGGCAAAATCTCCTTTGGCAGCCAGCACGCGTCCCTTCAGGATTTCCTGTCTGAGCCGCAACTTGTTTCCGGGAAAGTCGCGATCGAATCGCGCAAACAGATTTTCAGCGTCCGGGAATTTTCCGGCGTCAACCGCCGCCAGGGAGGCGGCATGCAGGCTCTCGTCGGCAAGGGTCCCTTTGGGCCAGCGGTCGGCAACTTCCACGAAGAGCGCCCGCGCTTCGTCGCGCGCCCCACGCCGCTCTGTGCACACCGCCCATTGAAAGAGCAGCTTTTCAGCAATCGGCTGGTCGCGATATTTCTCGTAGGCCGACTTGAGTACGTTGATCGCCTGGGGCAAGTCGCCGAGTGATTTGAGGCACAGACCTTTCCACAACAGGGCTTCGGCGGCGTACTTCTCGACTTTGGACGCCTTGTCAAACTGCCCGGCTGCCTGCTGGAAGTTGTTCGATTGATAGAGCGCAAAACCGCGATTGAGCTGGGCCTGAACGAGCTGAGGGCTTTCGGGAAATCGCTGTTCGAAGTCGGCAAAGTCGGCGGCTGCTTTGGTGAAGTCACCGGTGTCAAAATGCAGGTCTCCCAGGCTGAGTTGCGCCTCGGCCGCGCGAGAACCTTCCCGGTTGGCCGCCAGCTCCTGATAGGCCCGAATCGCTTCGGGCATCTTTTTGAGAAGTTCATAGCTGCGGGCCAGACCGAATCGCGCGTCCTCGGCCATTTCTCCTTTGGGAAAAGAATCGAGCGCCTGCTGGAAGTGCGCCCGGGCCGCTTCCGGCTTTTTCAATCTCAGTTCGGCATCAGCCAGATACGGCAACGCCCATTCCGTCAGAGGATCCTGCCCGGCGGCTCCTACGAAAGCCCCGAGGTCGGCCTCGGCGGCGGCATAATCATCGAGAAAATAGCTGGCATGCCCGATCCAGTAACGAGCCGGGAGCACATCCCGGCCCTTGGGAAAATCCCTGGCAAATTGCCGCAGCACTTCGCGGGCCAGCTTGAAATCATCAAGTTTGATCAGCGTCAGGCCATAATAATAGCGCGCATTCTCGGCCTTCGGATGCTGGCCGTGGATTTTCAGGAAGGCCTGAAAGCTTTCGGAGGCCAGTTGCCACTGCTCTTTGTTGTAAAAACCGACTGCCAGCCGGTAATCATCCAGGGGGTCGTCGGCGCGGCCTGTTGATCGCAGCGGAAACAGCGTCAGAATCACGAGCGACGCGATCAGCATTCGGCGGCACGTCCGGTGCGTCCTCGCGGTGCCGACGCTCTTCCGTGCCGAACTCATGTCCCTGACCTTTCCCGCTGATCGTGACGACTCATGCGTCAATCTCGGTTATTCGGGTTGCGATCCACGCGACCCGCAGGGGCCGTGGCCATCGAGCCCGTTCGACTGCGCGTGACACGGCCCGAAATCCAGCCACTTCCGGAAAACAAGCCGGGAATACCATGGTGATTCTAGTCGCCAGCCGACAGGGAGGGCAAGCAGGCCCGCGTCGGCTGGCAATCCACCCGGCGTTTCAGACGTCTGTCCTGAAGGAAATGAAGCAGCCCGGTTGCGAAAGGCAACCAGGCTGCTGTTTGTTCGAATCTGCCTCCCGGTACGGCGACCGGCGGTCGAATTCTCAACCTCCGGTTTCGGGGCCGGCACACCGGATCAGGTGATCGTGGTCGATGTAAACCACTTCCTGAACCTGATCACTGTGCGTGAAGGGAATCGGCCAGTCGGAACGGGTGACCTTTTCAAAGTAGACCGTGCACTTGTAGTGACAGCGATGATGGCGGGCCGGACCGACCATCGGGTAGAACCGGCATTCACCGATGCTGTCGACGATCGGCTCGACGACGATTCGCACGTTGTTGCGCGTCACTTCAGCCAGGAACGGCATTCCGCCTTTCGTGTCATCCGGCAGCGATCGCATGACTTCGTCAGGCGAAGGATTGTCCATGCAGAACAGCGGAGCGTTCTCGCCTTCCACGGGGTCGAGGACGGGAACCTTCCCGTAACGTTCCTCTTCCCAGTAAGTGTCTTCGATTTCCTGGCTCCAGTACGGGCTGACAGGAATTGGCGGTGTCGTGACAAAGAACTTCGAGAACAGCCAGAATTGATTGGCAAAACCGCCGATCAACAGGCCGCTGCAGCCGCTGCTGGTGCTGGCCAGCAGCCACAGTCCGGCCAGAATCGTGAAGCGTTTCGTCAGCTTGCGGAGCCCATCCATGCTATTCTCCGGTATCCTGCGGATTTTGAAGATGAAACTTGTGTCGTGGGTTTCCCGAGGGGCCACGATTGTTTCGGCGACTGAAGACTGCGACCCTACTCATGTGTCATTATCTATCGTTTGGCAAAGCCTGCCGACTTGCATGATTCTTCCGATTTTGTCGACTTTGACGGTCCGCCTATGAAGAAACCCGACGGCCGGTATCGGCCGTCGGGTTGCAAGTCTCATGATTTCGGGCGTTTTCAGCGAGATGCGCCGATCCGTTGATTACCAGTTCTCGGGATCGAGCCACCAACCGGACTTCGTTCGATTCGGGGTGATGTTCAGGTTCCACAAACCGCCATCCCAGTACATTGAAGCCTTCCGCCATCCCATTTGGGCTTGCGGATAAGGATAAAACGGGCCCATGTACGGCCAGGCGTTGGTGGCCTGCTGAGCGGGATATGCCGCTGTCGCATAGTTTGGATACTGAGCGTAAGTCGGGCCGGCGTAACCTGGTAAATTCTGCCGCGCATCGACCACCCCTTCTGAAGTGGGAGCCTGACCGCGCGCCACCGGTTGGGCCTGCACATCACGACCGGTCTGGCGGATCGGGCCGCGGGTTTCCCGCTGGAGCCAGTTCCGGTTCCCAGTTTGCTGAACCGGCGATTTCGACGGAAGTTCCACGACCCGCAGACGGTTATTCACGGCCGTTACGCCGGCCACCGTTCCGCTGATTCGAGACGCTTCTTCCCGGTACTCGGGGTTTCCGACCAGACCATCCAGTGTCACCACGCCGTCCCGAACATCGATGGCGATTTCAAAGCGGTGAAATTTGGCTTTTTCCAGAGCCTTGGCGACTTTATCGGCCAGTTCCTGATTGACCTGGCTCCTCGGCTTCTTGGAGTTTGGACTGACGTTCTTGGCCATTGGGCTGACGGTCGGCCGAACCGACCGACTCGACCTCAATTGAGGAGAGTTCAGGGAGCCAGCCAATGCCACGCCGGGAACCGCAGCCAACAGCCCCAGTGCCAACCATGTTTGAATCCGTCGCATGACCTGATCTCCTTATCTCATTCCAATCGCGCAACACCTGGTCGTGAGGATCGCATGCGCCAAACGGAACCCGCTTGATACCTGAACTGCCGCGGCGCTTGCCCGATTCCTTTCATCGGTTTGAACGCGCCGGATTTGACAGTTCTTTCGGGTATTTGGAAGAAAACGATCGCAGGTGCGCCGATCAGGCATGCGCGCGATTCTGGGCAGAACGGCGAAGAGAAAACGTTCGCTGTCAAGCCGATCGAGGTGAACTCCCTCTGGAAATGGGTGGCGATTGTAACGTCCAAGCATATCAGGAAGGCTGGAGATCTCAGGGCACACAGGAAAGATGGGAGCCATGGCTCAAGTACATAGAGACTGCAGGTCGAACTCACTAATACTGGGGCCCATGCTGCCCGGACTGACGAATTAGTCTCTGTGTCTATGTAATGCCAGCGGAGAGGAACCGACGCCATGAAGACCACCCTTCGGATTTGCCAACTGACCGCCCTGCTCCTGGCGATCAGCGTCGGCAAGACCGCTCATGCGGGCTATTGCGGAGGAGCCAGCTATTCGGTCTGCCCGGCGTCGTGCGCGGCACCCGCGGCGGACTGTTGCGCGGCTCAATGCTGCACCAAGACGTGTTACAAGACCGTTCGTGAAATCGTCTGGGAGCAGGAAAATTACACCTGCTGCAAGACGGTTTACGACACAGTCTGTGAATCGGTTCCGGTGACGTGCTGCCGGACGGTTTATGACACATGTTATCGCGATTGCTGCTACACGGTCTGCCGACCGCAGTATCAGACATGCTATCGCGACTGCTGCTACAAAGTCTGCCGCCCCGTCTACGAAACCTGCTACCGCGAAGAATGTTACAAGGTGTGCCGCCCCGTCTACGAGACGCTCTATCGCGACTGCTGCTACACCGTTTGCCGCCCGCAGTATCAGACCTGCTACAAGGAATGCTGCTACACGGTCTGCAAACCGGTTTATCAGACCTGCTATCGCGACTGCTGCTACACCGTCTGCAAGCCGGTTTACCAGACCTGCTATCGAGACTGCTGCTACTGCACCTGCCGTCCCGTTTGCGAAACGAAGACGGTGTGCTGCTGCACGGGCGAATGGAAGACGGTGCAGGAATGCATTCCCGGTCCGGTCATGTCCCGCTGCGTCCAGGACTGCTCCGGTTGCTGCCGGATGGAGCAGGTGCAGTGCCCGCCGACGGTCTGCTGCAAGCAGGTCTGGTGCCCGCGCGTCGAACAGCGCCAGGTGTGCTGCACCCGCTACGTTCAGGAAATGCACACCTGCAAGGTGCCGTACACCGTTTGCAGCTATGAGCAGTGCACGATGACGAAGCGCGTTCCATACACGGTTTGCCACATGGAACAGCAGTGCTGCAAACGGATGGTGCCGTACACGACCTGCACGATGGTTCAGGAATGCTGCACCAAGAAGGTGCCGTACACCTGCTGCCGGATGGTCGAACAGTGCTGCACCCGGCGAATCCCTTACACCACCTGCCGGATGGTGGAACAGTGCTACACGAAAAAGGTGCCTTACACGGTGTGCACGATGGTTCAGCAGTGCTGCACGCGTCGCGTTCCCTATTGCGTGGCTCGGACGGAAACCTATCAGACCTGCCGAACCGTTACCCGTTGCGTACCCCGCCAGGTTCAGTGCTGCATGACCCGTTGCGTGCCCCGCTGTGTCTGCCGCCAGGTTCCGGTACAGGTCTGCTGCCCGCAACCACCGAGCTGCTCGGCTCCGACGGCCAGTTGCGCGGCGCCGCCCCCGGCCACTGCCAGTTGTGCAGCGCCCGGAACCACGACCGCTGCCGCCCCAAAAACGCACACTAAGGTCCGGTAACGCGGCCTGCTGACAATCTCAAAGCTCATGAGGCCGGGAGTGGCTGAAAGGTCACTCCCGGCCTCGCATTTTTGGATGTTTGGGATCCGTCTTGCAGAATGGTGCCCCCATCAACGCCTGACGAACTCGATCGGCTGGTCGTTGCAATCGGTAAAACTGGGAAGTCTGGAAAGGTCGCGACACTTGCGCGAGGAGGGATAATCGCTTAATGCCCGTTCTCTCGAATTGACGATGAATTGAGTACGGGCCGTCCCGTTGCCCGAACCTATGGATGGGGGGAGAACGCATATGAACGGATCGACATTGCGTCGATGGAGTCGCAGCTGGTTGACCGGCGCCGGATTGGCATGCCTGGGAGCTGGTTGCTTCTTCGTCGAAGGGTGCACGTCAGCGACTATGGTCGATATGAAGGCCGCGGTGAAGAGCGGACCTCAAGTCGCCAAAAAAGGAATTACCGACCTGTTTCAGGGACGGAAGGATTCCGCCCGCCAGCAAGTCGCATCGAAGGACGCGTCTGGCAAGGTGCGGATCACCGACCTGGATGATGCAACCGTGGCCCGCCTGTCTGAAAAGAAGGCGCCTCCCAAAACCGGTGGTACCAAACTTGCAAGTGGCACCGCTCGCCCCGGCGCGAATAATCGCCGCGACGACCTGGACGATGACGTGGCGGCCGTCGATGACGCTTTCGTAACGACGTCGAAGCCGCCTGCACGATCGGTCTCTGCAGCCAAGCGACCGGCAGCCGCCAAAAGCCGAACCGCGAAGGTGGTGGCGGACGACTTTGACCCCGACCTCGACGAGTTCTCGCCTGACGGCGGTGAGTCTCCCGTTGGTCGCGCGCGGGCTTCGAAACCGGACGGGAATTCGATCCCCGCCGCCAAAAATCGCGCTCCGGTCAAAAGCCGGTCCGCCAGGCCGGCGAACAATTCGTTTGACCCCGAGCTCGAAATCGATGACCCGTCGGTGACTCAATTTGTTGACGAGCTCGAATCACCGAAGGACCAGGTACCCGAAACTCCCCAGCGTGCAGTTCAGAAAAAGAAAACCGATCGCCCGGCCACCGCGAAATTGAAGCTCGCGAAGGAAGAAGCTGCTCCGGATACGGCGCGGGCTCCCGGGTCGCCTCACGAACGGCGCCGCGCCGATCAGTTGATGCAACGGGCATATGCCATGTATCGCAGCGGCTACCCGGAAGAAGCCCTGCGGCTGGCATCGGTGGCGGTCGAGCTCGAGAAATCGCAACAGGCAATCTACGGCCGCGGCGAAGAGCGGCCGTCTGACTTCATCACCTGGCTGCAAAGCGGCGACGCGGCCGGGATTCCTGCCGCACCGGTCATTACTCCACAGCCTCGGCTCGACCAGCAATCGGACGATCCGGTTGGCAGTGACCTTGATGTGACCGCATTCGGAACGAAAGGCGGCAATCGACGTCGGCCTGGCGAGGCATTGCGCGGCAACGCCGGACCGGCGATTACTGCGAAATCGAATCCAGCAAATGAGCCTGTCAATACAGCACGCTCCAACGCCGGCCTGAGTCTTACGACGCCGGAAGGGCCAGTCTTTCAAGCTGCCGCCGCACCTGAAGGGCGAGCGATTGCCAATGCCGGCCAGGTTGAGGTCCCTCCGATCCCATCACCGCGAAACGCCGATCTGAGCGTCAGCGCCGCCGCCCCGGAAGCGCCGGCAATCGACTCGCCGACAACGCCCGACGCCTCGAAATCAATCGCCAAAGCGGCAGCAACCTCGCCTGATCTCGGGCAGAAAGCCGGCGTGACGCATCTGGTGATGCGGCCTTCCGCAGCAGTTCCGCCGCCGGTCGACGAACTCCGGGACGACTCTGATCCGATCTCCGAAACCGAATTGTCGGCCCTGACCCCCGTTCGCTCCTCGCAGCTTACGATCGTTTCACTGATCGGCCTGATCGCCGGGATCGCCGGAATGTTCGGCCTGAGCTGGTGGCGCATCCAGGAAAGTCGGCACTTCGCCACCGGGAAATAATTCGCATTCAGCTCCGGGCCGAGACGTCCCGATCCGGCGGATTCAAGCCCGGTGACTGAAATTCCCGCACGGAGACTGCAGCAGTCCCTGCCAGCCGCGCTTCGACGCAGGAAGCCCCGCGGGAACCTCTCGACGAGTCGCCGCGCCGAAACCCGGCCGGCAATTGCTGTCTGACCCGGCAACCGCCAGATTGAATCCGCGGTCTCGCTGGTGTCAATCCTCAGGCGGTTTCGATCCCCTTCGCACGGCTGCTTGACAGCTTCGACTCGCGGCTGCCAACATGGAATGCGCACTGCGGAGTCTGTTCCGCAAGCGAACCCGGCTGCCGGAGAACTAGCATGCGTCGGATGCTGCGCTTTGATTTGTCGGTTGTGGCCCTGGGCATAATCCTCAGCCTGGCCCGGCCGGCCGGACTGGCCGCCGATCCCGCATCTCAGGCGGCCGCAAAAAATCGCGACGGCAATCGCCTGGCATATCTCGACGAAAACAATCCCTGGTATCCGCACCGGAATTTCCCGAAGCTCATCACGCCACAATGGGTCGGGGAAGACGGGGTCGACTGTGTCGTGATCCTGGCAATCGACGATATGCGCGAGCCGGCAAAATACGAAGCCTATCTGCGGCCGATTCTTGATCGGCTCAAACAGATCGACGGTCGGGCGCCGGTCAGCATCATGACCTGCAATGTGAAACCCGATGATCCTCAACTCTCGCAATGGCTCGCCGAGGGGCTCAGTATCGAAGTGCATACCGTCGATCATCCCTGCCCGCTCCTGCAGGGGGGAGATTTCGCCAAAGCCAAATCGACCTACGATCGCTGCGTCGATCTGCTGCATGAAATTCCCGGAAACAAGCCGGTCGCCTTCCGGATGCCATGCTGCGATTCGCTCAACACGGTCAGTCCCCGGTTCTATCGCGAGATCTTCAATCAGACGACCCCCGGGAAAAATTCCCTGGCAATCAGCTCTTCAGTATTCAACCTCCTGACTCCCGACGATCCCGACATTCCGCGGGAACTCCTGTTCGATCCCGATGGGCGTGACAAATTTCGCAAGTACATTCCCAAAGGACTCATCCGCGAAGGGCAGACGTTTAATACGTTCGTCAACTACATCGAAGACTACCCCTACCCCTACGTTATCGATCGGCTCTGCTGGGAATTCCCGTGCGTCGTTCCCAGCGACTGGTCGGCCCAGTTCCTTCAGAAACCGAACAATCCCGACACGCTTCGCGACTGGAAAGCGGCTCTCGACATCATCGTCCGGAAACAGGGGGTCTATAACCTCGTCTTTCACCCGCATAACTGGATCAAACCCGAACAGGTTGTGGAGTTGATCGACCATGCCGTCACCAGGCACGGCAGGAAAGTGAAATTCCTGACGTTTCGCGAGGCGCTGGAGCGAATTGACAAGAACCTGCTGGCCGGAGTTCCACTTCGCGCCCCGGCGGGCGGGCGCGAAGTGCGTCTGGCTGACGTCGACAACGACGGTTATCTGGACGTCTCTGTGAATACAGAAATCAAACTCTGGTCCCCCTCGAAGCGTCGCTGGAATGATCCTCTCGACCCGGTAAAGCTGCCGGTACGGATTTCTGATCAATCACGACCTCAACCCGAGCGTTCGATCCGACTGGCGTCGAAAATGCCTGCCGGCATCAAGCTTCCTCAGCGGGGCGGTCGTGACACCGGTCTGCGATTCGTCGACGTCAATGAAGACGGCTATGAAGACATCGTTTTCTCGAATGCCGAGCGGTATGGCATCTATCTATTTGAAAACATGCAGACCGGCTGGAGCCGGGTGGCGCTCGAGGGAATTCGCGGCCTCCCGGCGGCGAGCAACCAGCGCAAACCGGCCGATGCGAACAAAGTCAAAATCGAGTTACCGCCGATTGTGCGGACCGACGGGACCGACAATGGGTTTTTCGTTCACTCCCGGCACCTGTTCTGGCAGAACGAAGACACGGCCAAACTCCCGGACCTCGTCGACCGGCGGTCGTTCAATGAAATTATCGCCCAGGCCGACCTGCCGCCGACGCCGAAGACTCCCGAAGCGGCCACAAAAAGTATTCACGTCCTTCCCGGGTTCACTGTCGAGCTGATGGCGGCTGAACCGCTGGTGCTCGATCCGATCTCCTTCGAGTTCGGGCCGGATGGCAAGCTCTGGGTCGTCGAGATGGGGGATTATCCGCTGGGCGCCAAAGAAAAACCTGCCGAACCAGTCCCCGGGAAAAAGTCCCGCACCCCGCTCGAACAGGGGGGTGGACAGATTCGCTGCCTGGTGGACTCCGATGGAGATGGCACGTACGACAAGGGGACGGTGTTTCTGGAAGTCCCTTACCCGACCGGAGTCCTGCCGTGGAAAAAGGGGGTGCTTGTGGTTGCAGCCCCGAATGTCATCTACGCCGAAGACAAAGACGGGGACGGCCACGCCGACACGCGCGAGGTTCTTTATACCGGCTTTTCCGAGGGGAACCAGCAGCACCGCGCCAATGGACTCGTTCGCGGGCTCGACAACTGGATCTACATCGCCAACGGAGACAGTGGCGGGATGATCGAGTCGAAGATGACCGGTAAGAAGGTTGCGATCAACGGCCGCGACTTGCGAATCCACCCCGCCAGCGGCGATCTTGAAGCCGTCGCCGGCCAGACTCAATTCGGACGCAGCCGCGACGATTGGGGCAACTGGTTCGGCTGCAATAACTCCAACCCGATGTATCAATTCGTCCTGGACGACTTTTACCAGCGCCGCAATCCGCATTTTTCCGGAGCAACGCCCCGCATCGATGTTCCCGAAGTTGCCGGCAACGCGCCGGTCTTCCCGATCAGCCCGCTGCTCGAACGGTTCAACGATTTTCACACGGCAAACCGCTTCACGTCTGCCTGCAGCGCGATGACCTATCGCGACGACCTCTTCGGCCCGCACTTCGCCGGCAATGCCTTCATCTGCGAGCCGGTGCACAACCTGGTCCACCGCGAAGTTATGACGCAACGCGGCGTGACGTTCTCCAGTCGCCGCGCTCCTGGGGACGAACAGTCGGAATTCCTGGCGTCGACCGACAACTGGTTCCGGCCGACAACGGTGAAAACCGGGCCTGACGGCGCGCTGTGGATTGCCGACATGTACCGGCACGTCATTGAGCATCCCCAATGGATCCCCGACACATGGCAGAAACGGCTCGACCTGCGGGCCGGACATGACAAAGGCCGGATTTACCGCGTCGCTCCCGTTGACCGTAAACCACGCGCGATCCCCCGACTCGATCAGCTTGATACGGCCGGTCTCGTGGCGGCCCTCGACAGCCCGAGCGGCTGGCAGCGCGATACGGCGCAGCAATTGTTGATTGAGCGCCACGACGAGGCCGCGATTCGGCTGCTCGAACGCCAGCTTGCCGGCCACGCCAATCCGCTCTGCCGCCTGCACGCTCTCTGCACGCTCTCGGGACTGGAGTCAATCTCCGAATCGGTTCTGGTTACGGCACTTGCTGACGCGCACCCCGGAGTCCGCAGGCAGGCCGTCCGCCTGACCACCGCTCCCGCGAGGAAGATCTCGCCTGCTTTGGTGGCGCGACTCATCGGCTTGAGCTCAGAGCCCGATCCGCTGGTTCGCTTGCAACTGGCGTATGCCCTGGGCGAGATTCAAGATGTGGCCGAAGCGCAACAGGCCGGCACTGCGATCGGCACACTGCTGGTCGCCGACGGTGACGACCGCTTTCTCTTTTCGGCCCTGATGAGTTCGATCAATCAGGCAAACGTCGAATCGGTCCTGTCGGGCGTGCTGCACGCCTCACAGAATCGCGCGCCGCAACAGAATCTGATCGGCAGCCTGCTCGATCTGGCCGCCGCCATGGGCAACAACCAGGCTTTGGCAAAGCTGGTTTGGTTCGTGACGGACGAAGGTGGAAATGAGACGCGTCCGTGGCAACTGAGCGCCATGGGGCGACTGCTCGACTCGCTCTCGCGACGTAACGAATTGCTCGCCGACAAACTCAAGAAGTCGAATGTCCCCGACCTTGATCGTCTGCTGGCCGCGGTCGACCGACTGTTTGCCGTGGCTCGAAATCTGGTCACCGACACGGCGGCTCCGATTGAAGCGCGCCAGGCCGCAGTCCGGCTGCTGGGTCGCGGACGGAACGAGCGCGAGTCCGACCTGGAATTGCTCGGCACGCTGCTGCCGCCGCAGTCGCCGGTCGAGCTCCAGACGGCGGCCGTTGAGGGACTCGGTCGGCTGCGGGACGATCGCGTTCCGGGCCTGTTGCTGGGGCAGTGGCGCGGATTTGGACCGGCGCGCCGGTCTCAGGTGCTGGACGCGCTGTTGAGCCGCGATGCGTGGGCTGCCGACTTGTTGACCGCTGTGGCCGATGGGCGCGTCGCCCGGACAGATTTCGATGCGGCCCGCCGGCAGCGACTCCTGGAGCACCGCTCACTTGGCGTCCGGCAGCAGGCGGAACAGGTCTTCGCCGGCGCTCAGGGTTCCGACCGCCAGAAAGTCGTCGACAGTTTTCAGACGACCTTGACGCACGCGGGCGACCCGGCCCGCGGCGCACAGCTCTTTCTCAAGACCTGCGCCCAGTGCCACAAACTGGCCGGGGCTGGATATGAGGTTGGCCCCGACCTGACGTCCCTCACCGACAAATCACCCGAGGCGCTGCTCGTCGCGATCCTCGATCCAAACCGGGCGGTCGAAACCAAGTTCGTCACCTACGTGGCGCAAACGAAATCGGGACTCACGTACAGCGGACTGCTCGCCTCGGAAACGGGCAACAGCATCACCCTGCTCGCTCCCGAGAGCAAACAGCAGGTTGTTTTGCGGGCCGATCTCGAAGACCTGGTCAGTACCTCAAAATCGACAATGCCCGAAGGACTCGAGAAAGACCTCGCACCTCAGGACCTGGCAGACATCATCGCCCACGTCCGCTCCAACATTCCACTTCCCAAACGCAAGGAGTTTTCCGGAAACGAACCGCAAACCATTCAGCCGGCAGCCGACGGCACATTTCTCCTTTCGGCCGCGAGCTGCGAAATCTACGGGAGCACGCTGATCTTCGAACCTCAATTCAAGAACCTCGGCTACTGGAGCAGCCCCGACGACCATGCGGTCTGGCAGGTTGACGTGCCGCACTCCGGAAAGTTCGCCATCGAATTCGACTGGGCCTGCGACGGCAGCGTTGCGGGAAATGAGTGGGAATTGCAGACCGCAGGCCGCAGTGTCACTGGCAAAGTCGGTTCCACCGGAGGCTGGGAAACTTACCGGCAGGCGATGGTGGGAGAGATTTCACTTTCGGCGGGTGCACAACGAATCGTGATGCGCGCCCGCCGGAAGCCCCAGGGGGCACTCGTCGACCTGAAGTCGGTGCGATTGACGCCAATGAAGTAGCTGATTCGCAGGTTTACAGGAATTGCAGACCGCGGGCAGTTTGAACATGTCGCACACCCAGACTCAGGAAAACCGGTCGGGCACCGGTGATCGGATCCCGTGCCCCAAATGCGGCTATCCAATTCTGGCACTGGCCCCCACGTGCAAATGGTGTTCGGCGGTTTTCGATCCAGCGGCGGCACCGCCCGCGTCAGTGCCTCAAAACCCGATAGTCGAGACAATTCCAAATCCTGAAAATCTGGCCGTCGTCCTCAGATGTGGGCGGCAATTAAGCCAGCTGTCGCGCGCGGAACTTGCCGAGGAACGCGACTTCCTCTCGCGGGAAACAGCGCGGCTGTGGCGAAACGGGTGGCTCTGGCTGGCGTGTGGAATTGCTTCCTGTCTCCTGCTGCTGTCTGTGGTCACCGAGTTCCGGAATCTGGAAGGAATTATTCTCGTGCAACTGGCGATCGGTCTGCTCACGACGGGATCGATCGTGTGTCTCGTTCTCGCATTCATCACCTTCGCACGTTCCAAGGGACTCCCTGAAGTCTCTGCCGTCTTGTGTGTGCTGGGCCCCATCGGTCTGGGAATCGTGCTGACATTCCCCAATCGATACACCGAGCGATTACAGATCATCGACGCACTGCTGTCGTGGCGCGCGAGAGTGGAAAACAAACTCTCGGCCGGCGATTCGCCGGACATCGCCGGGTCCGCGACCTGAATCAGCCGGTCCATCAAGATCGGCAAAGATGATCCGGTACCAGGTCAGGGGCGGCTTAGAAACTGACTGCACTGGTGTCATTCCAGGTCCACTGCCGGCGCAAAGCTCTGCATTTTTCTCCCCGATTTGACGAATCCGCGGGAAACCGCTACGATTCGTAATCCGGCTGATTGTGGCTTTCGATGTCGGGAGCCCACCGGCGATTTTACTCTTCAATTCGATTGCGGCCCCCTGAGCCTTATCGGGGATAGGAGAACGCACACGTGGCTGAAATTGTTGTCAAAGACTTTCTGGAATCCGGGGTTCATTTCGGGCATCGTGCCAGCCGCTGGAACCCCAAGATGCGGCCGTATATCTACGCCCGCCGCAACCAGATCCACATCATCGACCTCAAGGAAACTCTGCGCGGTCTGATCCGGGCCAAGAAGTACCTCTCGAAGGTGATTTCGCAGGGGAGCCTGGTCCTGTTCGTCGGGACAAAGCGCCAGGCTGCCGAGCCGGTGGAAGCGGCCGCCAAAAAGTGCGGCATGCCCTACGTCAACGAACGCTGGCTGGGTGGGACGCTCACCAACTTCCGGACGATTCGCAGCCGGCTCAAGCGGCTCGAGGAGCTCGAATCGCTCAGAGCCAGCGGTGAACTGGCCACGTTTTCGAAGAAGCGCCAGTCAACGCTGCTTCGTGAATATAAGAAGATCTTCACCAACCTGAGCGGCATTCGCGACATGAACCGACTCCCCGAGGCGCTGGTCATCATCGACCCGCGGCGCGAAGGAATTGCCGTCAAGGAAGCGCGGCTGCTGGGAATCAAGGTCGTCGCGCTCATCGACACCGACTCGGATCCGGATCTGGTCGATCTGCCAATTCCCGGAAACGATGACAGCATCAGGTCGATCGACCTGATGCTCGCGCATCTGTCCGATGCCGTCGTCGAAGGCAAGGCCACGCTCCCGGAAGCGCCGAAGGAAGAAGCCCCCGGTCCCGCGCCGGTGCCGTCGTTGTAGGATTTGACTGTCGTAAATCGTCGAGCGCTCGGCGGAAGTGGCAGGCGCATGAACCGGTTTCGGCGCCGGAAGCCCTGGCCTCTGGCTCCAGTACCGGCTTGTCTTCGCCCACTAACCGCCGTTTGGAAATACACACTTTTTCAGATTGAGGAGAATGCGATGGCGGAAATCTCAGCCGAAGCCGTCCGTGCGCTGCGCGAGCGGACCGACCTGCCGATGATGGAATGCAAGAAGGCCCTGGTCGAAGCCAAGGGTGACCAGGAACGGGCCGTGCAGATCCTGAAGGAAAAGGTCAAAGGGCTCAAAGACAAGGTGGCCGACCGCACCACCTCGGAAGGGCGAGTTGCCACGCTCACGGCCGCCGACGGTAAATCGGCGGTCATGGTGGAAGTCCAGTGCGAATCGGCTCCCGTCGCCAAGGGGGAAGATTTCCTCTTTTTCTGCGATCAATTGACCAAGCAGTTGTTGAATGGTCCGGGTGCCGCGACGCCCGATGAGATATTCTCCCAGAAGTGCCCCGACAAGCCGGGCCACACGCTGCACGACCTGCATGAGGAGCTTCTCAACAAGATCCGCGAGAATATCGTCGTCGCGAGGATCATCAGGGTCGGCGGACCGGTCGCCGGCTACACGCACCATGACGGTAAACTCGGGGTCTTGATGCAGGCGTCGGGCCAGAACGCTACGGCGCCCGTGCTCCGCGACGTGGCGATGCACATTGCGGCACTGAACCCCATTGTGTGCCTCCCCGAACAGCTCGATCCGGCCTCAGTCGCCGCCGAAAAGGCGCGGCAGTCGGAGGAAGCCCGCAAGTCGGGCAAGCCCGAAAACATCATCGAGAAGATCGTCGAAGGCAAATTGAGAATGTTTTACAACAACGAGGGGGTGCTCGTGGCGCAGCCCTTCGCAAAAGACGACACCAAATCTGTGGCTCAGGCGCTCGCGGCGGCGGGTTTGACGGCGACCGGATTCATTCGCTGGCGACTCGGCAAAGCGTGACGTGCGGCAGCCGCGTTTTGACCAGTCAAACGTTTTGAGTAACAACCGGTTCCACCCGCAATTCGACGAATTCGACGAGTCTTCGAAATTCCTCCGAGGTTGACCTGCATCATGCCTGATTCCGGAACTGCAGCCGCTGCACAACCGCTTGTGCCAGCATTTCGGCGTGTGCTGCTGAAGCTTTCCGGTGAAGGTTTCTGCCGGCCGGGAGAATCCGGGATCAGCATGGCCGCTGTCACAACGGCATCGGACCAGATCAAGCGCGTCGTGGCGGGGGGCGTGCAACTGGCAGTCGTCGTCGGGGGAGGCAATATTCTCCGCGGCCGCGAGTTTTCTGCCGTGAGCAGCGCGATCACACCGGCCACGGCCCACTACATGGGGATGCTGGCGACGGTCATTAACGGCCTGGCTCTGCAGGACGCATTGGAGGCCGTGGGCGTGCCCACACGGTTACAGACGGCGATTCGTATGGAGGGTGTCGCCGAGCCGTTTATCCGAAGGCGCTGCGTGCGGCACCTGGAAAAGGGCAGGGTCGTGATTCTGGCCGGCGGAACGGGGAGCCCGTTTGTTACCACCGACACGGCGGCCGCGCTGCGAGCCCGCGAGATCGATGCCAACGTGCTGCTCAAGGCAACCCGCGTCGACGGGATCTACGCCGAAGACCCTGAAAAAAATCCACATGCCGTTCGCTATTCCGAGATTTCGTATCAGGACGTGCTCTCCCAGAACCTGCAGGTGATGGACGCCCAGGCGATCCACCACTGCAAGGAGCACAATCTTCCGATCATCGTCTTCAATTACCGCCGGACGGGGAACATCGAACGGGCCATCGCCGGCGAAAAGATCGGCACGCGTGTGCTCCCGGCTGCACAGATTGCGGCGGGCAAGCTCGAGTCGAGTGGAACCTGAACGCTGCGTACAGACCAGATACAGGAATCACGCCATGGACACCGACGAAATCCTGCTCGATACCGAAGACCGGATGGAAAAGGCCGTGCAGGTCTTCAGCGGACAATTGCAGGGCATCCGCACAGGTCGGGCCACACCCGGCCTGGTCGATTCGATACGCGTCGACTATTACGGCTCGCAGACCCCCATCAAACAGATGGCCAGCGTCACCGTTCAGGAAGGGAAGCAGATCGTCGTTCGCCCGTATGACGCGACGGCGATCACCAACATCGTCAAGGCGATTCAGGCGAGCGATGTCGGACTGACGCCGAATTCTGACGGCCGACTGATCCGCATTAATGTCCCGCCACTCTCGACCGAGCGCCGGCGTCAATACGGGGCGCGCGTCAAGGAAATGGCCGAAGAAGCCCGCGTCGCAATTCGCAACGTGCGCCGTGACGGCAACAAACACGCCGACCAGGCTCAGAAAGACAAGCTCTGCACCGAAGACGAACGCGACCAGGTCAAAGAGCAGGTGCAGGAGCTGACGAAGACCTTTGAAGGTAAGGTGAATGATCTGGCCGCCGCCAAAGAAAAAGAGATAATGGAAGACTAGCAGCACGTTGTTCGCTGCGATCTCGAATTTCGGATTTGCGGTTTCTGTTCGAACCAGTCCGAAATGCGATTTGAGCTTCAGTCATTCATTGCCAGGGTTGTGTCATGCTGGGAGCCGAACTCAATCCGCGGGAGTACCTCGATCGGTGCTCAGAAGTCTTCAGAACGCTCGATCTGAAGCAGGCCGAAGCGCTCGCAGACGATCTGTTTTCAGCCTGGGAGCGCCAGAAATTCGTGTTTGTCTGCGGCAACGGCGGGAGCGGTTCCAATGCGTCGCATTTCTGCGCCGATGCCGGAAAAAATACGCTCCGCCGCGAAGATTTCACCAACGACAGCATGCGGCGGCTGAAGATTCTCAGTCTCACTGACAATACCCCCAATATTCTGGCCTGGGGTAACGACGAAGGCTTCGATCGCGTGTTCGTCGAGCAACTCAAAAACTACGCCTCGCCGGGCGACTTCCTGGTGGCAATCAGCGGCAGCGGCAACAGCCCGAACATTCTCAATGCGGTCGACTGGGCCAACGCCAAAGGGCTCGTCACCTGGGGAATCACTGGTTATGACGGGGGCCGGCTGCTCAAAACGGCGACGAAGAGCCTGCATGTACCGCTGTTTGACATGGGCATGGTCGAATCGGTCCACCTGGTGGTCTTTCACTGGATTCTCAACGACCTGTTTGGCCGGGTCAATCGGGTCGGCCGCTACGACGACGGGAAGCAGAAGATCACGACTCGGGTCTTCGAAGGGAACTAGTCGCGCCCTGCTTCAGGGCGCTGTCGGTTTCCAACAGCCGGCTTGAGTTCACGAGACGATGGCTGTCGCCGGTTCGATTCGTTTCTCGACGTCAGGGTCATTACGAAATGCGATTCTATCTGGGAATCGAGATCGGCGGGACGAAATTGCAGCTCGCCGTCGGCCGCGGCGAAGGAGAACCCTTTCGAGCATTCTGGAGAGGAGCCATCGACGCCGCCCGGCAAGCCGCCGGAATCCAGCAGCAGATCATCGCTGCGGTCGACGAACTGCTCCAGCGAGCGCATCTGGACCGGCAACAGATCGGCGGCGCGGCAATCGGTTTCGGCGGACCGGTGGATACCGCCCGCGGACGAATCGTCACCAGCCACCAGGTTGACGGTTGGGACGACTTTCCGCTGACGAGCTGGTTCGAATCCAATTGCGCCTGTCCCGCGGTCCTGCACAATGATGCCGACACGGCGGCGTACGCCGAGGCACGGTTTGGCGCCGGCCGGGGCTTTGATCCGGTTTTGTACGTGACGGTCGGATCAGGAATCGGCGGGGGACTCGTCTGCAACGGCCAGATATTCCGCGGCAGCGGCGCTGGAGCGATGGAAATCGGCCATCTGCGTCCCGGCAATCCGCCGCGTCACATCGGCGCGGCCGGATCCTCAGTGGAGTCGATTGCCTCCGGTTTCGGAATTGAGGACCGGGCTCGACGGTCGATTGCCGCCTGGCGTGAGGCCGCTGCGCGGGTTGACGAGCAGTTGGCCAGACCGGGCCCCGGGGGGGCACAAACTGCCGGTACCCGCAGCTCTCCCGAGCGTGGCGCGACCCTGCTGAAGATGCTGGATGGAAACATCGACCGAATCACGACCCGCCTGATCACACAGGCCGCTGCCCAGGGAGACCGGCTGTCTCGCGAGCTTTTAGCCGATGCCACCGAGGCCCTGGGCTGGGCCCTGGCACAGGCAATTGCCCTGGTCAATCCGGCCCGCATTGTCATTGGAGGCGGCGTCTCGCTGATCGGCCAGGAACTTTTTTTTGAGCCGCTGCGCCAGGCCTGTCGGGCCGTCGTTTTCAAGCCGTTTGCCGAAGTCGCCGAGATTGTTCCTGCCGCGCTCGGCGAGGAAGTCGTGGTCCACGGAGCTGTCGCACTCGCCAGAGCGGCATTCCACCGCGAGCCGGAACTCAAGGCCTTCGTACCTTAGGCGGTTGGGTCGGACTCCTGATTCCACACCGGGTGAGAGACAGCTCTGGGGCCGTTCCGGAAATGGAATAGTATTGCACGTCGTTGTCGCCGACCTCGAAGGCAGATTCAGGAATCAACGTCATCCAGCGATCGCGTACGCCGTCGAGCTGATACGTGCGGGTGACGCCACGAATAATTCCATTGACGGCAACTGCAATTCTCATCGACTCGGTGAGGTGCACCGGAGCAACGATTCGACCTTCGTGGTAGCACGGAACGAGATCACCAGGATTTTCGGAATAGTGCTTCCCTGAATGAATCAGCTCGATCTCAACCACACGATCATCGATCGTTTTCAGTTCGCTGACCTGCTGTCCCAGCAATTCCGGGTGCGGACCGACACGATAGATTCCGTCGGGATCGGTGGCCGGTCCAAAGCGAGATCGCAATTCGGGTGCTGCCGTCGAATCCTTCAGGATCGATGCCGGGAGAATCTTCCGGTCCAGGTCCGGAAACACCAGAGTCTTGTCCAGCCGCTCGGGACGCGTTTGATCGAACACTGACCGGCCATCAACGGGGTATTGGAGGGTGCAATTGAGCTGGTCGGCAATTGTCGGAAGGATATCAATCGATTCGACATTGCGATCGTTGATGACACCAGTCATCTGGCCCGGAGTCTTGATGAACAGCGGGATCGAGGCAACGTCGGCTACATTGGTAGATGAGACTGCACGCCGAGAATCGCCAGCCTTAAATGAAATCCCGTGGTCGGCCGTCACAATCAGCAGACATTTGTCGTAGAGGCCCACCTCACGCAGCCGATTCAGCAGCCGGCCGAGCCTGCGATCGGTGAACGATAATTGCAGCAACTGCCGCTGCTGACTGTGCGCGATATACAGTTCGTCGGTCCCCCAGAAATCCGCCCTGCCGCTATGAGCGTCAAAATTGAGCAACTCCCACTGGTCACTTTCGGGAAGATACTTGCGCCCGGAGGGCAGGTAACACCAGGGAACGTGCGGCAGGAGCACGTGAAAGAAGTAGAGGGCCGGTTTCGGCGAGTCGTCGAGACAGTCAAAGAAATGCTCGAACTGTCCGATGCGGTCCATCCCCCAGGGGTATCGAAACACGCCGCGACGGAGACTTCGATCGGCCGGCGCCTCACCAGTCAGTCCGAACCAGAGCCGTGGAATCTCGGGAAGCCGTTCCTGCATTGCCGAAGGCGCCAGGTGAACGAGCACCACTTTTCCCAGAGTGGGAGCGATCGACGCCAGCTGCGCCAGCACTGACTTGCCGACCTGTGGATTGTGTTCCATGTGATACGAGGCCAGACGCGTGACTGGCTCAAAGATGGCAAATTCGTAGGCGCCGGTCGATTCGAGAATGCTGAACAGGTTCTGCGGTAAATCATGCCGGCCAGGAATCCATGTCGACTTCGGATACTTCCCCGACAGGATTGCCGGAACCGACAGCCACGTATCGGGATAGACCGTTGTCGCGTTGCGAAACCACGTAGACTGGCGGGCCAGTTCGGCAAAATGTGGAAATCGGTCGGCGTCGATCTCGCGTTCGTCATTCACGAGTGTCATGCCGCGCAGTTCGTCCAGAACGATGACGACGACCGGTACGGGCTTCCACCCGGAAGTTTGAATTCCCTGAGGCGCAAACAGCAGGCTCGAGACTGGTGAGTACAGCAGCAGATTTACGGGAAACAGCACCACCCCCACAGAAGCCACTGTCACCACGGATCGAGCGCGAGGAAATCTGAAGTACGCCCAGACACATACAGCCGCGACTGACAGAGCCAGGCCAGTCACGGCCCAGACTGGAAATAGCCATTCGATCCGTTTGCAGACCGGCAAAGAGATCATCGTGAACAACAGGTAGACGACAATTGTGTACACTGCCGTACCTGTGGCCGAATTGATTTTTTCAGCCAGCCAGCAGACGGCCGACGGGACGAAAGGTGCGACCAGCGACATCAAGCCCGTGAACAGCAACAGCGCCGGAATGCCCACTCCCGAGTCATTGAGAAATGCTGGCCGGTCGCCCAGACGGTCGTAGACTGGCTGTACGACGGCAAAAGTCGTGAGCACAAATAAGTGCAGAACTTTGATCCACTTTGGCTGCGCCGGCCCGAATTCCGGAATTGACTTCCCGGGAGTGGATTCGCCCGTCGGCCGGCGATCGGAGTTCGCGTTCATGGCCGGTACCGGGAAGTTGCGTAATACAGCGCTCGAGTTCCCGATCCGAGCCGCTCGCAACGGACCACATTGAAGAACTCGTTCATCCAGACATCAAACATGTGCGCGTCGTAGTCGGCGTAGATGTCACGACGGCTGCCAAGGAGTTGCACAACCATCGGGTCGGTTTTGTCGACAAATTCAATCACCAGGCTTGCTCCGAGCTCAGCCAGCCATTGCAGCAGCTCGCGCATGGGAATCCCGCAGCCGATGACCAGGTGATGGACAAGCGCCAGACACAGTATCAGATCAGGACGACCGCGCTCGGCCAATGACTTGCGCTCCCGGCCGCGCCAACCGAGATTCGCCGAAGGATCGGCGACGTTCGATACCAGTGGCAGGATCGGCACGCTAACGTCCTCAACACCACGGCCTTTGAGCGACTGATAAAGCCTGTCAACGGCGAGGTGGTCTGCATCCATCGCAATCACGTACCGGGCCGATTCTGCAGCGATTCGTGAATACTCCCCCGTGTTGCAACCGAGATCCCACACGAGAGCGGAGCGCCTGGCGCGCGCGGCTTCTCGCACAAACCTCGCCTTGTGCTCCTTGTCGTCAGGAGAATAGCTGTTTGCACCCGCATAGGCCGACCAGGTCGATTCCCGAGGGCTCCAATTGAGCCGACTGACGATTCGGATAAGCTGGGTCACGTTTCTTTGAATCAACGCCGTGGCAAATCCTGCGCGATGCAGTGACTGCTGTGGATTGGTCTTGCGAACGGTTCGGTTGGCTTCGAGCTTCCCGTGCAGATAGGCGTGGGCCAGCACGCCGCGCCGAAACAGATCGCGAAACGACATCAGATTGCCGAATTCTTCGGGCTTGAGTCCGTCGAGGCAACCCCGCAGCGCTGGCTGGAACGCAACGTTCTTGTAGGCCTGCAAAAACAAGGGAAACAGGAAGGTCTGACAGAACTGGCGATAACCAGCCCAGACCTGCCCCGGAGTCAGACGTTCGAAAGACGCGACATCAATAAAGACTGGTCGCTGGCCGACCCATTGGACATTGTAGGCCGTTCCATCTTTGATCGTGAATCCTTCCTTCAACGCAGTTTGCAGCAGATCCAGGTGCAACAGCGCCGCATCCTTGAGCATCCCGAACGTCCATTCGTAGGGATACGACACAAAGGGAATCGACTCGTGCTTCAGGACACCGGCCCAGGACGCATTGTCGGGCGGAGCGGGACAACGAGCCGCGTCTACGAGCTCGGTCGCTACGATCTTTCCTTCAGCCATCCCCTGCTGAAAAAATCGAGCGGCAGATGCCGCCTGCCATTCTTCCAGCGCATGCACACTCAGGGCACGGAACACTTCGCCCGAATCGCCATAAAAAATCCGAGCGTCGCGGTCGCGGTACGACCCGGTTTCGAAGGTACGAATCGTCGACCCGCCTGCCACAATTCGTCAGGCCTCTTGGGTTGATTCGCCGTGTTTCCGCCCTTTCAGGAGCGCTGGGGCTGCTTCCCACAAGTACCTGGCGAACACCACGAGGCCCGCGGACCCGCCGACCAGCACCTGTAACAGGAGGCTGCCGGAACCCGGGTCAAAATAGGCAATCAACTGAGGCATGACACTCGACCTTCCTGTTCTCTACCGGCATGGCCGCAGTGCCGTGTTAAGAATTGATGACTTGCCGCGGAACGACAAGTTGATGGCGGGAGGACTCATTGGGGCCGCATCACTCACGCAGACGTGATTCTTGAAAAATCCTCGAATCACGGTTTCAAAACTGGATCTCGCGTTAGCGATGATTAACTCTGGTTAATAAACACCGGCAGTCCAAATCCTGTCTCTGCATTTCCAGGATCCTGACGGGGAATTCAGCCTGCTGACCAGAACGCCCTGCATCTCCCAGCCTTGCGGATTCACAATATCGAGCCCCGTCAACTGCCGAATCGCATATCGACAGATGCCATAAACCATTATGGACATTGATGATATCGATATATTGCGGCACGAGTTCGGTCCCGGCGGCGCCCCTTGATCAACCCTCGCCTGGTGCAGGACTTCCAAACCGCTCGGCAAGATAGCTGCGAACTGCGGCTGCCGTCGGCAGCTTCAAAACTTGTTCGCCAATCCCTTCCATCGATCGCAACGACAATCGACGGACAGCCAGTACAACTCCCCGGTAATTCGACCGCGCGACACTCAGCCGGCGAATACCCAGTGCTAACAGCAACCCGGTCAATTTCGGATCGCCGGCCAGTTCGCCGCAGATCGTCAGCGGTTTGCAGTGTTCGCGGGCAGCGACAACCACCCGGCTCAAGAGACGCAGCACGGACGGTTGCATGGCATCGTGATAACGTTCGACGAATTCGTCGTCCCGATCAGCCGCCAGCAGGTACTGAGTGAGGTCGTTCAGACCGATCGAGACCGAATCGACTCGCGGCAGGATTTCGTCCGCCAGCAGGGCGGCCGCCGGAACTTCGATCATGGCTCCCAGCCGAAACGGAAACTGCTCGCGCGTCGCGCAGCCGGCCGCGCGGCACAACCGATCGATCGTCGCTTCGAGAGTGTCGAGCGAATCGAGCATGGGCAGCATGAGCGTCACCGGCCGTTCGCGAGCCAGCCGCGTGATGGCCCGCACCTGCGGTTGCAGAATATCTTCCCGCTGCAGCAGCAGCCGGATTCCCCGCAGCCCAAGACTGGGGTTACGATTGAGGGGAATGTCGGAATAAGGTGGACACTTTTCGGCGCCAAAATCCACGAGTCGAATGTTGAGTTCCCGCTCGCCGAGTTGCGCAGCCACGTCGCGATAGCTCTCGTAAAGTTCGCTCTCGGCAGGCCACCAGTCACGATCCATATACCAGAACTCGGTCCGGAAGAGGCCCACTCCATCGGCGCCGAGCTGGCTGACTGCCGCCGCCTCGACGATGTCGCTGATATTCAGCAATACCTGGACCCGGACTCCGTCGCTCGTCACCGGGCATTCGGGAGGAACTTCCTCGACTTGCGAAATCTCGGCAGCCTGCTGCACGAACAATTCTTGAATGGCCGTCTGCTCCTCGGCCGAGGGGCTGAACATCACGCGACCGGAATCGCCGTCAACGATTGTCTGCATTCCGTGCGGGATCAACTCGCAGGCCCCTGAAATGCCGGTCACGAGCGGGATCGCCAGGCCGCGCGCGAGCAGCGCCGTATGCGATTTCGGGCCGCAGGTTTCCGTGATGACCGCCACGATGCCATTGTGCGCGTAGCGCACCAGTTGCGACGGTGTGAGCGAGGGAGCCACGATGACGGCCCCCTGCTCGAGCTCGCCGTCCGTCTGCAGCGAAGCCGAAAGGCAATGAATCAGTCTGCGACCGATGTCGAGAATGTCAGCCGCTTTATCGTGCACCAGCGGAACCGGATTGGCGATGAAAGCCGCGTACAGGTCGCCGGCGACGCGCGAAACGGCGGCTTCAGCAGAGCAATTGCCAGAGCGGATCTCGTGCTCCACCTGATTGACGAATTTCGGATCCCGTAGAAGTCCCGCGTGCGACTCGAAGATGGCGACATCGCTGGCATCGACCCGTCCGGCGAGCTGGCGCTGCACGCGATCGAGCTCCACGCACGCCCGGCCGATCGCAGCGTGCAGCCGTTCGGTCTCCCCCTGAGGCGTGGCCCGGGGCGGGATGTCGATCGCCGCCTTGAGAATTCCACGGGCCTCAATCACGTGGGCCGTGCCGCGCGCCAGACCCGGGCTGATCGTCTTTCCAGTGAGAATCATGACTTCCAGCGACAACAGGGCCTGCGGCCGAAAACTCGGGTTTCCAGATTTTCCTTCAGCCGCGAGGCACAGTCGAGTTTCATCCCTGCCTGCTCGCGCTCGATCCTTCGTCGATCAGAAGTCGAAATTACCGTTGGCCGCAGAGTTGATCATTCCCACGTACTTCAGGACAACTCTGAATATGATGAAAATGATGAACATCCCGACGATCGCCCAGACCAGCCACCCCGCGAAGACTGCGAGTATGGTCAGGCTGCGACGGGCCTGCTCTTCAAACTGGGGGCTGAGCCGCTGCAACGTTTCCGGAACAGTCCCCGACGTTTCGGCGACCTGCACCAGGCTCAGGTACTCGTCGGGAAACAGCCGCGACCCATCCAGCGCCTGACTCAATTCGTCGCCGTTGAGGACCGCATCGCAGACACCCGGCGACGCGCCGACAAATGCACCGTTCCCTGTGGCCCGAAAGCTCAGTTCGAGACTCCTCGAAATCGGCATTCCCGTCTGCTGGGTGAGCGCGAATGCCCACGAAAACCGCGCAATGGCAAATGACCGCAGGCATCCCCCCAAAACGGGGATCTTCATCAGGACTCCGTCCAGAAATCGTTTACGGCGGAAAACATTGGAGATCAACCAGTAACTGCCGAACACAGCGAAGATCGACCCGAACGACATCGCCAGCCATTTGAGTGCGCCGGTCGTACCAAACAATCCCAGCCCCAGCATATCGACCGGTTTCGAACCGGGGGCACCCGTATCGGCCACAATTCCGAGGATGAAAATGACCAGCGCCACGACGAGAATGGCCGCGACGAGCTGGATCGCCGGCCAGGTGATCATGGCGATCAGCATCCGCCGGAGCCGAAGGATGTTTTCATAGTGGTCGGCCAGTCCGTCAAGCACTTCAGGCAACGCCCCTGAATGTTCGCCGACCGAAACCATGTCGGTCATCAGCTCGGGAAAATATCCCTGCTGCTCCCGCATTGCCTGGGCGATGTCGGTTCCCTGCTGCACTTCCTCGCGAACGGCCGCCAACCGATGCCGGCAGCCGGCATTTCCCGTCTTTCGTGAGGCAATTTCCAGCGTCTTCACCAGCGCAACCCCGGAATGCAGCATGGTCGCCAGCGACTTGCACAGGACGGCCAGAGTTTTCAGTGGAGCGCGCGAGGCAAACACAGTCGGCAAATTCTCAGATTGCGAAAGGCTTTAAAACAGACGGGAGGAAAACAGCAACACTGCTACGACCACCAGCAGGAACAGAACCACCGCCGGAAGGTGGCTGCTCGTCGAGTCCAGACTGCGCCTTCCATCGCCGTCACGCCCGAAATACCAGAACGACATGAGACACCTCGCTGTCGTGTGCCGGAAGCTACAGGCCACTCCCCGGAATTATATCATGCCCGGCGGATCGAATGATATTCGATTCGTGTAACCGACCTCAGGCGACCGGGAGCATCTCTCCCCGGCGACGATTTACCGCAGTTGCTCGAGCAGGAAGCTGAATTCGTCGGTGAGGTCTTCAATGCTCTGGCTGATCGGCCGGGCCCCGGTATGCCCGAGCTGGGTATCGTACTTCAGCAGCACTGGCCGGCCAGAGCCGGTCTCCGCCTGCAGCAGGGCCGCCATTTTGCGGGCATGCAGCGGATCGACGCGCGTATCGGCGTCGCCTGTCATGAACAGGACCGCCGGATACTTCGCTCCGGGCCGCACATGATGATACGGCGAGTAGGCCAGCAGCGTTTCGAACTGCCGCGGGTCTTCGGAGGAACCATACTCAGGCACCCAGAATTTTGCCACGAGAAACCGGTGATAGCGGACCATATCGAGCAGGGGATAGCCGCACACCACAGCCCGAAACAACTCGGGCGCCTGGGTGAGCGCCGCACCGACCAGGAGCCCGCCGTTGCTGCGGCCGGTGATGGCCAGTTTTTCGGGGCGCGTGCAGCGATTGTCGATCAGCCAGCGGGCCGCACCGAGAAAATCGTCAAACACGTTCTGCTTGCGGGCGAGCATCCCCGCTTCGTGCCATTTTTCACCGAATTCCCCTCCGCCGCGCAAATTCGCGACGGCGAAGATCCCTCCCTGCTCAATCCACAGGACGGCCCGTGCCGAATAGGCCGGTGTCAGGCTGACGTTGAAACCTCCGTAACCCGACAAAAGTGTGGGATTATTCCCGTCGGCAACGAGCCCCTTTTTGTGCACGAGAAACATGGGGATCGACGTGCCGTCTTTCGAGGAGAAGTGCACCTGCCGCACTTCGAATCGATCGCTGTCGACTGGAACGCTCGTCCGCGCCCAGACTGAAGTCTCGCGAGTCTTCAACTCTTCGCGGTAAATCGTCGTCGGGACATGAAATGAATTGAACGAAAAGAACGCCTCACTGCCACTCCATTCACCGGCAACGCTGCTGACCGACCCGAGCGTCGGAAAACTGATCTCCTGGATCGCCTTGCCCGACAGGTCCAATACGCGCACGCTCGACACGACATTCTCGAGGTAATTGACGTAGAGCTGGCCGCCCGTGAGCGAGAAATTGTGCAGCACGGCAGCCGGCTGCTCCGGAATGACTTCCTTCCATTTGTCCCGAGCGGGATCCTGCAGGTCGATTTCGAGAAGCCTGCCGTTCGGTGAGTTCCAGTTCGTTTGCACGAACAGGCGGCGGTCGATCGCCGCGCCACTGAACCGGGCTTCGATGTCCTTGACGATCGGTACGATCGGCCCGGATCCTTGCAGATCCAGTGCGTGAATTTCCGTCTTCTTCGCCGCCGAACCGTACCAGACGTTGATCAAGAGGTAGCGGCCTCCTTCCGACAGCTCCGGACTGATCCCGATTCCCGCATCGTATCCCTCGCCGAAGATCAGTGTTTCGCGCTCAGAGTCGCGATTGAGCCCGCGGCGGAAGACGCGCGAACCGGCTTCTCCGTGCCGCGCATAGAATACGGTTTTCTTATCCTGCGAAAGCGAGACGCCGAAATATCTCGCGCGCGGGAGCACGTCAAAAACGTCAACCCTCCCCTCGACATCGTAAAAGTGGACTTCAACTTCGTCTTCGCCCCCTGCGCGAATCCCGTATGCCAGGAGCTTCCCATCGTGCGCGACGTCGATCAGGCTGATTGTCCGGGAGCTGTCTTTGCTCAAGGAATGCGGGTCGAGGAGAATTTCGTCGCGCCCGCCGGGTCCGTCGCGCAGGCAGACGACGGGCAGATCGCGGCCGGCCTCCTGTTTGCTGAAGAAATACCGGTTGCCGCGTACCGTCGGCAAACCGACGGCGTCAACATTCATCAACTCACCGAGCCGGCGTGAGATCTCCTCCCGACGTGCAAACTTTCCCAGCACTGCCGTCGTGTGCCGGTTCTGCCGGTCGATCCAGTCGCGCGTGGCCGGACTCTGCTGATCCTCGAGCCAGCGATAGCGATCGACGATCTTGATCCCCTGTACATTTTCCTCGACGGCGTCCACTTTTGTCTCCGGATTTCCAGGGATGGCTTCACCGGCAATCAACACACACGCTTGGAACGCGCTGGCAGCGCAGAGCCCTGTCGCCAGGATGCAGCACCGGATGCGAGCGGATGCCCGTACGGTCCGGCCATCGGCAATTGAATCGATCCGCATCATCGGCATCACACTCCCCGGGCACGGCCACCCGATTCAAAACAATCGCCGCGGAGCAATGCGACTGACCAGTTCGTCGTTGCTGGCGAACAGCGCGGGCGTACCGCCGGTATGAATGAAGACGATCTTCTCTCCTGCCCGACGGCGCCCCTGGCGGATATCATCGATCAGACCGGCCAGAGCTTTGCCGCTGTAGATCGGGTCGAGGAGAATTCCTTCGGTCCGTGCCAGGAGCGCCAGGGCCTCACAGCCGGCGCAAGACATTTCTCCGTAACCCGGCCCGATGTAATCGAACGTGATGTCAACCTGCTCGGGGCGAATCTCGAGATCGAGGCCGATGAGCTTCCCTGCCGTGGCGGCCATCTGGGCCATTTCAGCCTGTGTGTCCCAGAGCCATTTCATGGGAGCAATGCTGCGAACCGCAGTCTCGAGCCCCAGCGCCACCTGGCCCAGCACGGCCCCGGCCCCGGTTGAGCCGGCCGAGCTGACGTAGATGGCATCAGGAACCCAGCCTTCGGCCTGCGACTGCTCGACAATTTCTGCGACACACAGTGCATAGCTCACCGCCGCGAGCGGAGTGACGTGGCTGCGGTTCCAGGAGTAGGGCTTCCTGCCCCGGGCTGCGTGCTTGGCCGCCTCGCTGGCAATGCGATCGTCCAGGTCGACGCCGATTTTCTCTTCGACGATGTCGATATGCGCTCCGACCAGATGGTCGAGCAGCAGATTTCCCTGCACCGGGTCGGGGCCCTGAGCCGGCCCGCCGCGCCCGAGAACCAGATGAACATCGAGTCCCGCCTTGGCGCAGGCAGCGGCCGTCTGGCGGCAGTTGTTGCTCTGGATGCCGGCCCCCCAGACGACGATGTCGGCCCCCTGTGCCAGCGCATCGCCGATCAGGAATTCATTGTGCCGCGTTTTATTGCCGCCAAAGGCCAGACCGGTGCAATCGTCGCGCTTGATGTACACCTGCGGCCCGCCCAGCGCTTTGGAGAATCTCGCAGCAGGCTCGAGCGGAGTCGGGAAGTGGCCCAGCGGGAAACGCGGTAAGCGATCGATCGCCTCCCGCAGGTCGGCGGTCGTCAATTGTCCGGCGCATGGCGGCATGATGCTTCCTCTCGGCGGGGGTGGCTTACTTCTCGAGAATCCAGATATTCCGGAAGTGCACCGGATTGCCATGGTCCTGAACGAATATCGGACCGGGCTTTGATTCGTCGGACAGGCCCCCGCCTCCGTTGAATCGGGGAATCTCGTACTTGTCGTGGACGACCACGCCGTTCAGCTTCACCGTCGCGACGGCGGGCTTCGTTTTCTTCCCGTCGGCGTCGTACTGCGCCATCGAAAAATCGATGTCATAGGTCTGCCACGACAGGGGGGGCAGGCACATATTGACGAGCGGCTTGGCCATCGAATAGTAACCGCCGCATTCGTTGTTCTCGCCAGAGAGTCCAAACGAATCGAGAATCTGGAATTCATACTGGTCGTTGCAGTACAAGCCGCTGTTGCCCCGCCCCTGGCTCCGGTCGTACGGCATGTACGGCAGACGGAATTCGACGTGGAGCGTGTAATTCTTGAACGCTCGTTTCGTGCGCGTGCCAACCCCCAGCAGGTTTCCTTCCTGAATTCGCCCGTTCGCCCACTCATCAGTGCTCGAACCATCGAACAGGACAACGGCGCCGGTCGGCGGCTTGGCCCCCATCGTCGGAGACTGGCGCTCGATCCGCTTCAATTTCAGCTCGGCGCTCTCGAATGTACCGGTGAACGCTCCCTCTTTGAGTTCTCCCGAACACCCCGTGCCGGCGAAGGCAATTCCCGAATCCTTCGCTTCTCCCTTGAGGGCGATTCGAGGCGTGTCAGCGCCAGTGCCGGGAAGTCCCTTGGGGAAGAGCACTGCATCAAATTTGCCGTCCCCCAGAGCGATCACCTGCAGTCCAGCGATACCGTCTTTCCCGATCCGACCTTCGTATTCCCCCTGAATGAGAAAGTCGGGCCCCGCCTGGGCGGGGTCGGTAAACGTCTTGACTTTAGGTTCATCGGCCAGCGCCGGCATGAAAACGCCGCACAATCCAGCCAGAATGAGTACGCCGCGACGGAGCATGGTCTGTCTCTCCCGGAATGCAGGATCTGGAATGCACCTGATTGAATTCAGAGACAGCTTATCGCGTTTGGACCATGGCGACCACCATGTCGCAAAGTCTCTGCAGGTGAGGGAATCAGGGCCCTGCTGACACACTCGGGAATTTGAGAAACCACTTCACATCGCATTTCAGCGACCATTCATTTACACTTGAAGTATCAGGAACTGAACCCTAAATTTGGTCAGTGATCTGTCGACCAGAGCCTCAATCCATGGGCCGGCTCTTGGAAGCAATGTGGCCTTGCCGATTGCCGGAGTCCAGGAGTCTGGCGGACCTTCCAGCGCACAGAAGACCGGAGGCGGACTTTGCTGCAGTTCGATTTTGACGACAGCCTGGGCTATTGGGTGTGCAGCACCTCTCACGCGTTTCGCCGCGCGCTGAACGCCGAGCTGGCCAAAGAGGGAATCACTTACCGCCAGTGGGAGGTCCTCGCCCGCATCGCTCTTCAGGGGGAACTGTCCCAAACTGAGCTCGCCGATTGCCTCGGCATTGAGGCGCCCACGCTGGTCGGGATCCTCGACCGCATGGAACGGGACGGCTGGCTCGATCGGTACAGTTGCCCGAACGACCGCCGCAAAAAGCGGATTCGCGCCACCGAAAAGGCCGACGCCGTCTGGGCGAGAATGGTGGACTGCGCCCATCGAGTCCGGACGAAGGCGCGGCAGGGATTGTCGCAGGAAGACCTCGAACAATTCCGTTCGACCTGCGCGAAAATCAGGGCCAATCTCGAACAAGCCGTCCCCCTGCCGACCCCCGTCCTGGCCGACTCTGACCGGTAGCCTCTCGCACCGGCCTGCCGCTCTTGAATTTTCGTCTCGCGGAATTCGCATCGCGGCAGAACTTCGTTACTATGCGAATTGTTACTGCAAAAACCATCAGCTCCTCAGATAGTTTGAGTGATCATGTCTGCGAGCGATCAGATCGTCCGTGTGCTGGGAGTCCACAAGTATTTTACGCGTGGCGCCGAGCGCGTCGACGTTCTCCAGGATCTGAGCCTCGACGTCCCCAACGGCGAATTCCTGGCGCTGATGGGCCCCAGCGGCTCGGGGAAAACCACACTGCTCAACCTCATCGCCGGGCTCGACACCCCCAGCGCCGGTGAAGTCTGGGTCGGCGATCACCTGATTTCGTCGATGTCCGAAGGGCAGCTGGCCCACTGGCGGACTCGCAACGTGGGGTTCATCTTTCAGTTTTATCACCTGCTGCCGGTTCTGTCGGCATATGAAAACGTCGAGCTCCCCCTGCTCCTGTTACCCCTGTCGGCAGCCAAGCGCCGCGAGCAGGTCATGACGGCACTCGAACTGGTGGGCCTGACCGACCGGGTCAGCCATCGCCCCGGGCAGTTGTCAGGGGGGCAACAGCAGCGCGTGGGGATCGCCCGCGCCATCGTCACCGACCCCACGCTGATCGTCGCCGACGAACCGACCGGCGATCTCGATGCCCGTTCGGCCGACGAGATCCTCAATCTGCTCGGAGAACTGCAGACCAGCCTGCAGAAGACGATCATCATGGTCACGCACGACCCGCGGGCCGCCGAGCGCGCACGCCGAATCCTGCATCTGGAAAAAGGGCGGCTGGTCGAACAGACCGTCCGACAACTCGAACGGGCTTAGGAGGCCGTTGAAAAAGGGGACTGTCCCTTTCCTGCGAGTGATTTTTCCAAGTCAAATTGGTACTGCCCAGAGGGACTGTCCCCTGTTTCAACACACTGCCAGGTCGCCCGAACTGAGACGATCATGATTTCACTGCTCGATACGCTCGGCAAGTACGTCCTCATCATCTTCAAGAACGTGCGGCGGAACCTGCTCAGGACGATCCTGACGAGCATGGGGACGATGGTGCTCGTGCTGGTCATTACCCTGATCTGGTCGGTGCTGCATTTTCTGGATCGGGCGATGTCCGACAAGGCCTCGAATTTCAAGGTCATTGTCACCGAGCGCTGGCAGATCCCCAGCCGCATGCCCTGGGCCTACGGTGCTTCCCTCCGCGATGCCGCCGCCACCGGCCCCGACGACGTCCATCCGAAAGACTCCTGCACCTGGCAATTCTACGGCGGCACGCTCGATCCCAAGAATCGTACCCGCGAGAATTCGCTGTTCTTTATCTGCATGCAGCCCGAAAAGATTCCCACGATGGTCGACGAACTCGAAGACCTGCAGGGGGAACGCATGGCCGAACTCAAGCGCCTCACCGACAAAATGCAGTCGCAGCGTAATGGGGTGCTCGTGGGATCGGGCGTCCTCAGTCGGCTCAAGAAAAAGGTCGGCGAGCGGATGACGATCACCAGCTTCAACTACAAAGGGATCGATCTCGAAGTCGAGATTCTCGGCATTCCTCCGGAGGGGACCCGGCACGACATGAGCTGCTTCATGAACGCCGACTATCTCAACGCCGCGTTCGACGATTATAAATCAAGCCATAAGAACCAGCCGCATCCCCTGGCCGACAAAACTCTGGGCCTGGTCTGGCTGCGGGTCGATACCAAGGCCGATTACGAACGGGTCGCCGCCCAGATCGTTTCGTCGCCGCTGTACGCCAATCCGGCGGTCAAGTGCGAATCGGCATCGTCGGCCGTCACCACGTTTCTCGAGTCGCTCAAAGATATCTTCTGGGCCATGCGCTGGCTCCTCGCGCCGGCGGTGCTCGTCACGCTGTCGCTCGTGATCGCCAACGCCATCAGCATCTCGGTGCGCGAGCGTCGGATGGAAATCGCCGTGCTCAAGGTGCTGGGCTTTCGCCCCGCTCATGTGCTGGGGCTGATCCTCGGCGAAGCCGTCTTGATCGGCGCGCTGTCGGGGCTGGCCAGCGCGGGGGGCGCCTATCTGCTCGTCAACCGGGTCTTCGGTGGCATCAACTTCCCGATTGCGTTTTTCTCGAAGTTTTTCATCCCGGTCGAAGCCGTCGGCTGGGGCCTCGCGGTCGGTACGCTCACCGCGTTTGCGGGGTCGATCGTGCCCGCCTGGTCGGCCCGCGCCGTCAAAGTGGCCGACGTTTTCGCGAAAGTGGCCTAAGTCCCGACGATTGCGACTGATCACCAGGAATTTCTGCGGCAGGGAATTGAATCATGGGTCCTTCGGCACCGTCAGCATTCGACAAAGTGGTTCAGATTCTGTTCTTCTCGGGAAAGACCGAGCTGGCAGTCGCGCTGTGCGGTTTTCTGGGACTGATGGCGCTGCTTCTCGTCGTCGGCCGGGTCCCGGTCAGCTACAACGTCCGCAATCTGATGGTCCGCTGGAAGACCACCGCTATGACCGGCCTGGCCTTCACGCTGGTCGTCTCGCTGATGACCGTGATGCTGGCCTTCGTCAACGGCATGTACAAGCTGACGGAAAAGAGCGGCCAGCCCGGCAACGTGATGGTGCTGGCCGACGGTGCGACTGATGAAAGCTTCAGCACGCTGTCGTTCGTCGATTCGTCCGACGTCGAGCGCCAGCCCGGCGTCCTGAAAAATGCCAAAGGCCAGGCGCTGTGCAGCAAAGAAGTCTATGTCATCGTCAACCAGGAAATTGCCACGACTCCTGGCGAACGGCCGCGGCGCCGGTTCGTACAAGTTCGCGGCGTGGAAGATCCTGAAATCGCCGGCGAAGTGCACGCCCTCGCACTGAAGCCGGGAGGCCAGTGGTTTTCCGAGGCGGGTGTCGAAGAATCTGACGCGGCGGGGGCCGGAGGAGCCTCAAATGTTGTCATCCAGGCTGTCGTCGGCAATGGCCTGGCCGCCGAACTGGGGAACGACCGCCCGTCGCGAATGCCGCTTCAGGTGGGAGATACGTTTCCGCTCGGTGCGCGAACCTGGAAGGTCACCGGAATTCTCGATTCGACCGGCTCGACATTCGACTCCGAAGTCTGGGCCAAGCGGTCGCGCGTCGGCGAAGACTTTGGCAAAGCAAATATTTTTTCCTCGTATCTGATTCGGACCGAAGGCCCCGAGGCGGCGAAACGGCTGACCGCCGAACTCAAAGACTACAAAAAGGCCGCGCTGAGCCCCCAACCCGAAACTGAATACTTCTCGAAGCAGGGGGAGACGGGTAAGCAGTTTCTGATTGCGATTATCGTCGTGGCAATCGTCATGGCGGTTGGAGGAGTCTTTGGCGTGATGAACACAATGTTCGCCGCGATCAGCCAGCGCACCAAAGACATCGGCGTCCTGCGGATCCTGGGCTACGCCCGCTGGCAGATCCTGATTTCGTTCCTGCTCGAATCGCTGGTCCTGGCGCTTTTGGGCGGCCTCGTGGGGTGTGCGGTCGGCATGCTGGCCGACGGTTGGACCGCCCGCAGCGTCGTCTCCAGCGGGCCCGGCGGAGGCAAATCGGTCGTGCTCCAGATGGTCGTCAGCGGCGAAATCCTGATGACGGGCATGCTGCTGTCGCTCGGCATGGGAGCGCTCGGCGGCCTCGTCCCCGCGCTGTCAGCCATGCGACTGCGGGCTCTTGAGTCGCTGCGCTAGTCACGACGCCCGCTGGCAGGGCTGGTCGTTGGCCGATCTGGCAGTCGCCGTAAGTCGCGCGACGAGTGCGCGCAAAACGCCAAAAAAGATGAATAATCTCAGTGTGAATAAAATCCAAAACGTCGCGCATTGCCCTTTGCGTCGCCGCTCTCGCCACATCCACCAGTCGCCAGGCGGGTTACGACGCTGACCGACGAGTTCGCGCCGCGCCGGCAACTGCGCAGTGAAATCGCGCAGTTTCTCTGCAACTCATTGGCAGCGAGCGGGATCCGAAGCTCGGGGTCTTATTCATTCACCCCGAAGCATTATTCATAAGTTCTGTCTGACCACTTACGTCACAACTTTCACCAGATTGACGCGCCTGTTTCGGCGCGCACGGCGCAAAACATGTTTACGCGTCGATGTTGCCCCCTGATCGCGCATTTCCCAGGCACGTGACGGAACACCACTGAAAACGGCAACAGCCCGGTCGCCAGCGAGGCGACCGGACTGTTGTGCTTGACGCGAATTCTACTCAGCGACTATTCCTGCGCGCGGAACTTGTCGTGGCAGGCCGCGCACGCCGCGTTCGCCTTCTTGAGGGTATCGGAGGCAGCGGTGAGGTCCTTTTTCTTGAAGGCCGCCGAGGTCGCCGTCATCTGTTCCTGGTAATCCTTCGCGAACTTCTTCCACAGATCGATGTCTTCTTTTTTGCCGCTTTTCACTTCATGCGTATCGTCATGGGCGGCCAGGGCCAGCAGGGCGGTGACGCTCGAATCACGAGATGAGTCCTCGGCTTCCTGATCCTTCAATTCCTTGAGGCGCGCCACGCGTTTGAGCTTGGTGTTGCGCTTGTTGATTTCCTTCATCACGCCGCCGAGCTTGCAGAGCTTGTTCCATTCGTGATCGGCCTTGGCGCCGGCGGCCGTGCCGCCGATCGCGGCCTTGACGGCTGCGAAACCCTTCTTGGCGTCGTCGTACGACTTCGAAGTCGCCACGGCAATTGCCCCATCGCGAACGTCGGCCGCCGAGGCTTTCCAGGCCGCAGCCTCCTTTGATTCCACGACCGCCTGTGCGAGCACTGCCAGAACTCCCGCTTCCGCCGGGATCGTCGACCCCTTGGCTTCGAGGTAGGACTTGTCTGTCTCCAGAAGTCCTTCCAGACTCTTGACCTTGGCTTCAGCTTCGGCCGTGATGTCGGCAATCGGCGCCACAGCTTCGATCTTGGCCGGAGCGGCGGCATAGCACGGCGCGAAGAGCGCCAGTCCCAGCACTCCCAGCGATAGACTCAGCAGAATTGGTTTCAACACGGTTGTCTCCTTATGTTCGAAAACTGCCAGCGCAGTCAGCCTGCCGTGACTTCCGGCTTAAGACCATCATCGAGCGCTGCGGGTGGGAGGAAACGCCAGACGAATCAGCGTGCCCCGGAACGCGCCAAACGACGATTCTCGGGCACTTTTGATTCGCCCCGCGCTCCACAAATGAGGCGGGTCAGACGCACAAAACGCATGACATTACTCGCATAATTGTGGCAACGGCGCGCCGGGGTTGTCAACCCATCCCGCACGAGGTCAGGAGCGACTCCTGCACCAGCAAATCGTGCTCCATGCTGAAGTCGGGCCCCTTTTTCCCCGATAACACCGCGGCGAATTCACGCAGATCGGCGATCTGCAATGTCGCCGCCGGCAGTTCCACTGTCTGCCAGTCGGGACTCCCCGCACGGTAGACTTCGATCGGCTGCACGTTGCGATTCGCGAGGTGCCCACTCCCCAGGTGCGGAATGACCAGCGCCCCTTCGGTGCCGTAGACCTCAATCCGGCGGGAATGCGGCGCGACTTCGAGTGCGGGGATTTCGATCGTTCCCAGTGCCCGTTCGAATTCGAAGACGGCAATTCCGTTGTCGACGAAGCCCTTTGGCTCGGCGGTGTGATGATGCGCCATGAACGGAGTAATCCGTACGGGTTTGCCGAGCAGCGCCACGACGAGGTCGACGAGGTGGCCGGCCATCTCGAAAAAGATGCCTCCTTTGTAGCGCGCCAAATCGTCAACGTAACGCTGATATGAGGGAAGATCCTTAGGCAGGCGGCCGTGGAACGCGTAGATCGACCCGAACTCCCGCCGCCGCGCGCGAGCCAGCAGTTCCTGCACCGCCGACATGTATCTAAACAGATAGATCATCTGCACGTGCAGGTGCTTCTTCTGAGCCAGGTCGACAAGCCGTCGGTGATCCTCCAGGTTTTCGCCGGCGGGCTTTTCCAGCATCACGGGGCGGCCACTCTCGAGCGCCAGCCGCGCCAGCTTGACGTTTTCGTACACCCGCCCTTCCACCACCACACCGTCGAGCGGTTCTCGCAACAGTGCGTCGGGCGTTTCGAAAACGCGAATCTTCCCCAGCCGCGGTTCCCATTGCGCACTCTGCGCTGCGACGACCTTCGGATCCTGATCGTAGAACCCAACGAGTGAAAACTCGTCGGGATGCTCGGCGACCCGCCGCACGATTCCGTCGGCATGCGGGTGCCACATCCCCAGCATTCCCAGTTTGAGCGGCATGAATCAGACTCCTTCGTCAGTCGGCGCGGCTGCAGGCATTTCCAATCGTCCTGAAACCTCAGAACGGATTCCCGAAAAAGTTTTCCTTCCCCCTCGATGGGGGAAGGTCAGGATGGGGGTGGGAGGGTCAATTGACGCTCGCCCCCCCCACCCCAACCCTCCCCCACAACGGGGGGAGGGAGTTGTTTCAATTTCTCCTTCTACATAATGTGCAAACCGATCAGTGCAGCATGGTCCCGGCCATCAAGGTTTCACAATCGTCCCGTCCTGACGGCGGAGCGTTCCCCATTGCAGGTCGAACGGGGGATCGTCTTTGATCGGGAACTTCGCCGCCAGGTTTTCGTCGAGGTCGATCCCGAACCCCGGCTTGTCGTTCGCGTAATAGTATCCATTCTTGATCGTCGGGCAGCCGGGAAAGACATCCTGCTCGGCCTGGCTGAAGAGCCGTGCCTCCTGGATGCCGAAATTCGGCACTGCCAGATCGAGATGCACATTGCAGGCGTGCCCGACGGGAGAGACGTCCCCCGGACCGTGCCATGCCGTGCGGACCGAAAAGAATTCGCAGAACGACGCAATCTTGCGGGCCATCGTCAGCCCACCCACCTGCGAAATGTGAATCCGGATGAAATCGATCAGCCTTTCGGAAATCAACGGCACCCATTCGTTCGGATTGTTGAACAATTCCCCCATAGCGATCGGCGTACTCGTCTGTTGCCGCAGGTGCTTGAAGTAGCCGACATCCTCGGGCGAAAACGGATCTTCCATGAAGTACGGCCGGAATTTTTCCACATCTTTCACAAGCTGCATCGCCAGGATGGGGGGCACGCGCTCGTGAATATCGTGCAAGAGCTCGACATCGTCGCCGAACTTATTGCGAATGTGTTCAAACAGCTTCGGAACGAGCCGCACGTAAGGCCCCGGTTCCCAGACGTCGACGCGCCGATTGGAATTTACTTTCTCGTCGGGCGTGCTCCCGGTCGCCCCGCCGCTGCCATACGTCGCGAGGCCCGGGACGGCGCACTGAATGCGAATGTGCCGATACCCCTCGGCTTTGTATTTCGCCACCGCCTGTTCGACGTCCTGAAACGTCTTCCCCGAGGCGTGACGATACGTATCGACCGCCTCGCGGCATTTGCCCCCCAGCAACTGATACAGTGGCAACTTCGCCCGCTTGCCGAGGATGTCCCACAGGGCCATGTCGACCCCCGAGAGTGCGTTCCCGAGCACCGGCCCGTTGCGCCAATACGAGCTGACAAACGCCGACTGCCAGACGTCTTCGATCCGCGTGGCGTCCTTCCCGATCAGGAACGGCTTGAGAAACTTTTCGACCGCCGTCTCGACCGCCCGCGCCCGCTGGGTAAATGTGGCGCATCCCAGACCGTAGAGCCCCGGCTCGTTGGTCATGATTTTCACCACCACCAGCCGAATGTTGGCCGGCGCCGTCAGGATCGTCTTGACGTCGGTGATTTTGAGCGGGGGAGTTCCGGCCGCCGCTGCCTCGGCGATCGAGACCTGCTTTTCATCGGCTCCAAACGCACTGCGCACGAGCCACGGCAATCCCAGGGCCCCTGTTCCGGCGAGCGTTGACTTCAACCAATGGCGGCGATCCATGGGGCAGGCTCCTGTGGCAGGAATGATCAGGGAAGACGCGCAGTGTGGCGACCAGACAGTCTATTCTTCGAACGCGCCTGCAACAACCGGGCGATCTTGCGGCCGGTCACCGGCATCGGCAGCCGCTCCAGATGCTCGATCGCCAGCCAGCGATGATCGCTGCCGGACCGGGCAATTTCACCCGCCACCCATTCGGCGGTGTAACAGCAGAGCGTGATCCGAAACCGGGTGACGGTGTGGCGGATCTCGGCCAGGGACTCGCCCACGGCCGCATCGAGCCCGGTCTTCTCGCGCACGACCCGTTCGAGTCTCCCACGCGGTGGCTGGCGCGCGCCGTCCCAGGGAAAGCGCACAAAGTCCCACAACCCGGCCCACCGCTCGCCGGCCGGGCACTTCAGCACGAGGTATCGCCCGCCGCGCTCGATCGCCACCGCCACCTCGGTCACCTGTGTCGGTGCCGCACGCGCCGCGAGCGCAGGAATTTCAGCCTGGTAACCGGCTGCGAACGCGGCGCAGCAATTGCGCACGGGGCACTCCGGACAATTAGGCTCAGTCGGAGTGCAGACCGTAGCCCCCAGCTCCATCAGCGCCTGGTTGAATTCTCCCGGTCTATCGAGAGGGACCAGCGACCCGGCAAAGTCCCACAGCAGTTTCTGGCCGGCGGTGCTGCGCGGGTCGCCGCGATAACCGAGCAATCGGCAATATAACCGCAGCGTGTTCGCTTCGACGATTGGCGCCGGGCGATCGAACGCGAACGACGCAATCGCGCCGGCCGTGTAGCGGCCGATACCCGGCAGGCCCACCAGCCCCGCCACTTCGTCGGGAAATCTCCCCTTGTGCTCGGCAACAATCTGCCGGGCCGCTTTGTGAATATTTCGCGCCCGGCTGTAATACCCGAGTCCTTCCCACATTCGCAGCACGGCCGATTCGGGGGCCGCGGCAAGCGCTGGCAGCGTCGGAAACTTCTTGAGAAACCGCTCGAAATAGGGGACAACGGCCGCCACCGTCGTCTGCTGGAGCATGATTTCGCTGATCCAGATCCGATACGGATCGGAGGTTTGCCGCCAGGGGAGCGGGCGGGCGTTCTGGCGATACCAGCGCGCAAGCGCGCGGCGAAATCGAGCCAGCGTGCGACGATCGAAACCGACGGCCGGTGCGGTCATTCCTTCGCGGCCGGCAGCTTGATCGCGCTTCCGCCGTCGGCTGATAGCTCTACCGGAACCAGCCAGGTCAGCGTCCCCAGTTTGCACAGGCCGCCGGTCCCCTCGCGGCAATAGCCGTAGCTCACCGTGACTTTGAAGTCGGCTTTCCCCGATTTCGCCGCCAGCGGCAAACCAAACTTGATCGCCGTCCCCTCGTCCGGAGTATCCACCTCGTGGCGCTCATTGAGATCGCCGGCAGCCAGCAGCGATTGTCCTCCGGCAGAGGTCACGCGAAATGTCAGCGGCGCCAGCTTGTTCAGCTTGTATCCCTCGGGAATCTGCAGCGCGGTCTCGAACGTCACGCGCTCGCGAGGAGCGATCCTCTGCACCGGCAATCTGGTCACCTGCCGCGTCTCACTCTCATCGGCATCGGACGGTTTGACCGGCGCCGGAGGATTGAGCCCCTCGATCACAAAGGGCTCAACCCGGCCGGTGCGCAGATCGACTCGGCGGATCTGGTGGTTGTTCGTATCGGCGACGTACAACGTCTCCCCCGCAATCGCCAGCCCGGCAGGCTCAGAGAACCGCGGCGGATCGAGCCGGTTCCCCGCCTGACCATCGCCCAGATACGTCCGCACCGTGTTATCTTTCAGGTCGATCTTCTTGATTTTGTGGTTGTAGCTGTCGGCGACGTACAAGAGTCCTCCCGACCAGGCAATTCCCAGGGGATGCTGCAACCGCGATTCGCCTCCCTTGCCATCCTGGTCGCCGAACGCAAACAGGCTTTGCCCGTGCGGCAGGTCGGAAGTTCCGGCGATGGTGGTGATGTCCCCTTTGCCATTGAGCGGAACACGCCGCACTGCCGAACCTTCGCTGTCGACGACGTACAGCCACTTTCCGTCGGTTGTGATTCCCGAAGGCTGCGCGAGTGCCCCCTGCTCGAGCGAACCGTTCAGGACATCTTCGCGCCCCGAGCCGGCGTAAGGCTTGATCGATTTTTTCCCGAGATCAATCACCCACAGTTGATGCGGACCGGCCATCGCCACGAACAGGTGCCCATCGACGTGCACGAGATCCCACGGGCTGTTGAGCGCCGTCGCAGTGAG
>Ga0137463_1000044_pt1 | contig 55559 bp, 34 predicted proteins | sample EasRivERMGT800_2_FD_102333 | JGI IMG/M metagenome (GOLD analysis project Ga0137463, IMG submission 102333) | Soil microbial communities from meander-bound floodplain in the East River, Colorado, USA - East River MetaG ERMGT800_2 | ecosystem: Environmental > Terrestrial > Soil > Floodplain ...
AGGTTTTGCGAAGCACTCAAACGCTACCATAACACTTTACCACTCTTTAATTAAAACTAGGCAGTTTTCAAGTAAATCTAATAAAAATTTAGGTCTTAATTTGAGTGATTTTGATTTAAATGAATGGTTAAGATACTTTGTAGATGGAGAAAATTGCTTTCAAAATATAAGTTATAAAAAATAGGCCGTTTACATTTAGATTTGTGTTTAAAATTAAATTACATAGGGATGATAGACCTTTGCTTGAATATTTATCAACTAGATTTAATATAGGTCAAGTTTACCCTAAAGAAATTGATAGTGATAATGTATCAAGTATATGGGAAGTTTCTAAAAAAGCTGCTGCTTTGCAGCTGAAATTAATCGAAATATTTGAGAAATATACACTCAATACTACTAAATACTTAGATTTTCTAATATGAAGATAAGCTTTCTTTATCTATCCAGAAATGAGTGCTAAATCAGCTGCTTTGCAGTGTAGATAAAAAAAACAATCAAAGATAATATCTTAGCTCTTTATAAGCAAATGAATGATAAAAGAGTATCTTTTGTTATTCCTCCTGATCATAAAATCAATATTACTTCTTATTGGTTATTAGGTTTTTATTGAAGGAGAAGCATGGTTCCATGTTAGAAAAAATACTTTTTATTAACATCACCAAAATATAATATAAAATTTACCCCACCACTTTAATTTTAGCAGTGAGGTGGAGTAGCTGGAGGCAGTTATTATTGAGGAAATAATTTTAGCCTCTTATGTTTTAATTTCTAATTTTGTAAAAACTGCAATTAGAATTACAATAAATTTGTGCCATAATTGCAGTATTATATATAAAAGAAGAAGATGTGATTTTTTTTATTTATATAAAAAAAATAAGATATTAATTCATTTTCTCTTCCTAAAATAGTCTTTAGGTTTTTATAATAAAGCTACATTTGCCCATTCGAGAAGGAAGTAAAAAAAAACATTTAAAAAAATTAAACAAAAAAAATATATTAATGATGAAAAACATTTTATTACAAATATTACAAACCTTAAAAAATATATTTAAGGTATTATGCAATGGTTCATTTATAATAAATATAATAAGTTTTACTGTAATATTTATTATTATTTTTAGTTTTTATTTGAATATGGATATAAGTTTTGATATTGGTTTATTAAGCTTAATTATTTCATTTTTATTATCTTTTGTTTTTACTAGTTTTGTTTTAAATAAATTTGAATATTCTAAAAATATTTATATTGGCTTTATTCAAAAATTTTTAATTTATATTATTATTTCTATTACGGGAGCTATTTTATTACTTTATATATTAAAATTATTTAATTTAATTCCAAATATATATTGTAGTGGCGGTGATTCTGGTCTACCCAATGTTATTGATTCCTCAGGGTCCATCGGAGAAACTAGTGGTAGTGTTGGAGATAATGGGGTGAAAGATATAGTTAAAGTAACCTCAGATAGTAATAATCCCGATAATGAAGAGTTTTATAATTTTAAACTTAGTAAAAGATTAGTGGATAACAGTTTACAAAATGTGGCTGATGCTTCTACAATGCTTGTAGATAAAATTGTTCCTAATTTAGGAGTTGGAGCTGCTGCAGGTAGTGCCGCATCTGCAGCCGTAAAATATACTACTGGTATGGCTCCCGTACAAAGATTGGCTACTATAGGAGCTACTGCTGTTGTAACAGCTGCCGGAACTATAGTTGGTTTAGATGCAGCGAGTGCAATATCTAAAAATATTGGGTTAGAAGAAGCTATTAAAAATTCTCCATATGCTCATCCGCAAATTGATAGAGTACCTAGTCCTGATATTGATATTATTTTAAGTCCTTTAGACAAAACTAGTCCATTACAAGATCTATTGATATATTCAATAGCCTTAGATATTTTTATTTTAATATTATTAATTAGTATATTATTATTAATATTTAATAGATATATTGTTAAATACAATTTAACTTTTATTAACTATATAATTCAACAAAGCGGGGTAAATAAATATATTCCTGTTAAATTTATTAATTGGTTAAATAAAAAAATAAATGCCGGTATTGACTATAATAGTAGATTATTATTATTTATATTTATTTTAAATAGTATTTTTATATTCTTATTTGTTTTACTTAAAATATTTATAAGTAGTGAATTATTGATTAATATTGATAGTTATATAAATGTACATAATTTTATTCACTCTAAGGAAAGTTCTAATTAACCTTAGAGTCTCCATCTTGTTTATTCACAGCTAAGAGACCCCTTTTTTTGTCAGTAAGAGGTAGTCAATTTAGACCTGCTGGCTGCTCCGCAGCAACAAAAGCAAGTAATTTCGTTAGCCGTTTGCTTATTTATTAGTCCTTTGTTGCGAAGCAAGCAAGGAGACAGCTGTAATTTTAGCTATTAAACTATTTTTATTTATATTAATTAATTACTCCCCCGTCCATTCTTAAGGGAGTTGAATTGCTTTCGAAATTTTGGTATTTCTAAGTAATAGTCGCTTTTTTTCTGAATTTTTACTGTTGCAATATTATTGCTTGCTATAGCTGCAGCATTCTTGCTTATAAATTAGCGATATTCGCAGCGGCTTTGCTGCGAATTCTGCAGTCCTAGCTAAGCTAGGACTAATATTAGTTAGGAAAAAAATGAAACTTGCTGTAATTTGCTTGCTTATTTCTAAGCAAATTTATTTCGTTAGAAGCAGCAACTATAAAAATTAATAGAATAGCGACAAAAGGATGTGTTTAATATATAGATACAAACGGTTCTTAAAAGATATTAAATAATTATTTTTAATAACAGAGTAATCTAACTTATACCTAATTTATAATTATTGGCTTACCAATACTTCTTAGGTATAGTTTAATTTGTAGATAAATTAAATACTAATAATTAAAAATATTAGTATTAAGCGGCTTACTTCTAAATAATTACAAATACAAAATATTTAAATTCTTATAATATTATTAGTATTAAAAATCATTGTAGTTATAATAATATAATAATAGCTATTATATGCTACTTGCTTTGCTAGTAATTAAAAAATAAAAATTAATATCTTATAATTAAGAAAAACAATATTATTAATTAATATAATTAACTATGGAATCTAATTACATTGCAGCTGCGAAGCAGCAGCTAGAAAATATAATAAATTTATTATTTAATTTTGCAGATATTTTAAGTATTATTTTACCTGTTTTATTGAGTGTTGCTTTTATGACTATTATAGAAAGAAAGCAATTAGCAGCACATCAAAGAAGAGTAGGTCCTAATACAGTAGGATACTATGGTATATTTCAACCTTTTGCTGATGCTTTAAAATTAATTTTGAAAGAAACAGTTATACCTTCTCAATCTAATAAAATTGTTTTTTATTTAGCACCTGTAAGTACATTAGTGTTTAGTTTATTAGGATGGGCAGTTATACCTTTTGGACAAGGTATTGTACTTTCTGATTTAAATTTAGGTATTTTATATACTTTAGCTTTATCTTCTTTAGGTGTATATGGAGTTTTATTAGCTGGTTGGTCTGCTAATTCTAAATATGCTTTTTTAGGATCTTTAAGATCAACAGCAGCTATGATATCTTATGAATTGATATTAAGTTCTGCTATATTAATAATAATACTATTAACTGGTACATTAAATTATATTACGATTATTGAAATTCAACAATCTGTGTGGTTCATTATTCCTTTACTACCTGTTTTTATTTTCTATTTTATTTCAATTTTAGCAGAAACATCTAGAACTCCTTTTGATTTACAAGAGGCTGAATCTGAATTAGTAGCTGGTTTTTTTACAGAACACTCTTCTGTGCCTTTTGTATTTTTCTTTTTAGGAGAATATTCTTCAATAGTACTGTTTAGTAGTATAACTGCAATTCTATTTTTAGGTGGTTATAATTTACCAGAAATTTTTATAAATGAATCAATTATAAATTTACAGGCTATTATATTAGGTATTAAAACTTGCATCTTTACTTTCTTATTTGTTTGGTTTAGAGCAACTTTACCTAGATTAAGATATGATCAATTGATACAATTATGTTGGTTAAATTTATTACCAGTTGCTGTTGCTTTTATTATATTAATACCAAGTATTTTAATAAGTTTTGATATTACACCTTACTAGTTGCTGTATTTACAACTATTACAAAATAACAAGCTTGCTTACTTCTAAGCGCAAAGCCGCATTATTTTTAAATAAAGAATCTTAAACTTGCTTGTAACTTTGCATCAAACAAATAAAAAATTAATAAATTAATATCAAACGGTAGTCATTTAGAAAGATTAATTTTTAATTTTTAGCTGTGGAGTTTATAATCAAGCGGCATGCTTTTTAGTATCTCCAGCTTATAAATAAGCAAGTACTAGTAGCTGTATATATTTATTCTATCTTATCAATTTTTATACCTTATTATTTAGATAATTTAACAGTAATATATGCTATTCTTTTTTATTAGTTACTGGCTACCTTGCTCGCTTCGCGATCCGCAGCAAAAGCAAATAAGGAGGGATTATAGTGATAGATATACAATTTAAATTAAAAATATAATATTTTATATTATTCTAACCTATAATAAAATTAATCTTTTTATAGTGGTGCAAAAAAAAAACAAAAAAATAAAAAATATTATGACAACTATTATAAATTTATTAACTTTTGGTATATTATTTTCTAGTATTATTTCTATAACTGCTAATAATCCTATAATTTCTATTATTTTTTTAATAACTGCTTTTGTTAATGCTGCAGGTTATTTAATTTTATTAGGTATTAATTTTATAGGTATTTCTTATATTGTAATATATGTAGGTGCTATAGCTGTATTATTTTTATTCATTATATTAATGATTAATATTAAATTAACAGATATTTTAGATACTGGATATAATTTTACTAAAAATTTACCTGTAGGTCTTAATATTGCTTCTTTGTTATTATTTATATTATTTTCTGTAGCGCAACAACTAAACTTATTTTATAATTCCAATGATATATCAATAAATATAGAAGAAATAGGAAATAATTTAAATATAATTAATTATTTATCTGATTCTAATTTATTAGAATTCACTCAAATCGAAGTTTTAGGGCATTATTTATATACTTATGCTTCAATATATTTAATAATTTTAAGTTTAATTTTATTATTAGCTATGTTAGCTATTATAGTTATATCTAAAAAAAATATAAAAAATATTTAACTTTATTTTAATTTAAACTTTTGTATAAAAAGTAGAATTAACACCCCCACCCCCTATTAAATTTTTTAATTCTCTCTTTTTTAATCCTTGCTAGAAAAGCAAGCTAAAGCTAGATATATTTTTTTTAATAGTTGTAATTTACAGGTCTCTTTCTTGTTACAAAGTAACTAGTAAGTAAATAAATTACTAATTAAAGAAGAATATAAAAATTTTGAATGGTTTCTATTTAGCTAGTATTTATTCAATTTATTTTATTACTTATAGCAGTAATTTTTAGCTTTCCTGCTATTTGCTTTGCTAGTTTATTTCTATGCAATTACTTTGTAACAAGCAGATATTTTGTAACAGCAGCAAAAGCAAATAACTTCTAACAAGAATAATTAATTCTTTATTAGTGGCTAGTTATTTTGTAACTAGCAAAAGAGTGTTCTTCTTCAACGAAATAGTTAGCTTTTTTGCTTTTTTGTTATAAATTATTGCTGGCTTCTTGCTTCGCAAAACAAAGGACAGCATTAGCTAATAATTATCAAAAATGAATAGCTACATTCGCAACTAGCTGGTTTTTTTATAGTTTTAAGGTTTTTTAGTTTAATGGTAGAACAGTACTCTTTCTAAGTACAAATATTAGTTCGAATCTAATAAAAATCAAAAATACTAGCTTATTTCTATGCAGCAGCTAGATCAAAAACAAAGCTTATTACAAAAATAAAAGAAGATATATAAAAATTGCAAAAAAAGCAAATACAATACAAAATTTTTGTTATTTTATTAAAAAAATAAAAGAGTTGCTGCTCAAAATAGGTAGCTTTGTAACAAGCTGCTTGCTGGCTGCTCCGCAGCAACTACAAAATTTTTAAATTTTAAAGAAGAATTTAATTTTGGTTCTGATTGAACGTTTTTCAGTAGTTTTAAGACATGCAAATCATTATTCTAGAAAAAAAATAATAAATATGGAATAAGGTGTAAAGATGAGTAATGATAAATAAGATACCTTATAGCCCTCTTAAATAGAGGATAACTATATAATAAATATATTTGAAAATTTAGCTTAATTTAAAGAAAGGAATTTTTCTGCTATAAGAGTCGATTTATTTTGTTTAATGGTAGTTGGTGGGGTAAAGGCCTACCAAGCCTACGATCAATAGCCAAGTTTGAGAGAACAGATGGCCATATTGGGAATGAAAAGCCCCAAATTGCTATGCAATCTGCAGTCAAGAATATTAGTCAATGCTCGGAAGAGTGAACTAGCTAACTGAAATCACAAAATCACAAATAGTGCTTATTGTGATAACGTAAGGGAAAAAATTGATATTACCTTACTATGAGTGTTGTCTAAATAACTGGTGCCAGAAGACTCGGTAACACCAGAAACGCGAACGTTAGTCGTCTTAAACAGGCGTAAAGGGTAAGTAGGCTGCTTTAAATATCTAAATTAATCTAAGCTAATTAATAATTTTCTATTAGTTGCTTCCTAAGCAAAAAAAATTTCAAATTAAATATATAAATTATAAATAACACACTTAAAATTGAAATTATTTGTTTTGCTAATAGAAGCTAGTTACTTATAACAGCTAATATTAGAATTATTCTTTTCTATTAAATTAGAATCACTTAAAGCTAGAATCATAATTGAGATAAACCAAATAATACTTAAGTGTAAGGGCGATATCTGAAAATACTAAGTAGAATACTAACGGTGAAAACTTTTTATCTAGGAGTGATTGACGCTGAGGTACGAAAGTGAGAACAGGGAATAGGATGTGCGACTTGAAAGCTTAAATAATATATAGTATTCTAAGAATACATTATCTTTCGTCTGATAATAGCCAACCTAAACATGCATAACTAGTAATGGTTTTGTGTGAAGCTTTAGGGTAAAGTTAATTAAGGTTATCCACCTGTGTTATATTAATATATAACATTTAATGAAGGCTGATTTCTATGGTTAGGGAAACCGAACTTATGTAAATAAAGCTTATTAATAAGACCAATAATCGTCCTAGTTATTGGTAGACGAACATATTTATTAATATAGCAAAGTAAGAACCTAAGGAAATCTAACGTATATATTTAGGAACAAGGTAATGCCTATAACTTGCTTTTATTTAGCTAGAAATACAAAAACTACTAAATTATAAAAGCTAGCTTTTTTGTAAAAAGAAGTATATGGTTAGAGGTAAAAGGATTTAGAAATAAGCTAATGTCTTTCTGTAATGGAAAGAATAATTTTTTTATTAAAATAAAAAATAACCTGAAAAGGTGCCCACTTTCTAAAGGTGCTAATTTAATTTTTTATGGAAGCCGCTAATTTCGTTAGCTGCAACCACCTTAATTTTATCTACTATTTGTTTTTAATAACTTGCTTGTAATTTTTGTAACAATTATTGCAGCAGCAATAAACCACAAAATGAAAATATATCAATAAATTATCCCCAACGGTGTTCATTTCTAATATATGAAAAATAATAATAAATTTATACCTTGGTTTTTAGGTTTTTGTGATGCTGAATGTAGTTTTATTACTAATCTAGTCCCTAGAAAAAATAAGCATAATATAATAACTAGTTATAGAATTTTTTATAGAATTCAGATAGGTTTAAATTTAATTGATAGACCTATATTAGAATATATCAATAGAAATTTAGATAATATAGGGAAAATATATGAGTATGAAACTAGACAAGAAAGTACATTATGTTTCATAAGCTTAGAGAGTATAAGATATTTAATTGATAAAATATTTACTGATAATTCTTTATTGACTACTTATCAATATAATAGATTAGCTAAATTAAAAAAAGGTATATCAAAAAATATAGGAGGAGTTAAAACAATAGAAGAATATGATTCTATATTTACAAATATGGACAAGATAATACCTAAATTTGAAAATTATTCTCAATTTTATTTAGATCATTGGTTAATAGGATTTTTAAATGGTGAGGTATCTTTTACTACATTTAAAGGTAAAAGTGGGAATTTAAAACCTAAATTAAGTTTAGAGCATACAGATGAACCAGCCTTAATTTTTTTTAAAACCCATTTAGAACTAGGCCCTAAAGTTTGTCAATTAAAGCAAAGACAAGATAGGAAAATAACTTATAGAATAGATATTACTAGTGCATATGATTTAAATAAAATATGTAAATTTTTAGATTCTAGAGATTGTTTAATAGGAAATAAACTTAACCAATACTCAAATTGGAAAAATAAGTTTAATTTATAAAATATAAATTAGTGCTTGAGCCGTATGCGATGAAAGTTGCATGTACGGTTCTTAGAGGGGGAAAGCCTGCGAGGGCCTACCTATCTCAACTAGATACCCAGTTACCTCTCACCGTCAACGATGAATGGTAGTTGTTAATTTACTAAAAAAAGTGACGATGTTAACGCGATAACCATTCCGCCTTGAGAGTACGGTTGCAAAACTGAAACCAAAAAAATTAGTCGGTCTCGGAGCAAACGGAGTGAAGCATGTTATTTAATACGAAAGTACGCGAAAAATCTTACCAGTTCTTGCATATCCAATTTAACTTAAATAAAAATTAATATTATATTTTAAATTATTATCTTTAAATCTTAAAAAATTATATATTTTTAAGATAGATATTTTTTTTTATATATTGCTATTTTTTTCTAAGACCTAAATTGAGAAATTTCTAATATTAATTTTAATATTTTTTTTAATTATTTTAGTAATTTAGAAATTCGTTTACAGGTGTTGCATGGCTGTCGTCAGTCCGTATTGTGAAAAGTAAGGTTAACTCCACTAACGGACGAAATCCCTGTAGTTAATTTATACTTAACTATTATTTAATAAAACAATTATTAAATTGGGGCTAAGACAAGTCGTTATGGCCCTTATGAACTGGGCTATAGACGTGCTACTAAAACTTTTACAATGTGACGCAAAACTTTAGTTTGATTTATTCTGCTAATAAGGTTTAGCTAATCAATAAAAAAAGTTATAATTATTAATATTTAACGGATTGTTGCCTGAAATTCGGCAACATGAAGAAGGAATTTCGAGTAATCGTTGATTAGCCACGCAACGGTGAAGCATGAATCCGTGATGAACTAACTGTCTGTCGCTGGGGAGGAGTTCGGATAGGGGGAAATTGCCAATGGATACAAAAGTAAAACAAAATATAAATTATAAATTTTAAATTAGAGATTGGCTTGCTTAGAAATAAGCAAGCAAGTTAGTAATAACACTTTTCATTTTGAAATTAATAGTCTTGTTATATTTATATATTTATTTATTTTTTCTAATTTATTAGTTAATAAAGGATAGAAATTCTAACAGTTTTGTTGAATTTTATTAATATCAATTAACCTTTCTGAGTGACATCTCAAAAGTCATAGCAAGGTAGCTGTACTGGAAAGTGCTGCTGGAAAATATAAGTTAGTTACCCCACCCTAGCTTAACTACCCTCAAAATTTAAAACAAAATAATAACTGCTAATAAATAAAGCTATAATAAAAAAAAGCTAAAAGAATGCTGCAATTTTTTGTTTTAATTTTAATTAATTTTAATGATATTAAGTTCTCTTAATTCAATGGTTAGAATAGCATTCTTCTAAAGTGTTTATTCTGGTTCGAGTCCGGAAGAGAACTATATATAAACCTCCTCTAATTAAATAGCTGTGTTATAAAAATAAAATATTATAATATAATATTTGCTAATATTTGCTTGCTTTCAAAGCAACAAATTAGATATTTAATAGCTGAAATAGTTTAAAGGGTAAAAACATACCATTCATGACGGTATAATGAAAGTTCGATTCCTTCTTTCAGCTGCAAAGCAGCTAATAAATAAGCTTGCTTAAACTAGGATATTTTATTTTTAAAATATTAGAATTATCTGTTTTAATTTTAGTGGTTTTAATAATATTTTGTTTTCCTTGCTTGTTAGAAACAGCTAAAACAAAATAAAATTGAATTACCGATATTGCTGCTTATTTATTAACAAAAAATATTATTTTTTTTAATTATTTATACAGAATAGAATTATTATTAATTCTTTTTATATAATAACTAGTTTAGCTCTCAATCTTTAAAATTAAAGTTGCTGCGTTAGTTTAAGATGGTTTAATTCATTTAAAGATACTTGCTTGTAATTTTGTAACAATCCGCAGCTGCTGCATTCGCAGCAGAGGATAGATTTATATAATTAATTTGAGATCGATCAGTTAAAAGACTAAAAATAATAAGGAATAATCGTCATTGGTAAGATAACACGATTGCTAATCGTCTGGGATAGCTCCCTTAAGCGTTCGACTCGCTTTTATTCCGTGGTTGCTGCGGCTGCGCTACTGTAACTTGCTTGTAATTTTTTAATAATTCGCAGCTTGCTTAGAAATAAGCAAGTTACTAGAAGCTAGTAATAACAGTCTTTGCTTAGCTAGGGGACTGCAGCTGCTGCATTCGCAGCAGACAAAGCTAAAAAATAAATAGAACTTATATTTAAAATATAGTATAATATAAGGTCACATTAGTTTAATTGGTAAAGCACAGCTTTGTGGATGCTGAGAAAAGAGTTCAAATCTCTTATGTGACCCTTTTGATTTGTTGCTAATGCTCTTGGTTTTGGAAGCAAACTTCATTATTAATAATTTTATCATTATTTATAATATAAGGATATGTATCATTTAATATATCTTTATTATTATAAATTAACTCTCTCTTATTATTAGTAGCTTTTAAAGTATATAATTCATTTTTTATTAATATATTAGCTACATCTAAATTCTTATACCATTTATCTTGTTCAAATTCTAATTTAGAATCTTTTTCCAATAATAATTCTAAATATTCTAAAGTCATTTTATTTTTTTTAATAGCTTCTTTATTTAAACCTTTAATTTTAATAATTTCTTGTTGCTGCGAAGCAGTATTTTTTAAACCATAAACTTTTGGAGCTAAAAATATAGCTTTTTCATATATACCTTCTAATTTAAGAGCACCTAATCTCTTAGGATCTACCATTGAATCAGGTAAAGGGCCATCAAAATATAAACTATCTGTATCAGTATAATATAGATTTGGTAAATTTGGATTATTTTTAAATTGTGACATATGTATTCTAGCATAAGCTGTAATAGCAGCAGCTATACTAATATTAACATTATTTAATTCTCTATCCCCATCTATTAATTTATTTTTATTATTATAAGAAATTAAATATTTAGAACCTAATTGTGTAATATTTTCAATTTCAATTCCTTGGTTATTGGTTAACAATTGGAATCTTTTTTGATCTACTATTTCCAAATTTGGGAATAAATCATTCATTCCAAATCTACCATATAAACTATTTAATAATAATTTAGCTGTATAGTTCATTGGGTCAGATTTAGAGTAATTTAATCTAATATGATATAAATCATCTATATATTTAGTAAAAATATAATCTTTATCAAAAAGATATCCCCATAAAATTTCAAATTTATAACCATATTTTTCTGCATTATATAATTCTTCACTAAAGTACATCCCTTCCCAATTACCAATTGGTGCAATAGTTCTATTATTATGGTGTAATTGTAATATTGGATGTTTTAGATTATCAGGAGCAGTAATTTTACAATAGAAGAATCCAAAAGGTCTATTTTCTACTGCCAATGGATCTAACGAAGTAAATAATATATTACCTTCAAAATAAGTAGGATTTCCTACAGGATAAGGATTATTTATCATTACTGAAGCATACAATGAATTAACATCATAAGCATATATCTTCTGGTTGTCTTTGGTTCTTTGCATAGTAGGAATATACATATCCACAGCCCCTCCAGTATATCCTTGTCTAATATCATCAGCTATTTTAAATGGTAATTGATAAATATTTAAAATTTTAAGATAATGTGTTCTAAATATAGCAAAAGCTAAACTAGGTTACGTAGGATGATTAATTATATTTAATTTAAATTTATTAAAAATCAATATATTAAATTTATTAATAACTTGATATAAAGAAATACAATCTAATTCACAATATTTAATAGCTTCTTGTTTAAAATCCCAAATTTTATTTATAAAATTATCTTTATATTTATTATAATCATCCATTGTAATATTATTAAAGTATTTAAAATCTGGAACTATATTTGATGAATAGTTAATATCATATAATTTATAAGGGAATATACCTTTAGGATCTTTCACTAAAAAAGATTTACATAAATTTTTTAAACTACTTGGTATTAATAGATAAGAATCCATAAAGGTAATATATCCAAAATCTTTCTTCCAATTAGGTGAAAATTTAAAAGAAATAATTTTACCTTTATGGATTATAGGTTTTGTCTTACCTATTTCAACTAAATATTTAATTAAAAATAAAGCATCAAATTTACTAAAATTATGCATATAAATTTTATAATTTTTATATTTTCTAATACAAATATCTCTCATAATATTAGAAATTGTATTTTTGATATTACCATTTTCTATTAAATAGCTATGTTTAATATCCCTCTTTCCATCATACCAACATATTAAATAAGGAATTAATATAGAATTATTGTTATTAACTACTTGTGATATTGTCTCAATATCCATAGTAATAAATAAATTATTAGGGTGAGAAGAAGGTTTTTTCTTAGAGATTGGTCTAGTAACCTTTAACATTTTAGTTCAGATTATATTACCATCCTTCCATAAAATTGTAGTCTTACCAATTTCTCTAATAATTGAACCATCTTCCCTTAAATGGTCAGTCCACTCATACATAAGTTTACCATTTTTAAAATATTTAACATTATTTTGATTATTAACTTTTTGTATACTTAATAATTCACCTTTTCTATCAAAAAGAGAGATTATTATTCTATCTTCTATTTTTTCTATAATATTTCCATATTCTTCAATATTTTTAACAATAGGTAATTTATGGTTGTAGTAAATATGAAAAGAGGTATTTTTTTCTTCCGCCAATGGATCTGTAAATAAATTATTTATTTTTCCTTTTCTAATACCATAACTTATTAATAGAGATTTAATTGGAGAATTATTATAATTATCACTAGTTAATTCAATAGCATTTGATAAATAATTTATAATAGAATCTTTACCTTCTTTATTTATTTTTAAAAGTTTAGTAACAGATTTAATATCATTATTAATTAAAACTATTTTAAAAATAAAAATAATGTGTTGATCTTCATTGATATTATTAACAATTGAATTATAAAATTTTGAAATAAAAGTATTTAAAATATCTACATTAAATAAATTATCTTTAAGTGGGAATTCTATATTATCCCATAATTTATTTTTTGTGGAATATGATCTACTAACAGGTAGTGCCTTAGCAACTATTAAATGATTTTTTATATATCTCATTAGAAAATATTAAGATTCGAACTTAAATTATTTCCTTTAATGTCTTATATTTAAATTTATAATTAACTAATTATTAAAATCTTTAATTATTTTGGCAAATTTAGGTATTTGATATTTTTATATTTTTAAGACACTTTTCTCGATTTATTTTATTTTATTTTATTTTATTTTATAAGGGGGGGGGTGGGGATTTATAAAAGAGTATTTGTAATACCACTATTATTCAATTTAAAAGGTTTAGTTCCAACTAATAAATTATCTTTAAAAATTAATTCCCTCTTATTCTGAGTAACTTTTAAAGTATAAATCTGATCAAGTATTTTAATATTAGCATCCTTTAAATTTCTAAACCATTTTCTTTGATTAAAAATTAAATGATAATCTTTTGTTAAAAGGGTTTTTAATAATTTCAAATTAATATTATTATTATTAATTGCGGCTTTAGTTAATCCTTTAATTTTAATAATTTCTTCTAGTTGCTGCGGAGCAGCAGTATTTTTTAAACCATATATTTTAGGAGCCAAGAAAAGAGTTTGATCCCACTGACCTTCTAATTTTAATTTCCCTATCAGAAATAAAATTCTTAGGTAAAGGACCATCCAAATAAATAGAATCAGTATCAGAATAATATAAATTATATTTATTATTCTTAAATTGTGACATATGAATTCTAGCATATGCTGTAATAGCACTAGCAATACCAATATTAACATTGTGATTTTCACTACCATTATCTAATACTGTTTTTAATTTAACTTGAGGATTTTTAACTTGAATTAAATAATTATTTCCAATTTCGATTACATTAATTATTGAATCTATAGCTCCATCTTGTTTTTCAAAATTAATATAATCTTTTTTACTCATAATATATGTAAATGTAAAATCATCATCCATTCCAAATCTACCATAGGCAGCATTCATTAACAATTTAGCACTTAAATTCATAGGGTCATTTTTAGGGTAATCTAATCTTAGTTTATGTAAATCATTAATAAATTCTGTAAATATATAATCAGATTCAAAGGTATATCCTCATAAAATCTCAAATTTATAACCAAATTTTTCTGCATTATACAATTCTTCAGAGAAATACATATCTTCTCATTTACCTAAAGGTGCAATAGTTCTAACACCATTATTACCTTTATGATGAGTTTGTAAAATTGGATATAATAAACCCTCTGGAGCAGTAATTTTACAATAGAAGAAACCAAATGCATTAGGTTCTATCTTAGTAATATCCCCTTCAAAGTACATAGGTTCACCAATAGGATAATTAAAATTAGCCATAACATAAGCATATAAACCATTTACATCGTAACCGTAAATTTTCTTATTACTATATGGTTTATACATATCTACAGCTCCTCCAGTATATCCTTTTCTAATATCTTCACCAATTTTACCACTAATCATATGAATAGTCTCTTCTTTAAGATAATGAGTTCTAAATAAATTAAATGATAAACTAGGTAATGTTGGATATTTATTAATATTTAATTTAAATTTATTAAATATTAAAGTATTAAATTTAGTTAAAATTTGGAATAATGAGATACAATCTAGAATACAATATTTAATTGATTCATCTTTAAAATTCCAAATTTTACCGTCTTCGACGAATGAATCTTTATAAGTATTGTATTCATCTATGGTAATACCAGTAAAATATTTAAAATCAGGTACTAATTTACTATTATAATTAATATCATATAATTTATAAGGGAATATACCTTTAGGATCTTTCACTAAAAAAGATTTACATAAATTTTTTAAACTACTTGGTATTAATAGATAAGAATCATATTTAATAGTATTTTTTTTTCTCTATTTTTAGATCATTTAATGATTTCTCGGTTAGATAAATAAAAAAATTTATAACAAATATGCTGCTTTGCGGGACAACATTTATTAATTTAAATTACAATTAGTACTATATCTCCTGTTATATTTTGATAGATAAAATTACAAAAATTATATATAATTTGCTTGCTTACTTCGTAAGGAATACCCCCAAAATAATGCAATTTTTAAAAATTAATAAAATTAAATTTACTGTGGCTGGGCTGGCTTACTAGCTAATTCGTTACAAATAAGTTAGCCAGCTAGAGACCTAAAAAAAAATTGAATATTCTATAATATAAAAAGGAGGGGGGGGGGTTAATATATATTTATAGCTGTTAAAATAATTAATTATTTTGTAACAAGCAAGAATACAGCAGCAATAAATTTTAAGAAGAAGCTGAATCTACCCAAACTAAAAATTCTTGAGAAGGTACAGCTTCAACTACTATAGGCATAAATCCATGCCATACTCCACAAATTTCAGAACATTGACCATAGAAAGTACCAGATCTTTCAGCAACAAAAGATACTTGATTTAATCTACCTGGAACAGCATCTAATTTTAACCCTAGAGATGGTACAGCGAAAGAATGTAAAACATCAGATCCAGTAACAATTAATCTAATATGGCAATCCACAGGGATAATTAATCTATTATCAACATCTAATAGTCTGAATTGTCCTAATTCTAAATCAGATTCAGGAATCATATAAGAATCAAAATCTATAGAATCCCCACTATCTGTAATAAAATCTGAGTATTCATAAGACCAATACCATTGGTGACCTACTACTTTTATAGTTAAAGTTGGAGAAATTACTTCATCCATTAAATATAATAATCTGAATGAAGGGAAAGCAATAGCTATTAGAATTAATGCTGGTGTAATAGTCCATACTAATTCTAATACAGTACCATGTGTTAAATATTTATGTGCTATCGGGTTTTTATTAGAATTATAATAATAAACTAAAGAAAATAATACCCAAAATACAGAAAAACTTATTACAACTAAATAAAATCCAATAGTATTATGTAAAGTTACTAAACCTGTAAAACCTGGTGCAGCACTATCTTGGAAACCTAATTGCCAAGGCTCAGATACATCATTAAAAATGATTGCTGTTCCCGCAAAGCAGCAGCTAAAAATAGAAAAAAAATTTGACATTTTAAAATTTATATTGAAACTAATCTCCTGATTGACCTTAAACTTAATTATACTAACAAGCTTTTCTAGCTTATATAGTATATTATTTCCTATTTCTTGTTGCTGCGAAGCAGCTACAAACAAGCTTTGTTTTAATTTAGACTAAGGAGATCTAATCTTAATTTTATATCTAATTAGTATTTGTAATACTAACTTATATTTTATCTGAAATTTACTAGCGTTGCAACGCTAGCTTTTACCCTCCCTATAAGCAGCTTGCTTCTATAAAAATAAAATCGCAAGCAATATTGCTGCGAATGCTCGTTTATTTTGTTTTAGCTGCTTTGGAAGCAAGTAACAAATAACTTAGTTACAGGTAAATCCAACCAGTCTAAATAATTTAATAATATTGCTTATTATAAAACAATATTGTTTTATAATATAAATTTTATATTAATATAATCTTTTGGTTTTTTTGTTTAACTGTAAATTGAAGCTATACTAAAAACTAAAAACTATTGATTATTATATGCAATAATTTTTGGATAGCTAACTAACTTGCAAAGCAAGCAAGTAGCAAATCAACCTAAAATAATTAATCTTAGGCTAATTATTTAATTATTATTACTTAAAAATAAAAGTTTGTTCAGCTAATAAGATTTTAACTTTGAATTTTTTTTTATATTACTAAATAAATTGCTTTTTATAATAAATATATTTGTAATATAATCGAATAAATTAAAGGATTCGAACCTTATAATTTATTTTTTAATTTTTAAATTGTAGAAATTGCTTTAGTTACTCCTTCTTGTTATAAAATAACTAGTACAAGTTCTAGCTTATTTCTAAGCAAAAGACTGCTGTAATTCAAGCAGTTTATTTCATTAGAAGCAGCTAAAACAAAAGATATTTAAAATTTACTACTATTCTTATATTTGCTTGCTGGATTCGCAGATTTATTTTATTTTTGTAGTAATTATTGCTGCATTCTTGTTACAAAGTTTCTACTATAAATAAAAACTCTTATAATAATAAAAGAGTAGTTAATTTCCTCTCCTGCTTATAGGTTACTTGTTATTTGTTACTAAAGTTACTAGTAATTATAAGGTACTTGCTTCCAAAGCAGCTAAAACAAAGGAGATTTAAAAGCTAGAAGAACTAATAATTTTTTTCCCTTTTTAATCTAGCCACTCTTTTTGTTTAACATTTCTTTTGCAAATTTGTATTTGAATTGCAAAGCATGATCTTGCTCCGCAACTAGTTTAAATTTTCAATAAATTAAAAAGACTTTAGCATAATGGTTAATGCAATTCGCTCATAATGGATATTATAAGGGTTCAAATCCCTTAGGTCTTAATTATTAGCAGTATATGATAACCATATAAATAATAATATAGTTATATCTAGCTAAAGCTAGTTACTAGTTATTTATTATTTTATTTTTAATTATTTTTAACAAGCAAGCAAAATAATTATTAAAAGAAGGTTAAAATTCTAATACTTTAATTATTTGCGATTGCTACTTTTTTATTAAAAAAATGCTTCTGTTAGTACTTCTTGTTATAAAATAACTAATAGACAGCGGTTATTATAATAAATTATAGTAGAAAGATTATAATTAAGGAAAACTTAGGTATATGTAAAATATATATTATATAACAAAATAGATTTTGTGGAAAAATTTATGGAAAATTTGTACTAGTTTGCTCATAAAAATATTTAAATATCTACTATTTTTATATTTAATAGTTAACACTTATGTTTGTTTCATTTATTATATATTAATAATATTAGTTCTTATTACACTATTAATTAAATTATTTATTAACTCATTATTATATTATTGTATTATAGTTATTGCTAATATAAATAGAAGATAAATAATTAGTATAAATTAATATTTAAAACTAGTTGCTAGTATTAGAGATTTATATATAACAACTACTAGTAATAGAAAATAAAATTCCTATATTTACTAAAAATATTTATATTAAATTAAGTAATATTAGCTATTGCTAATAATAATACAAAAATTGGTTTATAGAATTAATTTAACCTTAAATATTTTTTTATTATAAAAATATAAAAATATTTTATTTCTTCTGTTACAAAATTACAAACAGTTAGAAATAATATCTTAGCAGAGCTAGGGTGCAGCAACCCCCTATCACTATTTATTACTATCTTTTATTTTTTAATTATTAATTTTTAATTTGTAGGCAATCCAATTCTGCTGCGAATTGTTACAAAATTAAAAATACTAATTTGCTCTCACATATAATTTTATGTGAATTATTACTTGTAACTTTGTAACAAGTAACCTCATTTTTAATTATTTAATCAATTTATTACTTAACTACTGGCTTAGAAATAAGCCTAAAAAGTAATTTTTATTTTTTAAGCTAGTAATAAATTACAATAATTTATATAAAACCCAAACCTATTTAAATTTAAATTTTGAATTTTAATCAAAAGGAGGTTAGCTGAGTGGTTTAGCAGTAATTTTACACATTACAGACAGAGTTTCGATTACTCTACTTCCTATTAATTGTTATATTAGTAATATTTTATATGGTTTTCTAAAGTTAAAAAATTAAGATACCCTTGCTCCGCAACATATTAATAATAATATTATATATAAAAATACTAGCTTATTTATTAGTAATTACAACTATTCATAGCTGCGAGTGCAGTTACTAGCTTGCTTTCAAAGCAAATAAATAAATTTTTTCTATCAAAATCCACAGTTCTTCTTTTATTTATTGTTAAATTGCTAGCTTATCTCTAGCGGTTTGCGCTTATAAAAAAATAGACTAGCAACAAAATACAGCATTATGTCAATTTTTACTTGCGGAGCTAAAGCTAGAAATAAAGAGACTAGTAAAAATGAGGTTATTTGCTTATTTCTAAGCAAGTAAGAAAGACTGCATTCTTTTAACTGTAGGATTTGCAGCAGCTAATAAAATAGAATAGCAACAACCGTATCTGTTAAACAAATAGTTAGTATAATAATTAAAAATTTAATAGTTATAGCATTTTCTGTAGAAAGAAAGACTGCTTGTAATTTTGTAACAATTCGCAGCAGCAAGAATACAGCACTACAAATTAAATAAATTTGGTTTTATTAAGCTAGAAACAAATAATCTAAACTACAAATAAAAAAACTGCTAAAAAAATCTAAATATTTAAAAAAAATTAAATATAAATAAATATAAGTATGATAAATTTAATTTAAAGTTAAATATAATAATTAAAATTATTCAATTCTTCTTCTATTTTAAATTACTTAAAGTAATTTTCTTTTTATACTAGTTACTTGTAACAAGAATAAGGGAGAGATCAGCTTATTTCTAAGCAAGCTAAATTTATTAAAAAGAGTAATTATTATAATATAGAAGTTTTCTAATTTAATAGCTGGCTTATTTCTAAGCAAGTTATTTCGGTATTTCGAGGAAAGTAACTTCTACGAAGCAGCTGCTGCATTCGCAGCTAGCTCCGCTAGAAAAATTAAAAAAAAAACCAAAAAATTAGAAAAGCTCAAGAGATTAGAATTAAAACAAAAAATAAAAATTAAACAAAACAAAAAATGTTAACATTATTACTATTAATACCTTTAGTTGGATCCTTAATAATTTTACCTATGTCAAATACGCTAGAAAGTAAAAATCAAATGAAAAAAATAGCGTTAACGACTTCTTTATTAAATTTTTTTATTTCTTTATTCTTATGGTATGAGTTCGATTCTAGTTGTAATACTCAATATCAATTTGTTATTCAGACTGAATTTAATCAATTAAATTTTTGTCATTTAAATTTTGGAATAGATGGTGTATCTTTATATTTTGTATTATTAACAACATTTGTAACTCCAATAGCTTTATTATCTAATTATACAAATATTACAAAAAATTTAAAATTATTTTTAATCTCATTCTTAGTTTTAGAAACTTTACAAATCTGTGCTTTTGTTTCATTAGATTTACTATTATTTTATATTTTTTTTGAAAGTGTGTTACCTGTTTTATTTGTTGTTATTCTTATTTTTGGACATGGTAATGATAGATTCAGATCTGCTTTCTTATTTTTTTTATATACTTTAGCTGGTAGTTTACCAATGTTATTAAGCATTTTAGTAATTTATAGTTATATTGGGAATACTGACTTCCAATTAATTTCTTTATATGAAATAAGTTTAGATAGTCAAAAATTATTATGGTTAGGTTTCTTTATAGCTTTCGCTGTTAAAACTCCTTTATATCCTTTTATTATTTGGTTGCCTAAAGCTCACAGTGATTCACCTTTAGCTGGATCTATTTTATTAGCAGCAACTATCTTAAAATTAGCAACTTATGGTTATTTAAGAGTTTTAATTAATTTATTACCCGATGCTACTAATTATTTTAGTCCTTTAGTTCAAACTTTTGCTATTATTTCTTTAATTTATGCTAGTTTCTCTACTATTATTCAACAAGATACTAAAAGATTAATTGCTTATAGTAGTGTAGCACATATGGCTGTAGTCGTTTTAGGGTTGTTTTCTAATAATTTAGTAGGTATTGAAGGTGCTATTTTATTAGCTATAGCCCACGGATTTGTAAGTCCAGCTCTATTTATTTGTGTTGGAGGTATAATTTATGATAGAACAGGTACTAGAATTATTAATTATATTAGAGGGTTAGTAACTTATATGCCTGTTTTTAGTATTCTTTTCTTTATTTTTACTTTAGCTAACACTGGTATTCCTTTAACTCTTAATTTTTTAGGAGAACAATTATCTTTAATAGGAATATGGCAAGTTAATCCTATTATAGCATCTCTAGGGGCTACAGGTATTGTTCTATCTGCTTTATATTCTATTTTTCTATTTAATAGAGTTTCTTATGGTAACTTATCTCCACACTTACCTACACTTAAAGATATTAATAGGAGAGAATTTTATTTATTAATAAGCTTACTTATACCTACAGTAATTTTGGGTATTTTCCCTAATATTTTATTAGATTCTTTACATGCTTCTGTATCTGCATTATTATTTCAATTGCCAAATTAATTAATATTTTTTAATTATTTTTAAATTTTAGTTTATTTAACAGATCACCCCTTGCAAAGCAAAAAAAGTCAATAGAAGTAAATATCCTAATAGAACAATTAAACTTATTAGAATATAATGATATGTGTATGTGATCCTGTTAAAAATAAATAACTGCAGATTCTAGTTCTTGCTTTGCAATTGAAAGATTTGTCTATTTATATTGGTAGCTTGCTTCTAGCTCTCATGCTGATAGTAATTTCTAACAAGAATGCTGCAATTCTTTTTGTTTTTTATTATATTGCTATTGCTAGGATAATTTAGAAGCTTATAATTAACTATTATTTTATATTATAGTAAGTATTTCTAATTCGATAATATATGGATTTATTTATTAACTATAAATTTAAATTTAATCAGGTAAATTATCAATGCAGCAAATAAATCTATTTATTTTTATTTATCTATATATTTTTATATTTAGCTGCAGCATTTGCAGCTGCTGCATTCGCAGCAGGGTAACAAAAGCAAATTAGAAATAAGCTGCAGTTATTTTGTAACAACTAAGACAGACTAGGTTATTTCTTAGCAAATACTAGCTATAGCACCCTTAAGGGTTAAGTTTACAGATGGTTTCTGTAGTAGACCTGCAAAGTCTAACTTTTAGGTTCAATTCCTACTTAACTCTAACAATACTAGTAGTTTGCTTCTTAGAAATAACTTACCATTATTTTTCAATTTATTTATTGCAAACCAAATTACCGATATTCCAATATATTTTATAACGCAGCAGTATTTATTAACTGTCTATTATTTTATATTTTTATAGAATAAAGATTAATTTTTCTATAAAAAAATCAATAAAGTTATTATATTTATTAAATAATATACTATTCTTTTTTAACTATCTAACAAATAAAATAAATTTTATTTCAATTTAAAATTTATTTGTTCTTCTAGCGGCTTCTTGCTTCTAGCTATTATAAATTAACGAAGCTATTTGCTTGTTATTAAGTTACTTATTTCGTTAGAAGTAAGCCAGTACCTACAATATTATATATATTTATATATAAGAATAGGTATAAATAATAACTAGTATTTAATCTTAATTTTTACTAGTTGTAATATTTAATCGGTTTTTCCTAACCATTAGCTAGATTTATATTTTTTTTTTGTTATTTTTTATTTTTTGTTTTGTTTAATTTATTTGCAGCTTTCTTTCTAAATTAATAAAATTGGTAATACTTTAGGTGTCTTTTGATTATATCTCTTAATGGTTTATTTCTAAGCAATCCGCAGCCAGTAATTTATGATGATATTAATTATTACCAAAAGTAATTTTACTAAAAAGCCTGAATAGTTTAATAGGTAAAACGGCTTACTTGTAATAAGTAAATAGCGGTTCAATTCCGTTTTTAGGCAAAAAAAATCAAAAATTATTATTTGCTAGTTTTCTAGTAACTGGATTTTGCTCCGCAAATAAGCAATTAACAATAAACTATTTTGCAATATTCATTTATATGGAGTATATTTAATTTTATTTAATTACCTATATCTAGTAATAAGGTAAAAATAATTATATAATATTAATATCCTTTTTTAATTTATTTATTTTAGTTGAGTTGTAGTTTAATTTGGTAAAACACCATTTTTTGGTAGTGGATTATATCAGTTCAAATCTGGTCAACTCAGAACTCACCCAGGATGGGATAATTTTTATAACTGCTGCGAATGCAGCAGCAAGCTTATTTCTAAGCAAGCAGCAATGTTTTTTTTTCACTAATTACTGTTTTATTATATATTTAAGTTTGTTGTTTTTGAATTGTCTTTAACTTGAAAACTTAACAACTATATTTTTAATAGGGAACAATTTTACGGACTGGCTTCGCTATTTATAAGATTGGTAGCTGCATTCGCAGCAGGGATTTTAAAATTTATTTAAAAATTTATTTAAATTTTAAGTTTTAAATAAAAGGGACTATTTATTCGGTTTTTAGCAATTTTTTGTAATCTGTCTATAAAAACAAAATGCTTGTTTATTTTTGTTTATGGCTATTTAAATACGTATAATTCTTAAAAAAAAAAAATTATTTCTTATTTCATTAGGGGGAAATCTGATAATGGTTAATCGGTTATATTTGCAATATAATAATGATAGTTCGAATCTATCTTTCTCCAATTAACCCCCTTTTTTTAACTTATAAATAACCTTTATATTTGTTTGTTGCTTCTCTAATTTGCTTGCTTCTGGTAATTGGCTTATTTCTAAGCAAGTTAGATGCTGATGCTTCTAACGAAATAAACTAATTACCGGCTGGCTTACTTCTAAGCAGGAGACTTACTTATATAAATATTTTAATATTTTTTATATAGAGAGAGTATTCTAATTGGTTAAGGAGCTTACTTTGGGAGTAAGAAGTTGCATGTTCGAGTCGTGTCTCTCTCGTTTTATATTATAAATCTTTAACTATTTTAATTAGATATTTGGGGGTATTTTTATGTATATTAAAATTTAATTTTCTGTAACTTAAAAGAAGAAATTTGTTTTCTTTTTATTAACTAGTTTGTCTTCTAGCGAGTTCTTGCTAGCTATTCTTATCATGCAAAGCTAGCTGCAAAGCAAGAATGCTTTGCTTAGAAATAAGCAAGAATATTTTATTATTTTTAACTAGCTGAAACAAAGCAGCTAAAATTTGAAAAATGCTGCAACTTTCTTTTTATATAGAAAAGGTAGATTATTTCTATATTAAGATAATATTTCTTATTTATATTTAGTTTTAAAATTTGTAATAAAATAAAAAGATTGCTTATAGAAAACTTTGTTTTTATTTTGGGGGTCTTATGGCTGAGTGGTTTAAGCGAGGTACTGTTAATACTTTTTACAGAGGTTCGAACCCTCTTAAGGCCTATTTAAATAAAAAAAAACAATAGTATAAATATTTATACCGCTTATACTATTTTTTATACTTGCTGCTTATTTCTAAGCAACCAATTATATCAATTAAAGAATATTTTTTTTTATGGCTGCTGGTAATGCTGCAGCAATCGGAATAAATATTAAAACGATCTATTCTTTTTTAACTTAACTATTAAAACAATTTATTTAAATAAATTGTTTTTTTTAGATTACAGTGTTTAATTTGTTTTTAGTCATGTTTTAGTTCCTAATTTTTAGACTCCCCTTATTTTCCTCTTTTCCTAGCGAAACTAGTACTAGTTATTTTATCTAGTATTATGGTAAATATAGTTTAAATGCAAAGCAATAAGAAAATTCCTTAGGTTCCTTAGGTAGAAAATAAAACAGGCTTATCTTTGTATTTTCAATTATTTATTTACTTAAAATTTAGTTTACTTGCTGCTTACTTCGTAAGCAAGCAATTGCAAGTTTACATATTTATTTTGCCTAGCTTTTTTTTGCTTATCATCTAATTTATGTCTTTGTAACTTAGTAACTTGTTTTAAAATAATTATTAAATTATTTTAAAGCAAATATTTGGTATTTAATCAGAACTAGGGTAGCTTCGCTAGCTTCGCTAATTAGTAATTTCTAAATTTCTTTTCTTAAAAAAAATATAATTTTCTAGATTAGCTTGCTTACTAACTAGTTATTTCGTTACAAATAAGTAAGCAACTATTTAACAACCAAATCATCTACAACTTATAAAATATCTAATAAATGATATTAATTTAGAAAAGTTTAATTAAAAAATTTATATTTATATAAATATATATGAAAAAAAATAAATTAAATTTATTTTTATATTCAAATATAAGTAAGTAAATTAGTAAGTAGTTATTAATGAATTGAATTAATTCTACTAATGCTAAGGAAATCGGTACCCTTTATTTAATTTTCTCAGTTTTTGCTGGAATGATTGGTACTGCTTTTTCTGTTTTAATTAGATTAGAATTATCTTCACCAGGTGTACAAGTATTACAAGGAGACCACCAATTGTTCAATGTGATAATTTCAGCTCATGCCTTTATAATGATTTTTTTCATGGTGATGCCTGGGTTAGTAGGTGGGTTTGGTAATTATTTATTACCTATCCATTGTGGTAGTCCTGATATGGCATTTCCAAGATTGAACAATATCTCTTTTTGGTTATTACCACCTTCATTATTATTACTATTATTAAGTTCTTTAGTTGAAAATGGAGCAGGGACAGGATGGACTGTTTACCCACCTTTATCTGGAGTTCAATCACACTCTGGTGGTTCTGTAGATTTAGCAATCTTCAGTTTACATCTGGCTGGTATATCTTCACTATTAGGTGCTATAAATTTTATTAGTACTACTTTAAATATGAGAACTAACGGTATGTCTTTACATAAATTACCTTTATTTGTATGGGCTATTTTTGTAACAGCAATATTATTATTATTATCTTTACCTGTTTTAGCTGGTATTTTAAATATTGTGCCAGCTCTAAATCTGGCTATATGCTGGAAACATTTTCTAGTTTTATTAGAAAATAAACCAGCAGGAAATTTAATTGATTTAAAGCAATTATTAATCCTCAGAGAATATGCGCCAGAAATAATCTGTTGTAATTGTATATTATTACAAAGCAATCCAAAATTTAGTGTCTGCTGCTTTGCAGCAGCAAACTATTCAAATAATGATTATAAATTTATCAGTTATTTGACTGGTTTAATTGAAGGTGATGGTACAATTTTTGTACCTAAAACTGAAAGATCTTCTAAGGGTAAACTTAACTATCCTTCTATTCAAATAGTCTTCCATTTAAAAGATTTACCTTTAGCTTTATTAATACAAAAGAAATTAGGATATGGTTCTTTAATAAGAAAAAAAGGATTAAGTGCCTATATTCTTACTATTAATGACCAAAAGGGTATTTTAAGTTTAGTTAATTTATTAAATGGTAATATGAAAACACCTAAAATTAATTCTCTTTATAAATTAATAGATTGGCTTAATAATAAAAACCTTAATTTAAATTTAACTAAACTACCCTTGAACACTGATTCTTTAAAAAATAATGCCTGGTTATCAGGGATAATTGAATCAGACGGCCATTTTAGTATTAGAACTACTCTGCTTCGCAGCAGGTAAATATCCTAAAATAGAATGTAAATTTGAATTAAGTCAAAGACAAAAAGATCACTTAGGTTATAGCAATAAACTATTTTTAACGGATATTGCTAATTTTTTAAATACTTCTCTAAAAAATATTAGAGAAAATACTATTCACCCTCAATATAGACTTAGAACTGTGAATTTAAAAAGTAATTTAATACTAATCAATTATTTAAATGAATTTCCTTTATTTGGGTCTAAATTTTTAGATTACAATAATTGGAAAGAAATACTTAATCTATTTAATCCTAGATTTAAATACTCTCAGGAGAATATAGATAAAGTTTTAAATCTAAAATCAGAAATGAATGATAAAAGGACTATTTTTATTTGGAATCATTTAGATAAATTGCTGTAAATACAGCACACCTTAGATTATTAAAATATATTCCAAACTTCTATGTGAATAGAAGAGTAAATACTCTAAATATAATTAATTATATTTTTAAGAATGCAACTATTATATATAGTTAGTATTCATGGGTAATCAAACTCGTATTTCAATAATTTTTTTTGGCAATTACCATGTTATTAACGGATAGAAATTTCAACACTAGTTTCTATGACCCTGCTGGTGGTGGTGATCCTATTTTATATCAACATTTATTCTTGACAAACTCTACTCTATTTTCTTCATTATCTGTTCTTACTATAGGTAAGCCAAATATTAGTATTATTAATGAAATCAACCCTGCTGCAGCATTCTTGCTGCTAGGTTCTCAAACCGCATCTAAGCAGGAGTTGCAGTACAAAGAAAATTCTAATAATTTGCAATCTCAATTTAACTTTGATATATTTAATATGGAATATTCTAAATTTTACAATAATAAATTACCTTCATTGGAATTTTTAACATGATTAATAGGTTTTGTTGAAGGAGATGGATCTTTTATTGTAAATTTTAGAAATGATTTACAATTTGTTATAACCCAATCAACTGAAGATATTCAAATTCTTTATTATATACAAAAAGAATTAGGTTTCGGTAATATAATAAAACAAGGAAAAAGAACTTCTAGATATATAGTACAAGATATTAAAAATATTAAATTGATAATACATATTTTTAATGGTAATATTGTTTTACCTTCTAGAAAAATAGTATTTAAAAAATTTATTGATTTTTATAATAAAAAATGCAGTAAAAATACAGCTTATTCGAATGCTGCAGCTAATATTGATATTTTAGATTTTAATATTTTACCAAGCTTAAATAATTATTGGTTAAGTGGGTTTACAGATGCTGAAGGTTGTTTTACTGCTTCCTTTTTAAGTAATTCACAAGCCTTTAGGCTAAGATTTATATTATCCCAAAAAGGAGATAAAAATCTACCTATATTAAGTCATTTTATATTATTATTTAATGCTGGAGTCATAGAAGCTCATTCTATAAAACAAAATTATTCTTATGTGCTAAGTGGTAAAAAAAATTGTTATAATATATATTCTTATTTTGATAAGTTTTCTTTAAAAACTAAAAAATATACTAGTTATGTATTATGAAAAGAAATATATAATAATATTGCTAATAAAGAGCATTTAGTTGTTGAATTAAGAGATACACTTATTGAGAAAGCAAAAAAAGTAAATTCTATTAGAAGAAAAAGTAAGTAAATAATAACGGGAATAGAGGAGTCGGTTTAGTGTGAGCTATGAAATTATTAAGGCAAATGTTGATAATAGCTTTGCTGTCCTAACTTGTTAGAAGTTATTAGTTGCAAAGCTACTATTAAATATTTTTATATTAAAAAAAGACCTGAAATAATGAACATTTAATCTTTTATTTAGATTATGTACCGATATCCTAGTCCTTCAGTATATAATACTGAAGCAATTTCCGACGGGAAAATTGGAACATAATTATATATGTTTTGGCGATGCTAGTGAAAACGGTCAACACTTTAAGTTAGACCGTCGGTTGTATTTTAATATGATCGCTACAGACTGGGTCACTAGTGGGTGTTAATTAAAAATATGATTAATTAATGCTTGATGTACAGTCGGTTTTTTTGATGATAATTTAATCATTGAAAGAATGGGTTTTTTGGTCACCCAGAAGTTAAATTTATAGGCTTCGTAACGTTGCTATTTGCTGGGACGACTTCACTAACTAGTTTTAAATACTCCATCTTAATTGACACAGTTAAAAAGTTAAAACAAAGAAGTTTATCAGCAGGTAACCTTTTTTCAAGTTCAAGCAAAGGTAAAACCTCAGAGATTTTACGCAACGAAATTGTATCTAAGACAGAGAAGATTAAAGCTATTTCTGTTCATAATTCTAAACATTTCAGACAGCTAAGTGATAATCAATTTGGACATTACTTAGCTGGTTTAATTGATGGTGATGGTCATTTTAGTTCCAAACAACAACTTATTATTGTATTTAGTTCCTCTGAACTATCTCTAGCCTATTATATTAAAGAAAGACTAGGATATGGTAATGTTAGAAGAGTTAAAGATAAAAATGCTTATTTATTAATTATTTCTAATAAAGATGGACTAATTAAAATTCTTAATCTAATTAATAGTAAATTAAGAACTTTAAATAAATATAATCAAGTTATTAATAATATATTAAACCATTCTTTATATAATAAAGAAAATATAGTATTTAAATTGAATTTAAATAATAATTTTAATAATCATTGGATAGCTGGTTTTTCTGATGCTGATGCTAGTTTTCAAATCAAAGTTGTTAATAAAATTAATAGATCTAAACCTGAAATTAGATTAAATTTTCAAATTGATCAAAAAAATAATGATATTTTATTATTGATTAAAGAATTTTTCGGAGGAAACATTGGTTATAGAAAAAGTCAAGATACTTATTATTACGGTTCTACTAGTTTTGGCTCAGCTAGAAAAATAATAAATTACTTTGATGAGTACCATTTACAATCAAATAAATATATAAATTATTTAAAATGGAGAAAAGCTTATATATTAATACAAGATAAAACCCATTTATTTGATCAAGGTATAAAACAAATTATTGAATTAAAAAATACAATGAATAGTTTTAGTAAAGATACAATTTAAGATAAAATCCTAACAAAGACGTAAGTTTTTGAGTATTAAATTTTAATAGATTATTTATAATTATTAAACCCTCTCTCTAAATTAGGCTAGGGCACACATATTCTAAATAACTATTATTTTAATCAAAATATTTGTTATATTTTAATTATTCCAGGATTTGGTATAGTTAGCCATATAGTATCAACTTTCTCAGGTAAGCCAATATTTGGTTATATTGGAATGGTTTATGCTATGTTTTCTATTGGTATCCTAGGGTTCTTAGTATGAAGTCATCATATGTTTTCTGTAGGTATGGATGTGGATACTAGAGCTTATTTTACAGCTGCTACAATGGTTATTGCTGTACCTACTGGAATAAAGATTTTCTCTTGGTTAGCAACATTATACGGTGGAAGTTTAAGATATAGTACTCCTTTATTATTTGTATTAGGATTCTTAGCTTTATTCACAATAGGTGGGTTAACTGGTGTTGTATTATCTAATGCTTCATTAGATATAGCATTCCACGATACTTATTATGTAGTAGCTCATTTTCATTATGTTCCATCTATGGGTGCTGTATTTGCATTATTTGCTGGTTTCTATTATTGGACTCCTAAAATAGTAGGTAGAAATATTAACGATTTCTTAGGTAAAATCCACTTCTGGACATTATTCGTAGGGGTTAATTGAATAATTCAGAATTGTATTAAAATTTTATATATTACAATAAATAAATCTATTTCTATCAGTGATTTAATAGAAAAAGAAGAAAAGGATACTGATTCAAATGATATTAATTTGGAAACATTGGATAATAAATTAAATAATATGCCTACACCTAAGTTACCTAAACCTAAAAAGGGACAAAGTAAAATAATTTCTGAAAAACTAAATAATATAAAAGCAGAGTCTAAATTTATAAGAATTAAAGATTCTAAATTAGATATTTTGTTAAATATTAAAGATAAAGCTGGTGTTTATATGTTTTTTAATTTAATAAATGGTAATTGTTATATAGGCAGTAGTGTTAATTTAGCTAGAAGGTTTAGAGTTCATATTAGTAATATTGGTAAAATTAATTTACCTTTACCTTTAGCTATTAACAAATATGGTCCTAATAATTTTGCTTTTTTAATTTTACAATATTGTGAAAAAATAGAAGATACTTGTTTAGGATTAGAACAAATTTTTATTGATTTATATAAACCTAAATATAATATATTGAAATTAGCAGGTTCTTCTCAAGGTTTTAAACATTCTCCTGATACAATAGCTAAATTAAAAGCCATTCATATTGGTAAATTACACCCTAGATTTAACACTAAAGTTACTGATCAGCAAAAATTATTAACTAGTTTAGCTTTAAAGAAGCATTTTTTAGAAAATAAACATCATAACAAAGGAAAAAAAGGATCTTTATCTCCTCAATTTGGTATAGGAGGTACGAAGATTACTATGAAAAATGAAAACGGAGAGATACTTTATTTTCCTTCTATTAATGCAACTAGACAGTTTTTTAGAATTAGATTTACTACTATTTCTTCTAATATTAATAATAATAAACCTATTTTAATTAAAGGAGAAAAATGGTTTGCATTTTCTGAAAAGAATAGCTAGATTATTAATTTTGTTTTCAGCTGCTGCATTCGCAGCAGAACGGATTAATATCTAATTTTTATTATTAGTGAATTTGTTAAACTTTATTCCCCCCCCCCCCTAATCTATTTCATTGTTTCTATTCCTATAGAAAGATATGTGAAATATTGCTGATTGCAGCATTTTCAGCTAGAACAAATTGCTGCTTGCTGGCTGCTCCGCAGCAACAAATATAAATTTAAGAAACTAAATTAGCCCCTAAATTTTAATCTATTTTAAATATTTATAAAAACACTCTATATGCTAGAAACTCCTAAAACTTTATCTACTTTTTATTAAAGGAAAAATGATATAAGATGTAACAATGGACAATTAGCAGGAAACTAAATATCTTAAATTATTTAAATAAGTAGGATCCTCAGAGACTTTACGAGTGTGGTTTTAATTTAAAATTAAAATTAAAATTAAGAAAAAGTCCAACCTTTTTAGAAATATTAAGGATATTTGTAATTTAACTTTCTTCCCTCAACATTTCTTAGGAATGGCCGGTATGCCTAGAAGAATCCCAGATTATCCTGATGCTTTTAGTGGATGGAATCAAATATCTAGTTTAGGGTCTTTAATTTCTGTAATAGCCACAATATTCTTTGGATATATTATTTATGATATATTTGCAAATGAAAAGGTAAGTAATAATAACCCTTGGGCTGTTATACCTTATTTCACTTCAGATAAAGAATTTAAAGTGGAAAACTTACCAGTAAATACATTAGAATGGACATTAGCTAGTCCTATTCCATTCCATGCATTTAAAATGTTACCACTACAATCTTAAATATTACAATTATTGTATTAATAAATTAAAGCAGATATTTCTATTAACTATTAAAACTACAATAGCTGTATTTGCTTGTTACAAAGTAACTAGCCATTAATCAATAAATTTATAGTATTTCCTAGCTTGTTACTAAGTAATACTAAGTAACTGGCAAGCTTAATTCTAAGCAGGAGTATATTAATTAAAAAGATAAAATTATTTTAAATAGTAAAATTAGTAAGAATAGTAATTATAATTTAATCATATTTTTAATTTTTTAATTTTATATTTGGAATTTAACCCCCCCCCTAACTCAAATTTTACTATTATAATATAAATTGTTTTTCTTTATAGTAGTTGCAATTGCTAGAAGAAAATAAAATAGTATGGCTTGCTTATTTCTAAGCCAGCAACTAATATTTTATATATTAATATATAAAAGAGTACTATTTAATCATTTTTTTATAAAATTTGCTTTGTTCAAAGCTAGCTATTGGCTTATTCCGTAAATAATTTGCTTAGAAATAAGCAAGCAAATTACAGCATTTTTGTTGCGAAGCCAGGAAACAATAAAGGAGCTAAAAGCAAGCTCATCTATAGTTTTTAGGAAAATTATATATAGAATTAAACTTAGAAACGAGTATGCTGAAATTTGGTAGACAGATGGGTTTTAGGTACTCATAATTAAAATATTGTAAGAGTTCAAATCTCTTTACTCGTATTAATAAAAATATTTCAAATATTTTTATTGCTTGTTTATTTCGTTAGTTATTTCTAACCAGGAGCTAGTAATTACAGCTGCAGCTAATAATACTTAGGTAAATAGGTAATAGTTGTTTTTTTATGAAATATTGCTGCTAACAAATAAGCTGCTGCTTCTTGGGTGCGATTTCTAGCAAAGCAAGGGATAATTATTAATTTTTGTGATGATCACAATTGCAATTTTAATTTTAATAGTTGCTAAGGCGCTACCTGTTTTAAACACACATATTTCTTCAATTCATGTAACTAGAATAACTTCTATCGTATTCCTATTTGCAGGAGCCTTGAGTTTTAATTGTTTAAATATTGAAAACATAGGAACTGGTATAGGGCTATATAGTGGATTCTTTCAAGTTACAGCCATTAGTCAATTAATAGAAATTTTCTTATTTACAATTGGAGGAGGAATATTAATTGCTTGGCCTCTACAAAAATATAATAAAAATAAATCTTTAATTACCTTAGAAAAAAAAATAATGAAAATAACAGCTAATGGCCATTCAACTGATTATTCTTTAATAGTATTATTTAGTAGCTTAGGTTCTTCTTTATTATTATCTAGTTATGATTTAATCTCAGTATATTTAAGTATAGAATTACAATCTTTTGGACTATATGTATTATCAACATTATATAGAGATTCTGAATCTTCAACTTCAGCAGGATTAAAATATTTTTTATTAGGTGGACTATCTTCATGTATTATCTTATTAGGGATAGGTGTCATTTATTCATATACAGGTACTACAAATTTAGAATCTTTATATATTATAAATTCAGTAATTGATTGCAGTAACTCTTTAGGAGTTACAGCTAATCAGCAATATGTAATACAAGGTACAAATTTAGGATTAACTCTTATATTTATTGGTTTCTTATTTAAAATAGCAGCAGCACCTTTACATAATTGGTCTCCAGATGTATATGATGGAACACCTACAATAGTAACGACTTGGTTAACAATAGTACCGAAAATAGCAATATTAATACTACTATTAGAATTACAAGTAAAATTATCCTTCGGTTTAGAAGCAATAGAAGAGATATCACTAGGATTAAAAAGTATAGTTATAAATAATAGTGGTTATATACAAAATTTAAATCAAATTAGTGATAGATTGAATTTATTTTTAACAACTCCAATACTTTCTAATATTAATGATTCATATATAATAAATATATTTGTATATAATAATGTATTAAAATCTTTATTATTAATTTCTGCTACTTTATCTTTAATTATAGGAAGTTTATTAGGTTTAGCTCAAATAAAAATAAAAAGATTATTAGCTTATAGTACAATATCTCATTTGGGATTTATATTATTAGCACTAGCTGTAAATACAGAACAATCTATAGATTCATTTATTTTTTATATTATACAATATACTATTACTAATTTAAATATTTTTTTAGTTATATTAGGATGTGCATATATATATTATTATAAAAATACAGTTATTGCTGCTTCACCGGAGCTAGGAATCGAAACTAATAATTGCTTTGCAATAAAAGATATTAGTTTTATTTATCAATTTAAAGGTTTATTCTTTAATAACCCTTTATTAAGTTTAGCTTTAGTTATTTCTTTATTTTCTATGGCTGGTATTCCACCTTTAATTGGATTTTTTTCTAAACAGTTAGTCTTATATTCAGCGATACAAAATGGATATTATTTCATATCAATAGTAGCTATATTAGTAAGTATTATCAGTTGTTCTTATTATTTACAAATTATAAAAGTAATCTTTTCTAATGAAGAAATTAAAGATTCTTCTAATTTAAATAATAAACTTAATTATAATACTGTAGAAATATTAAATGAAGAATGCCATTCAGTTGCAGCTGCTTCGCAGCAGCTAAGAGGCAATGAAATTATTTTAACTAATACTCATAGTTATTTAATTTCTACTTTAACTTTCATTATTTTATTATTTTTTATAAAACCTACTTTAATTTTAAATAGTACACAATTACTATCTTTATCTTTATTTTATATTTAAATGAATAATTTATTATTTTTTTTTATTTTTATTCCTATTTTATCTGCTATTTTTTTAGGTTTAAATATTTTATTAGCTCCACATAATCCTGACTTCCAAAAAGTTAGTCAATATGAATGTGGTTTTGCCCCTATACCTGGTCAAACTAGATCTACTTTCCAAATTCATTTTATGATTGTAGCTTTATTATTCTTAATATTCGATCTTGAAATTCTTTTATTATTCCCATTAGCTGTATCATTATATCATATTTCTATTTTTGGATTTACAGTTGGTATAATTTTTTTTATTATATTAACTGTAGGATTTGTTCTAGAAATAGGTTCAGGTGCTATATCTTTAACTAATTTAAATAGCAGCCTAGATTCGCAAGCAACTGCTACTAAATAAAATTTTAAATTATTTTGCTATTGAGCTGGCTGGCTTATTTCTAAGCAAGTTATAAATATTTTAAATAACAATTTGGGTAAAAATAGTTAGTAATTTAATGATTACCCCACCCCCTTTTTTGTAAAATTATACTAGCGCTGCTGAAAGATATTTTATAATTGTATCCTTCTGCAAAGCACCTTATTAATTTTCTAGCAAAGCAAGGACTATCTCCTTGCTTTCTTACTACTAACTTATTACAAATTTAGACTCAAAAAAATTAGCTAATTATAATTAGCTATTAAATGGAAATTTGTTAGAGTGGTTTATTAAGTTCGCCTTGAAAGCGAAAGCCGGTAATAATCGGCCGGAGGTTCGAATCCTCCAATTTCCGAATTTTATTATAAATTTTAATAATTTATAGCTGCAGTAATTACTAGTTGTTTGTAACAAAATATCTTGCAACAAAGCATATGCAGCAGCAGCATTCTTGCTAATTTGATAAGCAGGAAAGCAAGCAAGAGTGATTCTTTCATTAGAAAGTTTTCTTTTTTTTTAAATTGCTGCGCTAGCAAATTAGCGAAAATATAACAAGAATATAAATTAAACTACTAGCGCAGCAATAATAAAAGGAGATGATTATTAATTATTTCTTTTTTAAATTTTCAATTATTTAAAACTTTTTTTATTTCTTTTGCAAATTTGTGCTTTGAAAAGTGACTGTTTGTTTTCTTTTTTATAGTGCAGCAATTGCCAATTTATTATTATTTGTAAGCTATTTTATAGCCTTGGTTGGTATTACAAATTAACTCTAGCTTAGAAATAGGCTAGAGTTAGTTGCTTCCTTTAAGGCAATAAAATGAATAGCTGCAGTTTTCGCTAGAGCAGCGCGCTTTTGTCGCTAGTAATCCAATAAGTAAAATTTGCTTGGCTAGAAATAAAAATAGCATTTATTAAATGTAACAAAAATGATAATATTTTCAATAAATATATATATGAATATCTCTATTTTATTATTTATAATAGGAATATTGGGGTTTGTATTAAATAGAAAAAATATTATATTAATGATTATAGCTATAGAGATTATGTTATTATCAGTAACACTATTAGTTCTAATAATGTCTTATAATTTTGATGATAATATAGGTCAAATTTTTAGTATATATATTTTATCTATAGCTGGTGCAGAATCTGTAATTGGATTAAGTATATTAGTAGCATATTATAGATTAAGAGGGACTATATCTTTATATAATTAATGTATTTATCGATTATTATTTTACCTTTATTAAGTTCCTTAGTAAGTGGATTTCTAGGTAGAAAAATAGGAGTTACTGGATCTCAAATAATAACATGTAGTAGTTTAATAATTACATCAATTTTAATAACAATAGCCTTTTATGAAGTAGGTATATGTGGGTCTCCTGTAAGTATAGATATTTTAAATTGGGTAGATATAGAAATACTAAATATAACTTGGTCTTTTTATTTTGATCAATTAACAGTATCTTTAGGATTAGCAGTTATATATTGTTCTACTTTAATACATATTTATAGTGTAGATTATTTATCTACAGATCCTCATATTCAAAGATTTTTTGCATATTTATCTGCCTTTACTGCAGGAATGTTAGTATTAATCTGTGGAGGTAATTTTTTAGTGATGTTTGTAGGTTGGGAATCTATAGGTGTAGCATCTTATCTATTAATTAATTTTTATTTTACTAGAATACAATCCAATAAAGCAGCAATATTAGCATTTACAATGAATAGAGGAGGAGATATGTTAATGAGTATAGGATTTTTTGCTATATTCTCTATCTTTGGGTCATTTAATTATTCTGAAATTTTTAGTTTAATTCCTTTTATAAATGAAAGTACAATTACTATTATATCTTTATTGCTATTAGGAGGTGCTTTAGCTAAAAGTGCTAATATTCCTTTACATTCTTGGTTACCTGGTAGTATGGAGGCTCCTACACCTGTTAGTGCTTTATTACATGCTGCTACTCTAGTTACAGCTGGTATTTATTTATTAATAAGAGTATCTCCTATTTTAGAATATAGTAGTACAGCTTTATTAATAATAACAATAATAGGTTCAACTACCGCATTTATAGCAGCAACTAGTGGTCTATTAGCTAATGATTTAAAAAGAATAATTGCATTTAGTACTATATCTCAATTAGGATATATGATGATGGCAATAGGTATAAGTCAATATAATATAGCATTAATGCATACAGTAAATCATGCTTTCTTTAAAGCTTTATTATTTTTAGGGGCTGGTGCTGTAATACATTCTTTTGCTGACCAACAAGATGTTAGAAAAATGGGTGGTTTAATTAAATTTTTACCTTTTACATATTCTGTAATGTTAACAGGAACATTAAGTTTATTAGCTACTCCTTATTTAACTGGATTTTATAGTAAAGATTTAATTTTAGAATTAGCCTATGGTCAATATAATTTTAGTGGTATATATGCTTATATACTAGGTTCTATCACTGCTGGGATTACTGCTTTTTATAGTTTTAGATTAATAAGTTTAGTTTTCTTAACTACACCTAATGGTAATAAACTATCTTATCTAAATTCTTTAAATTCTTCAGGTAGTTACTTCGTAACAACACATAAGATATCGATGCATGGTAAAGAATGGTTACCCACTAAAAAGTTAGAAAAACTTAATTTTATTTTAATATTACCTTTATTTGTTTTAGCTATATTTAGTATATTCTTTGGTTATATTTTCTCTGATCTATTTATAGGTATTGGTAGTGATTTCTTCCAAAATTCTATTTTTATGCATCCTAATAATATTTCTTTAGTTGAAGCAGAATTCTCTACTGCTTTAAGTAATAGTGATATTTCAACATTTAATATTATTATTAAATTATTACCAGTTATATTAAGTTTTATTGGTGCTTTTTCTGCTATTATTTTATATCATTTACCTTTTGGTTTATTTTTAATAAATTTAACTAATAATAAAGTAGGTATAAGCATCTACGCTTTCTTAAATGGTAAATATTATTTCGATATTATTTATAATCATTTTATTTTCCAAACTGGATTTAAATTAGGTTATATTATATCTAAAGAAATTGATAGAGGAGCTATTGAATTATTAGGACCTTATGGTCTATCTAATTATTTATATAATACAGGAAAAAATTTAGCTAAATTAGATACAGGAGTAATAACAACTTATTCTTTATATATTACAATAGCTTTAATATCTTTATTATTTATACTATTTTCTCCTTTAATCTTAAATAGTCAATTGTCAGTTGATTCGCAAGGATCTAATTATTCAACTAATTTAGAAGAAATTAGATTATTTATAATTTATATTACTTCTGCTCTTGTTGTATTATTACCTAGTAAGTTAATCTCTTAATTAGTTGTAACTTGCTTTTGTAACTCCTAGCAATATTCGCAGCTGCTGCATTCGCTGCAGAAGTTACAAATTAGCCAGGTCTAGCAATATTCGCAGCTGCTGCATTCGCTGCAGGGTAGGTAATAAAAGAGTATTATATAGTTTAATATATTTTTCTTCTCTAAAAATTAATAAAATTATTTTATTGCTTGACTAGAAAAAAGAAATATAAAAATATATTTTATTAAATTAATATGTTAGACGCTATTATAATTTTGAAACATTTTTATAATGTTAGCTGCGGCAAAATATATAGGAGCTGGAGTAGCTTGCTCAGGATTAATCGGAGCTGGTGCAGGAATAGGTACTGTATTTGGTTCTTTAATTTTAGCAGTTGCTAGAAATCCTCAATTAAGAGGACAATTATTCACTTATGCAATCTTAGGATTCGCATTAGCTGAAGCAACTGGATTATTCGCATTAATGATGGCTTTCTTATTATTATATTCTTAATAATCCTAAAAGTGACTGTTTAAATAACCCCCTTTTTACAAACAAAGCTAATTACTAGTAATTCTGCTTCTTGCTAATATAATCATTTTTTATCTTTGTCCTTGCTTATCTCTAAGCGCAAAGCCGCTTGCTAATTTGCTTCCAAAATAAGCAGCTTATTTCTAAGCAAGCAGCTGTAAGATTATATAAATAGGGTGTGTATCTAAATGGTATAGGGTTTAATTGTCAATTAAAATGTTCTTAGTTCGAATCTAAGCACGCTCGTATTAAAAAAAATCATTTTTATTTACTAGCTCGCTTCGCGATCCGCAGCAAAAGCAAGTTATTTCTAACAGGAAAACTAGTAATTACTGCTGCTTATTTCTATGCAGAATAATAATATTACTGCTTTAATTTTAAATTTATATGCTTGTTTTTTGTTTTTAAATAAAATAAGCCAATAAAATTTTTATACTAAATTATCCCAAGCAGAGTTCATTTCAACAAAAATGAATAATTTTAATATATTTATTAATTCTCCATTAAGTCAATTTGAAGTTACTAATTTAATAGGAATAAATGCTCCTATATTAGGAAATTTACATTTAAATTTAACAAACTTAAGTTTATATTCTATTTTTGTAGTGTTAACTATTATTGGATTACATATTTATGCAAATAATGATAATAAAATTATACCAAATAATTGGTCTATTTCTTTAGAATCTTCTTTTTCTAGTTTAAATACTATGGTTAGAGACCAAATTGGAGTTAACAGTGAAAAATATTTCCCATTTATATATTCAATATTTTTTTATATTTTAATTGCTAATTTAATTTCTAATGTACCTTATTCTTTTGCTGTTACTGCTAGTGGTATTGTTTCTTTAGGATTAAGTTTAACTATTTTTATTGGTGTAACTATTTTAGCTTTATCTATTCATGGTATTAAATTTTTCGCTTTCTTTATACCTTCTGGTACTCCTTTAAGTTTAGTACCTTTATTAGTTTTAATTGAATTAGTATCTTATTTAGCTAGAGCTGTTTCTTTAGGAGTTAGACTATTTGCTAATATTACAGCAGGGCATACTTTATTAAAAATATTAAGTACTTATTTATTCAAATTATTTACGGCTAATTTATTAATAGCTGTATTAACTTTAATACCTTTTGCTATTTTCTTAGCATTAGTTGGATTAGAATTAGCTGTTTCTTTAATACAAGCCTTTGTATTTACACTTTTAGTTTGTTCATATTTAAGAGATGCTATAGAATTACATTAATTATAAAAAATAATTTGCTTATATAACTAAGAAAAAAGTAGCTCGCTTCGCGATCCGCAGCTACAGGAAATAGAAGAGATATAAATAATTGTTTTGTTCTTTTTGTTTATATTTCTTGATTCTTGCTGCTTATTTCTAAGCAAGAATGCTTAGTTATTTTGTAACTAGCAAAGCAATTTTTTCTTATTTTCTTATTATTTTCAATTAAAACTATTTTCTTGCTTTTCCTTTGCTTATTTAAATAAATAAGAAAAGTTACCCCCACCCTATTTAGCTAGCAGCATTCGCATTCGCATTCGCATTCGCATTCGCATTCGCATTCGCATTCGCAGCAGGAATTGCTGCTTCTAGCTTCTAATTGCTGCTTCTAATTGCTTCGCTAGTGTGAGCTTTTTACGAATTGCTTGTAATTTTTTAACAATCCCCAGCTTGCTTCGCTATAAAAATAAATAGTTACTATTTTTTGCCTCTTAGATTTATTAAAAATAAAAATATGAATAATAGTAATAATTTGTTTCAAAATTTGCCAGATATAGTAGCTGCGGATCGCGAAGCGAGCTACTTTTTTCTTAATTATTGCTGTTAGAAATTAACGAAATAAACGAAATAAAATTGTTAGAAGTAACTTGGACTAATTATAACTAAGATACTACAATTAAAGCAAATGCAATGTTAATATCTTCCAATATTCGGAATTTATTTATGAAAATAAATAAAACAGTAATATAATTTAAGCCTCGGTTGCTTAGTGGTCAAAGCGCTATTCTGAAGATATAGATATGGGAGTTCAATTCTCTCCCGGGGCAATTAATAATAATTTCGTAATCTATATTGCTAGCTTCCAAAATAATTTAGCATTCTAGCAGTAACTACAGCTAGTTGCTGCTAGAATATTTAAATAATAAGATTTATTTGTTTGTCCAGAGTGTCTCTAACGAAATAAATTGTCATCTACTGCAGCTTGCTAGCTTTACTGCTTCTAATTACAAAATTACTAGGACTGCTGCGAATGCTAGCTTATTTATTAAAAATTAGGAAGCAGAACTCGGTTGGTTGAGTGTCCCCCTTTTAAGGGGAAAGTCTTTGGTTCAAATCCAAATGCTTTCAATAAATAATTTTATTCTTTAAGGAATTTATATAATTTCTTGCGTGCAGCATTCTAGCTGTTAGAAATTAACGAAGTTACAGCATAAAAATAAATAAAATATAATAGTGTTTTATTATTGATATTAAATAATCTGATAGATAAGCAATTAAAAGTTTCAAATTTATATGATTATATTGTGCTTATATATCTTTTTTTTAACTTTTACAATTTTTCTAAATTTTTCTCGATTTATTTTATTAAATTAATACAAAATTAGATCATATTTTATTTCTAATCTTGATCTAGATAATTGTAATTCCTTCTTGCGGAGCTAATAACAGAAAATAATATCCTAAATATGATTAAAAGCTATTATTTATTTGTACTAGAAAATATATAAATTCTAGAATTTATATAATCATTTATATAATTTTGAAAATTATCTTTATTAAATCTTTAGCTTGATTATCTTTTGTTAAAAAATCTTGGGTATTACCCATAAATATGTTTTGCAATTCCAAAGATTGGGCTTGTCTTTCCATTACACCACTCAAATTTTTATTAATTTCTAATATATTAGTTCCTTGTGAATTTAATTTTACATTTAATTCATTAATTAAATCATCATGGGTTTTCAAATTTTGTGATCTTTCTAATAAATTAGCTCTTAAAGATTCCATTTGAGGGCCTAATTTAGGTGATGTTGGTGTAATAGATGTTGGTGTACCAGGATCAAACCCATCATCTTTTTTAAAATAATCCATTATATCACTCCATCCTATATAATAAATACAACCAAAAATAATTACCAATAAAACACCACCTATTATATAATAATTTAAGTAGTTTTTATAATTATTAATTATTTCATTTTCTTTAGTGTTATTAATTGGTTTATCAATTTCTATTATATTATCATTTACTGGAATACTATCAGATTTAATATTATCATTTACTGGAATACTATCAGATTTAATATTATCAACACCAATTACCATATTATTAGGTTTAATATCTAAAATTTTAATAATAGTATCTCTTAAAATACTATTTAATATAGAAGTAATAGTTAAATAACTATTAGTAATAAAATCTACAATAAATAATGGTGTTAATTTCACTAATATTGTAAATAATGTAGTTAACACACCTAAACTTTCCCAATTTATATCAACATAAGAGATTATTATTATAATAGTTAATAATAAATTAATAAAAGATAATATATGAGCCATTGTTATAAAAATGTTAACAAAAATTCCAATAATATTAAAATTTCTAATTAAAAGATTTAAATTTATAATTAAATTTTTAAATAAATTCAATTTATATAAGTCATTAGTAGATTATACTACAGTTTCTAATTTCTTATCTAAACCTTCAATTAATTCTACAAATATACCAGAAGATATTTTATCTATAGATATTTATTCAAGAAATCCTAAATTACCAGTATTTAATATAAATAGAAATAGGATTCCATCAACCTCTAATATTAATACAGAGGTTCAAGGTTTTAATAATTTTGATATTGATTTAGATAAAACACCTTATATTGATTTAGATAAAACTCCTAAAAGATATTATATTGAATTAGATAGAACTCCTACAAGAGCTAATATTGAATTAGATCAGGATATTACTGATTGGAATTAAAAGAGTAACTTGCTTTGTTATAAAGTAACTAGCTAGCCTAATTAGTTACTAAATTATTAAAATCTTATTAAATATAAGCTATAATTAAATATGGTATAATATATCTACTGCTAAAGCTGCCATCCACTTTTAGTTGGATATAGTTACAGATAGTTATAAGTTCGAATCTTATTAGCTTAAAGGTTATTTTAACCGGGTCGTTAGTCTTCTATAATAACGCCAAATTATTTCCTGTTCTTTTGTTATACTATTCTTAATAATTTTCTAATTAGTAAAAACAGTAGAAATAAATAATGAATATTATATAAGTTTGTAAAATTCATATTTTTATACCTTTTGTAGAAAGGAAACAACTATCAATCCGAAAGATTAGAGCTATTATTCTATATTAAATAAATGGAATTTAAATAGATAACACTAGAACAAATAAATATAAGTTAAATTATTATTAAAATAAAATAAAATGAAAATAATTTTTAAAAGAACTTTAATAGGAGTAAAAAAAGGTTTATTAACTCCTACATTATCTCCTAAATTATTAGAATTTCAAAGGAAACCTATAATAAGATTCATTAGAGTAATAGGTGGATTAAGTTTAATTAGTTTATTATCTAATAATTATTATGAATTAGATAGGATATTATTATATTTATCATATTTCTTTTCTATAATATTTTTAATATATCATATATATATTTCTATACATAGATATAAACATATTAAATCAATTTTAAAAAATGATGAATTAGATATTAGAAATTCGCCTTTGGATAAATATGCTACTATGTTAGCTAGAGTTTTATTTTGTGCTAAAGGATTCTGTGATACTGCTGCACCTGTGGGTATAGGTTTAGGTTTAATGTTAGGAGCTGATCAAGTTTTAAAAGATGGAGGAAGAGATGCTTTTTTCGGTCCTTTATTAGGAAGTGGATTAAATAGAATTTTACCTAAATCTGAATTAGAACATTGGAAAGATGCCTATTTAGAAGCAACTAATAATTTAAATAATGCTGGAAAAAGTGACAAAATTATAACAGAACTGCTAAATAAAACTTCTGATTTATCTGATATTAGCGATAATGATAAAAAAGATTTACTTCATTTATTATCTGAAATTAAAGAAGCTAATAGCATAGACTTAAATTCTGCTAAAGAAGAAACAATTAAAGCTTTAGAAAATAAACCTAAATAAGTTATTAATTATTTAATTTATCTAAAATTTAAACTATTAATAATCCCACCCCGCTTAAATATAAAATTCTGAAATATTACAAATTTGTGTCCTAAAAATACTAATTTTTAAAAGAACTCTCAAAAGGCAATTTAAAAAAATATAAAAAGAAATTACTATTAAACATACCTGAATTAAAAACTGTGTGTCCTCCCATACTACTATATCTCCACGCCTATATTTTTCAAATTTTATTGGAAAGGATGATAGTTTGGAAATTAGACTAGCTGCGAATGCTGCTAGTAAAAAAATATAATAATTTAATTAAAGGAAATATTAAAATGGCAAGAGTGAGGTGATTCGAACACCTATCCTCGATTTTGGAGATCAACATATTAGCCAATTAATACTACACTCTTCAAATAATTAACACTAAATTTGAAACTTAAATACGAACAAAGAGACTTGAACTCTTAAGGGTTTACACCCACTTCTTCTTAAGAGAAGATTGTTTACCAATTTCAACATGTTCGTATCATTTTAATATTTCCAATTAAAAAAAATATATTTAAATTATTATATTTTTCTTTATATAAACAAATTTTTCTAGCTGCTGCTTCTATAAAAAAGCAGTTATTTTTTGTTTTTTTTGTTTTTAATATAATTAATAATCTTCTTTTAATTTTTCTATTGCTGGGCTATAATTAATTTTTTTATTTAAAATATATATTATACTTATATCTCAATATTTAATATGAAATGGAAATATTTATAAGATTACTTGTATACTCGCTTTTGCTCCGCAAATAAGCAATTTAATTAATTTTTATATATAATTGCTTGTAATTTAAATAGATTAATTCATTATTTTTATATTCTTATATTATTAATAAAAGAGAAGCTAATTATAATAATATAAATTTTATACATAAATTTTAGTTTTAAATTTAATTATATAAAATATTTAAATTTTGATTAAAATATAAAAACTTATTTAGCTATTGCTTTTTTTAAATCTAGTTAATAATTATTCTGCTGTTTGTTATAAAATTAGCTAGCAGTTGTTGTTGCATCAAGGATTTAAAAAGAGATTTAAAAAAAGCAACAAGTAATCAGCATCTTGCTTGTTACAAAATAACTAGTTACTAGTAGTTACAAAGCTGCTGTTACAAATTGAAATAATGCTGTCAAAATAGACTAGTTATTTAATTAAAAATTACTAGAAAATATAAGTAATAGTAAATTAAATATAATATAAATTTAATAATAAACCGATAATATTTTTTATAAGCAATGAAATCTTGGCAAAATAATATATTATTAAATAATCTGTTTTTAGCTCAAAATAATGAAATTAAAAAAGATTTAACTAATAAAAATATTTTAATGAAAAATTCATCTTTTGATTCTAGTTTTAATTCAGTACAAAGTATTAATACTAATTTATCTTATCTTAAAAAAGAATATAAAAATATTAATAATCATATAATATTGGCAATAGTTAGAGCTAGTAGATCTATTAGAGTTTCTAGAGATCACTTGAGATTTATTAGAATATTAAAAATTTTAAATCTTATTTGCTATAGCAAAGCTGCTGCTGCAAAGCAGCAGGAGGAGTTAATAAATACAGGAGGTAATGCGGTATTAGCTAATAAAGAAATTTCTATAGCGCAGCTTGCTTCATTAAAAAAATTTAAATTAATTATTAAATTATTTAGTAAAAATTTCACAGCTGCTTGCATTGGTAATAAAACCCACTCAATAGCAATAGGATCCAGCTGCAGCAAAGCAGGACTAGAAACTTCTAATTTAAACTACTCAAATTCTAATTTATCTTTATCTAAAGCAGGTCAATATTTAAAAATTTTAAATAGTAATTTACTTTTAAGAAATAGAAAATTTGATTTATTAAGATCAAATTTAGCAGTTATTCTTAAAAAAAGAATAAAAACTTTTAGTGAAATATTTTCTGCAGCTGCTATTTTGCAGCAACACACACACACAGAAAATAATTGCAAAAATTTACCTAATAAAAATTATATTATATCTCAATATTTACAAAATTATATACAAACTAAATTAAGTTTAAATAAATATAAAGGGTGCTGTAGCAAAGCAGCAACTAGAGTTAGTTATAATAAAATTATAGGATATAAATTTAAAAGTAATTACAATAATAATTTTAAAAAAAATCCTACTTGCTTCCTTGGTGCTGCAAATACAACATATTTTAATGGCGCAGAAACTTATAAATTATTATATATTTTTTTTAAAAGTATGTATTGTTTAATAAGTAAACCTGTTTTTAAATATACTAATGATAAAATTATAATACAACTATTCTATTATTTAAATATTCCTAGAAAAAAAATATATAGATTATTTTCAATTTTTTATATTAATTCTATTAAAAAAAAATGGTCAACTTCTCTAGTTTGCTCCGCAAATAATAAAAAAAATAAAGATTCTTCTAATTTAGTAACTAGCTGCTCCGCAGCAAAAATAAGATTTTTATCAAATAAAATTTATATTAGATTGAGAGTTAGAAAAGCTATTTCTAGACTTAAAAATAAAATTAATTTAAATTTATTATTTAAATTAAGAAAATTAAGTTTAAATAAAATTTTCGATAATAAATTTAAATTAATTTGTGAAATTTTGAGTAATAGTTTTAATAGACCTGTTGAATTACAATTAACTAGATTACATCATCCTTATCATGATAGTAATATTTTAGTCAATATTTTAGCTTTAAATCTTAAAAATAAAAGAAAAAAAGCTAGTATTTTGCTGCAAAAGATTTTTTCTAAAAATCCAGTTAAAGATTTAAATGATCCTAATTTAATATCAGCCAATAGTATTCCGGCTTTCTTATCTGGATTAAATATTAAAATATCTGGGAGATTAATGGGTGAATCTATTATACCTAGAAGAACTACTAAAATATTTGGAAAAGGAGCTTCTGCTACTGGTAAAGTCAATTATTTAGATGCAGCTAGAATTACACACAAAAATAGAAAAGGAGCTTATACTATCAAAATTACTTCAGGTCAAAATTTTTTTTAAATGTACTCAATACGAAGCAATATTTTTATAGCTAATTAGCTTCAAAAATAAATCGATTATTTCTTATTATCTATCTAGCTTAAGCTAGATAGATAATTAATTACTTGTCTCTTTCTTGTAACAAGCAAATAAATAACAGTAAATTTTTTTAGTATTAAAGATTAGTTAATATAGTTATAATTCTTTTATAGCTTATCTCTAAATAAAATTGCTTCCAAACCCCCACCCAATAATTTTTAATAGCAAAGATAATACAGCAAGCTAAATCAGCTTCTTGCTAGAAATTAGCGGCTTTTCGTAAAAAAATAATTTATTTTTAAATGCTGTCTTTTGTAAGCAAATAACTTTGTAGTTTATTATAAAATTACAGCAGTATTCTTGCTTGTTACAAAATAGCTAGCAGCAAGCAAGTTACAGTAAGCAGCAGCTGCATTATTTGCTTTTATAAGCAACCATAAACTAGCTTATAAAAATTATTTATATACAGATTAAATTAAAGATACTGGGCAGGTGATCCGATTGGTAATGGTGGTTCTCTGTAAAAGAATTGGTTAATAGCCGCAAAAGGTTCGATTCCTTTACTGCTCAATATTATTATAATTGTATTATTTTCTTTGTTGCTTATAAAAAGAAAACAATTAATTAGATTTTTATCAATCAAAAAAATTTTACTGTTCTTGTAACTTGGGGTGCTAGTAATTAGTTCTTTCGTTACAGCTAGGATTTGTATGCTCAAACTAAATAAATATTAGTATTATTGCTTTGCTACGAAGTAAATTAGGAGCCTTAGCTAGGAATAATATTTCTATATTTACTATAAAAGTAAATTTGTACTATAAGAATAGTAAATTGAATTTAAATAAATTGCAAATCATAAAATATAATTAAATTATATTATTAACTTATATATAAATATTTTTAATAGAAATATTAAATAATATTATACTGGCAGCTGCATTCTTGTCATTTTTGAGTCATTTTTGAGTCATTTTTGAATGCAATATTTGCAGCATTCGCTACTATAAGCTAACCCGAAACAAAGCTTGCTTCCTAGCTGCGGTGCAGCAATTCTAGACTCACTTTTTAATCTAAATATATTGCTTAGAAGCAAGCAATATTATTGCTGCTTATTTATTATCAGCAAAAGCTATAAATATTTATATTAAATTGCAGTGTAGCAAATGCAAAGCAGCTGCAACTTAAACTGGTTATTGCAAAGCAAGTGAAATGGTGTAATTGGTAACACAGCAGTCTCATGAGCTGTTATTTAAGATTCGAATTCTTATTTCGCTTTTAAATTTATTTTTTAGCTGCAAATATTGTAAAAATAGACAACTCTTTTTTTTAAGTTTATCTAATTTCATCCTAGTGTCTTTTCTTGTTTTTGTAACTAGCTTGCTTAGAAATAAACTTGCTTCGCAAGGACAGCTTATTGCTTTTATAAGCAAATCAAGAATAAATAATTATTATTATATAATAGTTGTAAATACAGCAACTAGTAATTAACGAATTAAGCAATTAAATGCTTTGCTAGAAATAAGCTAGCTGGACTGGCTCGCTTCCAAAGCAACAATGCAAGAATGCAGCTATTTTTTTTTCCAGAGCAGATGAAATTTGAATTATTTTTAGTTGCTGTATTTATCCTAGTTATTTTGTAACAAGGACGCTAGCAAAAGCATTTAAATAACGAGTATAGTTAAATGGTATAACTTCTACCTTCCAAGTAGAAATTATCAGTTCGATTCTGATTACTCGTATTTATAAAAAATTTGAGCATATTTATAATATAACATATAGGTATTTTTTATAAAATATATAAAGATATTAAATTAAAATATTTTACATTTTATAATCTCATTAATATTATTATTATTTTTTATATTCTAATTGTCAATTTTGACAGCATCTTTACTTGTTCTGTATTTACTAATTGTTATTATTTCTAGTAATTTATAACAAGCTGATTTATTAGCAAACGGTGCCAGGACAGAAGAGCATTAGCAAATAATGCAGATATTTATTTAATAATAAACGCTAGATTTAAATTTTTGTATCTGATAGTTAAATTGTAAATATAAAATATTTTATAATAGGTCAGGTCAATTAAATTTAAAAAGCAGAGATTTTTCTTTCTTAGATAAGCTCTTTAAAGACTTAAATTTAAAACTTGCAGCATTCGCTGCTTTCTAACTTAAAAAAAGCAGTTTTCTTGTAACTTGCTTAGAAATAACTAGAAGCTAGCAATTGATTAATAGTAGACAAAAAAAAAAATTAAGAAATATTACTTGCTTTGCAACTAAAATTATGCCTCAAATAATTCCTTTTTATTTTGTCAGTCAAATTTTTGTAACATTTATTTTATTATTTAGTGTTATTTATGTACTTTCTAAATATATTTTACCTTTAAATTTATTTTCTCAAGTTATTAGAAGCTATATTATAAAATTAACAAATAAAAATTAAATTTTTTTAATTAAGCAATATTTATTATAACCCCCCTTGCTTTGCTAAAAAAATTCACCTATTTCAATAATTTTAAAAATAAAATCAACCGAGGAAATTTCTAAATAAAAGTATCGATGATGATATAGTAATAACATTATAAACAATAAAAATAAATAGTAATTTAAAGGGATTATTAAGGAACAAAAAAGCAAATTTACAAAAAAGGAGGTAAATACCAAAAGCTTTATTCTGAATTTAGGAATTGGTTTGTGTAATTAATAAGTTTATTATTAATATAGCAAATTTATTAGTAAGCGATCCTAAGGTAAATCTTATCTATAATATACTTCCTGAAGTAAAACATTTTATGTAAGGAAAGGAAAGGAAATCAACCGAGACTCCGAAAGTAATGGCGAGTGAAATCGGATTAGCTTTAAATTTATTGTAATATAATTATGAAAATAACTTATTATTAACTTGAAATTATCTTCTTATTTTTAATTTAAAAATATTTAATTTAAATTTTATTTAGTTTTCTTATTCTTTATTTTTTTTCTAATTTTTTAATTCAATACAAAATATAAATTTAATTATAAATGTGCTTAGTTTAATTAAGAAGACAAAAATTATAGTAGTAAAATTTCATGTAATTTTTGTACAGAATAAGGTTATACCAGTCCTGTAGAGTTAATAACAATAATCATGGTCTAGACTTAATTATTAACTTATTTAGTTAATAATAATTTTGTAGAACTAGAGTGAGTACAATGAGAGATAACTTGTTGGAATATAGGGGAACCATCCTCTAAAGCTAAGTATTGTAAATTTAGCGATAGTGAAAAGTACTGTGAAGGAAATTTTTGAAAAGTTAGTAGTAAACTAGGTGAAATAGATTGTGAATTAGTAATTCTATAAGCAGTCGAAATTCCAATTTTTTTATATAAAATATTTCATTAAGGAATGACGGCGTACCTTTTGCATAATGGGTGAATTGCTTGCCCAACTTTATTGTAAAATAAAATATTAACTGACTCATGACCTTAATAGGTCGGTATTATATTTATTATAATGCTAACGGTGAATCCTAATGGATTACCTATGGAAATACCGTGGGAAGCTGTAAATCGTAGGAATAACTTAATTATATTAATTAAGTAAATTAGTTTATTTAATAAGCTAATTCTTTTTATTAGCCCTGTAACGACTGATTCGAAAGAAGAGACTAGCAAATATTTTAATTATTATTTTATATAAATAAAATTAAGGTAACTGGTAATACGTCAGCACTCAATTATTCCAAAAAATTATGGTAATTAATAAAATTAAAAATATCAGGTGATTTCTACCGCAAGCTAGGTAGAGATAGAATAGCAATTAATTATGGTTTCAATTTTAGTGTTCATAAATAAATGAAAAATATTCAAATTTATTAAGATTCTCTATTTGGATTAAAAATCCTTTTTATTGCTTAATATTGTTTTATTTTAAATTTAGTTATAAGTTCTAAGGAAAAAGATCAAGTTATTGATCCCTGCTTTGATCCCTTAGATTTATTCTAGTTTAACTTTAAAAAACTTAAAATAAAAAGATGCAATACTAGATTGTAAAGGCAGGGATTGTTAGACGCTATTACAATTTACAACAAAAATAAAAATTGAAAATTAATATTAAATATTTATTTGTAAGGTTTTATAGAAAATCTGCTAAATTTGATTTAATACTGAATTCTGAATTAGAAGAAATTATTATAGGTCTAATATTAGGAGATTTATTTGCTGAAAAAATAAAACCTAATTCTAATACTAGATTGCAATTTAAACAATCTAATAAAAATAAAATTTATATTGACCATTTATATTCTTTGTTTAAAGAATATTGTAATTCAGAGCCTAAAATTACAACTTCAATTGAAAAGAGACCAAATAGAAAAGAATTAAATATTTCTATAAAGTTTTGAACATTAAGTTTACCTTGTTTTAATAAATTCAGATCCTTATTTTATGATAATTCAGGTATAAAAATAATACCCTTCAATTTAGAAGAATTTATTACAGCTAGAAGTTTAGCTTATTGGGCTATGGATGATGGTTATAAATCTCCTAAGGGGTTTTATTTTTGTACTGAATCTTTTTCTTTGGAAGAAAATCAAAAATTAAGTAAAATTTTAAAAAATAAGTTTAATTTGGACTGTGGAATTCACAAACATACTAATGGTCATAGATTATATATTTTTAGTAATTCTAAAGAAATTTTACTTAAATTAATTAGACCTTATTTAATTAATCATTTTTTCTATAAATTTGATTTAGATTAGAATTATTGTTAACCCACCCCTCATTCCTAGCGAAACTAGCGAATTTTTTATTTTTAAAACTAAAATTTAATTACCTAAAATTTATTATTGAGTTGAAGGTATAGTCTAATCCAATATGAAAATATTGGGAAATATTGCAGCAAGTTAATATAAGTAGCAAGGTTATTTACCCCTAGCGAAAGCGACTGGACTAATTTAATAGTGTTGGGCAAGTTACTTATATTAGACCCGAAGCCAGGTGATCTTACCAAAATCAGATTGTAAAGGATCGAACGGGTGAATGTTGCATAATTCTCCGATGAATTTTGGTAAGCGGTGAAATGCTAATCTGACCTGGTGCTAGCTGGTTTTCTACCGAAACATATTTTAGTATGATATCTTTCTTTAGATTTATGGAGGTACAGCAAGGCGATTCCCAACAAGTTTAATTAATTTTTAAAATTAAATGCGTTCAGGTTGCGGGGATTTAATAAATCTTACCTTTGGAAGCGAATCTCGGAATTACATAAATTGATGATAGATATTCAGACTGTTCATGCTAAGTTGGACAGTCAAGACGGAAACAGCCGAGAACACTGATCAAGGTCCCAAATGATTGTTAAGTGAAAATAAGGACGTAGCAATATCTAATACAGCTGTGAAGTGAGCTTGGTAGTTGCTACTTTTAATGAACGTTTGTAACAACGCATCAGCAGTATTATTATTTAATAATAAATAATAAAGGATAGTAGCGCCGAAAATTTAACGGGTCTAAAACAATCAACCGATATCGTGTTGGTTACTTTTTTATATTTAAATAATATAAAATAAAAAAAATATATTTTTTTTGTAATCTAGGTAGTAGAACATTCAGTTTAACTGTTTATAAAATAGTGTTTCATTATTTTTTAGGTTACTGAAGAGAGAATGCTGACATGAGTAACGTAAAAAATTTCTATAATGAAATTCGCCGAATACGAAAGGGTTGCAAATAGAAAGGTTAAACCGTTTTGTTTTAAAGCGGCCTCTAAGGACCATAGCGAAAGCTGTGGCTGATGAGTAAAGAATAGAAAGTCCACCTGCTTAAAGTGGGCCAGGAAAATAATATTCATATATTATTAAATTAATAATTACTAATTTAATAGATACTACCGTACCCTAAACCGACACAGGTTCGTAGGTAGAGTATACTAAGGCGCAGAGCTAAAAGTTGTTAAGGAACTCGGCAAATTCACCTCATAAGTTTAACGATAAGAGGTACCTTATTTTATATAAAATAAGGTGGCACAAAATCGGAGGCCCCGACTGTTTACTAAAAACACAACACAGTGCAATCATGAATATGGTAGTATACTGTGTGAAATTTGCCCGATGCCATTAATATAAGAAAAGTTATGGGTTTGTTTTATTTAAACAATACTGTGACCTATCGAAAATCTGGTTAATAGCGGTCTTAACTATGAGGATCCTAAGGTAGCAAAATCAATTGGCCATTAAATGTGGTCCGGTATCAATAATGTAACGATGGTCTCACTGTCTCTACAACTTGCTCAGTGAAATTGAATTACGCGTGAAGATGCGCGTTGCCTCCAGGGGGACGGGAAGACCCTATGCAGCTTTACTGTAGTTAGTTATCACATGAATCTAGAACAATTTCGTTTAATAGTGAATAGGTAAGTCGAATGACTAATTGTGGAAACCTTAAAAACAAGATTGGGTTTATATTTACCTAAAATTTAAAAAATATAGGGATAGTTGACTAATTGGCAGTTTGACTGGGGCGGTCGTCTTTAATAGAGTAGCAAAGTACATCCAAATATATCAAATTAAAAAAAAACTATTTTAATACAGAAAATAGCTTACTTAGAATTACTTTAAAGTAAGAAGAGTTAGCTTCTTAAAATAAATTTTAAATATTAACATGAAATCTTTAAGGTATAGCTAGAAATTGAATGGAGATCAATTAACCAGTGAAGGGTTATGCAGGGCTCAATGGCGATAAGCATGCTTAACTGAAAGACTCAAAAGTCACACAGATACGTAAGTAGGGCATAGTGACCCCTCGCTATAGTATGGGATAGACGGGGATCAATTAATAAAAGTTACGCTAGGGATAAATTTGTTGTCCCTTTGCTTTGAAAAAAGCAATAATAAAATAGGGTGAATTGCAAAAAGAACCAAGATATTGGTCAATTTGCAGCGAAGCTTACCCACAGCAATCTTTTCCTCCTAAGGAGGAAATATTATTTAAAACTTTTTAAGTAAAGAGAAAGGGTTAGAACGTTCAACGACTAGAAAGTGAGTATGCTAACAATAATCTTTCTTGCCTTGCGAAGATGCTTCGCAGGGCAAAGCGCCCTACATCTTACTTAAATAGCATTTATTAAATGTAACAAAAATGACAATGAACTAAATAGTATGAAACCTATTTCAAAAGAACAAGTAATTGGACTAAGTCCAAATAGTAAATTACTTAAAGAATATAAAGATTCTTTATATAAATTATCTGATTTACAATTTGAAGCTTTAATAGGTTTATTATTAGGAGATGCTAGTTTGCAAACTCAAAATAAAGGTAAAACTTATAGGATAAAATTCGAGTGGGGTAATAGTAATAAAGCTTATATAGATCATGTTTATGCTTTATTTAATGAATGGGTATTATCTAAACCTCATAAAAAAACTAGAATAAGTCCTAAAGGTAATACAGTTATAAATTGAGGATTTCAAACAATAAGTCATCAAGTTTTTAACCCTTTATCTGATCTTTTTATTACTGATAATAAAAAAAGTATTAAAAAATCATTAATTAAAGATTATTTAACTGATGTAGGTTTAACTTATTGGTTTATGGATGATGGTGGTAAATTAGATTATAACAAAAACTCTAAAAATAAGAGTATTGTGTTAAATACACAAAGTTTTACAGATTTAGAAGTTTTTAATATGGCTAATGAACTATCAGAAAAATTTAAATTTAATACTGATGTTAGATCAAATAAAGGAAAAAAAATAATAGTAATAAAATCTGAAAGTTATTCATTATTTAGAAGTAAAATAGATGACTATATTATACCAGAAATGGTTAGAAAATTACCATAGTTTTTATATTTAATGATTGTTAAAATTAAAAAGATGATGACATAGTCTGAACCATTTTGTAAAAAATGGAATTTAAGGATAATTTCCCCCTCCCCTTCTTTGTTTTGAAGAAAGGGAAGCAGGATATCTTTAATATTAACATAATTGAACAGGCTGATAGCCTACGAGAGTACACATTGTCTAGGCTGATTGGCACCTCGATGTCGACTCATCCTATCCTCCGGGGGAAGAAGCTTGGAAGGGTTCGGCTGTTCGCCGATTAAAAGGGTACGTGAGTTGGGTTTAATACGACGTGAGTCAGTATGGTCCCTATCTTCTGGA
>Ga0137463_1000045_pt1 | contig 55370 bp, 50 predicted proteins | sample EasRivERMGT800_2_FD_102333 | JGI IMG/M metagenome (GOLD analysis project Ga0137463, IMG submission 102333) | Soil microbial communities from meander-bound floodplain in the East River, Colorado, USA - East River MetaG ERMGT800_2 | ecosystem: Environmental > Terrestrial > Soil > Floodplain ...
CTTGCCGCCGGGGGCATCTACGCGAGGCTTCATCGCCTTCAATATTCGCAGGAATCGCTCGCGTAGATGCCGCTCTCCGTTACCGCGGCGTGCCGGCCGGCCGCCGCGTGAAAATTCTCCACACCGAATCCTCGTGCGGCTGGGGAGGCCAGGAAATCCGGATACTCTCCGAAGCCGAAGGCTTGGCCGCACGCGGCCACCAGGTGTCGCTGGTCACACCGCTTGAAGCGAACATTCATGCGGCGGCGGTGAAACAGGGCTTGAACGTCACGGCGCTGCCGATCGCCCGGAAAGGCCTGCGCGGTGTACTCGCCTTGCGGTCCTGGCTGAGTCAGCATCCACCGGATGTCATCAACACGCACAGCTCTACCGATACCTGGCTCGCGGCCCTCGCCTGCGCGACTTCGTCCAAGGCGCCGCCGATCGTGCGCACCCGGCACATTTCGGCGCCGATCCCCAACGACCCGCTCACGCGTTGGCTCTATCTTCGCGCGACGCGGCATATCGTCACCACCGGCGAGGGCCTGCGGGTACAACTCGTGAGGGACAACCGATATCCCGTCGAGCGCATCACCTCGGCTCCTACCGGGATCGACCCGGGGCGCTTCGTGCCGGGCGACCGGTCCCGGGCGCGCCGCACCACCGGGCTGCCGCAGGATCGCCCTCTCGTCGGGATCGTCGCCACGCTGCGCAGCTGGAAGGGACACCGTTACCTGATCGAGGCCTTCAGCCGCCTGCCGGGCGAGGTCGGGCTGGTGATCGTCGGCGACGGGCCGCAGCGCCGGAATGTGGAAACGCAGATCGACGAGCTGCGACTGCGCGACCGCGTATGGCTCGCGGGGAACCGCGAGGACGTGCTGCCGTGGCTGCAATCGCTCGACGTGTTTGCCTTGCCCTCCTACGCCAACGAAGGCGTGCCGCAGGCGCTGGTGCAGGCGATGCTGTGCGGCTTGCCCTGCGTAACGACCCTGGCGGGAAGCATCGGCGAGGTGGCGCAGGACGGCGTGACCGCGGTCATCGTCGCGCCCGGGGACGCCGCTGACCTGGAGCGCGGTCTGGGCAGAGTACTCGGCGACGCGAAGCTGCGCGAAACACTGGGTGCTGCGGCGCGCCGGCATTGCGTGGACAATTTCGGGGTGGATACAATGCTCGATCGAATGGAACGGGTGTTTCGCGGCGTCGTTGCTGCGTAGTTTGAAGCGCATGCACATGGCGATCCCTTGAACAGCGCGCCGACCTTGTAAACCAGAGACCGGGCAGTCCTCATGTCCTTGAGAATCGAAAAATCCGAGTTACCTTACCCTGCGGAATTCTTCTGGTTGCTTGCCCTGGTATTTTTCCTGCCGCTATTCGAGGCGCCGAAGAATATCTGCTGGCTCGGCTATCTCCTCACCTGGCTTTACAACCGGATTCGCAAGCGTGATTGGGGTGGGCCCTGGGATCGATGGGACAGCCTGATCGCATTGTGGATCGCTTCTGGTTACGTTGTTGCTGCGTTTGCCGGCATCCGCGGGGACGAGTGGGGCGATGCGACCGATCTCCTGCGCTACGGCTCGGTACTGTGGCTCGCAAAACGCTCCCGCTATCGTGAACGCGCATTGCTGTCGATCCTCGGCACCTTGATCGCCGCCACATTGATAGCGCTTGCGTGGGGTTACTGGGAGATGTACTGGGAGATGTACCGGGGGAAAACCGATGCGACACTGGGCCTCAATTCAGTTGGGCACGTGAATCACACCGCGATCTATCTGGCGATCGTATTTGGCGTTTCGCTGAGCTTCCTGGTTTCCTACATGGGACGCGTGGGGCACGCCGTTAGTCTCTTGTCGAGTCTGGCTGCAGGTGTGCTGATCGTTTCAGTGTTCGTTACAGAAAGTCGCGCGGCAATCGGGGCGGCGGCCGCGTTCGCCGTGGTTTTTGCGGGAGTGCTCGGGGCTAGAAAGCGAACAGGTGCAGTGAAGGGCACGTTGATTGCCCTGTTGGGGATGGCGGTGATACTCGCCGTGAAACCCGGCGTACTTGACAAGACTCTGGACAAAACCGAACAGGGGCTCGCCTTCTCTTACCGTGACAAGATATGGTCAAACGGATTGGTCGAATGGCGCCAGTTTCCGCTGTTCGGCGTGGGCATGGGCAATTTCGGTCACGCCAGCCTGGACCAGCTGCGGGAATGGAATAAACCGCGGAGTTGGAACATTCAACCTACTCCCGAAGGCCTGCAAGCGCACGGACACAGTCTCTACCTCACAACCCTTGCCGAACGTGGTTTGGTCGGATTTTCGATATTGTTCGCAGTGCTTTTCGCCTGGGCTGTCGCGTTGGCAAAGTCCCTGCCGCGAGTACAGGATACGCCGCTCGATTGGACGCTTTTCGGAGCGGCGCTTGCCGGATGGCTGGTTACTGTTGCGGTGGGCCTGGTCAACACGACTCTCCATCACGAGCACGGGATTCTCGCCGCACTGCTACTCGGGTTGTGGCTGAGTCGTCGCACGGTGTCGGACCCGACTGCGCAGCGCGCTCCCTAGCCTTCAGCTTCTTGCCCTGGCCTCAGCCAGGGCACTCCGATCCGGCTGATACTCGGGCACTCGCATCGCGAGCTCGTGTTTTACGTCCGCGTCGCCTGGAGAGCGGACATGCGAAAGCCACGCTTCGATCTCGGCGAGCCATTGCTGGGCGAAAGCCGTGCTGGCTTTGGCGATGCGCAGCTTGGGATGAGGAGTCTGAAGAGTGTGCTCGCGGTCCGAGAGCAATTCCTCATACAGCTTTTCGCCAGGGCGCAAGCCAGTGAACTCGATCTTGATGTCGTCAACGCCGAATCCCGAAAGGCGGATCATGTCATGCGCCAAGTCCAGGATTCTGACCGGCTCGCCCATCTCAAGAACGAAAATTTCTCCGCCGCTGCCCATGAAACCCGCTTGCAGCACGAGTTGCGCGGCCTCGGGAATGGACATGAAGTAACGTGTGATCTCCGGATGGGTTACCGTCACGGGCCCGCCGCGGGCGATCTGCTCGCGGAACTTTGGAACGACGCTGCCGGTGCTGCCAATTACATTGCCGAACCTGACGGTGATGAAGCGCGTGCCCGTCGGCGGCTGTAATGTCTGGCAAATCTGTTCCGAGAGCCGCTTTGTCGCCCCCATCACGTTGGTGGGATTGACGGCCTTGTCTGTCGAGATCAGAACGAACTTTTCGATACCATGTGCGAGGGATGCACGCGCCACGCGAAGTGTGCCGAGTACATTATTTTGAACGGCTTCCCAGGCGTTTTCAGCTTCCATCAAGGGAACGTGCTTGTAGGCCGCAGCATGAAACACGATCGAGGGCTTGAAGCGGGACACGACCGCCTCGACACGGTCCGCGTTGCGAACGTCACCAATGATGGCTACGATCGACGCCCCGGGCCGGTTTTCCCGGAATTCCTGTTCAATAGAGTAAAGCGCGTATTCGCTCAAATCGAACATGACCAGGAGAGCGGGCTCGAACTTTTCGATTTGCCGGCACAACTCGCCTCCGATCGAACCACCCGCTCCGGTAACCATCACGACCTTCCCGGCCAGCAATTCGTTTAGCCCGGCGTTGTCCAGCACGATCTGTTCGCGGCCCAGCAGGTCTTCGAGCTCGATGCGCCGGATCTGCGACACCGTGACTTTGCCCGACAGCAAGTCGTCGTAGGAGGGGACGGTCAGTACCGTAAGTCCCGCTGCATCCGCGATTTCTGCAGCGCGCCTGCGTACGCCGGCCGACGAAGCGGGCAGCGAGATGATCGCATGGCGGGAGTCCAACTGCTGCGCCCAGCGGCCAATCTCGCTGAGTCTCCCAAGGACCTTCACGCCCAGAAGCACCTGCCCATGCCAAGCCGGGTCATCGTCGAGGATGCCCACTGCGCGCCACTGGCTTGAGCGTTCCATCTCCCGCAACAGATTGACGGTGATGTCGCTGGCGCCGATCACGAGCACCGGCTCGCCGCTGAGGTGGATGCGTCCGTACAGGGCGCGTTCCTTCCAGGCGCGATAGGCGATCCGGCTGCCCGACATGATTGCCGCAAGCAGTAAAGGCGCGAGGATGAAAGTGGACCGCGGTACGTTGAGATCGGCGCGAAAGAACGCAAGCAGCGCGGGCACTGCGAGCGCTCCGATCAGGCAAGCGAACGCTATGCGTTTCAGGTCGGGCAGGCTCGCGTAGCGCCAGCTGCCCTGGTACAGGCCGAGCGACCAGAATATCAGGGCGTGCAGCGGAACGACCGCCGTTACCGCCGCGGCAAGGGCCGGGAGAAACTCCACGGGAATATCCAGGTTGAAGCGCAGCCAGAACGCGAGCACCCAGCAAACGGCGGAAGCGAGCACGTCGTGCGCGAAAGCAAGCGCGGCGCGGTAACTGGGTTTAAGCGGATTCAATGGATTTGCTTTCGTGGTGCCGCCAAGCGGAATCTACCCACAGCACAAGCGCCGCGTGGAGAGCTACCAGCCCGATGAGGGCGCACAGTTGCAGGTAAGGCGGTTCGCGCAGTGCCCAAAGCGCCGTCGTCCCGCAGGCGAGCATCAGTGCGTATTCGGTGAGTGCTGTCCTGCGGTGGCCCCAACCCATGCGCACCAAGCGCTGGTAATAGTGCATGTTGTGCGCTTCCCAGAAGCGCTCCCCGGCGCTTATGCGCTTTAGCAACGTGAGAGTCGCATCAATGATGAAAGGCGCAAAGACGGCTGCCGGGAACCAAAGCGGCCAGTCGCCATCGCGCCAACCCGAGAGAGACAAGACTGCCGCAAGGAAACCGACCGGGACGGAACCGGCATCGCCCATGAACAGCCGCGCGGGAGGAAAATTAAACGGAAGAAACGCGGCGCCAGCGGCTGCCAAAATGGCGCACTCGATCAGCAAGGCGTCGTCGCCGCTCATCCAGGCGCCGACTCCCAGGAACGCAAAGCCCGTGACCGTCATGCCGCCGGCGAGCCCGTCGGAGCCGTCCATGAAGTTGTAGAGGTTTGTCATCCACAGGATGCCGATCACGACCAGGGCGACCAAGGGGAGCGCTACCGCGGGGAGGGCGCCGAAGGCAAACCCTGCGGCGGCTGCACACTGGGCGCCCAAACGGACCGGGATCGGCAGCCCGCGAACGTCGTCGATATGCGAGAGCGCGACGAGCACGGCAGCGGGAAGCACGATTGCGAGTGGAGTTTGCAGGATCGCGAAACCGGAAAAAACGCCGGCCATCATGGCGATGCCGCCCGAGCGCGGCACCGGGCGGACGTGCAGCGAGCGTTGATTGGGGACATCCAGCGGCAATCGGTCCTGCGCCCTCAGCATCCATGCGAGGAGCAGCAGCGTCACGAGCGCCGAAGCGATCGGCGAAACGGGGGCGATTTCCGGGATCGCCATTCACCTAGTCCGCTCGGGGGAACACGGGGCGCATTCTAACGTGTTCGGTGCAGGGCGCGTTACCCGAGTCGCCATCCGTTGCCGGGATTGCATTCTTACCCGCGAAAGGGTCCGGTGCGCTCCCTGCGAGCCCAAATATTCCCGGTGAAAGCGCTGTCGGGCCGGAAAAAAGTAATTTCGAAGCCGGCGTTTCGCAAATACGTCTTGAGTTCAGCTTCGCGGCCGAGGTGGTACTCCATGCGAATTTCCCGGACGCGATTGATGTCCGCGGGAGTTGCGCTGAAAAGGATGTCGTATTCTGCGCCCTCGCAGTCGAGCTTCAGCAGGTCGATACCTTCTACCGCGTCGTGCGCCAGAATTTCTGCGAGGCTCGTCGTGCGCACAGTCTCGAATTCTCCGCTCTCCTCTTCTGCGGCGATGCGGTTGTATACACTGGGAGCAAGCGGGAACTTCACGTTTTGCCCGGCAACCGCGGAAACTGCGAGCTGCCTTGGTCGTACGGTAGTGGAGAGCCCGTTTACCTCGACGTTGCGCTGCAAGCACCGGAATGCCGCGCCGTTCGGCTCGTAAGCAAGCACGGTCCTGGCGCCGCCCCGCGCGGCGTACAAGGCAAACGCGCCGAGGTTCGCCCCGATATCCACCACTGTGCCGCCAGGCGGAAAACGCCCGTAGTCCCCCCGGACCAGGATGATGAACAGCGTAATTACATCGTGGGGATGGCCCGAAAGGTGGATACGCGTGCCGTCGCGCATCTCGACAATACGATCAGCAGGACTCGTACGCCGCAGGTAGTTCAGCAGGAACCTGAATGGGTGCCGGAAAAGGACTACGGCCTTGGCAAACCAGAAAAGGTAGCGGTACGCGTGCGGCAGGTTGCGCAGATAGTCGGACAGCGCGCGCATGTTTGCCGCCGCGCTCAGAGGGCAATCGCGAACACGATGCACTCGCCGGCGTACCGCGGACGCTCGGCCTCCAGCTTGGAGCGGTGGCAGAGAGCCGCGCAGATGACTCCAGACTTACCGGTAACGAGAATGCGCATGACGGAGTCGAGATTCTAGCAGGCCCTATTTGGGTTGGCCGGGAGCCCCTATAATGTGAACCTTTCCACCCCGTCCGCACTCGTGAGTTCCTCATTTTTTCCGATAGTACTGTCGGGCGGATCGGGCAGCCGCCTGTGGCCCATGTCGCGGCGGCTTCTGCCGAAGCAATTCCTGCCTCTTGTTTCCGAACGAACCCTGCTTCAGGACACGGTATTGAGGCTGCAAGGTGTAGCCGGCGCCGGCGCCCCGATCGTGGTTTCGAACGACGAGCACCGCTTTCTGGTCGCGGAGCAGATGCGCGAAATCGGGGTGAAGCCCGAGGTTCAGATCCTGGAACCCGTCGGTCGCAACACGGCGCCGGCGGCAGCGGTCGCGGCGCTTCACGTCCAGAGCCGCTACCCCGATGCCTGTGTTCTGGTGCTGCCCGCGGATCATCTGATCCAGGACGTGCCGGCTTTTCACTCTGCGATCGCCACGGCGCTCCCACTCGCAGCGAGCGGTTCATTGGTTACTTTCGGAATCACGCCGCGCGGACCCGTCACCGGATACGGTTATATCGAGCGCGGCGACCCGCTTCCAGGGAACGAGCGCAGCTTCCGCGTGAAGCGCTTCGTGGAAAAACCAGATCTGGAGACGGCGCAGCGCTATGTTTCGAGCGACCGGTTCTTCTGGAACAGCGGCATGTTCGCGTTCCGGCCCATGCGCTTTCTGGAGGAGTTGCAGCACTTTCGCCCCGAGATTCTCGCCGCAGCAAAGGCGGCGTGGGAGGCAGGCAAGCACGACCTTGATTTCCTGCGGCTGGATTCCGTTGCATTTGCCGCCTGTCCGTCGGACTCCATCGACTACGCGGTGATGGAGCGCACCTCTGCGAACGTGATGGTCCAGGCCGATATCGGCTGGAGCGATGTCGGCTCGTGGACGGCGCTTTGGGAGGCCGGAGAAAAGGATGCGGTCGGCAACGTCGTTCGCGGCGACGTGGACGTGCGCGACGCAAACGGTTGCTATATTCGCGCCGAGCACCGCATGGTCGCGGCTCTGGGCGTGCGCGATCTCATCATCGTCGAGACCGATGACGCGGTCCTCGTGGCCGACAAGTCGCGTTCGCAGGAGGTCAAGGAAGTGGTCGAAACGCTCGCCCGGCAGGCCCGCACCGAACACGTTTCACACAGCCGGGTCTATCGGCCCTGGGGCTACTACGAGAGCATCGATGCCGGCGAGCGTTTTCAGGTCAAGCGCATCATGGTCAAGCCGGGCGAAGCGCTCTCGCTGCAGATGCATCACCATCGGGCGGAGCACTGGGTGGTGGTATCAGGCACTGCGAGGGTGACACGAGGCGATGAGGTAAAGCTTGTGTCGGAAAATGAATCCACCTATATCCCGATCGGGACCAGGCATCGACTCGAGAACGTGGGAAAGATGCCGCTCTTCCTCATAGAAGTCCAGTCGGGGAGCTACCTGGGCGAGGACGACATCGTGCGCTTCGACGACCGCTATAAGCGCGTCTAGTCCGCGTCGATCGCCAAAACGCGCGGTCGTCCTGCGGTCATGGAGAAGCCGCCGTACGCGTTTCGTCCGACGTCGCGCCGTCGTAGAACTTCAATAATTCCCCGATGACCCGCTCGCTCCGGAATTCCCGGTGCACACGGACATATGCTGCTTCGCCGAGCGCACGCCGCAATTCCGGATTCTCGGCGAGCTTTTTCATCTGAGAGGCCAGATCTCGCGAGTTCGACGCTTCGTGCAGCAAGCCGGTTTCACCTTCGATGACGGCGTCGGTAATGCCATAGATTCTGGATGCAACGGCAGGGATCCTCATCGCCGCGGCTTCGAGGATGACCATTCCGAAGGCCTCCCGGTAACTCGGGAGGCAAATCACATCCGCAGCCGCGAGTACCTGTTCGGGCGTCTCGGTGATTCCGCTGAATCGAAGTTTGGCCACGGCGGCGCCCGCGCGCGCGACGATTTGCTGCTGAAGGCCGTCCTCGTCCGGCCCCACTACCAGCAGACGCACGTGCGGGAGTTCGGCGGCGACCAAAGCAAACGCGCCGGCCAGATCGAGGATTCCTTTGTCCCGCGCTATTCTGCCGAGAAAGAGGAACAAGATATCGGTGTCACTCACGTCGAATTTTCGGCGGATACTCCTGCGGGCCTCGGGGTCGGCCCGGAACCGGGCGACGTCCACGCCAGAAATTGATCCGCTTGCCAGAACGCGCGACCGAGCAGGCGCCAAGATACCCTCCTCGATCAAAAACTCCTGCTCCGATCTGCTTACCACCAGCAAATGCGTCGCGAGGCGCGCCACAATGCGGTCTGCGCTCTTCAGCAATAACCTTATGAAGCCCCTCCGAGGGGCCCAAGTTTCGCCCTGGAAGGTGTGTATCCTGGTTGGGACCTGCGCAATCCACGCGGCGATCATGGCGAGCAGACCCGCCTTCGGCGCGACAGAGTGAACAGCGCGGAAATCGTGGCTCATGAATATTCCAACAAGGCGCGCGAGCGCCGCGAAATCCCGGAACAGCGAGATCTTCCGCTCAATCCGCACCGAGATCACGCGGAGGTCAATCCCCCGGAGGTTCGGCTTGTACGGCTCATCCAGATTGAGAATCAATGTAAGGTCGTAGCGGGATGCGAGCGCAGCGAGATTGCCGCGCAGAAAGAAATTCACGATGAGCGGTGTCGTTGTGACGACGCAGATCGCCCTGCGTTTGCCGGCATTGCAGGTTTGTTTATCAGGGAACGCCACTATTGCGACAGAGCCTAGCGGACCCGGACTATCGGTGCCAGGTATAACGATTCACGTAGCCGACGTAGCTGAGAATGATGCGCACGACTTTCTTCGACACGTTGTCCGGCTCATAGTCGGGCACCGCTCTGAATGCTCTCGTACCCTCCCGATGATGTGCCAGCACCACTTCGACCGATTTCAGGACATGCTCTGACCGAAGCCCGGACATGATCAAGGTTCCCTCGTCCATCCCTTCTGGCCGCTCGTGCGTGTTTCTGATGGTGATGGCAGGGAAGCCGGCAATCGATGATTCCTCAGTGATCGTGCCGCTATCGGATACTACGCATCGAGCATGCATCTGCAGTTTCACGTAGTCCAGGAAACCGAGAGGCTTCAGGAACCGGACGTAAGGACCTGCATCGATCTGTCCGAGTTCCCCCAGGCGCTTCCTTGTTCGTGGATGAGTCGATACGATGACCGGGAGACGGTAAGTCGCTCCGAGCGCCTTGATCGAATCGAGCAAAGCTAGGAGATTTTCCCGTGTATCAACGTTCTCCTCACGATGCGCACTGACCAGGAAGTAGCCGTTCGGCGTCAGGCCGAGCTCTTTCAGTACGCCGGAAGTCTCGATTTTCGGCATATAGTGCTGCAACACCTCCTTCATCGGCGACCCGGTCTTGATTATCGTGTCGGCCTTCAGCCCTTCGGCAAGAAGATAGCGGCGCGCGTGCTCGCTATAGGGAAGGTTGATGTCGCTCACGTGGTCGACGATTTTTCGATTGGTCTCCTCCGGAGTGCGCTCGTCGAAACAGCGATTGCCGGCCTCCATGTGGAAAATGGGGATCTTGCGCTTTTTTGCAGCGATGGCCGAAAGGCAGCTGTTGGTGTCCCCGAGCAATAGAAGCGCATCGGGGCTCTCCTTTGCGAGGACCTCGTCGGACTTGGCAATTATGTTGGCGATCGCCTGAGCCGGCGTCCCCGCGGCGACCTCCAGGAAATGATTCGGCTTGCGGATCTCCAGCTGCTCGAAGAAGATCTTGTTCAACTCGTAGTCGAAGTTTTGTCCCGTGTGCACCAGCACATGAGGCAGGCGGGCGTCGAGCTCGGCGATCACCCTTGACAGCTTGATCAGCTCCGGACGCGTGCCGACGATCGTCATCACCTTCAGTGCCATACAGAATGCCTTCCTCGTTGCTAGCGCAGGATTTCCTCGGCGCTCTCGAAGTCTTTCGGTACGTCCAGCAATCCGTGCCGCTTCAGCAATTCCATCGTACCCTGCTGCTCGAGGACGGCATCCGCCGAGCTGTATTCCCCGTTCAGGGCGTTGGGTTCTCCGGGAGAATCGTCCGTGAGTTCCGGCAGCATCGGGCGGATCGCATAGTACTTGCCTCTCGCTACACAATGATTGGCCTCTTCTTCCGACACCAGGATTTCATGCATCTTTTCTCCCGGGCGGATTCCCACCACGTCGATCTTGACGGATCTGCCGGCGACGAGAGCCCGGGCGATGTTCATGACAGTAGCAGAGGGCGCGCGCGGAATGTAGGTTTCACCCCTCTTCGCATTTTCGATCGCAGCGAACACGGTGTCGACCGCTTCGTCAAGGGTCAGCAAGAACCGGGTCATATCCGGCACGGTTACGGTTACAGGCCCGCCATGGCGGATCTGGTCGTGAAACAGCGGTATGACCGATCCGCGTGATGCCAGCACGTTTCCATATCGGACACAGATGAAACGCGTGATCGGGTTCAGTATGTTGGCCGCCACGAATATCCGTTCCTGAACCGCCTTGGTCATTCCCATCACGTTAACCGGCTTGCACGCTTTGTCGGTGCTTATTCCGACCACGGTCTGGACCGGATAGCCGTTTTCCTCGATCGCCCGGACGATGTTGTAAGCGCCAATGCAGTTCGTAAGCACCGCCTGCGTTGGAAAATACTCGCACACGGGAACTTGCTTGAGCGCTGCCGCATTGACGACGATGTCGGCATCCCTTACCACCGAGCATACGTCGGAGAAATCTTTAACGTCCCCGATCCTGAACTCAAGGACGTTCATGAAATTCCGGTAGATAACCTCGTCAGTGGTCGCGTGCTTGTGCAAGTACGACATCCGCATCGAGTGTTGCTTCGCTTCGTCGCGAGAGAATACGATCACCTTCTTCGGAGTGCCCCGTTCTCCGGACAGAACTCTGTGGACGAAAGTCTTCCCCATGGATCCCGTTCCGCCGGTGACCACGATACGTTTGCCTTCGAAAATCATCGCCCGGCTCCTCGAATATCTTGCGCAAGCTCTTCAACCATCGCCTTCCATCCGGGCGGTCGGTAAGACAAGGCCTCGCGGAATCGGGACGAATCCAGGCTTCTGTCGCACGGGAACTCGTCATACGGCTCGATTTTGGTGGGGAGGCCCAGAGCATCGCGGATCATCGTGAGCAACTCGAATTTGCTGATTGGCTCACTCGAAACATGATAGACCCCGGAGAGCGGAGCCGGGGCCGAAAGCACCTTCTCGATGATCCGGGCCATCTCCAGCGTCGTAAATCCAGAAAAAACAGCCTTCGTGTACCCCCTGACCGTGCCGCGCTGCGCCAGGAACCATTCTAGCAGTCCGGTTTTCCGCGTCAGCTCGCGACCGATGAACGATGTCCGCAGGGTCAGGCAGTGCTTGCCGCTGGTTTCGCCCAGATACTTGGTGCGTCCGTAAAGGTCTTCGGCGTCCGAGACGTCCGTCTCCCGGTATCTCCCGCGACGTCCGGAAAAGACGCAATCGGTGCTGAAGTGCACAAGCCTTGCCCCGGCAACCTCGCACAACACTGCCAGCCGGTGCGGCAGCAGGGCATTGATCTCCAGGCTCTGAATCGCCTCCTTCGCTTCAGCGCGCTGCTTGACGACCCCAATCGCATTGATCACGGTCTCTGGCCGGCAGGCCGCTATGATCTCTTGCAGTCTCTTCGGCGAGGACGCATCCACTCCGAAGTACGTCCGCTTTCCATCGAACAAGCCGGATGAACCGTACGAGTCGGGGTCTCGCCTAAGTGTGACATAAATCTCATGAAGGGTCCCCAGTTGCTGCAGCAACTGGTGCCCGAGCATCCCGTCTCCGCCGAGAATCAGGATTCTCATCGGAATGCTTCGGAGGGTGCTGCAGCAACGACCGTCCTTCTTGAAATCAGGCGCATGCTGATCGAAATTCTCCCGTGAGATCGACCCGACCCGCGGCAATTGTAGACTGCCGCGAACCTGGTGAAAACCGGATCGGCAGCTGCCCAGGGCGCACGCGGTTCATCCTCTCGAGAAGACTCGCTTGACCTGCCAGAGCAGCTTGTAAGCGACCCTGTTGAGCAATCCATTTGCGAGCAATTGCCACGTCCGAAAATGAAGGTAGCGGTTTGGATGAATGTCGAACGCCTGCTTCATGTGCTTCAGTGCGGCGAGGTATCGACTGGAGCGCAGGTGCAGGCGCGCTGCGACGATGTGCGCGTTGCTTGTTGCCTCCGGTTTGGCCCGAGCGATTTCGTGCGGCAGGCGTGTGCCGAGGAAATGCGCGGATATGACATTCACAATCTCTTCGGCCCCGCCGGCGCTCACCGGGGCGAACGATTGTGACCGGTCATGGACGCGATATGCGGCAAGGACCTGCGGTATCCTGGCGAAAGGACCCTCCAATCCCAATCGCAACCAATACTCGTAATCCGGAATCTGCCTCAGGGACCCATCCCAGAATCCAGCGCGCTCGAATGCGTCGCGCCTAAAGAAGACTCCTGGCCCGGGCTGACAGACAATCTCCACGGCCAGATCACGATAGCTGAACTCGGGGGTGTTGACTTGGCGCAAGACGTTTGACTTCGGGTCGACGATATTGAAGTCGCAGTAAGTCAGAACGATCGCGGAGTCCGCGACGAGCTTGGCGATCGACATCCTGATCGCCCCGGGGAGGAGAAAGTCGTCGGCCGCCAGATACGAAAGAACCTCGCCCTTGGACATCGCCCAGCCCTTGTTCAAGGTCCTGGCTTGCCCCATGTTCGCATGGGTCTCGCCATGAAACCTTCCGGCGTAAGCGGCCAGCACTGCTTGTGTGTCGTCGGTCGACCCGTCGTCCAGGACGATCAACTCGACGCGCGGATAATCCTGCGAGAGCACGCTTTCGATCGCCTGTCGCAGGTAGTTGCCCTGGTTGTAACAGGGGATAACGATCGACACCAAAGGTTTCGAGCCTAGCATTCTCGTCGGCAATCGGCGGAGTCCGCAGTCCGACACACGGTAGTTACGCAACAAAGGCTAAGCACGCCATTTCCTGGCAATCGTCTCTCTGACCCACGAAGAACCAACAGCTGAAGCAGTACACAACGTCAACCCTATCATGACAAGCTCCAGTGCCACTATGACCCGTGATGTCGGCCACTCCAATAGTTGTCGCAAGCCAATTGCAAGTGCGATCGGCAACACCGTGATCGGCAGCACATCTACGAGCAGCCATTTGGCGTGCAGACCCTTGACGAATCGCCGATGCACGATAGGGAGCCAAACGACAAAGGGTAGCAAGTTGGCGACTATCCACGCGTAGCCTGCGCCGACCATGCCATAAGCACTCACTGCCCAGATCAGCAACGGAATGAACATTACGACGAACAGGGCGTTCCCTATCAAATGCAGCTTCAAATCACCTTTGGCAAATTGCAGGTAATAGGGAAATGCCGCCAGTGCGAGCAGACCGTTCCCGAACGAGTAAAGGGTGAGCACGGGTGCGGCTTTGCTCGCTACAACAGGGTCACCTGTCCATGCCCACAGCACTTGCTCCGGGAAGAACGCCAGGACGAGTGCTGCCGGAATAGCGGCTATACCTACCAGCTGGGTAGCGTTCCGGTACAGGCGTATCAACCCTCCCTCATCTCCCTCGGCATTCAGCCTGGTCATACGAGGCAACAGCGCCCCGCTGATAGGCGTGCTGACCAGCAAGATTCCGCCGGACACCAAAACGGCCAGCGTGAAATATGCGTAGTCGGATAGCAAGAGCAGCTTGGAAAGAATCAGTTTGTCGGTCTGCGTGACCAGCACCCAGACCGAACCGGCAAAGGCGACGCTGAGGGAAAACTTGAGCACACCCTGCAGGGGCTGCCATTGCCAAGGCGTGCGCCCTTTTCCATCCAGCTTCGGCAGCAGACGGTAGGTCTGAGCTACCAACACCACCAGCTCAATAACGGCAATGACCAGCTGATAGGCAAAGAACTGCGTGGGGCTAGTGCCCACGAAAACAAAGAGTGGAATCACAAAGACAAAGCGCGCGGTAGCAATGGCGCTATTGAAGCTGTTCAGCCAAACGAGGCGCTCGAATCCGCTGATTGCGCCACGATACAAACTGGATACCCAGCGCAAAGCGACGATGAAGGCCATAAGCATGATGGCGTGACGCACTTCATCCTGCGGCAGTTGCTGTACTCTGAGCCACTGGCTGGCAATGCTGTCCGCCCCGGCGACTATAGCGGCCGCTCCCAGAAGAGCCGCTACGATGAAGATTCCTTCGAGCGCTCGCAACAGACGGTGCAGACTCAGCGCATCGGTAGCGCCCCCTCTGTATCGAGAGGTCTCTCGCGACATGGTGGGCGTCAGTCCTACGTCAAGCAACTGAAACCATGCCTGCAACACGGCAAAGAACCCAACCAAGCCATACGCTTCAGCCCCCATGTACGTCACATACATGGGAACCATGATGATGCCGATTACCGCTACGTAAGACTGGCTAACGTAACTGGAAAGGATGTTGTGCTTTAGGGAAACAGGCTGCATGCGGCTTTATGCAAAGTTACGTTCGATTTTCTTGGCACCGCGCGCCACGCGACAAGTGACCTCGGCGCGTGCCGTCGGCGCTCCATGCCGCATGGCTGGCCATGCAGGGGAATCGGGATACGGGAAATCGGCTGCAGTTTGACGGCACGGACTCTAGGGCCGATCCCCCTCGGATACTCGCGGTTCACCTACGCCTGACGCGTTCAATTTCATCACATTCAGGTACACGTTTTCACAATCCTGAACCATTTGCGCTGGATTTCCGGATGTCTTGTGTATGCGCTCATTGCAAATTCTCGACATCTCGTTTCTGTATTCACGGTCAGTCAATAGCTTGTTCAGCAGATTGACCAATTGGGCAAAATCACCCCGGTCAACCAGCAGTTCAGGCACTCCCATGAACTCTTCTGCCGGTGACCAGTCTGTCTGAGAGAACGTTCTCATGTAGTTATTCTTGAACGAAACCACTGGAATCCCCATCGCCATGGCATCAACGACCGTCATGCCCCCTCCTGACGGATAGGTATCCACTACAACATCCGCCATGCTCAACACCGAATGAAAATCTCTGACTCGACCGAATATCCTGACACGATTGGCTATATCAGGAGTCAGAAGTCGATCGAGAAATGACGGCAGCGTCTCAAGACCTACAACCACATAGCGAGTACCCGGATGGGCACGAAGGGCATCCAGTATTGAAATCCACATGCCTTGATCCTGGAACTTGGACGGCCGGCCGCAACTCATGATCACCAGCTCGTCCTCAGGAATTCCAAAGGTCGATTTCGCCTCTCTAGCGGCAATCCTGCGTTCCGGCAACGGCACCGCACCATTCACCAAAGTGCAATTGGTGGGGCAATCCATCATCGGGTGTCTTGTCCATGAAATGCTCCAGTCGAAACTCGGCGCAATGTACTGAGGGGGAGGGCCCTGACAAAGCCCGACGACAAAAGTAGCCGGTCTTAGGGCTGCAATATAGAAATGCTTGAAATCGGCGAGTGCAGCGGTTGTGACCAGAATATCAGGACTGGCCTCGTAGATAGACTTGGCAATTTCATGGAGACTTTTCATCTCGGAAAACGAATCGGGTGCTATAACAACCTTCCAGCCGGCTCTTTCTATCGCCTTGATGTTTTCAACGGCTTCTTTCCGCTCAAGTACCGACGTTGCTTGATCAGGGACAAAGAAAGTCACATCAAACCTGGATGCATCGTGAAACCTTGCAAAGGTCAGGCTGTTTTTCACGATAACGGAGTTCACGTGCGTCATGCCGAACATTAGATAAGCCAAACGCACTTTCCTATGCTCGAAGGGCGTCGGTACGCGCAATGGAAAGGCATGCTGCCGGGCCAGTTGCGAAATGCAATCAAGCACCTCAAAGTCATAGCAGTAATCGTCGACCTTGCTGTGAACGGCGTATGCGTATTGCCAGGCGTGGAAATGCTCCAGTGCTTCCGAGGTTTTGCCAGCGCCTGCCTTCCTCATGCCGAGCGCTTTGTATGCCCCTCGGATCGGCTCGACATTCCCACCTGCCGCATGGATCGCTATAAACAGCGGGAGATATTTTGCATCCTGCCCGGAAAGATTCCAGACACGTCGAATGAACACCATTGCCTGTTCATTGTTGCCAGCCTTGTGAAAGGCATCCGCCAGGCTGTAGTTGACCCACAAGCGGTCCGGCTTGGAGTCCATGCATAAATAGGGCAATAGCTCGTCCGGATCGATCGACGATCCGCTTGAAATGGCTTTAAGCAGCCTGTGGAGGTCGGGCACGCTGATCAGCCGCCATCTGCTAGTGGCGGACAATTCCAACTGCCCATAGAACACACGGGAAGCGTGAAGCAATTGTTTCCCCCCTCGTTTGACATACCTACTGAACAACAGTCGATTCAATAGTGAGGCTGGCATACCCAATATCCATTCGCTTTCGCCCTGCTGTGCCCTCAATTACGAAATGTCCAGGCCCTTGCCTACCCTCGGCAATGTTTCACCAGCCCTCCGAGGTCAATTGAACAAACAAAGCCGTCCCCATCACAAAAGCGGTAGAGATTCTCGAGCTGTTTCTCCCCAGAAACTCATCTCCGACCCTTTGGGGGCCATCTCCATAAGGCCAGAGATAGTCATCGATAATGATCCAACCTCCACCGATAACCAATGTTTCCCACGATTCGACATCCGCCTTTGCGGCTTCGTATGCGTGGTTCCCATCTATGTGAAGAATTGATATTTGACCTGTGTATTCGGTATGCCCGAAAGCTTTTGTACTGACGGATCGGCTATTCCTGTAATACGCTGCCGCTTCAACGGAAGTCAGGCGTAAGTAATTTATGTGATTGGAATTAAATGGCAGCAATCCGATTTCAAACACTGTGAACGCCTCTTCAGCATCGACTTGCGCTGAACCGCTATCCACCGTCTTCTCGCCCTGGACCAGATGTTCGTTTGTCCAAGGATCAACGCACAACAGCTTCCCAATGTCGAAACACTGAGCCAGTCTGGCCAGAATAAAGGCGGACTTCCCCCACCAGCTGCCAATTTCAACTATGTCACCCTTGACCGAATAGCGCGCAATCTCAAGCAAAGCATGGAATTTATCGTCATCACACATGCCCGGGATAATGTCCGCGTATCGACTCAAAGCAGCCACTTCGATTTCAGAAAGCATGGGGCGAGGAGAAACATTCGATGTCAATGAAAGCTGATTGGCTGCAAGATGCCGTGCCTTGACTAAGGCCACGCGGTATCCGCTCAATACTTCATCCACGGGAGATGTATTTGCCAATGCCACGTTCGGATTCAAATTGCGAAGTGTTTGGCTTAAGTGATTCCAGACAACAATATTGGGCGTGTAGATTTCACCAATATCGAATTTTTCTACTGCCTGGTTAAGTGCCTGGTCGAACTCCGGATCCGTAACATAGGGCAGATGTATCCATGCAGGATACTTTTCCTGCGACGGGTCATATCCCAGGGATGATGCCCCAATAACGTTTCGCTCTTCACGTAAGCATTTTTGCAGGTAGTCGAGTGCGCGAGGCATCCCAGCAGGGAAAATTAGAATGGGTTTCTTCACGATGCATTCTTCCGGACTGGTCAGCCACCGCGCTCGCACATCAAAAAGATGCTCGAACACAGATCTGGGTACTGTTGCCCCAGTTTGTAGCACCCTTCCATATACTCCTTGGAAAGGATATCCGTTTGCAGCAATCGATCCCACTGAAAGTTCGCCAGCGCCTTGAAGAAGATGCCGGATCGGTGAGCCACCTTCAGTCCCGCCGCCACAGCGTCTCGCTCCAAAGTGTCTAGCGTGTAGGTGCGGCGATGGCCATGCTCAGCCTCTGCCGGAGTGACGGCGGAATTGTGCGTGATCAGTCCCATCTTCACCGCGATCTGTCTGGAAGGGGCGTTGGCATTCGGGCACACCAGGAAGAACCTGCCGTCCTCCGCCAGCCAATCATCATTGATCCGTTTCAACACCAGCACAGGGTCATCAAGATGTTCCAACACATGGGTCAGCACGATGTTGTCATAGCGCTTGGGCAGGGTCGCTTTCTCGAAGAGCGAATTGACGAACTGCACCTTGCCGCCCAGCTTTCTTCTCGCTTCCTCGATGGCGACATCCGACGCTTCGACACAAGTGACGTTGTCGAAATAGGGCAGGATTCTTCTGGTGAAATCCCCCTTGAAGCTCCCTAGTTCGAGCAGACTTCCCTCGTTGAAGAAGGGCTCGAACGACTTGATCATGTAAGGATGCATCACATCGAAATCGAAGTCGTAAGCATACTTGTGGTCGTTGGTGTCTTTTATCTCGACGTTGTAGTCACGTTTGCTGTTCATGTTCTTCCCCGTTTTTCAAACGTAAGACCATGGTGACGAATGGCGCATTGGTCTTACCGGCAATGAAGCCGCTTTCTTCATACAGCTCGATTGCGGGCGTATTGTCACCGGCCACCTCCAGACTGATCTGCCGCATACCCGACGCTTTCGCGTGTTCGACGCACTGGCTCATCAAATGCGCGGCAATGCCTTTGCCTGTCCACTCGCGCAGCACGCTGACGCTGGTGATGTAGGCGATGCGCTTCTCCCGATCATTGCAGTAAGCCGCCACCAATCCGACCAGCGAGCCGCCCGACCATGCTTCGAACCTCGTCGCTTTGCTCGCGATCTTTCTTGCATAGTCATCTATCTCGACCCGACCGCTCAGGGGCGGCACGAAATCCGCATCGCAGCGCGACAGATGTTCGGCAATCTGCGCCGCAGATGTCTTGTTCAGCAGATATTCGATTGCTGCGTTCATCGCTCCAATACCGCCAGCCCGAAACCATAGCGTCCGAACTCGTTGCCGTTATAGAGCAAATACACTCTGCTATCGCACTCAAACACATGCGGATAGCACAACATATCCGAATCCCAGTCACCCGGAGTGACGTCGAGGAGTGGATTGTCGTCGTCCCGCGTCCAGTTCGCCAGGTCACGCGAAAAAGCGTGGCCGATTCGATAGCTCCGATCCTTGTTCTTTCTGAAGTCGAAAGACTGGCGATAACAGAAGAACATGTGATACCCGCCGTCAATCTCGATCACCGCCGGCAGCGCCTGGCTTTCGTCCGTACCCAAACGGTCGGCGATGATCTGCCGCGCTTCTTCCTTCACCCATTCGACACCGTCGCTCGAGACCGCGTGAACGATCTTGTAAGTGCGATCCGGCGGTGCGTCCGCCAAGAACTTCTTCCAGCCGGTACCGTAGATGTACCACATATGAAATACGCCGCCGATCACCCTCACAAAGCCGTCGCCGACCAGGCAGGGTTCGTGCAGCGATGCCGCGAGCACCGGCCCATCGCCGATGCGCTGGAAGGTGAGACCCTCATCACGGCTGATGGCCAGACCGATGGCCGTATCGACCGAGACTGAGACTCTGCGATTCCAGCCGCAAGTGTAGCCATACACGGCGTCGCCGTGGCGCATAACGTTCATCGGGAATATCCCATGCTCATCGAAACAACCGAGCCCGCCGAGCGGAATGACCGTCCCGTCGGACACGCGGATGACGTCGCGCAGGTTCTTCTGCATATCGACGAAGGCGATATGGCTGAGGTACTTGCCATTGCTCTTATCCACCGAACGGGTGGAAAAATAGATACGCACGAAATTATCGAACACCAAGGCTTGCGGCGATTGGGCGAATTGCCCGCAATCGTTCGGCAACTTGTGCTGAGTCGGGTCGAATATTTTTCCAGCCTTGTTCCACTTCATCGCGCGCATCGCTTTATTCCAATTTTCCATCCAGCACGGCCAGGCCAAAGCCGTGCCGGCCGACCTGGTTGCCAAGGTAGGCCAGATAGGTATTCCCATCCAGTTCGAACACGTGCGGATAGCTGATCATCTCGGCATCCCATCCTTCCTCCGACACGTCGATGCCGGCCTTCGCATCGTCGCGCACCCAATCGAACAGGTTGGTGCTGGAGGCATAACCGATGCGGTAGCCGTTCTCCTTGCCCCGGTAGTGGCTGCTGTAGCGGTAGCAGAAGAACATGTGATACTTCCCGTTGGCGTAGAACACGTCCGGGCTCGCTTGTGCCTCATCCTCCTCGATCCGGCTCACGATCAGGTCTTTGTTGACCTTGTTCCAATGGATGCCGTCCGAGGACGATGCCATGCGAATCTTATAGACCGGTTCTGCCCGGCCATCCACCATCTTCCATTTCCGCCCCGCGATGTACCACAGATACCAGGTATCGTTGAAACGCCGTATCTTCGGCCCGCTCAACACATAGGGCTCATCTGGGGAATACGACAAGACCGGGCCGTTACCGAGCCTGGAGAACGTCACGCCCCCGTCGCGGCTGGTCGCCACTCCGATCGCCACGTTGAACGGCACGGATTCGCAGCGCGTCCAGCCTGCATAATACGCGCGCACTTCCCCGCCGTTGCGAATGACGGAGACCGGATAGATGCCGAACTCGTCAAATTCGCCCAACCCGCCCAAACTCAGGATGGGCTGTTCGGCGACATGCCGCACGTTCAAAAGATCGGCACGATCCAGATCGACATAGGCGGAGTAGCTCACGTACTGGCCGTTTGCGTCCGCCGGCGGGCGGCAGGAAAAATAGACGCGCACGAAATCGTCGAACACCAAGGTCGCCGGGGCTTGCGCGAATTCCTTCAGCCAACTGCGCCCTTTCACTTCTTGAGGCGTGAACACCTTGCCCAATTTTTTCCATTGGAACACGGCTCAGATCAACTCGTAGTTAGTCGAGATGCAAGTCTGGATCACATCGAGTGGATTGAACATCATCACGTCGACAATCGACAGCCAGGGCACAAATACGTCGCCGAACTGCGGGTACTCGAACGGTTTCGATTGAATGAATTTCAACTCGAAGCCTTTCTCCTTAAACGCTTCCTTCGAATACAGGTCCTTGCCGCCGATGGCGTTCACATAGGTACCCGTGCCGGCCGCTTCACACAAGGCGAGCACCTTGTCCTGATTCTTCAGGTCATGGTCGATGGCCATGCTCGAAGAGATCCTGATCTCCGTCGCGATGCCCAAGTGCTCGCAGGTCCTGACGATGGAATGGTGCAGGAAGCGGAACAGGTTCGTATCTTCATGGCGCATGATCTGCTCTACCAGCGGGAGCGTTTGCGCAAAACACGGAGCACTTCGGTATGCGCCTATGATCTGGTTCAGCCATTTGTCGCGGTTAAAATCCGCCGCCAACTCCCGGTCGCAGATGTCCAGATAGTCCGAGTCGCCTTTCAACGGCAGCGAGAACGTCACATCCTTGCCGTTGCTCAACAAGCGATTACGGCTGATCCACCCTTTCTTCGTGTACTTGATGTTGTCGTACACGATGAACAGATCCACCGCCCCGATCAACTGGAAATAGCCGATGTAAGGGAAGAAATACGGCTGCATGATTGCCACCTTGCTCGTGGAGCCCCCTGTTTGCGTTGTGTCCACTCCTATTGAGCCGCGATGAAACGGGTGATTTCCTGGACGACCGACATTCCCAGATCGGGATAGATCGGCAGGCAGAGAACCTGCCGTGCCGCGGCGGTTGCTACCGGGAGGTTCTCCCTACGGGCGGAAGGCAGACCGCGATACATGGGGAAGTCAGATATCAGAGGATAAAAATAGCGGCGTGTATGGATACCACTGTCCTTGAGCTTCTTGTAAAGGTCGTCCCTGCTGATCGGGTAGTCGGCATCGACCAAGATCGGGAAATAAGAGTGGTTCGCGATCGTTTCGCCGGCGTCGTTTAGACAGCGGATCCCCTTCAGACCTCTGAGCCGCTCGCGGTAGGCCGCGTCGATCTTCTTGCGCCGCGCAAGGACTTGGTCCATGTGCTTCAGCTGCAACAGCCCCAGAGCCGCATTGAATTCGCTCATCTTGCCGTTGATTCCGGGGGCGACCACGGTCAATTCATCGACAAAGCCGAAATTCTTCAGGTGATCAATACGCTGCTTTGTCTCGGCATCGGGACACACGATGGCGCCACCTTCAAAGGTGTTGAACACCTTGGTGGCATGAAAACTCAACACCGACAGATCGCCATGCCTGAGTATGCTGCCTGTGGCATCTTCCACACCAAAGGCGTGAGCTGCGTCGTAGATGACTTTTAGCCTGTGCTTGTCGGCAATTCTCTGGATAGCCTCGACGTCGCAGGGATGTCCGTAGCAATGCACTGGCATGATGGCTGTTGTCTGGGATGTAATTGCCGCCTCGATTCTTGCCGGATCGAGGTTGAGCGTACTCGGGGCGATGTCTGCGAAGATGGGCTTGATGCCGTTCCACAGCAGGGAATGGGAGGTGGCGACGAACGAATAAGGGGTTGTGATCACCTCGCCCGTCACGCGCAGCGCTTGCAGTGCCGTAACCAAGGCGATAGTCCCGTTGGTGAACAGCGCTATGTGCTTGACGCCCAAATATTCACAGAGAGCCGTTTCCAGCTGCTGGTGAAGTGCCCCGCAATTGGTTAACACCCTGGTGTCCCAAATCCTTTCCAGATAGGGAATAAACTCCTCCAGCGGAGGCAAGTAGGGTTGTGTGACATAGATTGGCTTGCTCATACTCTTCCTTCGCATGGGCTATGGTGACGGATTGTCTAGCCGCGCGCCGACCTGAACCAGCGCGCAGTTTCGGCAAGACCCTGGTCGAGTGTAACGGGCGGCCGCCAATCGAGCAGCCGGCGCGCCCTGGAAGTGTCAACCGCAAGGTCGCCGGTGAGGCGGCGCATCTCCTCGCGGCGACCCGCAAGCATTCCCGCCAGGCGCAAAATCGAAAGTGGCACGGGGACAAGTCGGTTCGGGCGATCGAGTGCCAGGGCGATCCGCGAAACCAGTTCCGGGGTCGAAACGCTCTCCGCATCGCCCACCAGAAACGCCCCTCGCGCCGCCGGGTGCGTCACGCAGCGCACGATGGCATCGGCAAGGTTGCCCACGTAGATGAGGCTGCGCCGGTTGTGCAGGGTAGCGAAAGGCAGCGGCCACCCGGAGTCGACCCAGCGAAGCAGGCGCAGGAAGTTTGCCTTGACGCCCGGCCCGTATACGAGAGGAGGCCTGACCATGACGAGTTCCATTCCGGTTCGCTCGGCGAGATCCGTCAGGCCCCGCTCGGCCGCCAGCTTGGAGCGGCCGTACGAATCCTCGGGTAACGGCGTGTCGGATTCGCCGTATGCCCCGCCGCCCGATTCTTCACCGTGCACCTTGACCGAGCTCAGAAAAACGAAGCGGCGCACGCGGCCGGTAGCGGCCTCCGCGAGTCGCAGCGTGGCGTCCACGTTGACGCGCCGGATTTCCGCTTCGGTGGCGGCGCGATGCGCAATTGCGGCGAGGTGAACCACGGCTTCGACGCCGTCGATGAGCTCGCGCCGGTCGAATTCCGCTGCAAGGTCCGGAACGTGGACCTGCTGCAAGTCGGACGGGCCGGTGGGCCGCAAGACCGCGCTCCGGACGCACACGCGTACGCTGTGTCCGCGCAAGAGCAGTTCGCGACAGAGGACCGTGCCGACGAATCCGGAAGCGCCTGTGACAAGGATGTGCATGGCCGACGGTCGTGAAGGCGCTGCCCGCTTCACGCTGCCCCGGGTACCACTTCCAGGGTGGGAAGCGGGAAGACAAACGAGGCTTTCTTCAGCTTGTATTTCTGCAAGAAGAACTCGCGGAAATGCCAAGGCAGCACCAGAAGGAAATCGGGCTCATCGGCAAGCAGTTCCCGCTCATGCAGAATCGGAATAAGCGAGCCTGGCGTGAAGCTGCCGAATTTGTCTTCGTTGACTTCTCCAATGGCATAGAGGTCGCGATTCGACAAGCCGCAATACTGCAGGAGCACGTTCCCCTTGGTTGATGCTCCGAGGCCGGCGACACGCTGTCCTTGTGCCCGGGCCCGGGCGAGAAATGCCCGCAGATCCTCACGGCTTGCCGCAGCGCGAGCAGCGAACTCGCGATAGGGATCCAGACTGTCCAGCCGGCTCTTACTCTCTTTCGCCAAGAGATCGCGCAGCCCTGCGAATTCCTCGTATTTTGAGGAGGCTTTCGCCGCCGCAACCGAAAAGCTGCCGCCATTTATCTCATTGAATTCGACATCGACAATTCGTAATCCGACCCGATCCGACATCCATTTAAGCTGCGCGAGGGCGTAATACTCAAGATGCTCGTGGCAGACCGTATCGTACGAATTCCGCTCCAGCATGAGCGGCATGTAACTCTGTTCGAATACCCACAGGCCGTCATCCTCCAGAATCTCGGCGACCTCACGCATGAAGGCAAGCGGGTCCTCGAGGTCGTAGAACATCGAAAACGACGTGACGATTCTGGCCTTGCGCTGCCGAGTCGAACTTAGAAAACTCTTCGCCGAGAAGAACTCGGGAATAATCGTCACGCTGTCGGGATAGTAGCGGCGGAATTTATCCGCAGTCGGATCGATCCCTACAAGCTGGCAACGCACGCCGGAATAAGCGCGCAAGGCCGTGCCGTCGTTGCTCCCTATGTCCAGAACGACCGGGTCCCCCGACATATCCGCGAGCCCGAGGATCCTGCGGATTTTCCCGTGAAGGTGATGAACCATGCTCGGGTTGAGGCCGGAACGATAGCCGTAATCGGCACCATACATCTCGTCGTGATCGTAGGAGTGCGCGAGCTGGAGCAGGCCGCAACAGCCTGGTTTACCCGTGCATTTGACGAGCTTGAGCGGTCCAACCGTTATGCGCTGCTCGCGGGTCCTTGGAAAAACCCCCGTAAGAGCCTGAACACCGAGATCGAGGACCTCCACCAGCTCCTCGTTTCCGCATATCCGGCATCGCTGGACTGCTCTGTGCATGGGTTGTCTTTCTTTGGAACTAGTTTTTTTGCTGCCGTGCGCTCACCGAGAGAGCCTCGCAGTCGGCGTCAACCATCATGTATACCAATTCCTTGAAGCCAACGGCGGGTTGCCACCCGAGACGCGCGTGGGCCTTGCTCGCGTCGCCGCGCAATTCAACGGCTTCCTGCAGGCGCTCCTGCGCGGGATCGGCCACTACGTAATCCCGATAGTCGAGTCCCAGGCGGCCGAACGCTAGCTCGCACAGATCTCTCACGGAGTGCGTTTCGCCGCTTGCGAGGACGTAATCGCCCGGATCGGGCTGCTCAAGCATGAGCGACATGCCGCGTGCCAGATCTCCCGCAAAACTCCAGTCTCGCCGTCCTTCCATATTTCCGAGGGGCAGAGAACGATCCAGACCGGCCTTGATTCTCGCGGCGGCCGCGGTGATCTTTCTGGTGACGTAATTCAAGCCGCGACGCGGGCTCTCGTGGTTGAACAATATCGCGGTGCAGGCAAATATTCCATATCGGTCCCGGTAGGCCTCGACCATGTTCTGGGCGAAGACCTTCGCTGCACCGTATGCGTTACGTGGGCGCAGAGGCGTGAGTTCGTTTTGCGGCGAGACGGACGATTTTGCAAATACCTCGCTGCTTGACGCCTGGCAGAAGCGCGTTTCAGCCGATTCCGTCCGAATGGCCTCCAGCATGTGGACGACCGCCAGTCCGTTGATCTTGGTCGTGGCAACCACGTCGTCGAAAAGCTGGGCGCTCGAGGCCCGTGCGGCCACATTGTAAATTTGATCCGGCCGGTATTGGCTGATGGCCGCGCGGATCGCCTCGCCGTCGGCAAGGTCCAGTCCAATGACCTCGATCGCAGTAGAGCCGACCTTAAGGCTGCTTCGGCCCCGGTGGGAGGTGCCCATTACATGGTGGCCCTTCGCCAGGAGTATTTCTGCAAGATAGGACCCATCTTGCCCAAGGAGTCCCGTAATCAGGACGGTTTCACGTTCATTCATATTGGCAGCACCTTTGCGTCTGCCGGGCTTGCGCTCGACGACAAGCACGCCGCGGCGGCGACGTTGAACCTGGCGCGGCTCATGTGGTGCGCCCGGGGTTGCGCAGCGTCTCAAGGCATGCCTGCAGGGATTTTTCCCAGCCGGGCAGGGCGACGCCGAAGTGGTCCAGCAGCCTTTTATTCGACAGACGCGAGTTGCCGGGCCTGAGCGCGGCCGTTGGATACTCGCTTGAAGGGATCGGCCGGATTCGAGCGGCAGCGTCGAAGCCTTCCAGCCGCGCAATCTCGCTGGCGAACCCGTGCCATGACGTGCTCCCCGACGCGGTAACGTGATAGACGCCGCGGGCGTCTCCGAGCGCGCCGGCCCCTTTGTGGAGAATGAGCGCGGTCGCCTCGGCCAGGGCGCTGGCCGACGTGGGTGCGCCGACCTGATCGGACACTACGCTCACTGGACCGCTCTCCCGCAACAGGCGCCGCATGGTCAGAAGGAAATTCTTGCCGCGCGCAGCATAGACCCAGCTGGTTCGCAACATGAGATAAGGACCGCCGGCGCTGCGGACGGCATTCTCTCCGGCGAGCTTGCTGCGACCGTAGGTGTTGATGGGGTTGGGCGTGTCGTCTTCGACGTACGGCGTGCTCTTGGTTCCATCGAACACGTAGTCGGTCGAGTAATGAATGAAAAGTGCCCCGCAACGTCTGGCCTCCTCGGCCAGAACGCCTGGAGCGGCGGCGTTGATCAGGTGGGCGCGATCAGGTTCGCTCTCGGCAAGATCGACCGCGGTATAGGCCGCTGCATTGACGATGACATCGGGCCGGGAGGACCGCACCAGCGCCGCGATCTGATCGGGCCGCGCCAGATCGAGTTGTGTCCGGTCAGGTGCAACAACCTCTCCCAGAGGAGCGAGCGCCCTCGAAAGTTCCCACCCGAGCTGTCCGCTCCTGCCGGTCAGCAGGATCTTCACGGAAAAGTTTCGGCGTCCCGCAGCCTCGCACCAGAGGCGTCCTTGGCCGACAGGATGGGCGCGCCGGGGAGGGGCCATTCGATGCGAAGCTCCGGATCGTTCCACAGGATGCAACGCTCATGCTCTGGCGCGTAGAAGTCCGTCGTTTTGTAGAGCACTTCGGCAAAGTCGCTGAGAACGCAGAATCCGTGGGCGAAACCGATGGGGACCCACAGCATGTCGTGCGAAGCCGCGCTGAGCCGAATGCCTTCCCAGCGACCGAAGCTGGGAGAGCCGCGGCGGATGTCGACCACCACGTCGAAGATTTCTCCGGCGACGACGCGGACGAGCTTGCCCTGCGGCTGGCGGATCTGGTAATGCAGCCCGCGCAGGACATTGCGTTCCGATCTCGAATGATTGTCCTGCACGAAGCACGCGCGGATGCCAGCGGCCTCGAATCCGCGCTCGTTCCAGCTCTCGAGAAAAAATCCGCGCGCGTCGCCGAATACCTTTGGTTCGATCAGCAGCACTTCGGCAAGACGCGTCGGGGTGACTTTCATGCGTCGCGCGGCCCGGCGCCTTCGCGCAGGAGCGACAACAGGTAGTCGCCGTAGCCGCTGTTCTTCAGTGGCGCCGCCAGCACCTTGAGCTGGGCGGGCTTGATCCACTTCTTGTGGAAGGCTATTTCCTCCGGGCAGCCGATCTTCAGTCCCTGGCGGCGCTCGATGGTCTCGATGAACTGGCTCGCTTCGAGCAGCGACTCGTGCGTGCCGGTGTCGAGCCAGGCGTGTCCGCGCCCCAGCGTTACGACGTGGAGCTTGCCCGCATCGAGGTAACGGCGGTTGAGGTCGGTGATCTCCAGCTCCCCGCGCGCCGAAGGCTTGAGCGATTTTGCAATGCTCACGACCTGCTCGTCGTAGAAGTAGAGGCCGGTCACCGCGTAGCGCGACTTGGGCTTCGCCGGTTTTTCCTCGATGCTCAGGGCGCGACCCTTCGCGTCGAATTCGACCACGCCGTAGCGCTGCGGATCCTGCACGCGGTAGGCGAACACGGTCGCGCCTGAGGATTTCTTCGCCGCCTCGCCGAACGCGGGCTGCAGGTCGTGGCCGTAGAAGATGTTGTCACCGAGCACCAGCGCGCAAGATTCGCCGGCGATGAATTTCTCGCCGATCAGGAACGCCTGCGCGATACCCTTGGGCTCAGGCTGAATCGCGTAGGTGAAACTCATTCCCCAGCGACTGCCGTCGCCGAGCAGTTGCTTGAAGCGCGGCGTGTCCTGCGGCGTCGAGATGACGAGGATGTCATTGATTCCAGCGAGCATCAGGGTGCTCAAGGGGTAGTAGATCATCGGCTTGTCGTAGACCGGCAGCAGCTGCTTCGACACAACCTGCGTCACCGGGTAAAGCCGGGTACCGCTGCCGCCGGCGAGGATGATGCCCTTCATGCGTCGCCCCGCTGAGCGTAGTTCTTTTCGATCCACTGGCGATAGGCTCCGCTCGTCACCGCTGCGACCCAGTCCGGATTGTCGAGGTACCAGGCCACCGTCCTGCGCAGTCCGGATTGGAAACTCTCGGCCGGTTTCCAGCCCAGTTCGCGGGAGACTTTCCCCGCGTCGATGGCATAGCGGCGATCGTGGCCCGGGCGATCCTTTACGTGGGAAATGAGGCTCGAATGCGAGCCCTCGCGGTTGGGTCTGGCTTCGTCCAGCAGCGCGCAGATGGCATTCACGACTTCGAGGTTGGTTCTCTCGCTGTTGCCGCCGATGTTGTAGCTCTCGCCTGCCCGGCCGCGATCGAGTACCTGCCGAATCGCGGAGCAATGGTCGTGCACGAACAACCAATCGCGAATATTGCCGCCGTCACCGTAGACCGGCATGGGCTTTCGGGCGAGTCCGTTGAGGATCGTGAGCGGTATCAGCTTTTCGGGAAACTGATACGGTCCGTAGTTGTTGGAACAGTTTACGGCGAGGGTGGGAAGCGCGTACGTATGATGGTAGGCGCGAACCAGATGGTCCGCAGCCGCTTTCGACGCCGCGTAAGGGCTGTTCGGCGCAAACCTCGTGGATTCGGAGAACGGGGGATCGCCGATTTCGAGGGAGCCGTACACCTCGTCGGTCGAAATCTGCACGAACCGGAAGCGCTCCCGGTCTTCCGGAGTCTGCTGGTTCCACCAGGCACGGGTTTCCTCGATCAGGCTGAAGGTCCCGACGACGTTCGCCTGCACGAAATCCGCAGGGCCGTGTATCGAACGGTCCACATGACTTTCCGCGGCAAAATGCACAATCGCACGCGGTCCGCACTCCGCAAGCAGATGTCTCAACGCGCCGCGTTCGCAAATATCCCCGCGTCTGAAGCTGTAGCCGGGATTGCCCGCCAGCGATTGAAGATTCGCCGGGTTGCCGGCATAAGTGAGCTTGTCCAGATTGACGAGTGGTTCCATGCCGTGCTGGAACCACTCCAGGATGAAGTTCGACCCGATGAATCCTGCGCCTCCTGTGACGAGGATTGTCATTTTGCGGTGCGCTCCAGCGCCATGAGCTTTGCGTGTTTGCAAAAGCTGTTCATGCAGCCGATGGTGATATGCACCAGCCCGGGCAGTCCGTCCAGAAACCCCAACCGGAGCAGGTAGAACTTCACAAAGCGAAGGATCGGCGAGAAGACCAATTGCAGTCGGCTTGCGCGGCGCCCGGCGGCATGCATGGCCTCAGCCTGCAGGCTGGTATACCTGTTTTGCTTGTCGAGGTACTTCTCCAGCGATTCTGCAGAATCGTGCAGGAGGTCGCCTGCAAGCCGGTGCACAGGCGATCCGGCGATCACCTTCTCGTGCACGGGATCGCTGCTCCAGCGCGCATGGCTCCGGTGAAACAGGCGCACGCTCCAGTCGGGATAGCCCTCTCCGTGCGCCAGCCAGCGCCCCAGGAAGCGGTTGCGCCGCGCGACGGCGTAGACGAAGGCGCGCGGCGAGTTCAACTCGGCGAGGATGGCGTCGCGCATTTCGGCGCTGACCCGCTCGTCCGCATCCACGCACAACACCCAATCATGCGAAGCGGCCTCGACGGCGAACTGCTTTTGCGGGCCGAAACCGAGCCACTCCTTCTGGATCACGCGCGCCCCATGCCGAGCGGCAAGCGCGATAGTGCCGTCGGTAGAACCGGAATCGACAACGACGACCTCATCCACAAAAGCGATGCTTGCCATGCAGGCATCGAGCTCTGCCTCTGCGTTGCGGGTAATGATCGCTACGGACAAGGGCATGGGAAAGGCGGCAAACCCGTATAATCAGCAGCTTATGCGCGGCATTCTAACCCGTTTCCGCGCTACCGACTGAAGCGGTTCGCGCGATGATGCAAAGAATCCTTATAGTCAAGACTTCATCGCTCGGCGATGTCATTCACGGACTGCCGGTGGCAAGCGACGTGCGCCAGCATTTTCCCGAGGCGCGTATCGACTGGATCGTGGAAGAACCTTACGCGCCGCTCGTCGCCTTGCACCCGGCGGTGCGGCAGGTCATCCCCGTGGCGCTGCGCCGGTGGCGTCGCCGGTTGCTCATTCCCGACACCTGGGGGGAGATCCGGGAATTCATGCGCCGCGTCGGGACTGAGACCTACGATGCGATCATCGATACTCAAGGGCTGCTCAAGAGCGCCGCCGTGTCTCTGGCCGCCAGGGGCAAGCGCCACGGTTTCGACGCCGGGACAGTGCGGGAGCGACTCGCGGCGAGCTTCTACGATTTTACCTACAGCGTGGCGCGGTCGCAGCACGCTGTCGCGCGCAACCGGGAGCTCGCCGCCCAGGCGCTCGGCTACCGCGTCGTCGACGACGTCGACTACGGGATTAGAGCCCCTGCGCTTCAGGCCGCGCCCGGGCGGCGCTACTGCGTGTTCCTGCACATGACCAGTCGTCGCGACAAACTCTGGCCGGAAACGGCCTGGTGCGAACTGGGGCGGATGCTGACTTTGCGGGGATTCGAATGCGTCTTGCCGTGGGGAAACGACGAAGAGAAGCGGCGCAGCGAGCGCATTTCCCGGGGTCTGCCCGATGCGCGAATTCCGCCCTTTGAGCCCGTTGACCGGCTCGCCGCACTGCTTGGAGGAGCAGCCGCGGTCGTAGGGGTGGATACCGGGCTCACGCATCTCGCGGGCGCCCTGGGCAGACCGGTGACGGCGATCTACTGCAACTCGGACCCGCGGCTCACGGGAGTCTACGGCGCGCCCCGGGCAAGGAACCTCGGCGGTCCAGGAGCCGTGCCATCCGCGGACGAGGTGCTGCAGGCGCTCGCCAGCGTCGGGATATCCTGATGTGGCGAGCCGCCTATCGATTGCTGCTCTGGCTGGCGTTTCCCTGGATTATTGCGCGCTTGTGGTGGAGGGGACGCGCAGAACCCGTCTACCGCCGGCACTTCGGCGAGCGCTTCGGCTTCTACGGAATGCGCCCAAGCCGACCTGTGATCTGGCTGCACGCGGTTTCGCTAGGGGAAACCCGGGCGGCGGAGCCGCTGTTACGCGAGCTGCAGCTGCACCATCCCGAATGCGAAATCCTCGTTACGCAGATGACGGCGACGGGACGCGAGGCTGCGGTTCAGCTGTTTGGTGACGCCGTACGCGTTGCCTGGCTTGCGTACGACTATCCTTCGGCGGTGCGCAGATTCCTGCGCTATTTCCGGCCGCGGCTGGGCATCCTCATGGAAACCGAGATCTGGTTCAATCTGGTCGAAGAGTGCCACAGGAGCGGCGTGCCTTTGATGATGGCCAATGCACGCATGTCGGAAAAATCCGCGCGCGGTTACGCTTTGGTGGGGCCCCTGGTCCGTTCGGCGCTGAGCCGGCTGGGTGCCATCGCTGCGCAAACGGCGGAAGACGCAGAGCGGATTCGCGCGCTCGGCGCAGGCGCGGTCGAGATCACGGGAAATCTGAAGTTCGACGTGGAGCCGGCTGCCGGCAGCGACTCGCTTGCTGCAGAGTTCCGCCGCAGGTTCGGCGCCCGGCGCATAGTGCTCGCGGCCAGCACCCGCGAGGGCGAGGAGGAATTGCTTCTCGACGCATTGGCAAGAAATGCCCTCGGAGACGCCATCGTCGTGATCGTCCCGCGGCATCCCCAGCGGTTCGAGGAGGTCGCGCGTCTGCTGTCTTCGCGTGGTCTCAAGTTCGCGCGACGCAGCAGCAGCGCGCCGCTGGACCCGGGTTGCGAATTCGTTCTCGGCGACAGCATGGGAGAGATGGCCGCCTACTACCGGGCCTGCGACGTGGCGATCATCGGCGGCAGCCTGCTCGCCTACGGCGGACAGAATCTGATCGAAGCCTGCGCAGCGGGCGTGCCGGCTCTGATCGGACCCCATACCTACAATTTTGCCCAGGCCGCCGCTGCCGCCGTCGCCGCGGGCGCTGCCCTGAGAGTGAAGGATGCCGAGGAGGCAGTCCGTCAGGCGCGGGCGCTTTCCCAGGATAAATCTTTGCGAGAGCGCATGGGCAGGGCGGGCGTGGAATTCTGCTCTGAGCACCGGGGAGCATCGAAGCGCACGTTGGCCATTTGCGAGCGGCTGTTCGCCGCGCCAGCGGCGGAAACGGTCAGGTCGCCCCGAGCAGGCGATTGATTTCCTCGATTTCGGACTCGCCCAGGCTTCCCGCCGCGGCCTTGAGCCTCAGACCGTTGAGAATCGTGTCGTAGCGCGCCCTGGAGAGGTCGCGCAGAGTGCTGAAAACCTGTTGCTGTGCGTTCAAGACATCGATGTTGATGCGCACGCCGACTTCGTAACCCAGCTTGTTGGAATCGAGGGCGCTGCGCGTCGAGACCAGCGCCGCCTCCAGCGCCTTTACCTGGGCGCGGCCGTTGGTGACTCCCAGGTAAGACTGGCGCGCGGACAGCGCCGCTAGGCGCCGCGAGCTCTCCAGATCCTGCTGGGCTTTTTCCCGGTTTGCCACTGCCTGCCGGACCAGCGAACTTACGTTGCCGCCCGAGTACAGGGGCAGGGCAAGCTGCAGACCGATGATACGGGTGGTCGAATCCGACGGGGTGCTGATCGTCGAAGTTGCACTGATGCTCGAGGAGCTCGACCCGGAGCTGCCGACGAGGTTCAGCGTGGGCAAGTGCCCGCCACGGGTACGCTCGATTTCCCGCACCGCGATTTCCAGCGCCGCTTCCTGAGCGCGCACCGGGTAGCCTTGGCTTGTCGCCGCGTTCGCCCATTCTTCCATCACGTCGGGGCTCGGGGGGTTGAGTTCGATGTTGGGTTTTAGCGGTTCAAGCCTCTCGGGGTACTTCCCGATGATCTGCTGCAAGGCGCGCTTCTTGATCTCCAGATCGCTCTGGGACGCTATTTCCTGCGACGTAGCCAGGTCGAAGCGTGCCTGGGCCTCGTGAGTGTCGGTGATGGTGGCGGTACCGACTTCGAAGTTTCGCTTGGCCTGCGCCAACTGCTCGGAGATCGCGATCTTCTGGCCCTGGATGAAGGCCAGGCCGTCCTGCGAGGCGAGCACGTCGAAATACGCCTGCGCGACGCGCACGATGAGATCCTGGGTGGCCTTCCCGAAAGTCGCCTCGGCCTGAGTTGCCCTGAACCCCGCTTCCTTGTAGACCTGAATGCTCTGCCAGTTGAACAACGGCTGAGTCAGCGTTACGGTGAATCCGTTCGAATTGCCCTGTCGCGTCGAACTCGAGGGGGCAGTGCCACCGAACGAAATATCTATGTCGTTGTACTGAGTAAAGGCGGTGGCACTGAGCGACGGAAGGACCTGTGCCAGTCCCTGGGGCAGGCTTTCCAGACCCGCATCGCGGGTAGCACGCGCCGATGCATAGCTGGCATCGCTGGTCAGCGCGTCGCGGTACGTTTGCAGGAGATCGGCTGCACCCGCAGGAGCCGCGGTCAACAGCACGCCCAGCGGCAGCGCTGAACCCAATCGTGAAAGGAACGCTGGTTTCAGCACGTCAGTAGGCGCACACAGCCGCGGCTGGGTCTTGGCATTTCTAGAACTCGAAACGCGCCGGCTGCAGGGCATTCTTTAGCGGAGCGAGGCAGGTCTCGAACAGGTTGATCGCCGGACAGGAGCCTCCGGGCAGGCAGGTCAGCAGTTGCGCCTCCATCACCGGCGGATCGCCCACTACTGCGAACAGGCGCCCACCGGGTTTCAGTTGGGAAACGAAGGTGCCCGGCAACGCGGGGGTCGATCCGGTCAGGACGATGATGTCGTAAGGGGTCTTCGGTCGCCACCCCCGGGCCGCGTCTCCGAGTTCGGTCGCCACGTTCTCGATTCCGGCACGTTTCAAATTCTGTTCGGCGAACGCCTTCAGCCGGGGGTTGATTTCCACCGAATGCACGTGTTGCGCGCGTGCGGCAAGCAATGCCGTGAGGTAGCCGCTGCCGGTTCCCACCTCGAGCACACTTTCAGTCTTCCTTACCGCCAGTTCCTGGAGAATGCGCGCCTCCAGCTTGGGCTGCATCATTCTTTCGTCCGGACTCGAGTTCTCGAACAGGGGAATTTCAAGATCAGAAAAGGCAAGCGCACGGTGTGCCGCCGGCACGAATTCCTCGCGGCGAATCACATAGAGAAGATCGAGCACGTCCTGATCGAGCACTTCCCAGGTCCGGATCTGCTGCTCGACCATGTTGAAGCGGGCCTGTTCGACGTTCATGATGTACTCATGTGCGAAGGCGACGATTTTAACATTGTTGAGAAGGGCATCCGGAGGCAGCCGTCAATCCAGGGTCTCTCTGTATCGGGCAAGCGCCACCAGGCCCGCGGCCAGCAGAAACGCGCCGATCGGCCAAAGATTGGGCAGGATTTCCGGTATTTCATTGCCTTTGAGCAGGATGCCTCGCAGGATTCTCAGGAAGTGGGTGAGTGGAAGAATCTCGCCGATCCACTGCGCCCAGAGCGGCATTCCGCGGAAAGGAAACATGAATCCGGACAGGAGTATCGAAGGCAAAAAGAAAAAGAAGGCCATCTGCATTGCCTGCAGTTGGTTTTTCGCGAGCGTAGAAAACGTGAAGCCAACCGCCAGATTTGCGGCGATGAACACGATGAGCGCTATCGAGAGCAGCAGCAGGCTGCCGATCATCGGGACGCGGAACAGGAGTTTTGAAGCCAGCAGGATGATCGTTACCTGCAGATAGCCGACGATGATGTAGGGGACAATCTTGCCCGTCATCACCTCGATGGGGCGTACGGGTGTCGCCAGCAGGTTTTCCATGGTGCCGCGTTCGCGTTCGCGCGTCATTGCCAGCGATGTCATGATGACCATCGTCATGGTGAGTATCGTGCCGACCAGTCCCGGGACGATGTTGTACTGGGTAATACCCTCGGGATTATAGCGCCGCTGCACGCGCATCTCGAAGGGAGGCGGACCCTGGACCAGGGGTGCAAGCGGTCCGGTCAGGTCATGGTTGAGTGCGGTCTGGTTGAGCACGGCCAGCGCCGCGAGGGCGTTGCCGGTTGCCGCAGGATCGGTCGCGTCCGCTTCCACCAGCAACACGGGACGCTCGCCGCGCTGCAGTGCTCTGGAGAAATTCTCCGGAAACGTCACGAAGAACTGTACGACTCCCAGCTGCAGGAGCCGCTCACCCTCGGCCGCAGTCGCGACCGACCGCTCGACACGGAAATAGCCGGTGTTTTCCATCGCCCTAACGAAACTGCGGGAGAACACGCTGTTGTCCGCACTGAGAACCGCCGTGGGAAGTGCCTTGGGATCGGCATTGATGGCAAAGCCAAACAGGATCAGCTGCAAGATCGGTATGCCCACTATCATGGCGAACGTGAGGCGATCGCGCCGCATCTGCACGAACTCTTTCGACATCACGGCGACAAAACGTGCCCAGGAGAAAATATTCACTGGAGATTGTCCGGCGTCTGCTGCATGAAACGGATGAATGCATCTTCCAGGCTGGACGCCACACGGCGCCATTCGAGATCGGCCCTGTCCCGGTGCCGGGCGATCGCGCTTTCGAGCATGGCGGCATCGGTGCCGCTCACGTGCAGGGCCGCACCGAAAGGGACCACCATGTCGATGCCTGGTGAGTCACGCAATTCCTTGGCAAGCGCAGCGATGCCATTGCCGCTCACCTGCCAGGTGGACAGGCCCGACAGGCGGGTGATTTCATCGGCGGTTCCCTGCGCGAGCAGCCGCCCGTACGCGATGTAAGCAAGCCGATGGCAGCGTTCCGCCTCGTCCATGTAGTGCGTACTCACCAGGACGGTGAGTCCGCGCGCGGCGAGTTCGTGTATTTGATCCCAGAATTCCCGGCGCGCTTTCGGGTCCACGCCCGCGGTGGGCTCATCCAGGAGCAGCAGCTCGGGGCGATGAATCAGGCATGCTGCAAGGGCCAGTCGCTGCTTCCAGCCGCCTGACAGTGTCCCGGCGAGCTGACCCGAGCGTGAACTCAGCCCGAGGCTTGCCAGCGCATCGGAAACAGCCAGCTTGCGCTGAGGCACCGCATAGATGCGTGCGATGAAGTCGAGATTCTCCTCTATGGAGAGTTCTTCATACAGAGAGAAGCGCTGAGTCATGTAGCCGACGCGCCGCTTGATCGCGGCCTGCTCGCGGCGCAAGTCGAATCCGAGACAGGTTCCGCCGCCCGTCTCGGGCGTGAGCAGTCCGCAGAGCATGCGGATCGTGGTGGTCTTGCCGCTGCCATTCGGCCCGAGAAAGCCGCAGATGGTGCCGCGAGGCACCGAGATGGCGAAGTTGTCCACGACGCGTTTGCCAGCGAAGCTCTTCGACAGACCCTTCACATCTATCGCCAGGGACTGCGCAGCGCCGGCCGTCATTGCAGCCTCACTTCCACCGGCTGACCGGGGTGCAGCTTCGTGGCGTGCGCGGGTGCCGGGCGTACTTCGACCATGAACACGAGCTTGGAGCGGTTCTCCCGACTATAGATGACCGGGGGTGTGTACTCGGCCTGCGGCGCGACATAGGTGACAGCCGCTGGCACCGGTTCACCGCAGCCGTCGCACAGAACGCTGACCTGCTGTCCCAATCTTATGGAGCCGAGCATTCGCTCCGGAACGAAGATGCGGACCTTGATATTGGCAGGCGGAAGCAGGGTGACGACCGGCAAACCGGCGGGAACCCACTCTCCCTGGACATACAGGGTGTCCGTGACTTGCCCGTCTTGTGGAGCTCGCAGCGACTTCTGCGTCAACCTCCATTCCGCTTGTGCCAGCGCCTCGCGCGCGGCCCTGCTGCCTGCCTGCGCTGCCCGAATCTCGTCGGGCCGCGCCGACAAGCCCGCCGCAGCAAGCTGTGCTTTCAATTCATCTGCCCGGGCGCGATCGCGGTCACGCGCCGATCGGGCTGTGTCCGCCGCTTCCTTTGAAACGAAACGCTCACTCACCAGGGTTTCCTGTCGCACCAGGTTGCCCTCTGAGAGGGTTAGGCTGGCCTCCGCTTGTGCGAGCTGCGCGCGGATGGCATCGATCTCCTCGGGGCGCTTTCCCGTGAGCAGGTTACGGTGCTGCGCTTCGGCTTGGCGGAGTTGATCTTCGGCCTGGCGAAGCCCGGCGGTTTCGTTGTCCTGTTCGAGCGCGAACAGCGGATCGCCCCGCTTGACTGTGGCGCCGCGCGCCACGAGCAAGCTCGCCAGCTGTCCGGAGATCGGGGATGCGATACGCAGGTATTCCCCCTCGACATAGCCCTGAAACATCGTGTTGCCCTGGTCGGCACAGCCTGCGAATGCCGACGCAAGCAGGAGAGGTCGAATGAGCTTCATGGCGACCGCTCCTGTAAAGCCGGCCTCTGCAAACCGTCGAGCACGAGTGTCAGGTAGCTGTCGAAATAGCGTTCGGGGCGAAGCGGCTCGTTCTCGAAGCTCCGGAACGAATGCTGCCACAGCATCATCAGCAGGACGGGCCCCATCATCGCACGTGCTGTGGGCTCGGCATCGATCGTGCGAAACTCTCCCTGTTGCATGCCGCGCCTCAAGATTCCCTGCATTACCGCGAGTCCGCGGCAGATCACTTCCTCGTAGTAGAACTGCGCCAGCTCCGGAAAATTGCCCGACTCGGCGATGATCAGCTTGGGTATCCCCGACAACAGCGTGCCACCGACGTTGCTCCAGATTCCTTTCATCACCGATCTCAGCAATTCACTTGCGCTGCCTTTGAATTGCCCGACCAAGCCTTCCGCATTTTCGATGACCGGCAGAATTCCGCTGCGCACCACCGCCTTGAACAACTCTTCCTTGTTCTTGAAATAGAGGTAAAGAGTTCCCTTGCTCACTCCTGCGCGGGAGGCCACGTCTTCCAAACGAGTTGCCGCGAACCCGCGCTCGACGAAGACTTCCAGGGCTGCCTTGAGAAGCTCGTTCGGCCGGGATTCCTTGCGTCGGGTCCGGCGCTGGTCCGATCTAACTTCGGTTGAAGGCATGATCCACTAATGACTGACTGGATAGTCATTAAAATATGCGGCCGGCCGAAAGTCAAATTTCGACTCAGGAAATTTGCGGGCGGCGCGGCGGGATCAGGGATCGATACTCGAAGCACGGTCTCACACCGATGGCCGGCGCTGGCGAAGTTTGCGTCGTGGCAATGCGCCCACCGGCGAAGGTGTGGTCCCTGTCCCAACCCGCAGCCGCGTCCACGCTTGATTCGGGCCAAGCTCACTATCAAACAGGTACACTTGAAGCGCACCTAGTGATGACTCACAATAGCCTGCGGTGACAACAACCGATCGCCTCGCCCCGACGTGGGTTGGCGTGTGGGCAGCTGGCCGACCGGGACGTGATTTCTTTCATGCACATATCCCAAGAACGCTATGGTGATGCTCTGGTTCTCGCTCTTGCCGGGCGCATCGACAATAGCACCACCGAAGGCCTCAAGACGGGGCTGGATTCCTATGTTGCCGCCTGTCGATCTGAGGGCGACAAGCTGATTCTCGACTTTTCCAAGGTGGAGTACATCAGCAGTGTCGGCTTGCGTGTCTTGATGCTTGCGGCCAAGCAATCTCGCGAACAGGGTGGAACGATAGTCGTGGCGGCGCTTCAGCCTGTGGTCCGCGAGATATTTGAGATCAGTCGCTTCAATCTAGTCTTTGAATGCTTTGGTTCCGTAAGGGAGGCCTTTGCGAAGATCTCCCCGGCGGGGCTCATTGCCTACGATGCGAAGCGCGGGGACTGACCGTGGCGGGGCTGCGGGTGACGTTCTGGGGTACACGAGGTTCAATTCCGGTCGCTCTCGATTCGGCATCGATCCGCGACAAACTCGCTAAGGCTATCGTCGCCGCGGCAGGGAGAGGCCTCGATACACTCGACAAGGCTCGCGCGTGGGTCGACAACGAACTCGACTTTGCGGTTTCGCACACTTTCGGCGGCAATTCCGCATGCATTCAGCTCGACGGGGGTGGCAGGGAATACGTTCTGTGCGATCTGGGCAGCGGTGTCCGGGCATTCGGAAGCCACGTTCTCGCCCGGCACGGCCCGGCACATTCCAATGTGTACCACGTGTTCATGTCGCACCTGCACTGGGATCACATCATGGGATTCCCTTTCTTTGCGCCAGCCTACGTTCCCGGCAATACCATTCGGATCTACGGTTGCCACCCCGAGCTTGAAAGCGCATTGCGCCAGCAGCAGGATGCCCCTTTTTTTCCGGTGCCGTTTCACCGTCTCGGCGCTACCATCGAGTTTCTGGTGCTGCAGCCTGGACGCAGCTATGACGTTGCCGGCTGGAGCGTCACCGCAAAATTGCAGGCCCACTCCGGAGACTCCTACGGATATCGGTTCGTGCGGGACGGGAGGGTCATCGTGTATACCACCGACTCTGAGCATCGGCTGGACGATCCGGATGCCGTGGAAGGTGCCGCAACTTTTTTCGCTGACGCGGACCTGGTCATTTTCGACGCGATGTATTCTCTTGCCGAGGCAGTGTCCGTGAAGGAGGACTGGGGGCATTCAAGCAATGTGGTAGGTGTTGAGCTTTGCCAACTTGCCAACGCCAAGCACCTGGTGCTCTTCCATCACGAGCCCGCGAACAACGACGAGAGAATCGCGCAAATCTGGCGCGAGACGGTCCGGTACGAGGAAATCTCGCGAAGCGGCACCCCGTTGCGAATTTCGGTCGCATACGACGGCTTGGAGATCGAGGTCTGACGAGCCCAACATCGTTCCGATCCGCCGGCTCGGAACCGGGCCCCGACGCCGATACCTCCGGCGGGGCCGGTCGCCAGTGGAGTTCATTCGGCGTACGCGGTGTCAGGGCGGGGTTGTTGCTGCTCGTCTTGCTGGTACCTTCGGTTGTCTGGCAGGACATGCCGGTTATCGGAGCGATGCGCCTGGCCTGGCTGGATACGTACCAACTCATTCTTCCTCGAGAGCGGCGTTCCGCGCCGGCAGTCATAGTTGCAATTGACGAAGCGAGCTTGAATCGGTTGGGGCAATGGCCCTGGCCTCGCAGCCTGGTGGCGCGGCTAATCGACCAACTTCGTGCGGCCAACCCTGCAGCAATCGGCATCGACATCCTGTTTGCAGAGCCGGATCGTTTATCTGCCGACAGGCTCGCATCTGCGCTGGATCCATTCGATCCGGCCTTTGCCGAGCGATCGAGGAAGGTGTCGCGAAACGATCTCGTTCTGGCAGGCTCAATCAAGGCTGCGCCGGTCGTGCTAGGGATTGCGGGAATCGACTCGGGCGTCGGGTCCGACATCGCAATGCTCACGCCGTCGCTTCAACGGGGAGCTGACGCACGTGCGTCAATGCTTCATTATTCTTCAGCTCTTCGCAGTCTGGCGGAAATAGACACTGCTGCAAGGGGTCACGGAGTCCTGAGCACCGAGACCGAAGGGGGTGTCGTCCGGCGCATGCCAATGGTGGCCTTGATTGGCACGGACCCGGTGCTGCCGTTGAGCCTTGAGACGCTGCGTATGGCGAGCGGCGAGCCCTATTTCGTCGTACGCGGCAGCTCAGCTGGCGTCGAATCCGTAGGCATCGGCGATCTCGACGTGCCGACCCAGAATGATGGGCGCTTGTGGGTTCACTATACCTCTCACGACGCGAATCGCTTCGTGTCAGCGGTGGATGTGCTGACCGGAGATGCGGACGCGTCGCTGTTCGATCACAAACTCGTGCTCCTGGGCGTGACGGGGCTCGGACTGATCGACTATCAGACGACTCCGCTCGGCGAGCGCATGCCAGGAATCGAAATTCACGCCCAGGTGCTTGAGAACATCTTCGATGGGGATCTGCTCTCGCGTCCGCGCTGGGCGCCCTGGGCAGAGGGGGCTGCGTTTCTCCTGCTGGGTCTGGTCGTGATTTTTTCCGTCCAGCGGGTTTCGCCGGTGCGCTCCGTGTTGTCGCTAGCTTTCCTGCTCGTTGCTCTTGGTGCACTGGGCCTTGCAGGCTACTGGAGTGCCGGACTTCTCGTAGACGCTTCCGTTCCGGGGACGGCGCTCCTGTTTCTGTTCGCGGCCATGCTGGCCGAGACATTGTCGGAAGCAAATGCGCAACGCCTGCTTCTACAGATGCGACTGCAACGCGAACGCGAGAGCGCGGCGCGCCTTGCCGGGGAGCTCGATGCAGCCCGGCGCATCCAGATTGGTATGTTGCCACGCTCCGATACTGCGTTTTCCGGCGAGAAGCGATTCGAAATATCGGCTTCCATGGAGCCGGCGCGAGAGGTGGGCGGAGATCTCTACGATTTCTTCATGCTCGATCAGGACCGCTTGTTCTTCATGGTCGGGGACGTGTCGGGAAAGGGGCTGCCAGCCAGCATTTTCATGGCTGTCAGCAAAGCGCTGTGCAAGAGCGTAGCTTTGCGTCGTGGCCAGCATGTGGGTGACCTGCTTCGAGAGGCCGGAGCGGAGATTGCGCGCGAGAATCCAGAGTCACTATTCGTTACGGTATTTGCTGGTGTTCTCGATGCGAGCACCGGCCGGCTCGAATATTGCGGTGCCGGGCATGAGCCACCGTTTGTCATATCTCCGGAAGGGCAAGTTTCGCGATTTGGCCAAAACAATGGACCGCCCTTGTGCGTACTCGAGGGATTTCCCTATGCTGCCGCCGAGTATCGCATGCAGCCTGGAACTACCCTTTGCCTGGTTTCCGATGGAGTTACGGAGGCGGTGAATGCTGCGGGTGAGCTCTATGGAGCGGAACGCCTGCGTCGTTCCATAGAGCTCACCCGCGACGCCAAGAGCGCAAGGGCACTCGTCGGCGCAATTCGGACTGACGTGACTACTTTCGTCGCGGGGGCGGAACCCGCAGACGACATCACTCTGTTGGTACTGCGCTGGAACGGGCCTATCGCACGCTGATTTCGACTCGCCGATTGCGCGCTTCGGTGACGCCGTCAGCTGTCGAAACAAGCGGCTCGCGGCGGCCACGTCCGGCCGTCAAGATACGCTGCGCCGGAATGCCCATGCCTACCAGGATCGATTTCACCCGCTCGGCACGCTGGAGCGAAAGTGTGTCATTGGAAGGGTCGGAACCCACTAAATCCGTGTGGCCGATGACAGTAATATCCGGGGCCTGGCGACGCCCCATTTCGGCAAGGAGACGTTTTAGTTCGAGTTTTGATTGCTCGGTGAACTGATCGGTACCGCTTTCGAAGTAAAGCATGAAAGATATGGGGCGTGGCGGCTGGGCGCCCAGCGCGCCGCCGAACACGTCCTTCACCTCGCCTTGGGTTGCCTTACTGCTCTGGATGCTGCCGTCCGGGGCGGTGCGGGCCGTTGCATATGCCGTGTTGAGCACTGCACCGCCTTTCGGGTTTTGGACGACCACGGTGCCGACTTTGCCATCCTTGTCCGGCAGCAGGACTATCAGGTCTCGGTTGGGAGCTGCGCAGCCGCCGAGAATCAGCGCGATCAAAGTTAAGGCAGCGCAATGCGGATACGGCATCGATCAGCAGCCGGGCTAGTTGCCGGTCTGCACGAGAAACTCGGTCCCGCGAACGCCGAGAATGGAAGACGGTGTCCTGACTTTCATCGCATCCGGCGATTGTTTGGCAATCTTTCCCGAAACGACCGAGAGCGTTCCTTTGCGCAGGGTGGTGTCGAACGCGCCTTCGTGCGTTGTCGAGTTGAACGCGTAGCGCTCGATCGCCAGCACGCTGTTGGGTCCGATCGAAAGAAGCGAGTTGTCGATGAACGCTATGCCCGCAGAGCCGTCGGCGCCAGTGACCACCGCGTCGGTAGCCTGAAGAGGCGTTCCTACGCGCGCGGCCAGTCTTTGGCCACCCCGCTCGACATACACGGTGCCCTTGGTCACTTTGAACTGGGCGATGTCATCTGCCCAAGCTACGAGCGGAACAAGACCAAAGACGAATGCAACGGCAATCCCGCGAACCGCGACCAGATGATTTGCCAGCATGATAGACCTCCAAGGTATATTCACAGTCGATTCGTGCCGGACCAGGTGGGCGCCCAAAAGGACCCTTTGTTTCTATAATACCCAAACGGCAACTTTCCGGCTTCTCCCGTCCATGGCCAGTGCCCCTCTCTCCCGTTTCCCAGCCCGGATGGACTCCATGGAAGAGGTCCGGGCGTTCGTCGAGGGCGCCTGTACCACAGCAGGCGTTGACCGGGAAGAGTGCCTGAAGGTGCTCCTGATCGTCGAGGAACTATTCACGAATACCGTTACCCATGGCTATGGCGGAGAGAGCGAGTCGCCCGTGTGGCTCGCGTTCGAACCGGGCGAAGGGGAATTCACGCTTCGTTACGAAGACGCAGCCCCGCAGCACAATCCGTTCGGCGAATTCCGGCCGCTGGATACGTCAGTGATGATCGCGCAGCAGCCAGTGGGAGGGCTCGGTTTGAAGCTGGTGCGCTCGCTGGCTACGGGATCCACCTACCGTCGAGAGGGGGAGCGCAACTGCATTCGCCTCACATTCGCGCTGCAGCGAAGGGGCTGAGCGGCTTGCCAAGACGATTGGCTTTGTTGTACCTTGCAGGATGGCAACGTAGGGGTCCTGGCGCGGGTTTTTGTCGCTCCGGGTGAGACAAACCCTTCGAACCTGACGCGGATAATGCCGCCGCAGGGAAGCGTTGAAGATGGTCTTTCCGCTCCCTTCGGCCGCGCGACCCGAGAGGAGTATTCAATGAACGCGAATCCGAAGTTCCTGGCTCAGACCGCACACGTCGACGAAGCGGCGGTCAAGCCGCTACCGAATTCCCGCAAAATCTACCTCGAGGGGTCGCGGCCCGACATCCGCGTGCCGATGCGGGAGATTGTTCAGTCGGAGACTCCTGCGAGCTTCGGTGCCGAGAAGAATCCACCGATCTACGTCTACGACACCTCCGGCCCCTACACCGATCTGCGGTCGAATATCGACGTTCGCAACGGCCTGGCGCCCCTGCGCGCCGGGTGGATCGAGGAGCGAGGCGATACCGAGGCGCTTCCCGGTCCGTCGTCGAGGTACGGCGTTGAACGGCTCACGGATCCGAAGCTCGCCGAGATGCGATTCAACCTCAAGCGCGCGCCGCGCCGGGCGAAGGCAGGCATGAACGTGACGCAGATGCACTATGCCCGCCAAGGCATCGTCACACCGGAGATGGAGTTCGTCGCTATCCGCGAAAACCAGCGGCGCGATGCCCTGTCGGATCTCGTCCTGAAGCAGCATCCTGGACAGCACTTCGGCGCAGCCATTCCCAGGGCGATCACGCCCGAATTCGTCCGCGATGAGGTGGCGCGTGGCCGCGCTATCATCCCGGCGAACATCAACCACCCGGAATCCGAGCCGATGATCATCGGACGGAATTTCCTCGTGAAGATCAACGCCAACATCGGTAACTCTGCTGTCACCTCGGGTATTGCCGAGGAAGTCGAGAAGATGACTTGGGCGATCCGATGGGGCGGCGACACGGTGATGGATCTCTCCACCGGCAAGCACATCCACGAGACGCGCGAGTGGATCATCCGCAACGCGCCAGTGCCTATCGGAACGGTTCCCATCTACCAGGCGCTGGAGAAAGTAGACGGCAAGGCCGAGGACCTGACTTGGGAGATCTTCCGCGACACGCTGGTCGAGCAGGCCGAACAGGGCGTCGACTACTTCACTATCCACTCCGGAGTGCGGCTGCCCTTCATCCCGATGACGGCCAAGCGCATGACCGGGATCGTCTCGCGCGGTGGCTCGATCATGGCGAAGTGGTGTCTCGCGCACCACAGGGAGAGCTTCCTCTACGAGCGTTTCGAGGAAATCTGCGAAATCATGAGGGCGTACGACGTGTCGTTCTCGCTCGGCGACGGCCTGCGACCGGGCTCGATTTACGATGCCAACGACGAGGCGCAGATCGCCGAGTTGAAGACCCTGGGTGAGTTGACGGACATCGCGTGGCGCCATGATTGCCAGGTCATGATCGAGGGCCCAGGCCACGTTCCCATGCAGCTCATCAAGGAGAACATGGACCTGCAGTTGAAGTACTGCAAAGAAGCTCCGTTCTACACGCTCGGGCCGCTCACCACCGATATCGCACCTGGTTACGATCACATCACCAGCGCGATTGGAGCGGCAATGATCGGCTGGTACGGCACCGCGATGCTCTGTTACGTCACGCCGAAGGAGCACCTTGGTCTACCGGACAAGGATGACGTCAAGGACGGCATCATGGCGTACAAGATTGCCGCGCACGCCGCCGATCTGGCGAAAGGGCATCCGGGGGCGCAGATCCGGGACAATGCACTTTCCAAGGCGCGCTTCGAGTTCCGCTGGGAGGATCAATTCAATCTCGGTCTCGATCCGGACAAGGCGAAATCCTTCCACGATGAGACCCTGCCTCAGGAAGGCGCAAAGCTCGCGCACTTCTGTTCGATGTGCGGGCCTCATTTCTGCTCGATGAAAATCACCCAGGACGTGCGCGAGTATGCCGAGAAGCACGGGCTCTCCGGCGATGACGCGCTGAAGAAGGGCATGGAACAGAAGGCAGTTGAGTTCGTGAAAAGAGGTGGGGAGATCTATACCAAAGCCTGAGCGGGAATTCCGCTAAACTCGGGGCGGCAAGAGATTGCCGCTCTTTTCTTTTTTGGAGTCGGCGTGGACTTGGTTCTGCTCGCGAAAGCGCTTGTTCTCGGCGTCATCGAAGGTTTGACGGAATTCCTGCCGATTTCCTCCACCGGTCACCTGATACTCGCCGGCGATCTGCTCGGCTTCGACGACGAGAAGGCCAAAGTCTTCGAGATCGTGATCCAGACAGGCGCGATGCTCGCGATCGTCTGGGAATACCGCGCCAAGTTTTGTCGAGTGCTGGCGGGGCTCGCTTCGGATCGCGCCGCGCAGCGTTTCGCGATGAATCTTCTCGTTGCGTTCATTCCCGCTGCCGTGCTGGGACTTGCCTTCGGCAAGCTGATCAAGACCTATCTGTTCCATGCCGTGCCCGTCGCTCTTGCTTTCATCGTCGGCGCATTCATTATTCTCTGGGTGGAAAGGCGTCAACGCGATGCAGTGATTGAAAACGTGGACGACATGACTTGGAAGGACGCGCTGAAAGTCGGCATTGCCCAGGCGTTCGCGCTGATCCCTGGCACCTCGCGCTCCGGCGCCACCATCATCGGCGGGATGCTTTTTGGTTTGTCGCGCCGGGCGGCGACCGAGTTCTCGTTCTTTCTCGCGGTGCCGACGCTGGTCGCCGCCGGCGCTTACGATTTCTGGAAGAACCGCGCCCTGTTCGATTCGGGCGACCTTGGCATGTTCGCGGTCGGCTCGGTCGCGGCATTCGTATCGGCGTTCCTTTGCGTGCGCTGGCTATTGCGCTACATCGCCAGCCACGACTTCACGCCGTTTGCCTGGTACCGTATTGCGTTCGGCGTTGCCGTGCTCGTGACGGCCCGGACCGGGCTGGTGAGCTGGTCGGCAGGCTAGAAGGCCGCGGCACCTCCATCACTGCCAGTTTGGAAATCTCATGAAAATCCTGCTGCGCCTGTCCGCGCTGATCGACACCGCAAATGAGCGTATCGGCAAAGTCGCCGCCTGGTTCGGGCTGATGGCCGTAATCGTGTGCACGGTCAACGCGATATTCCGCTACACCCTCAACATGAGCTCGAACGCTTGGCTCGAGATTCAGTGGTACTTCAATTCCGTCATGTTTCTGCTGGTTGCTGCGTGGGCGCTCAAGCGCAACGACCATGTGCGCATAGACGTCATATCGGGAAAACTTTCGCGGCGTGCCCAGGCGTGGATCGACATTTTCGGCGGGTTGTTCATGCTGCTTCCCGCCGTGGTCATCATCGGCTGGTACAGCTGGCCGTCGCTGGTGAATTCCTGGCAGATAGGCGAGCATTCCTCCGACCCCGGCGGGTTGATCCGCTGGCCGATCAGGCTGCTTATCCCGGTCGGCTTTGCCTTGCTCGCGCTCCAGGGAGTGTCCGAGATCATCAAGAGAATCGCTTTCCTTAAGGGGCTCATACCGTATCCGGTGGAACACAAAGGGGGAGTGGTCTGATGTCCCTGGAGCTGATGGCGCCGCTGATGTTCGGCGGTCTGGTCGTATTCCTCCTGGTCGGCTATCCGGTGGCGTTTTCCCTTGCGGCCAACGGCTTGTTCTTCGGTGTCATCGGCATGCAGCTAGGGCTGCTCCATCCTTCGCTTCTTCAGGCGTTGCCCGAGCGCGTGCTCGGCATCATGGCCAACTCGACCTTGCTTGCGATTCCGTTCTTCACGTTCATGGGGCTCATCCTCGAGCGCAGCGGCATGGCCGAAGACCTGCTCGACACTATCGGACAATTGTTCGGCACGATTCGCGGCGGGATCGCCTATGCCGTGATCTTCGTTGGTGCCCTGCTCGCCGCGACCACCGGCGTAGTCGCGGCCTCGGTACTCGCCATGGGACTGATTTCCTTGCCGGTGATGATGCGCTACGGTTATTCGAAGCGGCTGGCGAGCGGCGTGATCGCGGCCTCGGGGACGCTTGCCCAGATCATCCCGCCGAGCCTGGTGCTGATCGTGCTGGCCGACCAGATGGGTGCATCAGTCGGCGATCTCTACGAAGGCGCGCTCGTGCCAGGACTGACGCTCACCGGGTTCTACGCGCTTTACGTGCTTGCCGTGTCGATCTTCGATCCGAAGGCGGCGCCCGGTTGCCCGCCCGAGGCGCGCACCCTGCACGGTGGCGCTTTGGTGATCAAGGTTTTTACCTCGATGATCCCGCCGCTGGTGCTGATCTTCCTCGTGCTAGGAACGATCTTCATCGGCGTGGCGACACCGACCGAGGGCGGGGCAATGGGGGCAAGCGGCGCCATCATTATGGCATTGGTCAAACGCAGGCTCGACTGGAAGCTGCTGAGGCAGGCGGTGGAGTACACCGCGAACATGACAAGCTTCGTCATCTTCATACTCATCGGCTCCACCGTGTTCAGCCTAGTGTTCCGCGGCGTGAACGGCGATCTCTGGGTGGAACATCTGTTGACCGGGCTTCCCGGAGGCGCGCTCGGCTTCCTGATCGTGGTCAACGTAATGATCTTTTTCCTTGCTTTCTTTCTCGACTATTTCGAGATTGCCTTCATCATGGTGCCGTTACTCGCTCCGGTCGCACAGAAACTCGGCATCGACCTCGTTTGGTTCGGCGTGCTGCTCGCGGTGAACATGCAGACCTCGTTCCTGCACCCACCATTCGGTTTCGCGCTGTTCTATCTGAGGAGCGTTGCCTCCAAGGAAATCAAGACCTCGGACATCTACTGGGGCGCGATTCCCTTCGTATGCATCCAGATCGTGATGGTCGCGATCGTCATCGCGTTCCCCGGAATCGTTACCAGTCACGTGTCCAAGGCCTCGGGCGCGATCAGCGGCACCGGCGCAGACGAGATACGCCGCCAGCTTGAGATGCCGGCTGTTCCCGAAGGGCCGGCGGGCGGGTCTGGAGGCGCGTCAAAGCCTGGCGACAGCAAGGACGATGCTAAGAGCGAGATCGAAAGAATGTTAAATCAGGAAAAATGACATCTTCGAGATCGGTGCCACAGGAGCCGTCGTCTTGATTGCGGCGGAGCCTTTAAAAATAAAAAGCCCCGCCGCAGCGGGGTTTTGTTGAAGGCTCCCGACGGCTACTTCTTCGCGGCCGGATTGGTAGGGTTGGTGAGTAGGAAGGTCGTCAGGTTCTGCTCGGCGACGCGGTGCCAGAGGAATTCGTCCTCGCGGAATTTCTTCCACGGCTCGTAGATTTTCTTCCACGAGGGGTTCTTTTCCGCCTCTTCCTCGTACATTTCGAACGAGACCTTGTGCGCGGCCTTCATGATTTCCGGCGAGAACGCGTGCAGCTTGACTCCGTTCTTGACCAGGCGCTGCAACGCCGGCGGGTTCTTGAAGTCGTACTGAGCCATCATGTCCAAGTTGGCCTCGTAGCAGGCGGCTTCGACGGCAGCTTGGTATTCCTTAGGCAGTTTTTCCCATTCCTTGATATTGACGAAAAGCGAATACATCGAGTCGGCCTCCCACCACCCCGGATAGTAGTAGTGCGGCGCGATCTTGTAGAACCCGAGCTTCTCGTCGTCGTAGGGGCCGACCCATTCGGCGGCGTCGATCGTGCCGCGCTCGAGCGCGGGATAGATGTCCCCGCCCGCGATCTGCTGCGGCACCGCACCCAAACGCGCCATCGCCTCGCCGCCGAGGCCGGCAATGCGCATCTTTACGCCCTTCAGATCCTTGACGGTCTTGACCTCCTTGCGGAACCAGCCGCCCATCTGGCAACCGGTGTTGCCGGCCGGAAAGGAGATGATGTTGAAGTCGCGGAAGAACGCGCGTACCAGTTCGAGGCCGCCGCCGTAGTAGATCCAGGCGTTCTGCTGCCTCTGGTTCATGCCGAAGGGCAGGGTCGTATCGAAGGCGAAGGTCTTGTTCTTGCCGACGAAATAATAGCTCGCTGTATGCGTGCACTCTACGGTTCCCTGTTGCACCGCGTCCACCGTACCAAACGCGGGGACGATCTCCCCCGCTCCGAACACGCGGATCTGGAACTTGCCACCGGTGATTGCGGCGACGCGCTTGGCAATGGTCTCGCCACCGCCGTAGATCGTGTCCAGACTCTTGGGAAAGCTCGAGGCGCAGCGCCAGCGGATTTCGGGCAGGGCCGGCGTCTGCGCCACGGCCTGAGCCGCTGCCGAAGCTGAAATCACGCCGAACCCGGCACGCGACAGAAATTTTCTCCGATTCATTTAGCCTCCATCGATACTTGTAGTTGGGAAAAAACGGTTTAGAACTCGCTGTGCCCATACCCGTGCGCACAGTCAGGATCAAGACTATTCGGTCCAGACGGTCTTTCGCGGCGGATATTGCGAGACATCATGACGTAAGGTGTTTCTTATTGGATTGGCCGAACGGACCCTTTTCCTGCCCTTCATCCACTCCTGAAACCCAGCGCAAGTCCGAGTGCATTAACCGTGCCATGGCTTTCGCTGCCCGCGCCGAATCCGCCACAGGCAGCGTCAGCCTTGAATCCAGGGGAGATTCGCGACCCGCCAGCCGCCCATGCTGCTGCGATGCTCGTGTGTGTCCTTGTCGCCTTCGAATCCCTGGAGAATGTTGAACGCTTTCGCGTAACCGGCTTGTTTGGCGGCAACGGCGGCGTGATGCGATCGCGCCCCGGACCGGCAAAGAAACAGGACTGGCGCGTCGGTATTCGGCACCTGTTTCTGCAGTTGCTCGAGGAATCTAGGGTTGCGCTGTCCCTCTGGGTAGGAATTCCACTCGATCAATAGGGAGTCGGGAATGTGGCCAACAAAATCCCATTCGGGCTGCGTGCGCACATCGACGAGTTTGGTACCGGGTATCTGCTGCATGAGCGCGTGCGCCTCCACCGGAAGCAGCGCGCCCGCGTAGGGTAGTCTTAGGGCTTCCGCGCGCTCTCTTGCGCGGGCCAGTATGTCGTCTGCAGAATCCATAAACGGAAGTGCCCCATGAGCGTAAGAGTGGATGTGTTCGTTTAGTTTAACGCACCGCCGCCAGCTCCCGTCGGTACCTTCGCACTGCCTTGGTGCGTCTGGTCGTTCCCACGCGCCGGTTTGGTGCGCTACGCCCTCCCCGGATCGCTTATGGCACAATGTGCTGCCTCTTTCGCACCCGATGGCATGGAATCTGCAAACAATTCGACCCATCTGGCGCTTTCCGGTTCGCAACCCACGTAACAGTCTGCACTTTTAGGAGATCCCGCAATGGCAATGTCTGCCAATGACGTATTGAAATTGATCAAGGAGAAGGAGGTCAAGTTCGTCGACCTGCGCTTCACCGACACCCGTGGCAAAGAGCAGCATGTCTCAGTGCCGGCCAAGGCGTTCACGATGGAGAAGTTCGAAAGCGGGCATTTCTTCGATGGTTCTTCGATTGCTGGATGGAAGAGCATCGAGGCCTCAGACATGCTGCTGATGCCCGACCCGGACTCTGCGCGGATGGATCCGTTTACCGACGAACCCGTGCTCAACCTGAGTTGCGATGCGGTGGAACCGGCGGACGGGAAAGGCTACGACCGCGATCCGCGCACCATCGCCAAGCGCGCCGAGGCATACCTGAAATCCAGCGGCCTGGGCGATACCGCCTATTTTGGCCCTGAGCCCGAATTCTTCATCTTCGACTCTGTCACCTGGAACGTGGATATGTCCGGCTCCTTCGTGAAAATCAAATCCGAAGAGGCGCCCTGGTCTTCCGGGGAGGAATACGAAGGCGGCAACATGGGCCATCGGGCCCCGGTGAAGGGAGGCTACTTCCCGGTAGCGCCGGCCGACTCTCAGCAGGACATCCGCAACGCAATGTGTTTGGCGCTCGAGCAGCAGGGGGTCGAGGTCGAGGTGCATCATCACGAAGTCGCCGCCGCCGGGCAAAACGAGATTGGCACGAAGTTCAACAGCCTGGTCAAGCGCGCCGACTGGATGCAGATCCTCAAGTACACGGTATGGAACGTAGCCCACTCCTACGGGAAGACTGCCACGTTCATGCCCAAGCCCATCGTCGGTGACAACGGATCGGGGATGCATGTGCACCAATCCGTGTGGAAGGACGGCAAGAATCTCTTTACCGGGAACGGCTACGCAGGCCTCTCCGACTTTGCGCTTTACTACATCGGAGGCATCATCAAACACGCCAAGGCCCTCAATGCGATCACCAATCCCGGAACGAATTCCTACAAACGCCTGGTCCCCGGGTTCGAGGCGCCGATCAATCTTGCGTATTCGTCGCGCAACCGGTCGGCAGCGTGCCGCATTCCGCTGGTAACCAACCCGAAGGCGCGTCGCGTCGAAGTCCGCTTTCCCGATCCCACCGCCAACCCGTATCTGGCGTTTGCCGCGATGCTTATGGCGGGTCTGGACGGCGTTCAGAACAAGATTCACCCGGGCGATCCGATCGACAAGAATCTCTACGATCTGCCCCCGGCACAGGCCAAGAAAGTCCAGAACGTGTGCTCTTCGCTCGATATGGCGATCGAACATCTCAACAAGGATCGCGAGTTCCTGACGAAGGGCGGAGTCTTTTCGGACGACATGCTCGATGCGTACTGCGCGCTGAAGATGGAGGAAGTGACTCGCTTCCGGATGACTACCCATCCGGTCGAGTTCGACATGTACTACAGCTCCTAAAAGGAGCGGGACGGGCCCGGGCCGGCCGGGCCAGAAGCAAGACAAGCGAGGAGGACGGGGCGCCTGCAGAGGGCGTTTCGTCCTTTTTTCATTTGAAATCATGGTTATTTTGGCCTACACTCAATTCTCCCAAGCGGGTCTGGGGGAGGTATGGCGCTGAGCAAGGGACTGATCGGCTTGTTTTTTCTCGCTCTGGTCGCGCCCTGCGGGCACGCCCAGAGCGAGGTCTACAAGTGCCCCGACGCGAGCGGGCGGCCCACCTATACGAACGTCAAGCGCGACACAATTGGCAAGAAGTGCACCCTGGTCGCCAAAGAGGTATCGGTCGTCCCGGCGCAAAGCCCGACGCGTTCCTTGCAGGCACCAGGTGCCAATGGGTCCGTAGCCGTACGCAACGAAAACCGGCGAAAGATCATCGAGTCGGAGCTGGAGAACGAGCAGCAACTGCTTACCGATGCCAGGCAGAAGCTCGTCGAGCAGGAGGGCATTCGCACAGGGGACGAGCGCAATTACGCCAGGACCCTCGATCGGTTGAAGCCTTACCAGGAAGCCGTCGACCAGCACAGCAAGAATATCGAGCAGCTTCGCGGCGAGCTCGGCCGCCTCAGATAAGTCCAGGGCTCCGGCCCGGATCCATTGGCCTCTTGCGGGACTACGATGCCTTATCGCAGGCTTGCAGGTCTGCCTGTTCGCCGTACCTCACTGTCCTCGCGCGGGAAATTCCGGCATGAGCGCCGAGGCATTCTCCGGTTTGGAGTTGCTCGCCACGGGCGTGGTGGCGCTGGACGGCGAACTCCGGGTCAAGTACGTCAACCCTGCGGCTGAGGCATTGTTCGCTACCGGTCGCAGGGGGCTGCTAGGGCAGTCCTTTCCCGCGCTTTTCGCCAATTCCCTCCCGCTCGAGGGCCTGCTTCGCCAGGCCATTCTGGAGCAACGAGGTTTTGCCGACCAGGATCTGATCCTTACCCCGCCTGGACAGGACCCGCTGCATCTCAACTGCATTGTTACGCCCCTCGAATCTCCGGCCGCCGCGCTGCTCGTCGAGTTGCGGCCGATCGATCAGCGACTGCGCATCGAGCGCGAGGAACACCGGCTCAACCAGCATCAGGCAAACCGTGAACTGATTCGCAATCTCGCGCACGAAATAAAGAATCCCCTGGGCGGCCTGCGCGGCTCGGCCCAACTGCTTGAACGGGAACTCGACCGCCCGGCCCTGCGAGAGTACACCCGCGTGATCATCAAGGAAGCCGACCGGCTGCAGGCGCTGATGAACCGCCTGCTGGCGCCACACCGCCCCGCAAGCCAAGTGCCCATGAACATTCACGAAGTGTGCGAGCGGGTGCGCAGCTTGATTCTCGCGGAGTTTCCGGAGGGCATCCGGGTGGAGCGGGACTACGACGCCAGCCTCCCGGAATTCCGCGGCGACCCCGAGCAGCTCATCCAGGCCGTCCTCAACATCGCGCGCAACGCCGCGCAGGCGATTTGCAGGAGCGCTGGACCGACGCCGCCCCGTGGAGGCCGGATTTTGCTTCGGACGCGGGTCGCACGGCGCGCGGCCCTGGCCCGGCACCTCAACAAGCTGGCATTAGAATTGCAAGTGATTGACAACGGTCCGGGTGTGCCGGCAGAAATCCGCGACAGGATCTTCTTCCCCCTGGTTACGGGGGGAGAGGGTGGAACCGGGCTCGGACTGACATTGGCGCAGACTTTCGTCCAGCACCACCAAGGGGTGGTCGAGTGCGAGAGCCAGCCTGGAAGGACCTGTTTCCGTATCGTGCTGCCGATACGCTGAAGGACCACCGTAATGAGACCTGTCTGGGTCATTGACGACGATCGTTCGATCCGCTGGGTATTCGAGAAAGCCCTGGCCCGTGAAGGCATTCCTTTCCAGACCTTCGCCCATGCCAACGACGCCCTGGATGAACTTGCTGCGGCCGGCGCGCCACAGGTTCTGGTGTCGGATATCCGCATGCCCGGTACTACCGGGCTGGAACTGCTGCAGAGCGTCAAGCAGAGATTTCCGAACGTCCCGGTAATCATCATGACCGCCTACTCGGACCTGGAATCGGCGGTCGCCGCGTTTCAGGGGGGGGCTTTCGAATATCTTCCAAAACCATTCGACGTCGATCAGGCAGTCGAGCTGATTCGACGCGCGCTCGATGAGAGTGCGCGTGAGGACAAGACGGAGGAAGCTCTTGCGGTTTCGCCGGAGATTCTCGGGCAGGCCCAATCGATGCAGGAAGTGTTTCGCGCCATCGGCCGGCTCTCCCAGTCCGGCGCCACCGTGCTGATCACAGGGGAATCGGGGACGGGAAAGGAACTCGTTGCGCGCGCGCTGCACCGCCACAGTCCCCGCTCGGACAAGCCCTTCATCGCCATCAATACCGCGGCGATGCCCAAGGACTTGCTGGAATCGGAGTTGTTTGGCCATGAACGCGGCGCGTTTACGGGTGCGCAGTCGATGCGCAGAGGCCGATTTGAGCAGGCCGAGGAAGGCACGCTCTTCCTCGACGAAATCGGCGACATGCCCGCGGAGCTGCAGACGCGCCTGTTGCGCGTGCTCTCTGACGAAACCTACTATCGGGTCGGCGGTCACCAGCCGATTCACGCCAACGTTCGTATCATTGCGGCCACCAATCAGGAACTGGAAGCCCGTGTGCGGGACGGCCTGTTTCGCGAGGATCTCTATCACCGTCTGAACGTCATCCGCCTGCGGCTGCC
>Ga0137463_1000046_pt1 | contig 52669 bp, 48 predicted proteins | sample EasRivERMGT800_2_FD_102333 | JGI IMG/M metagenome (GOLD analysis project Ga0137463, IMG submission 102333) | Soil microbial communities from meander-bound floodplain in the East River, Colorado, USA - East River MetaG ERMGT800_2 | ecosystem: Environmental > Terrestrial > Soil > Floodplain ...
CCGCGCTTCGGCTCGCCGTTTGCGTAATCGGCAGAACGAGCGGCGCAGTGCGCCGGGAATCCGCTGAACTTTGCGGGGGGCAATCATGAGTGCCGGTGGAGTGGGAGCAGTCGGCGGGGCGATGGCAGGCGGGGGCGCCATGGCGGCCGGCGGTGTCGGCTTCTCGGGAGCTGGCGGCGCGGGAGCTGCCGGTGCGGCAGGCTCAACCGGAATGGCAGGCGCCGCCGGTGCTGCCGACGGAACGGGCGCTTCGTCGCTGCATGCGGCGCATTCGGCTGCATCGTCGGCATCCGCGCAGCAGCTCAATCAACTGATGAAGCTCCTCAAGGATTTTTCTTCGGCCGACATCCTGCTGGCCTTGATGATGATGCGCGCCAGCGAGTCGAAAGACAAAGTTCATCACGGGGGTGACGGCGGAGCGCTCATCGGACTGTTGGCCGGCATGGCCTATTCCGGCCAGATCAGTCCTTCGGGGACGCACCACCATCATTCCTCGGTGCCGCACGTCGGAAACGGATCGTCAGCCGGCGGTGTCGGTATGCACATCAACGCGCACGGGTAGTCGTGCCATTGGCCGCCGATCAGTCCCACCACCAGCGATGTTCGTCGCGGGAATCATGGGCGCGCGACTGGTCCTGAACGCCGCGGACTTTGCCGGTGCTGTCATTCTCGAAATCGGCTGGCCGGACGATCTGCAGGGGATCGATCACCACGCCTCCGGCAACCTGAGCGATGAAGGTCCGGTTGCCGACCACCTTGAAGTTGCTCATGCTCGGAGTTTTTTTCGGGACAGAGCGCGCAGCGGTCGCCGCCCGGTCTTCGTCGAGAAACAACGGCATCGACCAGCCGATTTTCGCCGCCAGTCGTTCCTGCCGAATCAGCGCTGCCAGCACCGCCAGGTCGAACAGGCTCTGCAATTCGGCAAACGCGGGGCTGGCCTCGGCGATCGCCGGATACTTCTCCGTGAATTGTCTGGCGAACTTCTGCGTACTGACCCGCGTGAAGGGAGCGTTCAAGCGCCGGCCCGATTCTGACACCAGCTCTTCCTGTGACAGGAGCTGCACGCGCTGACCGCGAAACTGGAAACCCAGGCCGTCTGCCGTGCGCGTGAAACTGTCATACAGGGGAGTGAACCACCAGCGCTGCATGCTGTTGGCCCCGGGCCCAACCATCGCCAGATGACTGTGAAAGCCTTTGACCCGCAGGGTGTCGAGGCCGATCGCGAGTCGCTTCATGCGGATATCGGCTTCAACGAGCAGTTCGGCGAAATGCGATTCGGTCGGGACCCCCGAAACGCTCACGTCCTGGAGGCCCAGCACTTGCCCCAGTTGCTCGAACTGCGCCTGAGCCGCTTCCAGTGTTGGCTCACTGTTTCCGCTGGCCAGGAACGCACCAAGTTTGGCCAGGTTTCCCTGCACCGGGTCGATCGAGCAGCGAATCGGGCCCCGGCTGCGAGCCATCCCCCGCAACGCGACCAGCAGATCATCGAGCCGCAGCGCCGGACGGCCGGTCGAAACGCCGAGCGCCCGCCCCGCGTCATCGACGAGAAAGCCTTCCGCCGGCCCGGCGATCACCAGATCTTTTTCAGCCGGGTAGACGAAGACGTACTCAATTCGCTGGAGGCCCGCCAGAAACTGCATGTCGGCGGGGACGTGCTTCTTTTCGCGTGCGTAATCTTCGCAAGCGGCTTCGAGGGCGACGAGCGAAACCTTGCGCAGCGCGGCGAACTGATTGAGGTCGGCAGGCAACGCGCGGCTCGCCAGTTCCTGCCGACGCTTCTTGTCGAGCCGACCTCCCTGGTCGGGCTGCGACAGCGCCGTCACAATTCCCTGCGCATCGACAAAAATCCCACCGGCGTTCGTTCCAGTCTGGCCCCCCGTGCCACCGGTTCCGCCAGTCCCACCTGTGCCCCCCGTCCCGCCGGTTCCGCCCGTGCCACCCGTTCCGCTGCCGCCACCACCGGCGAGTTGCCCGTACACGACGCCCACATCAAGCGCGGCCGGGATGACGCAGAGCAGTCCGGCGGCAATGATGCAAGGGGTGATGGAACGGAGCGTGAAAGACTTCAGCATGGACGGGCTCAATTATCTTGTTCAACTCCCCTGCTCAACTGGGGGCGGCGCCGGCCGTTCGATCGGGAAGTGGCAGATGCCCCATTGGCCGAAGTTTTCTTCGACTTCAATATCGAGTGACGTCACGAGCTGTAACGCCGCCGGTGACAGCGATTCACACAATCTTCCGCCAATCCACCAGGCGAGCCGTTCGGCGGTCGTGTTCTCGATTGGCAAGAGCAGGCAGTCATCGCGCGGGAAGACCCAGCGGCGGTCTTCGAAGGTCACTTCGACTTCGCGTTCGCTGGTCCAGACGTTCATGGATTTATGTTCGGTCGGAACCAGCATCCGATGATCGAGTTCGCCGACAATCTTCTGAACGGCATCTCTCAAGGCGATGAAATCGACAACGTAGAAGTTTTCATCGAGTGCGCCGGCCGCCTCCACCGCGACCCGCCAGTTATGGCCGTGCAGCCGTTCGCAAACGTTGCCGTTGAACGTGATGAAGTGAGCCGCGCTGAAGACCAGGTGGTCTTTCGTCACGCGGACGCGATATTGTTCAGACATGGGAATCAGGGGGAGAGGAACGTGCTGACGTTCCCGTATTGTACGCTCAGGTCGCGGCATTGGAACAGGCCCGAGTGCTGCAGATTTGTTTAGCCCCGAGCCGCAGGCGAGGCCGCAGCGCAAACCGCCAGCCCCTTCGCGTGAGCCCCTGTCCTTCCGCACTCAGCGCCGAATTTGCAGATCGGGCGGAAAGGCCGGCGGAGGCGAGATCAGCGGGAGGCCGCCGTCGCGAAAGGCGGCGAACAGCGACGCAGCCACCAGGTCGGCAGTCGTTCCCGGATTCCGCCGATGCCCACCCGTTCGCAGCCAGCGATCGAACCGGTCGAGCTCTTCCTGAGCGTTCCGGGTGCCGGGACGGGCGGCCTCGAGGACCGCCGCGGCGCGCAACGACGCTTCCTCGGCGATTTCGAGTCCGCATTTGCGGAGAATCAACGTATCGGGATGCAGCGACATGAGTTCGAGATGCAATCCCACGACCGCCGGCTCCCAATGTTCCCGGAAGTCATCGATGCGAGCGAGATAGGGCAGGCCCGTTTCCAGGACGATCGAAAAGTTCTCGGCATACTGCCGGGCGATCAAATCGCGATCTGCTGCCAGGCGCATGACTTCGAGCAGCGTTGCGGTCGGGGCCTCGCCAACATCCTGCTCGGCGACTTCTCCCATGCCACCCGGTTGGACGAGTCGAATGGCTTCGTAAACGAGTTCGGCGTCGCGGCGCGTGAGTCCGGCCAGCACGTCGGCGATTCCACGGCCCAGGGGGACCTTCGGCAGAACAGCCGCCAGCGGCGCCAGGAGCAGTACGATCCCCAGGTTCGTGTTCCGGCCGACGCGCGCCTGCGTCGCCGACATGGCCTCGAAGATTGCCTGGCCAACACCCAATTGAGCTGTCTGCGCAAGAATCGGAGCCACTGCGTGCGCAGAATCAACAAAGTCCTGATAAGTGAGATCGGGAAATGACCGCTGGGGATGGACGTTGCCCGGCTTACGGGCCGTGGCTTCAAGCACACAGGCGGCGCGAATCTGATCTTCAAGCAGCCTGCGCGGTGCATCGTGAGGAGTGTGTGTCATTCCCGCTGAGTCTACGCGACTGAAGGGACAGGTGCCACGCCCGACCGGAGTGGCTGGGGCAGGTCCCCGGAGTGTATTTTCGATCTGCCGAATCAACCATTGACGACGTTCGAGGATTCTCGGCAAGTTGTTCGATGCCCCAGATCTGGATGTCGCATCTGGGGCATCAAACTACATGTAAGCGGTCTCGCGTCAACGCTTGAACGGCCAGCAGGAATTGGGGTCAAGAGACGGGAATCTGCCCCAGCCACGTGCTGACGCGAGACACCTTCGCCTCGGGAACTCCGATCGGCATGGACTTACGTCGAACGCTGTGGTGACAACACTCGCTCTAACCCGCTCACGCGCCCGAGCCGGGCCGTCGCCCGAAATGCCTTAAATGAACCGTTTCCGACGCGGCAAAGATGAATAATCTCAGTGTGAATAATTCTGACAAATTGCACAGTTGCCCATTCGCAGCAGGGCATCGTCCTAGCGGGTTGTCGCGCCTGCCGTTACGGCGACAGGCGCGCTCGATCAATCAGTGCACCCTGACGCGTACAAAACCGCTTGCCGAGCGCCCAAAAATGATCCAACGGTCCTTCGCAAAACCAGTTACGCGCCGCGCGACTGTTATTCATTCGGCCGAGACCTTTATTCATTCGCTTTGGCTGATGCGTTCGCGCTCCCAAGTGAGAGCCTCTCCCGATCATTTACGGCACGCGAGACTGCCAGACCCCGCGACGTAAGTCGTGGTACCCCAGCGAGCCGGTGGATTGATTCCACCGGGATCAGGTGCAAGCGTCACATCAGGACGAACTGATCAATCGACTCGCACGCCATGTGTCCAATTCGATCCAGCCCACCAACACCGGCAGTGAAGTTGCCCCTCAGCCTGATTCACACCCGATCCCGACGGAATAAATCCGTCGGTTCGCTGATTCCACCAGGCTCAGATGGATGTAAGCCTTTCTTCTCCTCTCCACTTGTCGTTTCATCCCGGCGCGCCGGGGTTCAACCCTCACCTCTCTCGCGCAGCGTCGGGAATTTCCTGATGCGTTCGCGACTTCGATTCATCAGAATGCCGTCCCATTCCGATAAGATTCCATTCTGCAACCGCCAGGTGGTTGGCTTCACGCGGGCCGCCACCCCTGGTCTTTCCGCAAGAGTTGGATTTTCTCATCCATTCTGTTTGCGCAGGGAGACCTTGATGACTATGCGAAAAGTGCTCACGCGTCGCGATTTCCTGGGGCATGCTTCGGCCGGTGCACTCGGTGTGACAGGCGTCGCCTGCGGGATCACCCTCTTGGCCGATCCCCGATCGGCGGCCGCTCAAGTTCCAGACCTCGGCATTGGCGCCGACCTGCAGGGGGCACGCCCGTTTCCCAGCGACAATCCCTGGAATCAGGATATTTCGGCACTGCCGGTCGATGCCAACTCGGCGAACCTGATCGCCAGCATCGGCCTGACCACTGGGCTGCATCCCGATTTCGGCTCATCCGCGACGAACGGCATTCCCTACGACGTCGTGGCGGGGACTCAAAAGCCGGAACCGATCACGTTCAATCTGTACGGGGACGAGAGTGATCCGGGACCGTATCCCATCCCATCGAACGCACCGATCGAAGGGGGGACACGTTCCAAGGGAGATCGCCACGTGATCGTCATCGATCGGGACAACTGGATCCTCTACGAAATGTACAAGGCGACTCCCAAACGCAACGGCGCCTGGACGGCCGGGTGTGGAGCGGTCTTTCATCTCTCATCGAATGCGCTCCGCCCCGCCGGCTGGACCTCGGCCGACGCTGCGGGGCTGCCGATCTTTCCCGGCCTGGTGCGCTTCGACGAAACGGTGATCCACGGTGCGATCAATCACGCCCTGCGGTTCACGGCGGCGACGACCCGCCGGGCGTATGTCTCCCCCGCGCGGCACTTCGCCAGCAGCAACACCAGTACCAACCTGCCGCCGATGGGGATGCGGGTGCGGCTGAAAGCGTCGGTGAACATCAGCAGTTTCGGCCCTTCGGTCCAGGTGATTCTCACCGCGTTGAAGAAGTATGGGATGATACTGGCCGACAACGGCTCGAACTGGTACATCAGCGGCGCTCCCGACTCCCGCTGGAATGATACGACGCTGCACACCCTGAACCAGATTCACGGCAGCGATTTTGAGGTCGTCCAGATGGGGACGATTGTCACGGGGTGAGAGGATGTATTTACAGCCCATGCTCGGTGTGGCTGGGGCAGGTCCCGGTAATGCGTTCCCGGTCTGGCGAACGAAACATCCGGCGACCGCCAGCATGCTCCGCATCTGAATGGATGCCCCAGACGTGAATGGCACAACCCATGCAACTGGGGCATCCAATTGCGCGCCGGCAACGGTCTGTGCACGCTTCCGTCTCTCATCGACGATCATGGTCCAGAGACGTGGACTTGCCCCAGCGAGCCGGTGGATTTATTCCACCGGGATCGGCTTCAAGGATCAACTTCAGGACGAATTCATCAATCGACCCGCGCGCGATGTGTCGCTATCACGCGTACGCACCGACACCAGCCCGAACAATACGCTCCCGACTCCACCGGTCCGGTTCTCCCTCCGCGTGACTCACACCCGATCCCGACGGAATAAATCCGTCGGCTCGCTGCGCCTCTCCTTTCCACTCTCAACCCTCCGCTTTCTCGCGCAGCGTGAGCCGAGTTGCAGGATCTTGTAGACCGATGGGGACGGTTCGTGAGTCCTGACAACGCGACATGGGCTGCACGAGCGGCCGCTCTCGACGGGCTCGCAGTTAGTCGCGGCGGGAAGTGGTCAATTTCCCGCTGCTCTTAACCAGACGAAGGCGAAAACCTCATGCAGAGCCTGCACTGCGAGGCAGACCCACAGTCCGCAGAAAACAATCAGGATTGACACCGATCGGAAGGTCCAATCTGAATTTGGCGACGTCGTCGCAACACCAGCTCGCGGCGGCAACTCTTCACCGCAAAAATCGCATTTCTCGGGTGCCGATATCGCCGCACCACACATCGGGCATGCTCTGTCGCTCATGCCGTGATTGTACGCGCGGTTGCGGCGGCATCGAAAGGTCGGCCGATACCCGGGATGGACCGACCTTAGGCGGCTTGACCGGGACCCTGGAGAAGCGTACAAGAGGATCAGCATTTCATCTGAGCGTTTCAGCATTTGCTCGTGGCCAGTTACACATCACACCGGGTTCGGGGGCGAAGCCATGTCTGATGCGTTGCCGCGTCGTGTCGATGTTTACGACCGCAGCCGGTTACGGACCGTCCATCTGGTTCCGCTGACGGCGTTTGACGCCGCCGGTCATCTGGCGCTGGGAGTGCAGGCGCGCCATACCGAGCGGATGTACGCCGCCGGGATCCGGGTCTTTCTTCCGGCCGCGGGAACGAGCGAATTCCACAGCCTGTCGGCCGACGAAATCGTCTCTCTGGTCAAGACGACACGCGAAGCGTCGGGACCCGACGCCCAGATCTTCGCTCCGGTTGGCTTGCAGATCCAGCACGCGATCGAGGTGGGCCAGCGATCACTCGAAGCGGGGGCCACCGGTGTCATGTTCATGCCCTTTGCGCATCCCTACCTGTGCAATGCCGGAGCGCGCGACTATTACCGCCAGATCATCGATCGCCTGCGTTGCCCGACGCTGATTTACAAGAAGAGCCCGATTCCCAGCGATGAGCTGCTGCTCGAACTGGCAGGCGATCCGCACGTCGTGGGAATCAAATACGCAGAAAACAACCTGCACGACTTTCGCAGGGTGGTCCTCGAAGACCGGGGTCGCATCGAATGGTTGTGCGGCTCGGCGGAGCGATTCGCACCCTATTACATGCTGGCCGGAGCCACTGGTTATACGACCGGCGCCGGCAATGTCTGCCCGCATCTGACGCTGGCAATGCACGCGGCACTGGCAGGCGGGGAAGCCACCGAAGGGATGCGCTGGCAGCGGCTGATCCTGCCGATCGAGGATTATCGCGCCCGCGAGGGAGACAGTTTCAACATCAGCATGCTGAAGTATGCAGTCCGCCGGCTGGGGAGCGACTTCGGCGCTCCGCGGGCTCCGCAGCGACAGTTGACGGCCCACGAAAGGGCCGCGATCGACGACCTCCTGGCCCCGATTCTGGCCGCCGAGCGCGAATTGCAGCAGGAAGCGGTCGCCGTCGGGCTGGCTCCGCAGGCCTGGGCCCCCTGATCGGGCCTGCCTGCGGCTGTATCCATTTTCCGGGGGCAGTCTTCCTATTGGAACTCGAGGCTTGGCCGAGTGGCTTGGTAGCCCGAAGCGTGAGCGAGGGGCAAGTCAGGGTGGGCCAAAACAAGTGTCTTTCGAGTATCGCGTCCCTCGCTCACGCGTCGGGCTACCAACGAAACGCGACCACCCCCGCTTAACGGATGCACACTAAAGGCTGGCCGGGGCACCTCAAACTCTTGCAGGCCGGTGCAGTAACAGCTATCCTTTTCCGTTCCAATTTGAGAACTTGCGTCAACGACGAGAGGTAAGGAAAGATCATGGCAGTCACGGGTAAACTGGCGGTCAAGAAGCGCAGCGAACAGGGGTCACGGGATTGCCGTCGGCTCCGGGATCAGGGGCTGATCCCCGGGAATATGTATGGCCACAAACAGGCCGCGGTCCCGCTGACGGTGGCCAGCTCGGATCTGATGCCGCTGATTCGCGGGGGAGCCCGCGTGCTCGACGTTGACCTCGACGGCAAGACCGAGAAGGTCCTGTTTCGGGAGATCCAGTGGGACTACCTCGGCAAGCTGGTGGTGCACGTCGATTTGCTCCGCGTCGACCCGAATGAAAAGCTGACGATCGAAGTGAAAGTCGAACTCAAGGGAACCGCTCCGGGAGTGGTGGGCGGCGGCGTGCTCGATCACACGCTGCGTACCCTGCACGTGGAATGCCTGGCGATTCAGATCCCCGACAGCATCGTCGTCAAGATTTCATCACTCGAAATCGGGCAGGCGCTGCACGTTCGCGATCTCGAGGTGCCACCCAACACGCGGTTCACAAACAATCCCGATGCGGTTGTGGTCCGCGTGGCCCAGCCGGGCGCCGAGATTGAACCTGCTGCCGGCGGGGTTGGCGAAGAAGGCCCGGCGCAGCCGGAAGTCATCGGACGCAAGCCGACCGAAGAGGGGGAAGAGGGAGAGGGCGAGAAGGAAAAGGAAAAAGAGAAGAAGAAGTAGGCAGTTGGCGAGTCTGGCGTCCACGAGGCAGCCGGTGGTTTTCCTCGGCGGCCCGTCGTGCCTGGCCGGCCGATCATGGCAACAATCGAACATCCCGGCGGCCGCCTGGCAGCCGGGTTGTTTTTTCCCGGGAACCTGAAGCCCAGGCGTCATTTCCATGAAGGTTCTGGTGGGGTTGGGAAATCCCGGAAAAAAGTACGCGGGAACCCGGCATAACGTCGGTTTCGAGATCGTTGCCGAGCTGGCGTATCGGCACAAGGCCGACCGGCCGAAATCAAAATTCGAGGCGGAAATTTCAGAGGTGCTGATCGGGACTGAGCGACTGCTGCTGGCGGCCCCCCAGACCTACATGAATGTCAGCGGCCGCTCGGTGCGGCAGCTTCTGGATTTTTATCAACTGACGGTCACAGACGTGCTGGTGGCCTGCGACGACATCTACCTGCCCCTGGGACAGTTGCGAATAAAGAGGTCGGGATCGTCGGGAGGGCAGAAAGGACTGGAAAACGTGATCCAGCACCTGGGGACGCCAGCGGTTTCCCGCTTGAGAATCGGGGTCGGGCGGCCCGACCCCAACCGGGACTCGGCCGACTACGTTCTGGAGCGGTTTCACAAGTCGGAAGTGGCAGCGATCGACACAGCCGTTCGAACGGCGGCGGACGCCGTGGAAACCTGGGTGATTGAGGGGATCGATCGGGCCATGAATCGGTTCAACGTCGGTTGCAAAAACGACGACGACCCGTCATAAATTGTGCTGGACAATTGTTAATACTTGAGTTCGTGCGACCATCAATCGCCAAGGAGATTTCGTCTTGTCGCAAGTGACTTACGAGGGGATGTTCCTGCTGGACACCAATAAGTACGCCGCCAACCCCCAGGGTGTGTCCGGTGAGGTGCTGGCAATTCTGGAGCGGGTCGGCGCCAAGGTGCTGGCAACTCGTCCGTGGCAGGACGGCAAACTGGCCTATGCAGTCGACGGACACCGCAAGGGGCTGCATTTCCTGGTCTACTTTTCGATGGATAGCCTCAAGCTGCACGAGGTGGACCGCCTGGTGAAGTTCAACGAGACCATCCTGCGGCACATGACGATCAAGCTCCCAGTCGCGCTGATCGAACCGATGCTGGCGATGGCCACGGGCAAGGGGGAAGTCGTGACGACGTTTCGCGATACCGACGCGGTATCGATCGACATTCCGGCGGCCGTCGAGCCGGTGTAAGGGCCGCCCCATTCTCATCCACACGCAGCAGCATACATCATGGCCAGCTTCAATAAGGTGATTCTGCTCGGAAACCTGACCCGCGATCCTCAGGTGCGCTACACGCCGTCGGGAACGGCTGTTGCCGAACTCGGCCTGGCGGTGAATCGGTACTGGTTCGACAAGGCGTCGAACACCCGTCGGGAGGAAACGACGTTTGTCGATGTGACGCTGTGGGGTCGCGACGCCGAAGTCGCAGGTGAGTACCTCGCCAAGGGGCGACCGGTGCTGATCGAGGGGCGGCTGCAGCTCGATACGTGGGACGATAAGCAATCGGGACAGAAACGGAGCAAACTGCGCGTCGTCGCCGAACGGATGCAGATGCTGGGTGCCCGGGGCGAAGGGGGCGGTGGGGGGGGCGGCGGTGGGCGACCATCAGGTGCGGGTGCGGCGGCAACGGCGGCCGATTCGTCCGACGGACCGCCGATCGGCGGCTTCGATAACGACGCGCCGGCTCCCCCTCCTGAAGATGATGTTCCGTTCTAAAATGGCTTGAATAATCGGCGCTTCGCAGACGCCCAGCGTGCCCGGCAGCCAGCCGTGGTCCCTGAGACTGGCGCTCCTGCCTGGCGCCCGGAGTTTTGTTGGTTGGTTCTGAAAGGAAGTTGAAGTCATGCCGGAAGTGCAACACAAGCGCCGCTCGGTTGAGCTGCTGCTGACCGAAGATGTCGCCGCCCTGGGCAAACAGGGAGAAATCGTACAGGTGCGGGCAGGCTACGCCCGGAACTACCTGTTGCCGCAGGGGCTGGGCACTGTCGCCACCGAACACAACAAGCGGATGGTCGACAAGCATCGCACGAACCTGGCCGAACTGGCCAAGCAGCGGCTCCAGGAGCTCAAGAAGCTCGCCGATGCGATCGGCAAGTACAGCGTGACGATCGAGGCCCAGGCCAACGAAGAAGGGCATCTGTACGGTTCGATCGGCGCCGCCGACATCAGCAAGTCGCTGAAATCAGCCAGCTTCGACGTGGCCCCCGAGTGCGTTCGCCTGGAGGGCCCGCTCAAGGAACTGGCGATGTACACGGTGAAAGTGCAGTTGCATCCGGAAGTCGAAACCGAGGTCAAGGTCTGGGTTGTTCCGGCGGCTGCCGGCAAGTAATCTGACCGGTGTGCCGGGTTGCTCGAATGTTCCGGCCGGCTGACGCCAGCAATACGTTGCAGAGGGAGTCGAAACGAACTCATCTCCCTCCCCCCGTTGTGGGGGAGGGCCGGGGTGGGGGGTGAACGTCGCTTGAAGCTTGCACCCCCATCCTCACCTTCCCCCATCAAGGGGGAAGGAATTCCGTGTCGGCGATCAGAGAGCGACGTTTCAGGAATTGTGCAGATATCAATGCGCGGCCGACTGACAGTCGATTCCCGCATGCGGCGCCGCTGACGGGGCACATCACGGAGGGGGGACGACGCATGGCGGGGATCTCGAGCACACAGGCGCACGATCATCGCATCGATCGGCTTCCCCCACAGGATCTCGAGGCCGAGAAAGGACTGCTGGGGAGCATTCTGCTCGACAACCACGTCCTCGACGAAGTCGCCGACGTGCTGGTGGCAGATCACTTCTACCTCGATTCGCACCAGCGGATTTACCGGGCCATCTTCCGCCTGCACGAATCGGGAGTTTCCGGGTTCGACCCGATCACGATCGGCGATGCGCTCAAACAGCAGAATGAGCTCAAAGATGTCGGGGGTTACGACTATCTGGCCGAACTGCTCGACAGCGTGCCCCATGCCGCGCACGCCAAATTCTACGCCGGCATCGTTCGCGACAAGGCAATTCAAAGGCGGCTGATCTTCGCCTGCACCGACATCCTCAAGAGCACCTACGACGACACGCTGCAGACCGAGGACCTGCTCAATCAGGCCGAACAGCAGATTTTCCAGATTCTCGAGCAGCAGGAAGCGGGAGCCAAGATCGAACTCCGGGAGATCCTGCTCGACGCGTTCGTGCGGATCGACGAGCGGCTGGCGCGGCAGGGAGCCATCAGCGGCGTCACCACAGGCTTCCGCGAGCTCGACAACAAGACCAATGGCCTGCAGCCGTCGGAACTGGTGATCCTGGCGGCCCGGCCCAGCATGGGGAAAACGGCCTTTGTGCTGAACCTCGCGGAGGCAGTCGCCGACCGCTCACAGGCGGGCGTCGTCGTCTTCAGTCTGGAACAGTCAAAGCACGAACTGGCGGAGCGGTTTTTGTGCATCCGCGGCAAGCTCGACATGCACAAGCTCCGCAAGGGGGAACTCGACGAGGACGAGCGCGATAAGCTCCTGCGCGTCTCATCCGAGCTGAGCGAGATGCCGGTGTTCATCGACGATCAACCGGGCCGCAGCATGGCCCAGATCGGCGCCATCTGCCGGCGGCTGAAGCGCAAAGACGACATTCGCCTCATCATCATCGATTACCTGCAGTTAATCGAGCCCGAAGACAAGCGGGCCCCGCGCGAACAGCAGATCGCCCAGATCACACGGCGACTCAAATTCCTGGCGAAGGAACTGTCGGTCCCGGTGGTGGCGCTGGCGCAGCTCAACCGGGGCGTGGAACTGCGCGACGACAAGCGCCCGCGCCTGGCAGACCTGCGCGAAAGCGGCGCGATCGAGCAGGACGCCGACATCGTCATGTTTCTGCACCGGCCCGAAATGTACGATCCCGAGGATCACCCCGGCGAAGCCGAAATCATCATCGCCAAGCACCGCAACGGTCCGACAGGCATCGTCAAGCTGTCGTTCAAGAAGCAGTTCATGCAGTTCGAAGACTTTGTCGGCCCCGACATGGACATGCCGAGCTTTTCGGACGGGTTCTGACGGGCTCTGGCGGGTTCTGACCCGGGGAATCGCGGCCGCACTGCGGCCCGGTGCCAAGAGCGGTTCCAGTCTGGCTGTAGCGGAACTCGTGAGAGTTCCAAACGGAAGTCTCACGAGTTCCGCTACATTCGGGGGATTTTGAACGATGAGGACCGAGGATGCCGTTCCGACTCTGCGGCCGACGCGGAGCTGTAGCCGAAGTCTCACGACTTCGGCTACATTTTTCCACGACACCCGAACTGGACGCGCTCTAAATCTGCCGGGGCGCCCCTTCTTTCTCGGCTTCCACCGGGGGGGGCGGCCGCCGTTCCACCCGCTTGGCGGCCCGCAGGTCGCGCAGCAATTGCAGAACTTCACGATGCACTGACCGCGTCTGGCGAATGACCAGGCAGCTTGAGGCCTCGACGGAATAGACCGAGCCAGGCCCGGAAAGGTCTTCCCACGAATCGGGCTCAACAGTCCCCGTCATCGCATTCATCAGATTCGCAAAGCGACTGACTTTGGGCCTGGGCGCCGGAGTGGATCCAGCTCCTGGATTCCCACCTCCCTTGGTGCCAAATGGATCGGCATTCCCAGACCCCTCCTGTTTCGGCCGTCCTCCTCCGAATCCCTGAAACAGCGCGAACCGGACCTGGCCGTCAAAATGATTGTCCCCGACGGTCTTATTACCGGGACGGTCGCGCTCCTCTTTCAATTCGGGGCACAGATCGCCGACCGGGTACGTTCGGGTAAACAGCTTTTCGCCGACAGACGTTGCCGTCGTGATTTTGAGCACGTCATCCTCGATGACATAGTCCAGTTGGAAGGGACGCAACACCAGATTCAGCACAGATTCCAATCGCCGTCCCTTCAGCTTGAGCATGACTTGCGCATCAAGCGCGACTCCTTCATCCTGAAGTTTCGCTTTGTCGATCCAGAAGTCGACCTTCGCCAGCGATTCCAGGGCATCGATACAGTACCCCAGTGGAAAATCGAAGTCGATGTCGACAGTTTTCTCCAGAGCGTCGAGGAGCTTGCGCTCGGCCGCCGTCGGACGGGGGAAATATTCGTCGACCGGATCGGGACTCGCCTTGTCGGGCACCGGCGCATTGGCCGAATCGGCACCGGGTTTGCCATCGACCAGCAAAACGAGCGAGCTGGTCCCTGACGGTTTGGCCAAACCGGCCAGTGGTCCGTCAGATGCCCATCGGAACGTCGGGATCGCCAGGGTGCCGATCGCCAGACAGGCCAGGATCAAGACCGCTCGGCTCGTCAGGTGAGATCCCGATTGTTTCAGCGACGACAGCATGGAGAGTCTCCTTTTCCAGAACGTGTCGAGTTGCTGATTCGCCCCGGTCGCGACGGCGGTCGCCCAGGGACCGAACGAGGGGTTCATGGTGACTCTCCGATCGCTGCCAGTTGGCGGGCCTCGCGCAGATCGCGCAGGAGCTGGAGCACCTTGCGGTGCACATTCCAGGTCTGCCGCACGACCAGGCTCCCGGAGACGAAAACTGGAATCATCGAGCCCGGTCCTGAAAGCTCCTCCCACGAGTCCGGCTGGACCGTCGTCGAAATCGCATTCATCAGGGCGGAATAGGAACGCATGGGTCGCCTTGGCGTCACGTTGGCACCGCCCGCCGCCCCACCACCACTACCACCGCCGCGGCCACCCCCCGGACCTCCATTGGTCGCGCTGCCACCGCCCGCGCCGCCGCCCGGACCGTTACCTCCTGAACCGTTGTCGTCCACGTTGAACATACCGCCACCACCTCCCATCCCACCCATGCCACCGCCACCCATGCCTCCCCTGCCGCCGCCCGGTTTGTCAAATTCACCGCCGACCAGGTCAGGGCAGAGATCCGCAACCAGGTAGGTGCGGGTGATGAGCTTTTCTTCCGCCTTACCCCTCGTCGTGACGAGGAGCACGTCATCCTCGGGGATGGCGTCGAGTCCAATCGGAGAGAGCAACAGATGCAGCACCGATTCCAGTCGGCAGCCCTTCAACGTGAGATTGATCGGCTGGTCGAGCGCCGTCCCTTCTTCGGTGAGCGTCGTCCGGTCGAGATGGATCGTCAGTTCGCTCATCTCCCCGAGGCGGACGATGCAGTCTTCGAGAGTCACTTCGTGAAAGTCAACGTCGACGACTTTCTCGAACGCGGCCAGAATCTGTTTCTCTGACTTTGTCGGCTGTGGGAGGAATTCGATTTCCGGAGCTCTGGGGGGCGCTTTTTTCTGGGCCGCCGGCTTGCCAACGATCTGGGCCGTCAGTGCCGATCCCACGTCATCGGGTGGAAGCGATTCGGCATTGCCCCCGCCCCAACGCCACGTCGGCAAGGCGAGCGCCAGAACGGCTGCCAGCATGAGAAAGAGCCAGGTTCTCCGCGTGACGCGAGAGGCAGTTTGAGTGACCGCGGGCAGCATGGCCAGTCTCCTTTTCCAGAAAGTGTCGAGTTGTTGACCGGTCGCCGTGTTGAGCGCCGTCGACCAGGGACCGAAATGGGCGTTCATGGTGAGTCTCCACGAAGCCCCGCCGATACGGCGGAGGTTTTGAAGACGCTGGGGGCCGACGAGTGGCTGATCACGTTTACCAGCGTCGCGGCGTATTCGGCCGGCCCCTGTTCAGAGAGCGACATGGCAATGCTGTCGCAGGCCAGTTCGCGCTCCAGCCGCAGCCGGTACGAAATCCAGTGGGCTGCCGGGTGAAAGAAATAGACCACCCGCAGCCCCTCGCCGATCCAGCCCCAGACCAGATCGAGCCGCCGGATGTGCGCGAGCTCGTGCAGGAGCACCTGCGTCAATTCCGAGGCAGAGAGTGCCGTCAGGAGGTTGCCGGGCAGGACCAGCGTCGGCCGGCGGATGCCACACACGAACGGCGAGCAATCCTGATCGGTCAGGACCGTCCGCGGGGGCTGCCGCAATCCCAGCCGCCGGGCCGTTTCGCGAACCAGTCCCGCGAGCTCGTCATCGGCCGGGCGGGTTTGCAGCAGTAGCCGGTTCAGGCTGCGGTGCTGCCAGAAGATCCGGGCACACTGCCCGAAGACGATCGCCGTCCAGCCGAGCAGCATCCAGCTCTGCCACGTCACCTGGTTCCACAGCGAAGGGAGCGCCGCTGCCTGGGGCGCAACCGCCGGGGCTTCCGCTGTCTTGTCGCCGGTTGGCTGGGAAGCAACGTCCGGGACCTTCGGAAGATCAGCCGTTTCAACGGGAGCAAGGTCGTGAACGAGGCGGGCGCCCTGCATCGGCACTGCAAAGGGAACGTTGGGGAATGGGGCGGCGAACGTCCAGAACGGCATGACGAGCAATTTGACCGCCAGGATCGACCACACCCAGTAGCGGAGAGCCGGCGACGAACGCCGCAGCGCCAGGGCTGCCAGCACGGCCACCACGACCGCCAGCAGCGTTGACTGCCAGAGGACGGCCCAGATGCGATCGCACCAGACGGCCGCGATGACGTTCCAGCGGGCGACAAGTTCAGTCATCACGCACCTCGGTTCAGTTCAGGAGGCTTACCAGGTCGTTGAAAAAGGGGACAGTCCCTGCAGGCAGTATCGATTTGTTGTCCGAAAATCGCTCTCTCGAAAGGGACAGTCCCCTTTTTCAACGACCTCCTATGCAATCGAACGATCGGCTCACAATTCACTGCCAGGCAGATTTTACTAAAAGCAACTTCCCGTCGACTTCCCCTCTCAACAACGTCGGTCCTCTATTCCTGGCACCTGCCTGCGGCCCGTATCAGTACTACTTCTTATCCTTCGTCCGATCCAGTTTACGCGCGATCGAACGCAGTGCGTCCAGGTCGTTGCTCGACAGTTTCGACGAGCCGGCCAGATAGGCGACCAGCGGATCTGCCGAACCGCCGAGAATCGTTTCCACAAACCGGTTGACGAGCGCCGGCATCACCCGCTTGCGGTCAACGACGGCGCGAAATTTGACCGGCGTTTCTCCCGGTACGCGCGCCAGAAAACCCTTGGCCTCCAGGCGCTGGATCGTTTTCAGGACGGTCGTGCGGGCGACGTCGCGCTCGGATTGAATGATGTCGCTCACCTGCCGTTCCGTACAGGGTTGATGTTCCCAGACGAGCCGCAAAGCGCGGATTTCGAGTTCGCCGAGCGAAGGCAATTCCCTGGACATGACGCTGCACTCCGTTGAGTTTACGACTGCTGCCGTACCGGTGTCGATTCTACGACGCGTGTCGTACAGCGTCAAGCGTTTTTTTATCGGGAACCCGCGGAAGGGTGCGGTGGCGTGCATCCGGTAAGTGGGGGTGGCCCAGCCGTCCCGTCCGGGCGGCCGGGTCCCGGCGAGCCGGGACAAGATTCGACACCGTTCGCTTTGCAAATGTCCGGCATTCCAACAAGAGTTGTCCTGGCAGGAGTTCTGAACGGTGTTCGTACGTACCGACTGTTGAGTCAACCACACCCTATGACCGCGTGAGGCGATGACGTTCCAGTGATTGCAATGGAACCCGGATGGCGCCGAATCTTGTCGCTGCGCGACCCGGCCGGGACCACCGCTCTTCGCGGCGGTGCCCCTGCACGCGGCCGGGCCACCCTCCGCGTTTACTCGGACCCCCACTTAATGGATGCGCCCGCCACGACCACGTGTGTTCCTTGCGAACCCCTCGATGATGGGCCATTATGGACGACTTCCCGCGGCCGGATCCCGGAGCAGTCATGAGCGACGCGACCAGTTACGACCCTTACGCGATGCCGGTCGATTCCATTCAGGAGCCCCCGGCGACGCTGTGGCAGGCGTTCCGCAAGATCGGCCCGGGAATCATCCTGGCCGGGTCGATCGTCGGCTCGGGAGAGCTGATCGCCACTACGACGCTCGGGGCCGACTGGGGCTACATGTTTCTGTGGCTGATCCTGTTCAGTTGCGTGATCAAGGTCTTCCTGCAGATTGAGCTCGGGCGTGTCGCGATTTCCGAGGGCAAGCCGACGCTCGGCATTCTCAATGAACTCCCCGGCTGGCACCCGCGAGCCCACTGGCAGGTGTGGTGGTGGTTTTTCATGGTCCTCGCGACGGTGGCGCAGATGGGGGCCATGGTGGGGGCCGTCGGGCAGGCTTTGAATCTGGCGATGCCTGGATTCGGTGCCTGGGCATTGCAGATGAGCGGCGGTGAAGCGACTGCCCTGGGGAAGATCCTTGTCGCCCATCCCGAACATCCCTGGGCCGTCGTGACCGGTTTTGCCGCCGTGGCCCTGCTCCTCAGCGGCGGTTACCTGATGATCGAGCGCTTGACCACCTTTCTGGTCGTCTCGATCACGTTTGTCACTGTGGCGTGCGTCGTGGCGCTGCAGTCCACAGAGCTGTTTTCGATTTCGCTGGCTGACCTGGCCAGCGGTTTCGATTTCCATTTTCCCAGCGACGCCAAAGGCCGGGCCGATGCCATTACCAAGGCGTTTGCCGTGTTCGGCATGACCGGCGTGGGAGCCGCCGAACTTTATTCTTACCCCTATTGGTGCCTGGAAAAAGGTTATGCCCGGTTCGTCGGGCCGCGCAGCGACGACCCGGAATGGGCCCGTCGCGCCAACGGCTGGATGCGGGTCATGCACCTCGACGCGTGGGTGAGCATGATCGTATTCACGCTGGCAACCGTTTCGTTTTATCTGCTCGGTGCGACGGTCCTGAATCGCCTGAAGCTGCACCCGCAAGGGTCAAACATGATCGCCGAACTGGCCAACATGTACGTGCAGGTGTTTGGCCAATGGACGTGGTTCCTGTTCCTGATCGGGGCCTGGGCGGTGCTGTTCAAAACCCTGTATGTCGCCTCCGCCGGCCACAGCCGCCTGACTTCCGATTTCTTCAACATGGCCGATTTCGTGCACTACGACAACGCCCATTCGCGCCTGCGGATGATCCGCATTTTCTGCGTCGTCTATCCCCTGCTGGCCACGTTCTTTTACCTGCTCGTGGGTGAGCCCCGCGAGATGGTCAATTTCGGCGGCTTCGCCCAGGGGATCACACTGCCAATCATCGCCGGAGCAACCGTCTACCTGCGCTATCGCCGAACCGACCGCCGGATCGCGCCGTCGCTCCTGACCGACGTCTTTCTCTGGCTGGCGACCGTGCTGGTCACGTTGTTCGCGGGCTGGGCGCTGTGGGACAATGCCGCCAAGTGGATTGCCGCGTTGCAGAAATCTTAACTTCTATCGAGGGGCCGCTCGGGGTTCATTCAGCTCGCGAACTGAAAATCGCCGATTCGCAGACCGAGGGTGCCTTATGTTCCGCCGGGATCGTGGCCCGAGATTCTCTGCCTGGGGAGCAATTGCGGCGCTGATCGCCGCGCTGGCCCTCCCGAACGCCGTGTCTGCCCAATGGGCCCTCCTGCACGGCAAGAACGGTCACGCGCAGCGCGCCATTCCCGCCGACGCGCTGAAGAATCTGAACGAGGCGGCGAGAAAGGGGCTGGAGATCAAGTCGATCGCGTTTGCCCCGAACGGGGGTTCGGCGATAATTGTCGGGAAGGACGGCTGTCTGGCGACGAAAGTTTCGGAGGAATTCCTGAAGGCGGTGGCCGAGCAGCGCCAAAAGGGGGCCGAATTCAAGGCGGTGGCCTTCCCGCCGACCGGGGGCTGGATCCTGCTCACAGCCGACACCTTCCATGCGCTCGACATCGGCGGGGAGGCGTTCAACAGCCTCACTGACCTCGTCAAGAAAGGAAACAAAATCAAATCCATCGCGTTTGCACCGAACGGCGGCTGGGTCGCCCTGTATGGCAAGAATGGTTATTTCGCCAAGGACATCCCGCAGACGGCATTCGACAAGATCGATGAACTCGGCAAGAAGAATGGGGAACTGAAATCGGTCACGTTTCATCCGGGAGGGGGCTGGGCGATTTTTTACAACAAGAGCAGCGTTGTCACCGAGGGGCTTCCCGACGCTGCCGACAAACTGCTGAACGATCTCAGCAAAAAGGGGACACAGCTCAAATCGATCAGCTTTCTGCCGACTTCCCTGATTTCGCTGGCTGAAGACGACAAGGAGTCGCGCGACGAAGTGTTGTGGCGGATGAACCGGGCCGAGGTACCGGGGCTCGGGCTGGCGCTCGTCAATCGGAGCAAGGTGGAATGGGTCCGCGGTTACGGCGTGCTGCGGGCGAACGACGATACGACAGTCACCGAACATACTCGCTTTCAGGCTGGTTCGATCAGCACTCCAATCACGGCGCTGGCGGCCTTGCGCCTCGTGCAGCAGGGGAAACTCGATCTCGATCGGCCGCTCAATGAAAAGCTCGCATCGTGGAAGGTTCCCGGCAGCGACTTCACCAAAACCAAATCACCGACGCTGCGCCAGGCGCTCAGTCACAGCGCCGGTTTCAATCTGCCGGCTGTCATCGCACAGGCCAAAGCGACTCCCACGCTCGTCGAAGTCCTGGAGGGGAGGGGGAACACTCCGGCGATCGTCGTCGAGAGTGAACCGGGGACGAAGTTCGCGTACTCGGCGGGTGGATACTGCGTCGTGCAGCAGTTGCTGATGGATGTTGCCGGCAAGCCCTTCCCCGACCTGATGCAAGACCTGGTGCTGGGGCCGGTCGGGATGAGCGAAAGCACATTTGAGCAACCGATTCCCGCAGCGTGGGAAGCCTCAGCCGCCGTCGGACACCTGGCGGGGCAAGCCCCCTTGCCGGACCGCTGGGAGGTTAACGCTCCGATGCTGGCGGCAGGAGGGCTGTGGAGTTCACCGGGCGATCTGGCGAAGGTGCTCGTCGCGCTCTCACAGGCCTGGCAGGGAAAGCGCGACGGAATCCTGCCGCCGCCCATCGCAAAAGGGATGCTCGCGCATCAGGTCGGTGACGCAGGTCTGGGCTTCACGCTGAGCAGCAAGGGCCGCCCGCTCGCATTTTCGCTCCGCGGGAAAAACACCGGTTACGTCTGCCATGTCGTCGGTTATCCGGCGACCGGGCAGGGGGCCGTTCTGATGACAAACTCAGACACCGGCGACCGCCTGATCGACGAACTGGTCGAAAGCCTGCGTCTGGAATTCGGCTGGCCCGATTGACGAAAATAAATTTTTGGAAATCCGGCGACTGGACAGAATCGATCTGACCCGAGACGATAGGGCCGAAATCAAAGCCGGCTTTGTCGATCTCGATCGGCCGGTCGTGTGAATGCCGTCGTGTGAATGCCACTGTCATCATGATTCCGGTGAGTCGTGTCTATCAGTTATGCAGCGGCGCCTTTCGTCGGCTGGATTGCAGCCGACGTGCTGAAATCGGTCATCAATTCGATCATCACCCGTCGCTGGCGGTTCGAAATCCTCAGTTACGGAGGGCTGCCCAGCAGCCACGCGTCGGTCGTCTCGACGACCGCCACGCTGATCGGAGCGCGGGAGGGGCTCGACAACCCGGCATTTGCTCTGGCGCTCACCATGGCGATTCTGTTCATGGTCGATGCAATCAACCTGCGGCAATGGGTGGGGCAGCACGCCAAAGCTCTGAACGAAATGCGTGCCAGCCAGACCGGACTGGCTCCGTTGCGCGAGCGGATCGGGCACAAACCGCGCGAGATCCTCGCGGGAATCCTCCTGGGAATCGCCTGCGGTCTGACCCTTAACTGGCTGGGATGACGACCCGCCGCGGTGGTTGTCGATTATGCGTCACGGCGTGTATACTCGTAATTTGCAGGGCCATGCAGATCCCGTTCGGGAGATTCCGTCGCGGAGCCGGGCCCCCTCCGCGTATTCGATCGATACCTGGCGGCAAGAGCGAGATTGCGGATGCCCGTTTCCGTCGACAGCTTTCTAAAATTCCTCGGCAACAGCGGCATTCTGTCGTCAGACGACCTGCTCCGCATCGATGCCCAGATTCCGAAGGAAAAGCGCGCGGCCGACGCCCAGCAACTGGCGCGCGAACTCGTGCGAGTCAAGAAGCTGACCGAGTTCCAGGCGAACGCCCTGTACCACGGCAAGCCGACCGGGTTGACGCTCGGGAATTACGTTCTGCTCGATCGGATCGGCGCGGGTGGAATGGGACAGGTCTTCAAAGCCGAGCACCGCCGGATGAAGCGCCTCGTCGCAGTGAAAGTGCTCCCCAAAAAGGCCCTCGCCAGTCCCGACGTTTTCCGGCGTTTCCAGCGCGAGCTCGAAGCGGCCGCCAAGCTGACGCATCCCAACATTGTCGCCGCGTACGATGCTGATGAACACGAAGGAACTCATTTTCTGGTGATGGAGTACGTGGATGGGATCGACCTGGCGCGCGAGGTGAAGGAACACGGGCCGATGGCGCCGGAAAGATCGCTCGATTGCATTCTCCAGGCGGCGCGCGGATTGGAGCACGCCCACGCCCAGGGAATCGTCCACCGCGACATCAAGCCGGCCAATCTGCTGCTCGACAAGCAGAATGGGGTCAAGATTCTGGACATGGGGCTGGCCCGGATTCAGGTGGAGGGGCAGGCCCCGCGCCCCAACTCTGACCAGGCCTCGCTCACCCAGGTCGGGAACATCATGGGGACTGTCGACTTCATGTCGCCCGAGCAGGCCCTCGACTCTCGCCGTGCCGATCATCTGTCTGACATCTACAGCCTGGGGGCCACCTGGCACTTCCTGCTGACGGGGCAGCCGATGTACGACGGCGATACGCTGATGGCCCGGATCCTGGCGCATCGCGAAGCCCCCGTGCCATCTCTCGTGGCCCGTCGCAAAGACGTCCCGCCGCAGATTGATGCGATCTTCCAGAGAATGGTCGTCAAGAAACCGGAATTGCGCTATCAGTCGGTGACCGACCTGATCCGCGATCTGTCGGATTGGCGCAACGCTCATGTCAGCGCGCCGACCACGGGCAATGCGCCCGCCGTCCCGCAAAACGTGATCAACGCCATTTTTGACGACGAATGAAGCGCGATCGGCCGACGCCAGCCGGGTGGCACTGCGCAGTTTGATCGGGCCCGTCATTCCGCCGCGAGCCTCATTGACGTTGAATTGATCGTATGCAGACAGACGAACAGGCAATTCGCGAGAACCAGGCCGCCTGGCTCGACGCCACGGCGAAGGGGGATCTCCCCCGCATTCTGGCGCTCATGTCAGAAGACGTGGTCTTTCTGACCCCTAGCCGGCCCCCGTTCGGTCGGGATGAGTTTGTAGCCGCGTTTGCCGCCGGGCAGGGGAGAATGACATTCAGTAGCCGGGCCGAGTTCGAAGAGATCATCGTCGCCGGCGACGTGGCCTACGCGCGCGGTCGGCTCTCGATCACAGTCACGCCGATAGCAGGAGGCGAGTCCAGCCAACTCGCCGGCTACACGCTCTCGGTCTTCCGCCGGGAGAACGACGGCCGCTGGGTTCTGGCCCGCGATGCGAACCTGCTGGCGCCGGTGACGGGATCGGTGTAGAGGAGGCTTCCAAGCGAGCAAGACGTACTCGCATTTTTCTGGCCTGCGGGTACGAGCAGCGCCCCGATTCCGACGAGCCGTGACTTCCGTCAAATCCACGCGCCCGGCCGAAGGTGAGATCCGCACGCAAAATGGACCACCGTGCGAAATCGTCTCCGCTTTCCCGGCATCCTTCCTCCGAGATAGAATCGGGGCATGGGCGTAGAGAAATCAAATCGAATCCCGCAGGCATTCCGTGAATCAAGCCGGGCCGCGATTTACACGCTACTTCTGATCTCCTCACCGCTCACAGTAATTCTCGCGGTTTTCCTACTCAATTGAGGCAGTCCGGATGGCCCATTCGGTGGCTGGTGCGTGCGTCGGCGCACTCGCCATCTTCTTATTCGTTCACTGGTTGAATCGCCGTGATGATGCATCGCGGCGGAGACATCTCTCTTGGCATGATCCTGGTGGAGTAAAAATTGAGAGCGAGAATCACCAGGTCAAAAGGAGCGCCCCAATGAGTGGTCGAGACTTGTTCGGAGTTGTCGTCAGAACCTTTGGATTTCTGACCGTGCTGTACGGAGGCTATTACGGAGTGTTCGGATTGATGGATGCCATCTTGAGGGAAAGCTGGATGGCCACGGACAGACTGAGAGGCGATAACGAACCAGGGCAATATCTGCTGTGGGGCGCAGTTCTCGTCGCGATCGGCTTCGTGATCATCCGAAACGCTGAGTTCATCGTGCGACTATCCTATCCGCCGCAGCCTCAAGATCACGGTGTCAACCCTCCCGCCACAAGTCCGGACTCGCCGACTGAATCAAACTGATCCATACCGGTTCGGCGCTGCGGGCGGTGTGCGGCTGCCCGATCGCGATCTGGCCCCTGACGGCGCGGAACTCATCCCGAGCCCCGGTCGAGTTCGATTTCGAGTCCGGTCCGACGAGCGCCCGAAACCATCAAGGCCGGTGGCGAACTTGTCAGCCGCTGCGGGTTGGAATAAGATTCCCCCGGATTTACCGGGTAGTGTAACGGTAGCACAACAGGTTTTGGTCCTGTTTGTCTAGGTTCGAATCCTAGCCCGGTAGTTTCATTTTGCGTTTCAGCCCGTTGTGATTCGCAGCGTGGCCTCACGGAGTTCCACCGCGATGCGATTGCCTGCACGCCGCAGCCGAGCCGAGATCAGGATCCCAATGTGATTGATTCCAAACAGGGAGAGTGCTTTCGGAGGGCTGGGCCCAGTCACTGGGTCAACAGAAAATCCCACCATGTCCCCTCTGATCTGCAGTTCGCACGAGATCACAATCTGATCGGCGGGCTTGGTAATGTCGCAGCCCCCCCCACCAATGGCGAACATCAACCGTTCGCCGCCTGATTGAATCAACGGGACTTTCGTCCGGCCATCCCGTCCACCCTGGGCAAAGAGCACCGTCGCCGCGCCCGCGACGCCGGCCTGAGTAGCGATCTGGGAAGTTGCAAATAATAATCCTTCGTCACGGTCCACGAATTGAAAGAGTTCCTGGAGGTCTTCCTTGCTGCAACTGGTGCGCACGCCGTCCAACTTGACACTGCTTCCTTCTTGGGCATCACGGTAGAATTGCCTGCACACCCCCATGGACTTTCGGACGTACGGAAAATTCCCGAGCGGCATGGTCGTGGCTTTCTGAGGCTTGGCATCCTCTCCGTAAACTGCGTCGAGGAATTCTTTCGTGACTCCCGTTTTGTACTCGTCGACCACCATCGGATCATTTCCTGCGGTGATGATTTCGAGAATTCGCTGCCGCATTCCCGGGAAGTTCTGCTCCCCCAGGACCACCTCATGATCACCTGGATTCAAAAACACGCCTTCCACGCGGATGCCGGGTAATTCCCGGCGAACGGCTGCAATGATCTCATCCATCTTGGCTGCACGGGCTTGATCGTTGGCGTATGTCTGGCGCAGGGTTTCGAGACCTCGGAATGCGCTCGAGACTAGATCCCCGGTGACCTGATGACGGCCCCATTCGCCGACTGCGGCCTGAAAAAAACGAATCAGCGGTCGAAGGTACTGGTCGTCTTCGAGAATCGATTCGCCCTTCTTGGAACGGACAAACGACTGCTTGAATTTACCTTGAATTTTGAAGAGGGCGCGCAAGCCGCGGTCGCCGTGAACGTACGTCTCGCCGTCCGTGTTCTCGCCCTCCTTGAGAACGCTCAAATGATCGCCGCGACGCAGGCGGGAAAGAGTCGTCAGATTCGGTGCAATGTTGGGCTGATCCCAGGGGAGCGACATGGTTTGGCGTTCGTTGATTGAGGGCCTAAGCGAGAATCTCGTGCAGCACTTCGCCGTACACGTCGGTGAGGCGAATGTCGCGGCCGCTGAAGCGGTAGGTGAGCCGCTTGTGGTCGATGCCCAACAGGTGCAGCATCGTCGCGTGCAGGTCGTGGATCTGCACTTTGTTCTCGACGGCGTAATAGCCGTAGTCGTCGGTGGCGCCGTAAATCGTGCCGCCGCGGATTCCGCCGCCTGCCAGCCAGATGGTGAAACCGTAGGGGTTGTGATCGCGGCCGTTCGTCCCCTGCGCCATGGGAGTCCGGCCGAATTCGCCGGCCCAGACCACCAGTGTTTCGTCGAGCAGGCCGCGTGATTTCAGGTCGGTGAGCAAGCCGGCGATCGGCTTGTCGACCGCCAGCGCGTTGTCGGTGTGGCCCCCTTCCAGATTTGAATGCTGGTCCCAGCGGTCGTGCCCCAGGGTCTGGCACAGCAGTTCCACGAACCGGACGCCGCGTTCCACGAGCCGCCGGGCGATCAGGCATTGCCGGCCGAAGATCTCTGTCTTCTTCTCGCCGATGCCGTAGAGATCGGTGGTCGCCTGGGATTCACCGGTGAGATTCACAAGGTCGGGGACGGCGGTCTGCATGCGGAAGGCCAGTTCGTAGTTGCCGATCGCCGATTCGAGCGTATCGAGCTTGCCGATTCGCCCCAGGACTCCCGCATCAAGCTTGCGGAGCAGGGCCAGCTTGTTCTGCTGCAATGCGTCGCTGGACTCGGCCCGGCGGATGTCGGCCACCGGCGCTTCGCCGCCGCCGAACAGCGAACCCTGATACGACGCGGGGAGGAAGCCGCTGTTGAAGCAGTCGAGCCCACCGGGTGGAATCATCCCGCTGTTCAGAACGACAAAGCCGGGGAGGTTGCGGCATTCACTGCCGAGGCCATACGTCAGCCAGGCCCCCATACTGGGGCGCCCCTGAATCCCCAGCCCCGAATGAATGAAGTAGTTGGCGTTGGTGTGCTCTGAAAACTCGGAGGTCATCGCGCGGACGATCGCCAGATCGTCGACGCATTTCGCGACGTTGGGGAACAGATCGCTGACCGGAATCCCGCTCTGGCCGTATTGCCGGAACTTCCAGGGGGATTTGAGGACGTTCCCCACGTTGTCAAATTGCGTGGGGGGAACCTTCATCTTGATCTTTTCGCCATGCTCGCGATCGAGCCGCGGCTTGGGATCAAACGTATCGACCTGCGACGGCCCGCCATCCATGAACAGGAAGATGACGTTTTTGGCTCGCGGCGCGTGATGAGTGGCCCGCGGCGTCAGAGGATCGGTCGGGAGGCCGGTCGCAGTCTTGAGATTCTCGCCGAAGGCCCGATCGGCCAGGAGTGCCGAGAGCGCCACGCCGCCAAAACCGTTGGCGCAGCGCGTCAGCATCTCGCGGCGTGTCACCGACGGCGGCAAGTAGCGGTGGCAGTGCATGGATTCAATCGTACCACGCGGAGTGAAGGGGGCTCAACAGCGGAGGTCTATGACACCTGCGAATCGAAAACACGCACCTTTTTCCAGGTGGGCTTGTTCTCTTCGATGAACTGAATGTGCCGCGGGTCCTGCTGATACTTATCGTGATCGGCGAGCGTCTTGAAGACGACGTGCAGGCCGACGTCAAATTCGCGGTCGTTCACCGGACGCGAGAGGGGTTCGCACAGCACGCCGGCGCTGAAATAAACTTCTCCCGGATGTCCAGTCAGGTAGCGCTTGCAGGCATCCATCAGTTTCTGGCGGGCGGCCGGCGAGTTGTCGAAGAGCGTGAAATAGACGTTGTGGACGATCATCGGCTCAGGTTGCGGCATCGGTGGGGCTCCGGGGATTGCGTCAGGATGGCCAGCGGTTAACACGCGGGAAGTAGAAGATAAGGGATCGGTAGCAGAAGTTCGAGCGACCCCGCTGGAGACGAGACAAATCGGTAGCCAGCCACTATTGTACACCCTGTGATTTCAACCAATCGATGCTGCCCCGAGCGAGAGTCCTGCCCGATCGATCATGGACGCCACGTACCAGGGACACGGAATCAAATTTCGCTACCCGAGTGAATGGGAAGTCAGCGAACAGCAGGAGGGGCCCCAGTTTTCGATCACCGTTTCGAGTCCCGCCACGGCGTTCTGGACGTTAAGCCTGTTCGCCGATTGCCCTGAGCCTGACGACGTGGTCGAGGCGGTCCTCGACGCGTTCCGCGAGGAATACGACGAGATGGATGAATATCCCTCTGATGCGCGAGTCGGGAAGCGCCAGACGGTGGGGCGCGACATCGATTTCGTCTGTCTCGACCGGCTGAACAGCGCCGGCGTGCGTGCTTTTCGCGCCCGCCAGTTCACTGTCATGGTTCTCTATCAGCACACCGAGGTCGAGCGCGAAGAGACTGGCCCGATCCTCGAAATGATGACGCGCAGTCTCACGTTGCGCAACGGAAAACAGGATCTGCCCGGCGACGACGAGTGACACCGGGCGCCGATCTGCCGTCTCAGTTCGCTTTGGGAACCAGGCGTTGCAGTTGCTCGACGCGATAAGTCGGCTTGCCGAATCGGTCGGGAAGCGATTTGTCGACTCTGCCTTTGACGATCACGATGTCGTGGTCGATCAGCGTGTCGAATCGGTCATCATCGACGAGGGTCAGCGTGCCGCCGTACTGGTCGTTGTCGTCGGCATCGCGGCTGTAAGTGATGCGCCATGAGCCGTTCTTCCCGTCGCGGACAACGACCCCGCGGAGCCAGGCGTAACCTTCAGGGTCTTTCTTGTACGGCGACGGTCCGGAGCTGGATGACAGGCGACGCGGTTCGGGAGCTTCGACCGATGCCGAGGCAGTTCGATAGGGGGCCGGTTTGGCAAAGCTCTCGTCATCGAGCGACGATAGCGCATCGCCCAACTCATCCTCGGGTTCGTCCGCGGAAGAATTGCCGTTCTTGCGGCTGCTGGTGCCGCGCTTGATCGAATCGAGTTCGTCGTTGCTGGCCGGGGCGCCGAGATTGGCCGGCGTGTCTCCCGGATCACGATACTTGGGAACGAGTTTCTGGTCCTTCAGCGACTGGCCGCCGGTCGCTGTGGCCGGTTTGTTGACCGGCGTCGGGAATTGCCCGGCACTCTGTGGCGCCGCAGCGGGTTGCCGCGATCCTGTGGCAGGAGCCGTTGCAGCCCCGGCGTAGGATCCGGCCGGGAACGACGAATACGGTCCACTGTAGCCGTAGCCGTTGGGGAAATACGACTGACAGCCGGTGCACAGGCACAGCGCCAGTCCCATCGGGACGAAGGGTCGAATGTTCATGTCTGGGTCCTGCAGGGGCGAAAATCGCGGCAGGGCCGCGATGCGGGGTTTCGCGGGCGGGAATTGTACGAATCGGCCCGATCCTGTCCAGAGCGATTCGAAGCCCGGTCTCAGGGGACCACAAACCCGTAGTAATAGACCAGGAGGCCCGTCACCGAAGTCAGCGTGATATCGGTCGACGACAGCCAGCCCAGGATCTTGTGCAATCGGCTGTGGGGGCAGGGACCCGGCGGGTTGGGCATGCGTCTGAGCGCCAGCGTCAACGTCGTACCCCACAGGAAGACGGTCGAAACGGCGAAAAACAGGTGGACGTAGAGCAGGGTATCGAACGAGGCGCGCTCATCCACCGTGAGCGGCCGGGTGCGTTTGGCCAGGATCCCGCTGATCCCTCCCTGCATTCGCATGTCGGCCTCAAACAGGCCGACCACTGCCAGGAGCACCACCCCCAGCGTGATCTGCAGGGCCTTGTGCAGAGCGTAGTTCCGGCGAATTTTGACCGTGTACAGGCTGAAGAGCAGGGTGGGCACGACGACCACGAGGGCGCAGGCCACGACATCCAGCATCAGCGACGTTTTGTAGCCGAGAAATCCGTCCGTCATGTCTCTATCCGGGAACCGAACTTGAGGAAGAGGCGAACCTTAGCACATGACCGAAGTCGCTGCCAGAGTGAGTATGCGGAAGTGAATGCCGTGCCGCGACAGCGTTTCAATGCGATCGAGCCATTCAACGTATCCGCTTCGTTCTGATGGCGAGTTTGTCACAGACTCTGGAGTTGACGCATTTTGAAAAAAGTTGGAATTTATGCGCCGCGCTCGGGCTGGCGCCAGACTGCTGACCGTACATTCCCCTGCATTCCGCTCTGTGAGACTGGCACCATGAACGAGACACCCGAGACCCATCCCGATCCGTTGCACCATGAACTGCGGCCTTATCAGCTCTTCATGTTCGGCCTGGGGGTCTACGTCCTGTTGTCTCTGGCCGCGCAGACGTTTTTGTCGCTGAGCCCCTCCACTGACGAGATCCTGTCCCGCGTCGACGATCTCTTGTGCCTGGTCTTCTTCGTCGATTTCTGGGTCAACCTGTACTTTGCGCACAACCGGTTGGCGTACCTCAAATGGGGGTGGATCGACCTGCTCTCAAGCATTCCCATGATCGATATGGCCCGCGCCGGACGACTGGCACGGATCATTCGCATCCTGCGCGCCTTTCGTGGAGTCCGCTCGGCCCGGTTTCTGGCCGACTATCTGGTGCACCGCCGGGCCGACGGCGCCTTCTTCGCCGTGGCGCTGCTGTCGATTCTGCTGGTCATGTTTTCGAGCATCGCCATCCTGCAATTCGAAACGGTTCCCGAGTCAAATATCCGTTCTCCGCAGGACGCGCTGTGGTGGGCGTTCGCCACGATCACGACGGTGGGTTACGGCGACAAGTACCCCGTCACGACCGAAGGCCGGATGATCGCGGCCGTCCTGATGACCGCCGGCGTCGGCATGTTCGGTTCGTTTACCGGCCTGGTCGCCTCGTGGCTCCTGACGCCGAAAAACAAGGACAAGCAGCAGGACACCGAGCTGGCCCGGTTGCGCATGCAGATCGAAGAGATCCAGCGGCACCTGATCGAAGGCCCGCGGGGACCGGCTGCGACCAGTTCCCCCGAACTGAGCCAATTGATCGCCGACTGGCCGGCGCTTTCAGACCAGGCGCGAGCGCAGATTCTCGGCACCGCCGAGCGGCACCGGCGGAAGGCCGCGTGAGGCAGCGCCGGCGGGCAGTGGCTCAGTTTGATTCAGATGGCGCGTCTGGATAGTCGCCCGGATGATTGACGCGGTTCTCTCTGAACAGTTCAAACTGACCCAGGGGTGCATCCGCTAAGCGGGGGTGGTCTTTGCAGAATTACCGGCCGGGGAGTGGCACGCGAGATTCTGCGGAGTGGATAGCCGGCAAACCGTCTCGCGGAGCCAGATGCCGTATTGTAGTCATCTCGGTCCTCCGAGATGGTCTCCGGGCATGGATCGCGCGGCCGGCGTCCGAACGGCGGAAGTCGTCGAGTTCTGGCACCGATCACTCTGCGAGGGCTTCGGCGCTGGCTCGGAAGGCGGTTTGTGGCACACGGGTTTGTCCGGTGAGGATTGCCGGCAGACCATCTCGCGGAGCGAGATGACTACTTTACGAGACGCCCGCCGATGGCGCTTCACTCCTCGCCCGCCGGCCTTTTGACTGACAGTGCCTGGATGCGCTGGCAGAGCCAGGCGACCGAGCCGCGATGCTCCAGGAACTCGGCCAGCTCGCGGGCCGCCGCGGGGTCGGCAATCGTCGAAATGATCGGCGCAAAAAAATGGAGCGTCTGGGCCGATACGTAATTCAGCGGGTGGACCGTCTCCAGAAAGATGAGCGCCGGCGTCGTCAACCCCCGTTCGACAACCAGCCGGCAGAAGCGATCGATCACCGCGCGCTGCTGCGGCGTCGGCTCGAGCGGCCCCTCGCCTTCAATCGCAAACGCATGTTTCAGCCAGTCGAGGCTCATGGGGATCCACACAAAAATGACCTGACGTCAGACCGAAGGATCCTGCGTCCACCCGAACAGGCGGCAGGCGTTGGCGGTCGTCTGGCGGGCTAATTCATCTTGCGGAATCCCCAGCAGGTCCGCAAGGGTGTTGGCCGTCATCCGTACGAAGGCCGGTTCGTTGCGCTTGCCGCGCACCGGCTGCGGCGCCAGGTAGGGCGCATCGGTCTCCACGAGCAGGCGGTCGAGGGGAAGTTCCCGCACGAGATCGCGCAGCGCCTGCGACTTTTTGTACGTCAGCATTCCGGCAAACGAAATGTACAGTCCCAGATCGAGGCAGGCGCGGGCCGTGTCGAGGCTGCCGGTGAACGAATGCATTACGCCGCGCAGCGTCCCGCGCGCAGCCGCGACCTGCAACTGTTCGACTGTCTCGGCCTCGGCCTCACGGCAATGGACGACGAACGGCAGGTTCAGCCGTTGCGAGAGCGCCAAGTGCCGCTGGAAGTAATCGATCTGCACATCGAACGGCGCGTAGTCCCAGTAGCGGTCGAGCCCCGTTTCCCCCAGGGCGACGACTTTGGGAGCCGAAGCCAGGGCCTCGATCACTTCCCAGTCTCCGGCTTTGGCCTGGGCGGCGTAATTCGGCTGAATGCCGACGGCCGCATAGACGGCAGGGAACTGCCCGGCAACTTCCACCGACCGGCGGCTGGTGTCGGCTGTCGTGCCGATCGTCACCAGGCGCCAGATTCCGACCGCGGCTGCCCGGTCGAGCACCTGGGCTCGGTCGGCATCGAAGGCTTCCTCGTCGAGATGCGAATGCGTATCGACCAGCGGCGCGGTGGAGGCAACGACCGGTTCTGACGTCATGCTGGCGGCACTCCGGGAAGGCCGGCCTACGCGTGAACCGCGGACTTCGCACTGGCCATGTCGCGCAGGCGGCTGAGGTTCATTTTTTCTACCGCCAGAACCTCACGGACGAGCCAGGCGGCTTCCGAATCATTGCCGAGAGCGGCCAGGCCCGCTTCGAGCGCCGCAATCACCTGTTGCTGGTCGTCAATCAGCTTCCCCAGCAGGAATTTGAGCGAGACGTAATGCAGTTCGGAATAATCGGCGAAATTGCCGAAGTCGATGGCCAGGCCGCGGGCCGTGAGCAGTTCGACCAGCTGGCCGACCGACTCGCGCTGCCGTGCGGCCATCTCTTCGAGGGCCTGCTGTTCGTGCGCCTGGGCATCCGACGTCCAGGCCGAGCAGCACTCGACCCCGTATTGCAGCAGGCTGCGATACAGGCGGACCAGAAGGCCGTTCAATACGTCGCTGTGATTCTGCTCTGACATAACTGCCCGCGGGACGATGGTTCCGAGTCTAGAACAACCAGGACGCCACATTGCGCGCCAAGTTATCCATCCAGCTCACAAAAATCCCCAGGCCGAGCACCGGGAGCGACACGAACACAACATACCAGCCGGCATCCGAATACAAAGGAACGTCGACCGGCCGCGCCCCCTCTGGAACCGGCGCCAGATACATGAACTTGATCACGCGGAGATAGTAATAGAGGCTGAAAACGGTGTTGATCACGCCCGCGACTAGTACGAACCACATCGCCGGATTCTGCTCTGCCGCGGTGAAGACCGATGCAAACACCATGAACTTACCCCAGAATCCACCGAAGGGCGGCATTCCGACGAGGCTGAACAGGCAGAACAACATGCACACTGCCAGCACGGGAGACTGTCGGCCGAGTCCCGCGTAGTCTGAGATCTGCTCGCTGAAAGTCTGGTTACGGACGAGAGCCACGATGGCGAATGCCCCCAGGTTCATGAAGAAGTAGACCGCCAGGTAATAGAGCAAGCCCTCAATGCACGACTCGGCCGCTGCCCCCCGAGCTTCGGCCGTGAAGGTCCCGGCACTCGGCGCGTTGAGCACCACCATCATCGAAGCGACGGCCATCAGCATGTAGCCGGCGTGCGCAATCGTCGAGTAGGCCAGGAGCCGCTTGATGTTGGTCTGCGTGTACGCCGCCAGGTTGCCGAATGTGGCGGTGACTGCGGCCATGAACCCCAGAGCCACGCCGATATTCATGTAGAATTCGGAAAGCGGAGCGCCACCGGTGCGCACCTCGCCGACGAGCGCCAGGCAGAACCGGATGAGCAGGGCAAACGCCGCCCCCTTGCTGGCGACAGAGAGAAATCCACCGACCTCGGCCGCCGCACCTTCGAACGCGTCGGGGCACCAGAAGTGGAAGGGAAACAGCGACAGCTTGAACGCCACACCCACCAGGACCATCAGAATGCCGACAGCCAGCGTTCGCACGGCCGGATCGCCGGTAAAGCTCGAGTGATGCTTGCCAAATTCGACCAGGGCCTGCGCGACTGACGGGAGGTGCGCGGTCCCGAGGAGCCCCGACAGGAGGCTGATACCGTACAGCATCACGCCGGCCGCCCCGGCGCCGTAGACGACGTATTTGAGGGCCGCCTCGCTGCTCGCTTTTCGCCCCTTCAGGAAGCCAACCATTGCGTAACTGGGAACGCTGGTCATTTCCACCGCCAGGAAAACCATCAACAGGTGATTGGCCGAGGCCATCAGCAGCATCCCCAGCGTCGACCCGAGCAGGAGCACGTAGAAGTCGGGAGCGTCCTCCTGGTCGGGAATTCCACTGACGACAGTCAACCACTCCACGAACAGCAGGAACAGCAGGAGAAAGATCCGAAAGTAGACGGTGAACGGATCGAACAAGAGCAGCCCCGTGAACATGGGGATCGGGTCGGTATTGATTCCCTCGCGCATTGCATAGAACTGCCCTGCCGCGCGGGCCAGCGCCAGTGCCGTCCCGATGATCGCCACCACCGAACCTGGAACCTTGCGGTCGATCCCCAGGAGCCGGATCAGGAGCAGCGCCACAATCGTGGCGATGACGATCAACTCGGGGCTGAACAGCCTCAGCGAAATTGACGTGTCGTCGGACAGGCGGCTGATGATGTCTGAAAAATTCATCGTGCGTTGGATTCAGCAGGGCCGCATCGGGCGGCGAGTCTCTGGAAAAGCAATTCTTTGATCGGGGAACGCGCTTACAAACCAGTCATGTGAGCCACCGACGAAGCCAGTCCCTTCGCATTCGACAGGTTGAATACCAGCAGGTCGATCGACGAGCGCATCTGCGAGAACATCAATTCGGGAAAGACCCCGAGTACGATGCACAAGGCCAGGAGCGTACCGCCGATAAATGCTTCACGATCGGTGATGGGTGTAATCGCTTCCGCATGAGGTCCCCGATATTCGGCCCCCAGGTACACCCGCTGCACAGCCCACAGGATGTAGCCGGCAGTCAGAATCACTCCCGAGGCGGCGATGATCGCGTACACCGGGTTGTAGTTCCAGGCGCTCAGCACGCTCCACGCCTCCCCCCAGAAACCGCACAAACCGGGCAGACCCATGCCGGCGAAGAAGATCCCCACGGCCAGTCCACCGTACAGAGGCATGAGCCCCATCAGGCCTCCGAACTGGTTGAGATCGCGGTGATGCACCCGGTCGTAAATGACCCCCACCATAAAGAACATGCCAGGAGAGGAAATCCCGTGAGCCAGCATCTGGAACATGGCCGCGTTGAGCCCCAGCGTCCAGAACGTGTTATTCCGCTCGGCTGAGCCTTCGGTCAGCTTCCAGACGGCGATCCCCAGCAGCACGTAACCCATATGGCTGACCGAGCTGTAGGCGACCATCCGTTTGAAGTCGGTCTGGGCCAGCGCCGCGAAGGCGCCGTAGATGATGCTGATCACTCCCAGCAAGACCAGCGCATGTGCAGCATAGTAGGCCCCCAGCGGGCAGATCGGGAACGCGATCCGGATGATGCCGTAACCACCCATCTTGAGCAGCACGCCGGCCAGGATCATGCTGATCGGCGTGGGCGCTTCGACGTGCGCATCGGGCAACCACGTGTGGAACGGGAAGACGGGAACTTTGATCGCAAAGCCGATGAACAGCAGGACGAACGCCGTGATCTGCACGAATTCGGTGAACTGGCCCCCCGCGGCTGCGTGCCCCTGACCGATCTGCGCCAGTTGCAACAGGTCGAACGTTCTTCCGAAGTTGGTCTGCCCGCTGTCGAAATAGAACATCAGGAGGGCGATGAACATCAGCACGCCACCCAGCAGCGTGTACAGGAAGAACTTGATGGCCGCATATTCGCGCCGCGGACCGCCCCAGATGCCGATCAGGAAGTACATCGGCAACAGCATGACTTCCCAAAACACGTAGAACAGGAAGAAGTCGAGAGCCAGAAAGACCCCCAGCATTCCCGTTTCGAGGATGAGGTACAGAATCAGGTAGCCGCGAACCTGTTTGGTGACGCTGGTCGAAGCCAGCATCGCCAGCCAGCTGATCAGCGACGTGAGCAGCACGAGCGGCATGCTGATGCCGTCCACACCGAGCTGGTAGTTGACATTCCACGAGGCGATCCACTGGTGCTTGACGACCATCTGCATCGGATTTTCCGAGCCGATCTTCGTCGGTTCGAATCGGGACCAGGCGACGATCGTCAGGACGAACGTCAGGAAGGTGATCGCGTTGGCGAAGGTTCGCATCGCCCCTTCCTGCTTGATGAAGCCCAGCCCGAGCACGAGGGCGCCGACTGTCGGCAGGAAGATGATGGCGGAAAGCAGGAAGGCGTCATGCATAAGATCAACCAGACTTCAAATCGAATCCGAAGGATTTAACAATCGCTACGACGCAAACACCTGCACCAGCACCCAGATGCCGACGACTCCGACAACAATGAACATCACATACTGCCGCAGGCGTCCCGTCTGCAGGTAGCCGAAGATCCGGCCTGTGGCAAACGTCACGTCAGCCAGCCGATCCACGAACGCATCGATCACCTGCTCGTCGAAGGCCCGATCCCATTTCGAGACCAGCACCGCCAGCCGCGCCGAAAAGTGCAGGAAACCGTCAAACACGATGCGATCGAACGCAGCACACCAGCCGGCGACAATATGCACCGGACGCGTGAACATCACGTCGTACAATTCGTCGAACCACCATTTCTCAACCAGGAAGGTATGCAGCGAAGCCAGTTGCTTCTTGACTTCCCCCGGATCGACGACGCGGGCCCCGTAAAACGCATACGCGGTTAAAGCGCCCAGCGCGGCCACAATTAGAGCGTACATCCCGGCGGCGGCGTGCTTGACGTGAATCGCCGCATGGCTCGGGAGACTCAACCCCGACGCACCGGCGACACTTCCCTCGGCCACTCCCGCTGGCTCGCTGAACGACAGCATCTGGTACAGGAAGCCCCCTTCGCCTCCAACAGCACAGAATGCCGCAAACAGCGACAGCACGATGAGCGGCACCGTCATCACCCACGGCGATTCGTGAGCGTGGTCGTACACATGCTGGTCGCGAGGCTGCCCGGCAAACGTGTAGAACCACAGCCGGAACATATAGAAGGCTGTAATGCCGGCGCCGATGAGCGGCACATAAAAGAGCAGGAAGTGGGTCCGGTTGAGGTCGGCAAACGTCATCGCCGTGGCGACGATCGCGTCTTTCGAGTGATAACCCGAAAAGGCGATCACGCCTGGAATTGCCAGGCCGGCAATTGCAATCACCCCGACCAGCATCGTGTAGGCGGTGATCGGCATCTTGCGCCTGAGGCCCCCCATCTGCGGCATTTCCTGCACGTGGTGGCAGCCGTAGATGACGCTGCCAGATGCCAGGAACATCAGTGATTTGAAGAAGGCGTGGGTAATCAGGTGGAACAGCCCCGCTCCCCAGCCCCCCACGCCGATCCCCAGCATCATGTAACCGAGCTGGCTGATCGTCGAATACGCGAGGACCCGCTTGATGTCGGTGGCGACGATGGCGATCGTCGCCGCCAGGAACAGCGTAATGCAGCCGACGTAAGCGATCGTCAGCAGAACTTCGGGAACAAACATCGGGTAGAATCGGCCGGCCAGATAGACGCCGGCGGCCACCATCGTCGCCGAGTGCACCAGGGCCGAGACCGGCGTCGGACCTTCCATGGCGTCGGGCAACCAGGTTTGCAGCGGAAACTGAGCGCTCTTGCCGACGCAGCCGGCGAAGACCCCCAGCCCGGCCGTCAGCAGCAGGTAATAGGGAATCGTGCGGGGCTCGTGATGCTCCCCCTCGGCGTGGGCGCCGTGGGGCTCGTTCAGCACCACCGTGTCCCCTTTGTCAGTCAGCTTGATGACGCCATGCTCGTCCCGCAGCATGTTGAACAGGCCCGGACGCGTCACACCGTCTTCAACGCTGGTTGCGAACTGATATGTCCCGAAGTAAGTCAGCAGAATCATCAGACCGATCAGGAACCCGAAGTCCCCGACACGATTCATGATGAAGGCCTTGTTCGCGGCGGTCGAAGCCGACTTGCGCTCGACGTAGAAACCGATCAGGAAATAGCTGCAGACGCCGACCAGTTCCCAGAAGATGAAGACCATGAAGAGGTTGCCTGCCAGCACCAGCCCCAGCATCGAGAAGCTGAACAGCGACAGGAACGCGAAGAAGCGGTAGAACCGCCCCGGCCGGTGCAGGTGCCCGTGCGACGTGTGCACCTGGTGATCTTCGTACTCTTCGGTAAGCTCGTCGCTCATGTAACCGATGGCGAACAGGTGAATCAGCGCGGCGATCAGCGTCACCATCGTGAACATCACCAGCGTCAGGCTGTCGATGTAGTAATCGATGGCAAAGCGGAGCGGTCCGAAATGCGAGATCACGTAAATCGTGCCCGAGAACGATTTGGGCATCGCGTCGTGCCCGGCGCCGGCGTGATGAGTCGTCGCGGCGTGTTCGGGGGGATGCGCGGCGTCCCCGTCGTGGTGCGCGGCGGCTGCGTCGTGTCCACCGTCAGTTCCGTGGCCTCCCTCGTGTCCCTTGAGTGCCGACCATTCCGTGGCCTGGCCCCACGTCACCAGGGCGGCAACGCTGAGGACGAATGCCCCGGCAATGCAACCGACGGCGATGTAACCGGCCGCTTTGCTCTTCCGGGTACCCCAGAAACCGCCGAAGATCTCGACGGCGAAACCCACGAGCGGGAGCAGCCACGCGGCTCCCAGCAGCATCCCCAGCGTTTTCCCCAGATGTATCGCGTCGGGAGGCATATTAACCTTGCAACTCATCGCCACGATCGACGTCGATCGTCAGATGGTTGTTGTAGAAATTGAGAGCGATAGCCAGCGCAATGGCCGCCTCGGCGGCGGCCAGTACGATCACAAACAACGACATCACCTGTCCGTCGATCCCCAGCGTGGTATATCGGGCAAAAGCCACGAAGTTCAGGTTGGCGCCGTTCAGCACCAGCTCGACTCCCATCAAGACGCCGATCGCATTCCGCTTCGTGGCCATACAGACCACGCCGCAGACGAACAGAACTGCGGCGATGAACAGATACAGATTCAGATCGATGGCGGGCATGACTTCCGACTTTCCCGGGAAACGTTCCGTCAATCCTGCGTCAAAAACCTGCGGGGCGACAAACCCCATCTCGAAAACCTGGCCGGAAATCCCGGCCCAGGCCCCACCCCAATTCATCAGGCCGGCGAAGATGGCGCCGACGGCGACTTGCGCCGCTTGGCACGGGCCAGGTAGGCAGCCCCCACCAGCACCACCAGCAGATGCACCGAAACAATTTCAAACGGCAACAGATAACCGGACGTCAGCAACTGTCTCGTCGAGCCGAGGTCCTTGTCCGGCCGCGCCCCCATTAAACTCAGCCCCAGCGTCCGCGTTGTATTTCCCTCGGTGGGCGAGTTGTAGCCTGCCGCCACAACCCCCTTGGAATCGAATTGCCCGGCGTTCCGCCAGTCGACGGCGCAGGCCGAATACAGAATCAGCGACAGGAGCAGCGCACCCACTCCGCCGGCCATGACCAGTTCACCCGGCTTCGTCTTGATGCCGACGAACGGCCCGCTGGCCGTGAGCATGACGCCGAAGATCAGGAGCACCAGCGTCCCACCGACGTAGACCAGGAGCTGCGCCGAACCGACAAAATCGGCGTTGAGCGAAAAGAACAGCCCCGCCGTGGCACCCAGCGACAGAATCAGCCAGAACGCCATCCGCACCACATTCTGACTGACAACGACAGCCACCGCAGCGGCCACCGTCGTGATCGCAAAGATCCAGAAGGCGCCGTCGTGAAACAGCCAGAAAAACAGATCGACCAGCGACGCGAGCCAGCTCACGAACCCACCTCCCGCTCCAGCATCGCCGTGGCCTTAGGGGCCGCCGCCGGGATAGCCTTGGGAGCCGGCCTCGTAAACGCCTTGTTCCCCAGAGGCGTGCTGCCTTCGAATACCGTGGTTCGTCCCCAGGCCTGATAAACCACGAGCGGCCAGAGAGTCACACCCAGAAACAGAAAGCAACTGATGGGGAGCAGGTACTTCAGGCAGGTCGCCATGACCTGATCGATGCGCAGCCGCGGTAATGTCCAGCGAACCCACATCTGGACGAAGACGAGGACGCAGCCCTTGGTAATAAACACGAGACAGCCAACGAGGTTGGCGATGTAGTTACCGACCACAAAGCCTTTCGGGAGCCACGCCTGCCCCGAACCCCAGTTCCGCAGCGGATCGAGCAGTGCTTGTTCGATTCCCAGGCCGGTTTGCCAGCCCCCGAGAAACAGAGCCGTGGCAATTCCACTGACGGCAAACATGCTGCCGTACTCGGCCATGAAGAAGTACGACCAGCGAATGCCGCTGTATTCGGTGTGAAATCCGGCGACCAGTTCGCTCTCGGCTTCTGCCAGATCGAACGGTGCACGCTTCACGCTGGCGGTCGCCACCGTAAAGTAGACGAAAAAGGCGAAGAAGCAGAAGGGGTCATGAAACACCATCCAGTTGACCAGCGTTCCCGACTGGGCGCGGCTGATATCGACCATGTTGAGCGTCCCCAATGCCGTCACCGGCACGAGGGCGCAGATCGCCATCGGGATTTCGTAACTGACGACCTGGGCCGCCTCGCGCATCCCGCCGAACAGCGACCATTTCGACCCGCTCGAATATCCCGCCAGAATGACTCCCATCACTTCCAGCGACATTACCGCCAACATGAAGAAGATGCCGACGTCGAGATTCTGGGCAATCCAGCCGTCGCTCCAAGGAAGCACCATCATCGCGGCAAACGACGCCACGAACACCAGATACGGCGAAAGCCGGAACAGCATCCGATCGGCCGCCTGGGGACACAGATCTTCTTTCTGGATCAGCTTGACGCCGTCGGCGAGAGTCTGCAGCCAGCCGAATTTGCCCCCGACGCGCGTGGGACCGAGACGATCCTGAATGCGTCCGGCGACTTTTCGTTCCAGCCAGATATAGAAGAGAGGGGCGACGGCGAAGAAGTTAATGATCAGGACGGCATGCACGATCGCGGCGATCGCGAACGCCCATGTTTCCGAGGACAGTCTCCCATCCAGCCCTTGCAGGTATTCGGCGATCCCGCCGGCAGCAAAAAGCGAAGTCATCCCGGCCATTTCTGTGTGATTTTCCCCGGATCCTGAGCGATTCAGTCGGGGCTTTCGAGCATGGTCCCGCGATCAAAGGCTGAAATATGACACAACCCGCGCAGGCTTTCAAGCGACCGCCTGTTGCTTTTCCCCTGCCGTGTGGCCGCATTTGGAGATTGTCCGCAGTGAATGGGAATCTCGATGTAAAAGTGCCGGGAGGCATCGCTGACGCCGCTCAAATTTCGGGCACCAACCGGCGACCAAAACAAAAACCGGCGCCTGACGACGCCGCGATTCGTAAGAGAATCCGCGGAGCCGCCCGGAGCCGGTTGCACTGCGTTCATCGATTCGACGCGGTCGGCGCTGTCGCTCACCGCGACAGGGAATCAGCCCCTATTCGCCGTCCTTCTTGGGGGTCTCTTCCGGTTTCGCACCGGCACCCGCTTTGGCTTTGAGCGCATCCGCGGCCGCTTTCGCGCTGTCGGCGCTCGACTTCGCGCTGGCGGCTGCCTTGTCGGTCGCTGCCTTGACGTCGGCTGTCGCCTTTTCCATCTGCACCTTTGCCGCGTCGGCCGACGATTTCATGATCTTGCTGGCTTCGCCCATCTCCTTTTCCGCCTTGGCGGCTGCCTCTTGCGCCCGTTTGGTCGCTTTATCAGCCTCGCTTTCGCCGCAACTGGCACTCAGCATCGCGACCGCAGCCAACACGACAGCCCACATCAATCGTTCCATCGAATGCTCCTTATGTCCTGGATTCTGCCTGCCAACGGGCCGCGCGCCACGAGAACGCCCCGCGAGTCATGCGACCTGAGCCGGGGCGGCGGACCCCCGACAGCGCTGGTAAATTAGCAAATTGAGTTCGGGCTTGCACGTTGGCCCGCCAATGCCGATAAATTTCGGGAATCCCCAGACTCTGAATCGACACCGACAGGAAGTCGTCTCCATGCTGACAGAACTAGGTTGCCTGACGCGGCGCGCCCGATTGTGGAAACTCGTCACCGACGGGACCGACTGGATCGTCATCACCGAACCGGCCCATCTCACCTACTTCGCCAACTTCATCCCCTCACCGTTTGTTTTCAATTCGCAGAATGCCGGCGGCATTCTGATCCTCGGACGCGACGGCTCGGCCATCATGATCGCCGACAACGTCCAGGAGCCGTTTCTGAAGGCGGCCTTCGCGACCGAACGGGTGATGCCGCTCTGGTATCGCTGCGTCGAATCGGCAGGCTTGCGCACCGAACTGCTCGTCGGCACGGCACTCGAGCGCATCGCGCGCTGTGCCGGCAGCTCATTTGGATACGAAGCGGCAAGCGCTCCCGCCGCTCTGGTCGATGGTGTCCGCGCAGCACGTCCCGGCGTGCAACTGGCCGACGTCGGCCCGCTGGTGCATCAACTGCGCCGGGCCAAGGAGCCCGACGAAGTCGCGGCGCTGCGCAATTCGCTGTGTGCGGCCACAGCGGCCCTGGTGGCCGCGATGCGCGAGATCCGCCCGGGGATGACCGAGTTCGACGCTTACCGCCTGGTGCAGCGCGTGGCCGGCGAGACGGCCGGTCGGCATGTGCTCGTCTATGGCGATTTCGTCAGCGGCCCACGCTGCGAACAGGGGGGCGGGCCTCCCTCGTCACGCGTCATTCAGGCGGGAGACCTCGTCCTCCTGGATTTCTCGGTCGTCATTGACCGCTACCGCGGCGATTTCTGCAACACGTTTGTCTGCGGCGCTCGTGCGACCGATCGGCAGCGCGAACTCTACGACGCATGTGTGGCCGCGATGGCGGCCGGAGAGCAGCGACTGCGTGCCGAGACTCGGTGCCGTGATGTCCATGCTGCCGTGCGCCAGGCCCTGGCTGATCGAAAGCTCGCTGAGTTTTTCCCGCACCACGCGGGGCACGGAATCGGACTGGGGCATCCCGAACCTCCCTTCATCGTTCCGGAAAGTTCCGAAACGCTGGCTGCCGGAGACGTAGTCACCCTCGAGCCGGGCGTCTATCTGCCGGGGGTCGCCGGGATGCGATTCGAGCGCAATTACCTGATCACGAAGACCGGGTACGAATCACTGTCCGACCACCCGATTCAGATCGACGCGACCTGAATCGCGACGATCACCACGTCTCTTCCCAGGCGGGAGTGTAGACGATCGCCCGTCGTCCCGATTCGAAGCGCTTGGGAGGAAACGCCAGGATTCGCAGTTCGACACGATTGCCGGCATAAACGCCGCTGAAGCCCACGTGCGGACCGAGTTCGTCATCGGCTCCCTGACCGTGCGCCTGCCACACGACGTCGTGGGTCTGCGAGAACAGCGAACTGATCGCCCGCACGTCGAGGCAGAATCGCGAGCGGCGCACTTCGCCATCTCGCTGACCTCCCACGATCTGGGTGCTCGAGGCAAACAATGCGATTTCCCACGTGCCTTCGGTGCAACAGTAGTGACAACCGATCGGCGCCATGACGTCGGTTGGCATCATCAGGAGCGCCGCAGCGTCGGCCAGCTCCTTCAGCCAGTCTGGTGGATGCGGCATTTTCTTGCGCGGCCTTCTGGGGGCTTTCGGATTGTCCACCGGTACGTATCAGTGCGGGCAGCCTGATAGCGCAGCGTTTCCGGCATGATCAGTCCTGGTCAGGCCCGCACGATTCCACCCCCGATGGGCCGCAAAGTCTGTGCCCGAATGACCTCTGCAGCGCATTCATCCACAACCTGCACGCACAGCACGTTTTGCGACGCACGTAAACAAATCGAGTTTCCGCGCGCCAAATTCTCTGAACACGATTTGTAAAGAATCGATGAACCGGCATTAGCCTTTGATGACAAAACTCAACAGCCGATTTGGCACATAGATCACCTTGACGATCTCCTTTCCCTGGAGGCTGCTGGCCAATTTGGCATCGGACCGGGCCGCGTGTTCTGCGACCGACTGGTCGGCCCCGGCGGGAATCTGAACCTTGCCGCGAACCTTGCCGTTGATCTGCACCGGGATCTCCACCTCAGAATCGACGAGCAGCGCTGCATCGAACTTCGGCCAGGGCTCGTACGCCAGCGTGCGAGCGTGGCCCAGCAACTGCCACGCCTCTTCAGCGAGGTGGGGAGCGAACGGAGCCAGGAGCAGTACGAACGGTTCGAGAATCGCCCGCGGCCGGACGTCGAGGCCGCTGACGGCATTCACGAATTCCATCATCCGGCTGATTGCCGTATTGAATCCCAGATTCTCGATATCGTTCGTGACCGCCTGAATCGTCTTGTGCAGGAGCCGCATCTGCTCAGGGCTGGGAGGCAGATCCTGTACCGCCGGATTCAAGCGCACGGCGTCGGCGCCTTCGTCAGAAATCATGCGCCACACGCGGGCCAGAAACCGGCTGACTCCCTCCACGCCGCTCATGCTCCACGGCTTGGCCGCGTCCAGCGGCCCCATGAACATTTCGTACAGGCGCAGTGAATCGGCGCCGTATTCATCCACGACCGTGTCGGGGTTGATGACGTTGCCGCGAGATTTCGACATCTTGAACGCGCGGCTTTCGACAACGATCTCAGGATTCGCGGTGAGGACAAAGTCGTTTCCCTTCTTGACGACCTGTTCGGAAGTCAGTTTGACTGCTTGAACGGGCTGGCCGGTCGCCGTGTCGACGTCGTCACGAACTGTGCGGGCAGAGGCCCACTCAGGTCCGGACTTCTGGGCACCTGTGAATTGATAACCGGTCAGCTCGGCTTCGCCCAAAATCATTCCCTGATTCACCAGGCGGCGGAACGGCTCGTCCCCCGAGACGTGCCCCCGGTCGAACAACACCTTATGCCAGAAGCGTGAGTAGAGGAGGTGCAGAACGGCATGCTCGGCACCGCCAATATAAAGGTCGACCGGCATCCACGCCCTTTCCTTGGCGGGGTCGATGAAGGCCGTGTTGTTCTTCGGATCGATGAAGCGCAAGTAGTACCAGCACGAGCCGGCCCACTGGGGCATCGTGTTGGTCTCGCGGGCGAGCTTTGTCCCATCGGGAGCCGTCTTGAATAGCCAGTCCTGCGGCGCTTCGGCCAACGGCGGCTCGGGGCGGCCGTGCGGTTTGAAGTGGCGCATTTCGGGAAGCGTCACCGGCAACTCCGACGGCGCGTCGGTGCGCATGAGACCGGTCGGCTTCCCGGCCCCGTCGAGCTCATGCCAGATCGGGAACGGCTCTCCCCAGAAATGCTGCCGGCTGAAGAGCCAGTCGCGCAGGCGATAGTTGACCGCCCCGCGCCCCAGCCCCTGGGCCGACAGATCGGCCGTGATTTTCGTTTTGAATGCGGCAGTCGCCAGACCGTTATACGCTCCCGAACCGATCGCCTGCCCCTCCCCGGCAAACGGAAACTCCAGAGTGCCGTTGACGGTGCGAGCGATCTGTTTTTCTTCCTTCGTCGGCTCGTAACCGGCGGGAGCGGCCACGACCGGAACGATCGGGATTTGAAATTTCACCGCAAATTCCCAGTCGCGCACGTCGTGCGCGGGAACGGCCATGATCGCTCCCGTGCCGTAACTGATGAGCACGTAATCGGCAATCCAGATAGGAACCGGCTGGCCATTCACCGGGTTCGTTGCGTAACTGCCGGTAAAGACGCCGGACTTGTCCTTGGCCAGATCGGTCCGATCGAGATCGCTCTTCATCGCCGCTTTCTGGCGATACGCTTCGACCTCAGCTTTCTGCTTTGCCCCCGTGAGCCGGTCGACAAACGGATGTTCCGGCGCGAGGACCATGTAAGTCGCGCCGAACAGCGTGTCGGGGCGGGTCGTGTAGATACGGATGCAGTCTGCACCTGGCGTTTTCGGGAATTTCGTTTTTGCGCGATCGCTCTTCCAGGCTTGAAACGCCGCAGCCTGTTCCTCTGCGCCTGCTCCCCTGCCAACGTAGAAATCGACTTCAGCGCCGTCGCTCTTGCCGATCCAGTTCCGCTGGAGGAGTTTAATCGATTCGGGCCAATTAACAGTGTCGAGATCATCCAGCAGCCGCTCGGCATAAGCAGTGATGCCCAGCATCCATTGGCGCAAAGGAATGCGCACGACCGGATGGCTCCCGCGCTCGCTCTTGCCGTCGATCACTTCTTCGTTGGCGAGGACCGTTCCCAGTTCCGGACACCAGTTCACCGGCGCTTCGGTCTGGTACGCCAGGCGGTGCTGGTCCTGAAAGCGGCGGACCGCGGCAGATCCCGCGGCGCTCGCTTCCGGCGGAATCGGCAACTCGGCGATCGGGCGGCCTTTTCCTTTGTGCTGCCGGCCGGCGCGATCGGTCCAGACCAGTTCGGCGTCGTACCACGTGTCGAAGATCTCGAGAAAAATCCACTGCGTCCAGCGAAAATATTCGGGATCGGTCGTGGCCAGTTCGCGGGTCCAGTCGTAACTGAAGCCCAGCATCTTGAGCTGCCGGCGAAACGTGGCGATGTTCTTGTAAGTCGTTTCTCGCGGGTCGGTCCCCGTTTTGATGGCGTGCTGCTCGGCGGGGAGCCCGAACGCATCCCAGCCCATCGGGTGCAGGACAGTCTTCCCATGCATACGGGCATAGCGACAGGTGATGTCGGTCGCGGTCTGGCCTTCGGGATGCCCGACGTGCAGACCATCCCCCGAGGGGTAGGGGAACATGTCGAGGACATACAGCTTTTCGCCGGTGATCTCGGCCGGTGTTTCGAATGTCCGGTTCTGCTCCCAATACTCCTGCCACTTCTTTTCGATGCGTTTTGGATCGTAACGAGGCATTCGCGATTGGTCTTTCAGGAAAGCGACTGTTTTTCTCTGCGGAATGGGGATCGGGCTCGACTCTATGATTGACCGACGGCGCAGGCCGCTGGTTCGCCGGGAAACGTCGAGCGGCTCGATCAATCTGCCCGAAACGGCGTGCTCGTAAGTGTTATTGATGATCGGCCGGTTTGCAATTGCACCCGATCTTTGTGTCGAATTCGCTTCCAGATCCCCCGCAAACCCTCCAGCAGCCAGCCGGCCCAGGCTCTTTCCGGGCTCGCGTTCCGGCACCCCCATTCGTAATAATGTCCGTCATGTCAGACACAACCAGCCACAACGGCCTCCTCTATATCGAGACGGTCGGCTGCCAGATGAACATGCTCGACAGCGAGCTCGTCGTGGCGGCGCTGCGCAAGCAAGGCTTTGAGCTGACCGCCGACGTCGCGCAGGCCGACACCGTCCTCTTCAACACCTGCTCGGTCCGCGAACATGCCGAGCACAAGATCTACAGCGCCCTGGGGCGGTTGAAATACAGCCGGCGCCAGCGCCCCAACCAGGTGATCGGCGTCATCGGCTGCATGGCACAGAAAGACCAGAACGTGGTCTTTCAGCGCGCCCCGCATGTCGATCTGGTGGTCGGGACGGGGCAACTCGCCCAGATCCCCGATCTGGTGGAGCAGGCGCGGGCCGATCGCCAGCAACGGATGGCGGTGAGTCTCGACCGCCGCGACGCCACCCGCCAGGCAGTCAGCGACAGTTTTCAAAGTTACGATCCCTTGCGCGATCCCGAGATGCGCCCCTCGCCCTACCAGGCCTTCGTGCGGATCATGATCGGCTGCGACAAATTCTGCACCTATTGCGTCGTGCCGATGACGCGCGGCCCCGAGCAGAGCCGTCCCCCGCGCGACATTATTCGCGAGGTCCGCCAGCTCGTCGACGAAGGGGTCAAAGAAGTCACCCTGCTGGGGCAGACGGTCAACAGTTACAAGTACACCGAAGAAGGCCGGCTATTGCGGCTTTCGGACCTGATCGCCGCCTTCCACGATACGCCGGGGCTCGAGCGGATCAAGTTCGTCACCAATTTCCCCCGCGACATGGGGAACGATCTGCTCTTTGCAATCCGCGACCTTCCCAAGGTCGCCCGCTATCTGCACGTGCCGGCCCAGTCGGGTTGCAACGCCGTGCTCAAGCGCATGAAACGGGGCTACACCGTCGAAGAATATCGCGACATGATGGAGCGAATCCGCGAGATCATTCCCGACTGTGCCGTGTCGAGTGATTTCATCGTCGGCTTCTGCGGGGAAACCGAGGAATCGTTCCAGAAGAGCATGGACCTGATTCGCGAGTACCGATTCAAAAACAGCTTCATTTTCAAGTACAGCCCTCGGCCCGGAACGAAAGCCGACGAATTGCTGGCCGACGACGTCCCCGAAGAGGTGAAGCGCCGCCGCAATAACGAGATGCTGGCTCTGCAGAATGAGATCAGCGAAGAAGACAATGCCCGGCTGATCGGCCGCGAGTTCGAGGTGCTCGTCGAAGGACTCAGCAAGGCGGCTCGCAAGGAAGCCGCCGGACATGAAGCAGCCGCCGAATCCACCGAGGCGCAGACCGAGCCTTCGAGCGTCGGCGGATCACCGGCCGGCGCCGCGGCCGATCCTGCCGATAACGACCCCCATCCGCAACTGGTCGGCCGCACGCGCTGCGACCGCATCGTCGTATTCGACGGCAACCCGCGCCTCGTGGGAAGCCTGACTCACGTGCACGTCGATGATTGCACGACGACGACGCTGATCGGTTCCATCGTGACCCGCGAACACCAGCACGGTGGCACGGGACTCCTGCCGATCCTGGCGTGAGACCGACTCACACCGGGCGTGGCTGTTCGGCTGAAAAGGACTCCGCCGGTGCGTGCAATTTTCCCTCGCGGACGAGCACGTCGGGAAGCTGCATGGCGCGCCCCTTGACGGTCACCGTGATCAGGGGCCAGTCGGTCGGGCGGGTCACCATTTCCGGCCCCTCTTCGCTGACCAGCATCGTGTCACCCACGTGGGCGGGACCAACGCTGGGATGCCAGTGCATCGCCATCCGCGGCAGGAGCGTAAACGAGGATGTTGGCAGAAGCGGCACTTCGCTGGCGCGATAACCAACGACGTCGGCCTGGTCGGCGGACTGCCATTCCTCGCCGATCCCCTGCTTCTCGTAAATTCTGCGGACCTTCTGCCAGACTGTCGACAGCGGCCAGCCAGGCTGCGAGAAAAACATCCCGGTTGCAGCCAGCATCCCTGCCTGCTGAAACGCGACCAGCATATCCTGCGGCGGGCTGCCGAAAACGACCGAGCGCGTCACTGAGCAGCACAGTCCCCAGCGCGTGACCGTCGCCGAAATGAAGCACCAGTTCCTCAAGGGATTGTCTCCGAACCGCCAGTGCCGGTACGCCATTCCCCGTCCATCGGCAACGGCGCGCAGTGTCAGCGGCTGAACTTCGTGGCGGATCAGGCGGTTGGATAGTTGTGCGGCGATCTCGGCTTCGGTTTCCCCGGGTTGCACGTGGCGGGCGGTCGCTTCCACCGCATGTGCGGCGATGGCGCCGAGTTTTCGCAACCGCTCGCACTCGATCGCCGTCAGAGGAATTCGCAGCGCAGCGATCTCGGTTGCTTCGTCGGTCGCCCCCGCTTGCGGCAGATCGCAGGCGACATTGCGGCCGCGGCATAGGTCGTCGAGCAGCCCGGTCAAGCCTTCGTGCCAGAGGCGCTGTTTCAACTGGAACGCCAGGCCCCCGAGATGCCTGTCGAACAATTGACTGGAATCCACGTTGTCCGCCACGACGACCCGCGCCTCGGGAGTGACGAACAACGCCGCGGCAGCTTCAGTGGCGCCTCGCAGCGGGCACTCGGCGCCCGAAGTGAACCAGGCAAAATTGCAGGGGCGCCGCAGGAGCACCCCATCGTATTTTTTGCGCGCCAGAAAGCCGGCGATGCGCTCCTGCTTCCGATCCACGTCTTCGTAGCGGTCGGGATCGGTAATATCAAACTCACCGGACGAAAGGGGCTGCGTCGTTTGGTTCATCACGGTTGCCATCGAGTGATCCGCACGAGCCTTCGATTTCCGGATCTGCCGTCCGCCTGCAACATCCTTCAAGTATAGCACACGCTCCCGTTCTGCGGGGATGATGAAATCCGGCCCAGACCGACACTTTTCGGCGGATTCCGGTCACCGCAGCGTCTCGGCATTTGCCCCGGTTCACCCTCGACAAGTCGACAGGTTTTCAGCACAATAGCGACGCAATCGATCGTCTTGTACGCCAGAGTCCTGGAGGAGTGAAGAATCGTGTCTGACCATGCCGCGGCGACTGCACAGGATTCCCATGCCCCGGAAGCGGGGACGCCCCTGGCCACCCCCGATTTCGACCGCCAGGAACTTGCGATGTTCGGCGATGATGACAGTCACGCCGTCACCGTCATCGGCAAGATGCTCAGCGGTTTCTTCTTCTATTCACTGCTGATCATGCTCGGCGTCGCGATCTGGACGATGACCAGGGGGGGCCAGGTCGACCCGCACGCCCAGCAATCGCACCATGCCGAAGACGCCGACGAATAGGCCGGTCGCCCAGTCCTGAACCCGTAGCCCTCTATTGCAACGGCTCCCGATACGGCTGCCCCGCCTTGTAGAGTTTCAGCCTCCCCTGCGCGTCGGCCTGATCTGAACTTTGGCGGGAGAGAGATTCGACGGCTTTCGCCTGCCATCTGGCCGCTTCACTGAAGTTGCCGGTTTCGGCATATGCGGCGGCGAGCGTTTCGATCGACATCACGTCGCCCCATTCCGTCAATTCGCACGCCTTGCGGGCCGCCACGACGGCTCGCTGGCCATCGCGATATTGCGCGTCGGGATGAGTGGCCCGGATCCAGGCTTCGAGATGCCAGGCGGGAGCCGCTTTCGGATTCAGCCGGATGGCCGCCGCACAATCGCTCAGCGCACCGGTCACCTCGCCGCGCGCACCGCGCCCCAGCGCCCGTTGCGTAAACGCTTCGTAGTTCTTCGGATCGAGCCGAATGGCCTGGGTCCAGTCGGCGATCGCCCGCTCGAGCTTGCCTTCCGCATGCCGGACGATTCCGCGGTAGGTAAAGGCGGCACTACTCTGCGGGTCGAGTTGAATCGCCATATCGAAATCGCGAAGCGCCGCTTCGGCAGCACCGAGCGACCTCCAGGCCAGCCCCCGCAGCACATACGCTTCCGACTCCTTCGGCGCCAGTCGGATCGCGGTGCTGAAATCCTGCACGGCCTTCTCAGCATCGTCCAGTTCCTGCCAGACGATCCCGCGGTGCAGATAGTAGTCGGCGTTATTCGGATCCAGCCGGATCGCGTGATTGAAATCCTCAATCGCCGGTTCCCGATCTCCCGCCTCTTGGCGCAGAATGCGCCGCAGGACGTAAGCATCGGGTTGGCGCGGATTGCGACGGATCGCCGCGTTCAGCTTCGTCAGCGTTGTCGCCGTCTCGTCGTCGGCTTTCGTGGCGCCAGCGAAGCCCGCGGCCATGACAAGCACGGTCAGCAAGGGGACGAATGTGAGCGGCAACCGCCGGATGGACATCGGTCAGGTTCCACGACCAGAGAAATGCGCCGGGAGAATAGGGTCAATGCCCGACTCCGGTCAATTCCAGTTCCGGCCGGCTGACGGATGACGGTCGCGCCCGCTCGCGGTAGAATCACTCTGTGGCACAGTTGCCGGCAACCCTGACCGATCACCAATGCGACTGAAACCGGGGCACTTATGAACAAAGCATCCACCAGTCTGGCGATTCTCCTGTCGTGCGCCCTCCTCTCGCTCTGGGCTCAACCGGCAGCCACTGAAGAACCGGCAGCCCCGCTCCCCAAGGCCTTCGTCGACGGCACAGGACTCGGCTGGCGATCCCTCGGCGAAGCTGATTTCGTCAACGTCAACACCGATCCCGACACCTGGACCTGGAAGGGAGACTCGGTGAAATGCACCGGCAAACCGGTGGGAGTCACTCGCTCGCAGAAGCCGATCACAAATTTCGAACTCGTCACCGAGTGGCGGCACCTGCAGTCGGCGGGCAACTCGGGCATCTTTGTGTGGGCCAGCGAGGCCGCGCTCACTGACCTGAAGCCCAACACGCTCCCTCCTGGCGGTATTGAAGTACAGGTCCTCGATCTCGGGTACGAGGAGAAATTCGAAAAGGAGAACGGCAAGAAGCCCGACTGGTTCACGTCGCACGGCGACGTTTTCCCCGTCGGCACTTCGAAGATGACCCCCTTTCCGCCCGTCGCTCCCAAAGGCTCGCGCGCCTTCCCCAGAAAGAGATTGAGCAAAGGCGTCGGCGAGTGGAACCACTACTACGTGCGCGCCATCAACGGCGAAGTGCGGCTCTGGGTCAACGGCGAGGAAGTCTCCGGCGGCACCAACTGCGAGCCGCGCACCGGTTTCCTGTGCCTCGAATCAGAAGGGGCACCGGTCGAATTCAAGAACCTGCGGATCCGGGAACTGCCGTAGCCGCTCAGTCTCACCCTCGGATCCTTTTTCCCAGTGCCACACCCAGCGGGAACGCAATCAGGTGAGCGATGTCGGGGCCGAGAGACCCCTGACGGCCGGCCGGCGATAGTGCCGACCAGATCACGCGCGCCAGCAAGATGCCCCCGATCACCGACAGCAGCCACAATCGGCGCGACGGATTCTGCTTCTGGCAGAGGACTCCCAGACAGCCGTAATATCCGGCCGAGGGACCCACGTCGTGCTCAGTCGCCAGGAGCTTTCCCCACCACAGATCGAAGTGATGCAGGGGAATCGCCAGCAGCACTGACTGAATGAGCAGCGTCGCCAGATGGATGCCCCAGAAGGCGGCAGCCGCGCGCCACGTCCCCACGCGCCGTTCGGCCGATCCGACACAGCCCGCCAGCATCGCCAGCGACCCGTAGAATGACCACTGGCCCGCCGTCAGGAAGACGCTCGTCAGCAGCCGTACAAAATCTCCGCCAGACAGATGAAACGGCGCAAATCCGAACCGACGCAACAGCGTCGGCCGCAGGCCGTCGTAGTGCGTCATCGTCGCCACCCCCGCCAGTACGACCAGGAGCAGCATGACGAACGTGAACGGCACCCGCCGCAGGAAGTTAACGACGCTCGTCACCGCTTTCTCCCGATCAGGGTCGTGAGGTCGGCGAGAATTCGAGGGAGGGCCAGACCGCCGCGCGCGGCAAGGTATTTCGGCGTCCAGACCGGGTCGAATTTGTCCTTATATTCCCGC